>Ga0224512_10002688_pt1 | contig 16101 bp, 16 predicted proteins | sample SF_May12_sed_USG_4_FD_169103 | JGI IMG/M metagenome (GOLD analysis project Ga0224512, IMG submission 169103) | Sediment microbial communities from San Francisco Bay, California, United States - SF_May12_sed_USGS_13 | ecosystem: Environmental > Aquatic > Marine > Sediment | place: USA...
TCGCGATTCGCTCCCCGGATGCCGTCAGTAGCCCGCCGCGGCCAGGACCTGCGGAGAGGGAAGGCCGGCCTCGCCGGCGACGGCCGCCGCCATGAAGCGCGGCACGTACTGGGCGGTCTCCTCCGGCAGCAGGTTCTTCTCGACCAGCTTCCAGTAGGAGCGGTCGCTGAACGGGTCGTCCAGGCGCTTCAGGGCGCGGCGCACCCCGTTTTCGCCGCGGTTGTAGCCCGCGAGCGCCAGCAGCAGGGCGTCGCCGCCGAACTCGAAGGCGAGGTCGCGCAGGTAACGGGCTGCGGCCTGGGTCGACTTCACGTTGTCCCTCCGCTCGTCCACGCCGCCCCCGACCCGGAGCCCGTACTGGCGGGCCGTGGCGGGCATGAACTGCCAGAGGCCGGCCGCCTTGGCCGGGCTCACCGCCGAGTTCTTGTAGCCGCTCTCGATGAGCGCCAGGTAGTGGAGGAGCGGCGGCATCTTCGCCGCCTCGAGCTCCTCCCGCAGCATCGGGATCAGCGGCTCGCCCCGTTCGAGCGACTTCTGAAGGAAGGTGTGCTCGCGGCGCAGGCGCTCGGCGACCTCCCGCTTGAAGCGATCCGGGACGTCGTCGGGGTCCTGCCGGAGCCCGACCAGCACCTGCTCGATGCGCTCGCTCAGGCACGCCTCGAAGTCCCGAGCCGACACCTGGTCGAGTCGACACGCGCCGCGTCGGGACCGGGTCGGGACGTCGGGTCGGGGGGTCCGGAGCACGTCGTTGTAGAGGGTCCACAGGTCGACGCTCGCATCGAGGTGCTCGTTGAGCATCGCCATCGCCTCGCGCGGCACGTCGGCGCGCGAGTACGCGTCCAGGTGGCCGCTGCGGTACAGGATTCCGGCGGCTGACTTGAGGCGCTCCTTGGCGGTCACCTTGTCGCCGGCGCGGGCCGCGCGCACGGCCTCGTCGGCGAGGACGACCGCCTGCTGCAGGTCCGCGTCCACCCGGTGCGCGCGCCACCACCAGATGGCCCCGCTCCCGCCGACCGCGAGCAGGAGCACCAGTCCCAGGGCGAGGACGGCGAGGAGCCCGCGGCGCGACGGGGCTGCGCTCTCCTCGTAGACGAAGGAGACCTCGTCACCCAGCACGATCCGGTCGCCGGGCTGAAGGAGGACGGCGTCGCGGACCGGGACTCCATTGACGGTCGTCCCGTTGGAGCTCTCGAGGTCGGTGATGGTGTGGCGCTCGCCGAGCGCGCGGATGGTGGCGTGCCGGCGCGAAACGCGGGCGCTATCCACGCGCAGGTCGGCGTCCGGGTCGCGCCCGATCCGGGTCTCGTGGCGGGTGAGCGGCGTCTGGCCGACGCGCCGCTCGGCTTCAATCTGGACGAGGCGCGCTTTCATCGAGCTCGGTCGGCGCGGCGCGGGGAGCGCCGCTCATGGGAACGTCGATTTCGGCCCGGGTGTGGGCCGTGATCGGCGCCTGGAGGGGCCCCTCGATGCGCGCGCGGCTCCCGTCGGCGTAGACGTCGACGATCTCGACGGTCGCGATCTCCGCTCCGTTCTCGAGCAGCCGGCCGCGCAGGCCCGGCCGCAGTCCGTCGCCCCGGCCGCGGTCGATCAGCACCGCGCGCGGGTCGCTGGGCTGGCCCTCTACCTCGAGCACCTCGGCGGAGATCGGCTCGAAGCGCGGCTCGGGAGGCGGCGGCGGCGCCACCGCGCGCGGGGGCGGCTCGGGCCGGAAGCTCACCAGCACCTCATAGTGGAAGGGCCCGCTCTTGGCCGGAGCGCCGATCCCCACGAGGTAGACGCCGGGGTCGGCGCGCCAGAGCAGTTCCTTGCGGCCGAGGCCGGCCGCGTCCCCATAGCCCAGCGGCTCGTTGCGCCCGCTGTGGAGCTGGAGGCTGTAGGACGTCGTGGCGGCGTCCTCGTCCAGGGCGGCGACGTGGATCACGAGTTCACCCCGCCGCTCGACGCGCACCCGGTACCAGTCGCTGCAGTCGCCGCCCTTGCAGTGGAGCTGGTCCGTTCGCGGTTGGCCGACGTCGAGGAGCCGGGCGCCGCCCGGCTCGCCGTCGAGATCCGGCGGCGGCTTCGCGCATCCCGCCAGTGCCAGCAGCACCGCCGCGACGCGCAGTGCCGACCGCCTGCGGTCGCTCGCGGATCGACTCGCCTGGTGCCTCATCGCTCGCCTCACTACCTCATCGATCGGGGCGGGGACCGGTGCGCGATCGCCAGGATCCCGGAGCCGGAGCGCAGGCGGTACTCCACCCGCAGCTCGGCGCCCTCGTACTGCAGCCGCCACTGGAGGCGGCCGCCGCCCAGAGGCTGCCCTTCGCGCAGGAACTCCGGAAGAGCGAGGGGGCCGCGCCACTCGCGCCGGGGCAGCAGCTCGCGCTCCGCGCCTCCGGGCTCGCGCGCCCAGATTCGCAGCGAGACCTCCTGGCAATCCGGCGTCCAGTTGAAACCGTACGAGCCGGTGCCCTCGCGGTAGACGAAGGTCTCGATCCCGTCGGCGCAGGTGACGCGCAGGTCGCGCCGCGTGACGAAGATCCCCGAGCCGCTGACGACGCGCGAGGGGATTCCCTCCAGGCGCAACGAGATCCGGGGTGCCTCGCCGCCGGGGAAGAGGGCGTTCTGCACGGCCTCGGCGTCGTGCATCCAGGCCAGGAACGACTCGCCGAGGGGCAGACCGCGATCCGCCAGCACCGGCACGCTGCGCCCGTCGGCGTAGAACGGGCCCAACGATTCCTCCACGAAGCGCGAGAGCTCTCCCCCGTCGCGCCCGTAGAGCGCCTCGAGCTGCTGCGTGCTCAGTCGGCCGGCGTAGGGGAGGGCGATCCGTTCCTGCCAGCGCCGCTCGAGCTCGAGCATGGAGGCTTCCAGCACCGCGGAGGCGCCGTTGAGCACCGGCATGGCGAGGACCTCGCGCAGCTTGGCGGTCGCCTGCGGATCGCCCGCCGTCGGCACCAGCTCCCGGATCAGGGCGAGCGCCTGGCCGAAGGACGTGCCCTGCGGGTCTCTCATCTGGAGCGTCGTGTCCAGGGCGCGGCCGCTCTGCGATTCACTCGCCGCCACGTCCGCGGCCACCTGGTCGAGGACCGCCAGGTAGCGCGGCCAGGGCGGCGGCGTCGCGTCGCCCTCGCGCGCCTCTTCACGCCGGACCTGGTGCAGCGTCGACACCCAGATCGGGGCTCGACCCTCGCGCGGGAGCTCGGCCCGCGTGTTGCGATCGATGCCTTCGATCAGCGCGAGGTAGGGCGACTCGGTGACGGCGGCCTGGGGAAGCGGAAGCGTCGGCGTGTCCATGAGGTAACGGCGCCAGGTGTCGTCGAAACGCTTGACGTAGCCGTCGCGGAACAGGTCCACGGTCGCGTTCGAGGCGCCGCCGGTGCGCTCCACGGCGTCGATCAGCTCCCGGACGAGGTCCTCCCAGCCGCGCCGCGTGTAGGCGCCCGGCACATGGGTGTCGGGCCAGTCGGCCGGAAGCCGGATTCCCAGGTCGGCGTAGCGCGTCGGGGGATACTCCTTCGTGTGTCGATCGCTCCAGGTGTCGAGACGCCGCAGGTCGAGGAGTCGCCCGGCGGCGCTGCCCACGACCTCGCGCTCGAGGTCGATGCGGCCGCGGAGTTCCGTGTCCGGCAACCAGCGCACGAAGTCGTCGTATCCATTTCGAAACGCCGCGACGTCCGCCTCGCCACGGCCCACGGGCGCGTACGCCAGCAGATCCGGCCGGGTGGCGGCGTCCTCGCGGGCGCGACTCGCGAGCCACGAGACGTCCACCGCCAGGGAGGCCAGCGCCGCGAAGGAGTCGCGGTCGAGAGCGCGTACCTTCCCGATCAGTCGGTTCTTGGTGGGCTCCTCGTACTCGCGGCCGAAGGCCCACACGAAGCTGGTGGTCGCGCGCCGCGCGGCACGCCCGCTGTTGCCGCCGAGGCCGAGGCCCGACAGCGAGGATCCCGGGTCGACGGCGCCGGCGATCGCGCTGCGCAGGCGCTCGATGGAGGCGAGGTCCGAGGCGCCGGCGAGGACGGCCCCGGCCTCGGTCTTCAGGCTCCGCACGACGCCGAAGTTCTCGACGAAGGAGATGCCGAAGAGCACGACGGCGACGAGCGAGGCGGCGGCCGTGAAGCCCACCACGAAGCGCCGGGTTCTCCGCCCCATCCAGTTGGTCGGGAGCGCGAGGTCCCGGTCGCCCGCGATGATCTCGCGGAACACGTCGTGGAGGAAGAGGGGCCGGCCGGCGTCGGCTTCGCCCCCGAGCACGCTCCGCGCCCACTCCTGCCCGAGACGCGTCAGGATCGGCGAAATCGTGGTCCCCTCCCGCCGCGCGCTGGTGAAGTAGACGCCGCGCAGGAAGGGCACCTCGTCGTAGACCGAGGGCGCGAAGGCGCTGTTCAGGAAGTGCGCCAGCGAGCGGCAGGCCTCCCCGAACTCCTGGGGGAACACGAAGATCCGCCGCCGTCGGCGGGGGTCGGCCTCGCGCAACACCATCTCCGGCACCGTCTTCTCGAGGCGGTCGCGCACGCCGTCCAGGCCGCGGAGCACGATCGCGCCGGCGTCCGCGAAGCTGCGTTGGTCGTTGGTCCAGCCGAAGGCTTCCCGGAGGCGGTCCGGGGGCAGCGCGCTCACGGTCTCGCTGAAGCCCTCGATCAGGTCGGACTTGGTCACGAGCACGTAGACCGGAACGTCGCAGCGCAGGACGTCGCTGAGCTCGTTGATGCGCCGCCGGAGCGTCCGGGCCTGCTCCTCCAGATCCGCGGCGCTGCGGCCCAGCAGGCTCGTCACCGGAACCGCCACGACCAGGCCCTCGATCGGGCCCTTGGGCCGGCTGCGGTGCAGCAGGCCGAGGAGCCGCCGCCACTCGTCGGCGTCGGCGCCGGTCTCCGACGCCATGTAGCGGCCGGAGGTGTCGAGCACGATCGCCTGGTTGGTGAGCCACCAGTCGCAGTCCCGGGTCGGCCCCGCCCGCAGGATGTGGGCGTGCTCCGCTGGCAGGTCCAGACCCGAGCCGCGCAGGGCATCGCTCTTGCCGGAGCCGCTCTCGCCCAGAACCAGCAGCCACGGCAGCGCGTAGAGGCCTTCGCGGCCGAGCCGCGAGCCGCGAATCTCGGCGAGGGCGCGGCGGAAGCCCGCGTCGAGGCCCTCGCCGGGCCCGGCGCCCGTTCCGGCGGGCGGCGGCGGCGTCGCGTCGCGCCGCTCCTCCAGTCCCCGCGCCAGCCGCTCCTCGCGCTCCTGGGAGAAGATCGTGCGCAGCAGGAAGATGACGAGAGCGATCAGCACCACGGCGAGAGCGATCACGAGGGCGACGAGCCAGCTTCGGAACAGGAGCCAGGACCCGCCGACCAGGACCAGCAGGGAGGTGGCGGTGACCGCGGGAATCAGCACGCGCGGGTCGCGCAGCTTCTCGAGCGCAGGCATCGTCAGGACCCCGGCGGAACGGGTACGCCGGCGGCGAGCCAGCGGAGCAGGACCCACAGCAGCGCGAAGACCCCCGTCGCGCCGCCGATCCAGGTCGCAAGCACCGGCCACAGCCGCTTCCCGGCGCCGCCCCGGACGTGGATCTCCAGCTCGTAGGCCGACGGGGCCAGCGGGGTGACGGTCGCCACGTCGAGGGCGTGGCCGGACACGCGCAACAACTCGAACTGCTGGCGCATCAGCTCGGCTCGCTCGGCGTCGTGACCCGCGTAGCGACCCTCGAACCCGAGGGCCAGGCAGAGAAAATAGACCTCCCGCGCGTGGTGCTGATCCGGCCGCAGCCGGGCCAGGTGGTCGTAGAATTCGTCGCCGGCGCGGTTGGTGCGGAAGAGCTGGAGCTGGAGGAGTTCGCGGAGCCAGTCCTCACGCCCCGACCAGTTCGAACGGAGGATCGTCTCGTCGGCCCACGCGACCAGCGCGAAGCGGGCCTCCTCCACCTCGTCGGCGGGGACCTGCTGGGCGTACGGATTCTTCGCGAACGCGTCGAGCAGGCTCAGGATCTGGTTGCGAAGCGCGGGGACCGACGGACGCTGGGCGTCGAGCGCCTCGCCGAAGAGCTGGACGCAAGCGAACAGGTCGCCGGCGATGCGTCCCAGACTGTGGGCGTCCACGGGCTCAGCCCTCCGGGGTTACGACGTAGAGACGCACCTCGGCGTTCTCCAGCTTCCCCAGGCTCAGGGCGAAGTTGAAATCCTCCTTGACCTTGGACCACTGGGCACCGTGGGGCTCGACCTTGTAGAACTCGAACCCGGCGGGGGCGGCGATCTCGGTCGGGGCGCCGGGCAGGTGCTCGAGGCGCAGGCCCTCGACGTTGAGCATGACGAGGGTCTTCACGCCGTTGCGTGAGCCCGCCTTGCCGTGGTCCACGACCCACTGGGTCAGCTCCTTGGCGTCGAGCGGCGCCTTGACGCCCAGGTAGTAGAGGTTGCGCGGATCGACGAGCTCGGCGTTGAGCTCCGTCGTCACGTAGGTCTTCTCCTTGGCGTCGAAGCCCATCTTCAGCTCCGTGAAGCGCGTGGGCAGCGTCTCTCCCAGCTGCACGTCGATGAAATCGATGAGCTTTCGGAAGCAGCCGTAGAGATCGTCGTGGTCGTAGGGCGGCAACTCGACGGGCTCGGCCGACTGGAAGGCTGCGAGCGCGCCCGCCGTTTCGATCAGCGCGGTGTAGAGCTCGAAGGGGCGCGTGACGCCCGTCGCCAGCAGGTGTCGGAGCAGCGGCGTCATGCGCGCCAGCGTGTACCGCATCCACATGCGCGGCAGGTCGGCGATGGCGATGGTGGTGGTGCGCCCCGCCACCACGCGCACCTTGGCGGCAATCTGGTTGACGATCTTGGCCACGTCGTCGAGCAGCGGCCCGCAGGCCTGCACGATGAGCAGCGGCGGGGCGTAGGTGGGCGAGAGCGCGAAGGGGCGCTTGAGCTGGCCCGTGGCCACGATCTCCGCGATCTTGAACGACTCGTGCAGCTCGAGCTCGTGCTCCTCTCCGGTGACGAATATGCGCACGTTGGGGTGCACGAGCTCCACCGGGGATTCGAAGCCGCTGCGATTGATGTCCGGGAGGTCGTGGGTGTCCACGACGTAGCGGACCTCGCGCGCGCCGTTGCCGCTGGGAGCCGTGTTGGCCTGCGTGGCGCTGATGTGACGGATGCCCACGTGCACGTCGAGGCGCTCCGCCGACGGGTCGAACTCGCGCGTCTCGACCATGGCGTTGCCCGGATGCCGAACGATGCTGCCGCCCGGAAGCACGGCGTCGAGCCGCAGGATCACGATCTGGTTGTCGCAGAGGGCCTCCTCGTCGATCTCGATCTCACGCACGCCCCAGTGGAAGGGATCGAGCGAGTGCAGGTGATAGCGGAGTCGCTCTTCGGCGCAGAGGTCGTGATGCTGCAGATGCTGCGGACGAAGGAACATGCCCTCGGTCCAGGCGACGGGATTGAAGCGGTAGGTGGACATCGTCGATTGCGCCCTTCAGTTCACGAGGAGATCCTGGGGGGAGAGTGTGATCGCCTGCGACGAGAACATGCTGCACGCGGCGGGAACGACCGCCCGCCGCGAGCCCTCCGCGTCACCCGGCGCCCGATAGTAGTCGACCACGATGCCCATGTAGGCCGCCGTCTGCGGGAAGGCCTCCTTGAACTCCTTCTGCTCGCCGGGGCCCACGGTGATGGGGACCGGCGGCCCGGCGACGCCGGGCGGGTTCGCCCCCTCGAGCAGATCCTCGACGCGGGCCTGCTCGAAGCCCAGTGGGCTGATCAGGGGATAGAGGTACACGGTCACCGCGTGGGCCTGCCCGTCGTAGAGATTGAGGTTGGGGCTGGCCGTCACCTGGAGGCAGACGTCCCGGGGCTTGGGCATCTTGGCGCCCCCGCAGCCGGCGGCCAGGCCCACGGCCAGGGCCAGGCCGACCCCCATGGCGACGCGGGGCAGGGCCCCTCCCCACGGGCCCGCGGCCCGGGAAGGCCCCGCCACGGGCGGCCGGGCGTCGTGCTCTTGGCTCGGCTGCAGCAACGACGGATTGTCCTCGCGAGGGGCGTCCCGCCACCGACTCGGCGCGGGTCCGACTCCGTAGCATCCCAGGAGAAGCCCCCGCGGGTCAAGGAGAAATTCCCGGTTCCCGGGCCCTCTGCGGTGTCCGCACGCGACAGTCGCGAGCAGCGGTCCCGGCGACCTCCGGTTTCCTCGGGCCCGACCGGATGATAGTCTGGGAGGCGTCGGTCGGCCTTCACCGAAGCCTTCGGATGGCCGATTGGGGACGACGACGGCGTCGTCCACAGGGGGTCACGCATGCGCAACGCCATTCGCAAGGCTCTGCGGATCGTCCTGCTGGCGGCGATGCTCGGCGGCGTCCCGCTCGGCGCCGCGGCCGATGAGCAGAATCCCCAGGAGTCCGGGCACCCGCTGCGCGTTGCCGCGTACGTTCTGCACCCCGTAGGCGTGGTGGTCGAAACCCTCTTGTTCCGCCCCGCGCACTGGCTCGTGAGCCACGAGCCCTGGAAGACCCTCTTCGGGCACACCGACTGACTCCACGGAACGTCCCGGCGACGTTTCGGTTGTTCGCCCCAAGCCTGACTGGTATGGTTATTGCAATGCGCGCGCTCAAGGGCTTCGTGCGGCGAAGCGGTCCCTGCCTGCTCGTCGCGATCGCCGGGCTCCTGGGTCCGGCCCCCGCGTCCTCCGCGTCCGATGCCGCATCGGTCCTGGAGGTCACCGGGATGACCTTCGTCCACAGCCGTGGCTCCGACCGCGAGCTGACGTTGCGCGCGCGCTACGCGCTGCTCTGGCCCGACTCGGACATCGCGAAGCTCGAGGACGTGCAGGTCGTCGTGACCAACGCCGCGGGGAAGGATCGTCACTTCGAGATGAGCTGTGATCGCGTCGATCTGGACATCGAGAGCAACAACTTCAAAGCCGAAGGCAACGTCCAGGGCGTGACTAGCGACGGCCGCCGCTACTCCGCGCCGTGGGTGCAGTACGAGCGGGAGGCGGGCTTGCTGTCCTCCGACGCGCCGGTGGTGCTGGTCGATGATGCAGGCACGTTTCGAGGCGACGGGTTTCGCTACCTCATCCGCGAAGGTCGCTTTCGACTGCTCGGGAACGTGAGCGTGGTGCAGACGCCGTGAGGCCGCTCGCGGCGATCCCGGGAGCCCTGTTCGGAGCGCTGGCGCTGGCTGCCGCCGCCGCGCCGACCGCGGAGTCGGCGCCGCGCCCGGTGTCCATCGGCGTTGCGCCCTTCGAGGTGGTCGCGTCTCCAGGCGAGGCGCCGCCGCAGCTCGCAAGTCTGCTCGCGCAGAGACTCGCGACCCTGGGCGTCGAGCGGGTCGTCGGGCCCGAGCAGCTGGGCGCGCCGGCCCTCGCCGAGCCCGACGCGGCGCAGGTTCGGGGTTGGGCCTCGGACGCCGGGGTCGCGGCGATCGTGGTGGGACGGATGACCCAGGTCGGCAGCCGCTTCAGCGTCGACGTGCGCCTGCGCTCGGGAGCCACCGGCGGCGTGGCGGAGACCTACGTGGCCGAGATCGCGAGTCTGGATCGGGTCGAGCCCGCGCTCGAGGAGCTCGCGGGAGGGCTCCTGGACGGGGCCCTGGCGCTCGTCGCAGTGAAGTCAGCGCCGCCGCCGGCGCCCGGGGAGCCGGGGCGCTCGGGATCGAAGGGCAGTCTGTTGCGTCTGGGCGCGTTCGACAGCGGCGCGCCGCTGACCATTCGCTCCGATTCCCTGGACGCCTTCCAGGAAGAGGGCGAGCGGCGGCTCGTATTCACACAGAACGTGAAGGCCACCCAGGGGGATCTCGTGATCACCTCGGACCGGCTCGAGGCCATCTACCCCGAGAAGGCGAGCCAGCCGGAGCGGCTGATCGCCGAGGGTCGGGTCGTCGTGGCCCGCGGTCCGCGCGAGGCGCGTTGCGACCGGGCCACCTACGCGCGCAAGGAGCGGGTCCTGGTTTGTCGGGGTCACGCGGAGTTGCGCGAGGGCGAGGACCGGGTGAGCGGCGCTCGGATCGAATTCGACTTCGACGCGGAGCGCGTCGTCGTGAGCGGCGGCGCCTCGGTAGTGATCCGGCCGGAAGGGGGCGGCGGCAGCGACGATCCGGAGAGCGAGATCCGATGAGCGCGCTCGAAGCCGTCGCACTCACCAAGCGCTACGGCGAGCGCGATGTGGTCCATCACGTGGACCTCGAGGTGCACCCGGCCGAGGTGGTGGGGCTGCTGGGCCCGAACGGCGCCGGTAAGACCACGACGTTCAACATGGTCGCGGGCGGTGTCAAGCCGTCCGAGGGGAAGGTGTTCCTCGGCGATACCGAGATCACGAGCCTGCCCATGTACCGGCGGGCCCGCCTCGGCATCACGTATCTCCCCCAGGAAGCCTCGATTTTCAGGAAGCTTTCCGTCGCCGACAACGTGAATGCCATCCTCGAGACCGTCGAACCGAACCGCATCGCGCGCCGCGAGCGGCTCCGCGAGCTACTGGCGGAGCTCGGTCTTGCCGAAAAAGCCAATCGGCGGGGGGATTCCCTCTCGGGGGGGGAGCGCCGCCGAGTGGAGATCACACGAGCCTTGGTGCTGGACCCGAAATTCATGCTCCTGGACGAGCCCTTCGCCGGGATCGACCCGATCGCGGTCATGGACATCCAGAAGATCATCGATCAGCTCAAGATCCGTGGGATCGGCGTCATCATCACGGACCACAACGTTCGCGAGACGCTCTCGATCTGCGATCGGGCGTACATCATCAAGGACGGGCACATCCTCAAGCAGGGCCCCCCGGAAGAGATCGCGGCGGATGCGCAGGTGCGCGAGATCTATCTCGGGGAGAACTTCCAACTCGGGTAGAGGAACATGGCGCTGGAGCTGAAGCAGCAATTACGCCTGACGCAGCAGCTGGTGATGACGCCGCAGCTGCAGCAGGCGATCAAGCTGCTGCAGATGAATCGCCTCGAGCTGGTCAACGTCGTCCAGCAGGAGCTGGAGGAGAACCCGGTCCTCGAGGAGGCGCTGGAGGGCGACGACGAGCCGGCCGCCACGGGGATCGAGTCCTCGGAGGCCGCGGGGGAGCCCGCGGGTGCGAGCCCGGAGCCCAGCGCCGAGCCCGCTGGGGAGCCCGCCGAGGAACGCGAGCCGACCGACGCCGAGAAGATCGCGGACATCGACTGGCAGAACTACATGGATGCCTACCCGCAGACCGGGATGCGGGAGCAGAGGGACGACGAGGACCGCCCCTCCTTCGAGGCGAACCTCACGCGACGCACCACGCTCAGCGAGCACCTGCACTGGCAGCTCAAGCTGCTGTCGTACCCGATCGAGGAGGAGGTGGCCGCCGCGTTCATCATCGGCAACCTCGACGACCGCGGCTACCTGCTCGCGACGGTCGAGGAGGTCGCGCGGCACGCCGGTGTGTCCGAGGAGGTGGTCGAGCGGGCGCTGATCCGGGTCCAGGACCTCGATCCGGTGGGCGTCGGCGCGCGCGACCTGCGCGAGTGCATGAAGCTCCAGATCCACGCTCTTGGGATCGACGACGAGATCGTCCACCGCATCGTGGACGAGTGCTTCGACGCGCTGATCCGGCGCGATTTCCGGGGCGTCGCCCGGCAGCTGGGGATCGGCATCGACGCCGTGTCGGCGGCGGCGAAGGTGATCGGGACGCTGGAGCCGCGGCCCGGTCGCGCCTTCGGCGGCGACGAGCCGATCTACATCATTCCCGACATCTACGTCTACAAGGTGGGCGACGAGCTCCACATCGTCCTCAACGACGACGGGCTGCCGCGCCTGAGGATCAGCAGCCTGTACCGCGACGTGCTCGCGCGCGGCAGCGACATGCCGAAGGACACGAAGACCTACGTCCACGACAAGGTCCGCTCGGCTCTGTGGCTGATCAAGTCGATCCACCAGCGGCAGCGGACGATCTACAAGGTGATGCAGAGCATCATCAAGTATCAAAGTGATTTCTTCGATAAGGGAATCAACCACCTGAAGCCACTGAACTTACGAGATGTCGCGGACGACATCGAGATGCACGAGTCGACCGTCAGCCGGGTGACGACGAACAAGTACGTGAACTGTCCGCAGGGCATCTTCGAGCTCAAGTACTTCTTCAACTCCGGCATCAACCGCGTCCACGGCGATGCGGTGGCCAGCGAGAGCGTGAAGGATCGGATCGGGCGGCTGATCCGGAGCGAAGACGCCCGCCGGCCCCTGTCGGACCAGCGGATCGCCGAGATGCTCAAGGTGGCCAACATCGACATCGCTCGGCGCACCGTGACGAAGTACCGCGAGAGCCTCAATATTCTCTCATCGACGAAGCGGCGCGAGGTCGGCTAGCCTTCCGGCAGCAATTCGGGGTTTCCCATGAAGATCATGGACATCCTCGCCAGGGACGCCGTGATCCTGAACCTAGGGGTCGGGACGAAACGGGAGGCGCTCATCGAGATGTCGGCCGCCCTCGCCAAGGTCGAGCCGCAGATCGAGGCCGATCGGCTCCTGGAGGTGCTGCTCGAGCGGGAGGCGCTCCAGAGCACGGGGATCGGCGAGGGTGTGGCGATTCCCCACGGGAAGATGGCGGGTCTCGACCGCCTGGTTGCGTCGTTCGCCCGCAGTCCCGAGGGGATCGACTTCGAGTCGATCGACGGGCAGCCGACCCATCACCTCTTCCTGCTGGTCGTTCCGGAGCATTCAGGCGGCCAGTACCTGAAGGCCCTCGCCCGCATCTCCCGCTTCTTCCGCGACGCCGCCTTCCGGCAGCAACTCGTCGACGCGGAGACCCTCGACGACGTGGTGCGCGCGATCGAGGAGGAGGACTCCAAGATCTGACTTGGGGTCCGCGCCGCGAGGCGAGCCGAGCGGATCGGATCAAGGGCCGAGTCGAGGGTTCCTGGGGATGACGACGCTTCACGGCGCGCTGATCGACGTGCACGGGGTGGGTGTGCTGCTGCTGGGGGCCAGCGGCATCGGGAAGAGCGAGTGCGCCCTGGAGCTGGTGTCCCGCGGGCACCGGCTCGTGGCGGACGACGTCGTGGAGCTGGAAGCGGGGCCGGACGGCCGCGCGATCGGTCGGGCGCCGAAGCGCGTGCGCCACTACATGGAGATCCGTGGGCTGGGCATCATCTTCGTTCCCGATCTCTTCGGGCCCGAAGGGGTCCGCGACGAGATGAGCGTCGATCTGATCTGCCGCGTGGAGCGCTGGCGGGAGGGCGCGGAGTACGACCGGCTGGGGTTGGAACGCACGACAGAGGACGTCGCGGGTGCGAAGGTCGCTGCGCTCAGGCTGCCGGCGCGGCCGTGTGCCAGCATGGCCACGATCGTGGACGTGGCGGCCCGGGAGCACCGAAAGCGGCGCGCGGGCGTCAACGCGGCGCGTCGGCTCGACGCCGAGCTTCGCCGCGAGATGCAGCGGTCATGAGCGCCGCATCCCCGCGCATCGTGATCGTGAGCGGCATGTCCGGAGGCGGCAAGACCACCGCGATGGCTGCGCTCGAGGACCTGAGCTTCTACTGCGTCGACAACCTTCCGGTGCAGCTGATCGAGCAGTTCCTGAGCCTCTGCGCCCAGGCCACCCCGCCGATCGACAAGATCGCGCTGGCCATCGACGCCCGGGAGGTCCCCTTCCTGCGCGAGGTGCCCGGGGTCGTCCGGCAGCTGCGCGAGCGGGGAGCGGCGGTGGAGCTGATCTTCCTCGAGTGCTCGAACGAGATGCTCGTCAATCGCTACCGCGAGACCCGGCGCGTCCACCCCCAGGCGCCGGACGGCACCGTCGCCGAGGGCATCGAAGCCGAGCGGCGGCTGCTGCTCGACGTCGCGCGGCTGGCGGACCACACCATCGACACGTCGGCGCTGAACGTGCATCGCCTCAAGGCCGACGTAGTCCGGTACGTGTCCGGCGAGTCCCGCTCGACGGTGGTGAACCTCGAGTCCTTCGGCTTCCGCTACGGGGTCCTCCAGGCCGCGGAGCTGCTCTTCGACGTGCGCTTCCTGCCGAACCCGCAGTTCGAGACGCGCCTGCGCGAGCGCAGTGGGCACGACCGCGAGGTGGCGGAGTACGTCCTCAAGAGCGTCCCGGGCGCGGAGTTGGTCGAGCGCTTGCGCGAGCTGCTCGCGTTCCTGCTCCCGCTCTACGATGCCGAAGGCAAGGCGTACCTGACGATCGGGATCGGCTGCACGGGCGGCCGGCACCGGTCGGTGGCCGTGGCGGAAGTCCTGGCCGACGAACTGCGAAGGGTCGGCCGCGAGGTCAACATCGAGCACCGAGACGTGGGGAGATCATGAGCATCGGGGTTCTGGTCGTGGCGCACTCCGGGTTGGGCAGGGAGTTTCTTCAGGCGCTGCGTCTGATCGTTCCGGACGCGCCGAAGTTCCACTCGGTTCCGATCGATCCCGGCGAGAGCGTCGACCGGATGCGCGGTGCGATCGCCGAAGCGCTCGAGGCGGCGGACCAGGGCCAGGGGGTGCTGGTCCTCACCGACATGTTCGGCGGAACCCCGTCCAACATCAGCCTCTCCTTCCTCGAGGACCGCGCCGTAGAGGTCGTGACCGGGCTCAACCTGCCCATGCTGATCAAGTTGGCCACGATGACCGAGGAGAAGTCGCTGGAGGACCTGGCCAGCTTCATCAAGAGCTACGGACGCCGCAACATCTCCGTGGCGAGCGAGATCCTTCCGGACGAGGACCGGTGAGCGACGTCAGGAAACACGAGGTCGAGTTCACGGTCCAGCGACAGCTGGGCCTGCACGCGAGGCCGGCCAGCCAATTCGTCGTCGCCGCCGGTCGCTTCGAGTCCGAGATCAGCGTCGGACGCGGCCAGGAGTGGGTCGACGGTCGCAGCGTGCTCTCCCTGCTGTCCCTGGCCGCCAGCAACGGCACGCGGCTGCGCATCCGCGCGGTCGGTGTGGACGCCGTGGAGGCCGTCCAGGCCCTGGGCGAAATCCTGAAAGAGCCCGTCGGGGGCGTGGACGCCGAGCCCGTCCTGGGGGGTCTGGGGAACGGGTCGGAGGTTTGATTCCACCCTGGTGCTCGCCTAGATTGCTCTGTCCGCCCGGCCGCGGCAGGAGATCCACGATGGCGTCCCGTTCCCTCTTCACGTCCGAATCGGTTTCCATGGGCCACCCCGACAAGATGTGCGACCAGATCTCCGACGCGGTGCTGGACGCGCTGCTGGCTCAGGATCGCCGGTCCCGGGTGGCCTGCGAGACCTTGACGACCACCGGCCTCGTGATGCTGGCCGGCGAGATCACGACCTCGGCCGTCGTCGAGCTCGCGCCGCTCGTGCGCCAGGTCGTCCAGGACATCGGCTACACCGATTCCGAGATGGGCTTCGACGCGGGGACCTGCGCGGTGACCATCGCCCTCGGCAAGCAGTCCTCCGACATTGCCCAGGGCGTTTCGGAGGGCGAGGGCCTGCACAAGGAGCAGGGGGCCGGCGACCAGGGCATGATGTTCGGCTACGCCTGCGACGAGACGCCCGAGCTGATGCCGGCCCCGATCCGCCTCGCCCACCGGCTGATCGAGCAGCACCGTCGCCTCTTCGAGTCGGGCGAGCTCGAATACCTGCGCCCCGACGCCAAGTCGCAGGTGACCGTGGAGTACGACGGCGACCGCCCGCGTCGGATCCGTGCCTGCGTGCTGTCGACCCAGCACTCCCCGGACGTCTCGTACGACCAGATCCGCAAGGACGCGATCGCCAAGATCATCCATCCCTCGCTCCCGAGCGAGTGGATCGACGACGACACGGTCTTCCACGTGAATCCCACGGGCCGTTTCGTGGTGGGCGGGCCGATGGGCGACGCGGGGCTCACGGGCCGCAAGATCATCGTCGACACCTACGGCGGGATGGGGCGTCACGGCGGTGGGGCGTTCTCGGGCAAGGACCCCTCGAAGGTGGACCGCAGCGCCGCCTACGCCGCCCGCTGGGTCGCCAAGAACATCGTCGCCGCCGGCTTGGCGCGCCGCTGCGAGGTGCAGATCGCCTACGCCATCGGCGTCGCCGAGCCCATCTCGGTGCGCGTCGACGGCTTCGGCACCGCGAGCTGCGACGAAGGCACGCTGGAGCGGCTGGTGCGCAAGCACTTCGATCTCACGCCGCGGGGCATCATCGAGTCGCTGGACCTGCTGCGTCCCATCTACCGGGCGACCGCCTACCACGGTCACTTCGGCCGCGAGAACGAGGGCTTTGGG
>Ga0224512_10002689_pt1 | contig 16099 bp, 17 predicted proteins | sample SF_May12_sed_USG_4_FD_169103 | JGI IMG/M metagenome (GOLD analysis project Ga0224512, IMG submission 169103) | Sediment microbial communities from San Francisco Bay, California, United States - SF_May12_sed_USGS_13 | ecosystem: Environmental > Aquatic > Marine > Sediment | place: USA...
TTCCGATGAGGAATTCGGGCTGGCAACTCCCGAATACGCCATCGAGCTCGACCTCGAAGGGAGGTCGGCTCCGTTCACTCTCACTGTCGGATCGACTACTGGGTCGAGTACGCGCCGGTACTATGCCGTCGAGGATTCCAGATTCACCGTTGACTCCGATCTTCCGAATCTGCTCGATCGGCCGGCTGTGGAATGGCAGTCGAGACGGTGGGCGCGTTTGGAGAGCTTCCAGACTGACGCTGCCGAGATAGCTCTGGGGGACTTGGAGGGGAGACTCGAAAGGAGCGATGGTGAGTGGAGGTGGAATAACGAGCCGGTATCGTACTCGGCGGCGGCTGATTTTCTGGATACGGTCACCGATGTCACCGGTGTACGAATCGTCCCCCGGTCGGACGTCGACGTTGAGATCGACAGGCGGCCGATACTCACCCTGGCGCTCTCTGCGGCGGAGCGGGTCGAGAATCTCACCATCTGGTCCAACGAGGGTGGCGCGCTTCTGGCCGGTCGCGAGGGACGCGACTATGTGCTGGAGATCGAGCGGGAGCAGCTCGAGCTCATGCGAGCGGCAGTGATGGTTCTGCAAGACAGCTCGGGTGATGAGGGCGCGAGCGAAGAATCTCTTCCCTTGGAGTAGTCGCTCGCACGGCCCTCGTTTAGCGGAGATCTCCGTCGTGGTGCTCGCCGAAGACTCCTCGAAGCTCATCCGAGACCTCGCCGACCGTGGCGCCGGCTCGAACGCACTCGAGGAGAGCCGGCATCAGATTGTCGGAACCGCGCGCCCGGTCGCGGAGAGCGAGTCCTGCTGCCCTGAGCCGGTCTTCCGAGCGACCGGCTCGAAAGGCGCGTAGACGCTCGATCTGACGCTGCTCACTCTCCGCGTCGAGCGTCAAGCTCTCGAGCTGCGCCTCCATGTCAGAACGATGGACATTGATACCGACAATCTTCCGCTCGCCCTTTTCCATGGCTATCTGTTCACTGTAAGCGGCGTTGGCGATCTCGTCCTGTTGGAATCCTTGCTCGAGGGCGCTGATTGGACCCCCGAGGGCGTCAATGCGCCGTAGGTAATCACGGGCATAGCGAACGATTTCGTCAGTCAAGGCCTCAATCGCATAGGCACCTCCCAAGGGATCGGCGATGTCGGCAATGCCGGTCTCGTGGGCCAGGATTTGTTGTGTCCTCAGCGCGAGCTGAGCTGAGCGCTCTGTCGGAAGCGCGATGGCCTCATCATTGGCGTTGGTATGCAGGGACTGCGTGCCTCCGCAGATCGCCGCAAGAGCCTGGATGGCGACCCGTACGGCGTTGTTCTCCGGCTGTTGGGCGGTCAAGGCCGATCCGGCAGTCTGGGTGTGAAACCGGAGCCACAGCGAGCGTTCCTGGCGCGGGTCAAAACGCTCCCTGACGAGCTCGGCCCAAAGCCTCCTCGCAGCGCGGAACTTCGCGACTTCTTCGAGAAAGTTGTTGTGGGCGTTAAAGAAGAACGACAAGCGAGGAGCGAAGTCGTCGATCTCGAGGCCGCGCTCCAGCACCGCCTCGACGTAAGCCAAGGCATTGGCAAGCGTGAATGCGACTTCGTGAATCGCTGTGCAGCCAGCCTCTCGCATGTGATAACCGGAGATCGAGATGGGGTTCCATTTCGGAACCTCGAGAGCACAAAACGAGATGACGTCGGCAACCAGCCGCATCGATTCGGGGGGCGGAAAGATGAAGGTCCCGCGGGCGGCGTACTCCTTCAGGATGTCGTTCTGAACCGTTCCGCCGAGGCGGCTCCAGGGCACGCCGCGCTCCTCCGCCAGCACCAGGTACAGGGCCAACAGCGTCGCGGCCGTCGAGTTGATGGTCATCGAGGTAGTGACGCGCTCGAGGGGGATGTCCGCGAAGAGTCGTCGCATGTCATCAATTGAATCGATGGCGACACCGACCTTCCCGACCTCGCCACGGGCCATGACATGATCCGAGTCATAGCCGATCTGCGTCGGCAAGTCGAAAGCCACGGACAGGCCAGTTATCCCTTGATCGAGAAGAAACTTGTAGCGTCTGTTTGATTCGTCTGCGTCACCGAAGCCTGCGTACTGGCGCATTGTCCACAATCGTTTGCGGTACATCTCGCGGTAGAGGCCCCGCGTGTACGGGAACTCGCCCGGGTCGCCCAGCGTAGTGCGATAGGCCTCGTCCAAGCTGGCGGCGGTCGGCCGATAGGTGACGTCGAGACGGAGACCGGACGGTGTGGTTCGCGGGTTGGAATTGTCGTCAGTCATGAGTCGATTATAGGCGTGACGGAGCCGGTTGACCGACCCTGTAGTCCGCTTGATTCACGAACGAGGCTGGGGTGCCGAAGCACAATATCTTGTGGTAGTGACTTGACAGCAGCCCAATATGTCGTCCACACTCTGCAGAGGTACGAAAACTCCCGTTTCGAGAACCGTGTTGCGCTGGATGCCATCAACTCAGAATTTACTCGAGAAGCGTTGTTGCGATCTCGCGGAGTGGCGACGACTTGATGTGCTCGAGAATTTGCAAGCGAGAATGATGCGGTGGGGTCGACGACGATCAACCTCCCGGCGACGCGGCTCTCGAGGCGAAGAAAGGGAGTCGAGCAACAGCCGGCGGGGCTTCGGTGGACCTGTCAGAGGTCGCGCGAAAGTTGTGGAAGTTCCGTCGGGTTTGAGTTATCGTCAAGAGACGAACGGAAGAGCTCGGCGGGGCAGAGTTGAGGAATCTTTGTGCAGTGTCCATACCGTGCTGACTGCAAAGGAAGATGCTGAGTTGAGAGAGGAGTTCACGCACTCGACGCATCGTTGCTTCGAGCGCATGACTGACGTGCGGAAAAAAGGCAGGGAGCAATGGCGCTTCCTCGCACAGACTTGGACCATCACCGGTCCGTAGGCCCCTCTGCGGGGCGGGAGGCAGATCCGATGGCAGCGAAGAAGAAGACGACGAAGAGGAAGGCAACCAAGAAGAAGGTTGCCAGGAAGCGTCCGGCCAAGAAGCGGGCGACGAAGAAGAAGGCGACGAAGAAGAAGGCGACCAAGAAGAAGGCGACCAAGAAGAAGGCCGCAAAGAAGCGTCCGGCCAAGAAGCGGGCGACCAAGAAGAAGGCAACCAAGAAGAAGGCCGCAAAGAAGCGTCCGGCCAAGAAGCGGGCGACCAAGAAGAAGGCGACCAAGAAGAAGAGAGTTGCCAAGCGGAAGACGGCCAGAAAGAAGACGGCCCGAAGGAAATAGTCACAGCGAACGTCTCGGTTGTACCGTGGGCTGGGGGTGCGAGCATCACCGGTCCGCGGTTTTTTGTCTCTGATGACGCAGTGTTTCGCGTATGCTAGGTGTGCAATGAGGATGATCTATGGTGACGCTTTGGCGCCGATGTCGAGGTTTCTCCTCTGCACTGTAGTCGCTGCAGTGGCGTTAACTGCCTGCGCTGCAGAGCACGGCTCGCAGGCTGACGTCGCCGGGGACGATAGAACGAGTATGCAGTTTCGCCTTGCGTCGCTCGATGGCGGCTCTCTAGGGCCAGACGATTTTCGGGGTCACGTCGTACTCTTCGAGTTCTGGGCCACGTGGTGCACACCCTGCCACATGCAGGCAGACATCCTCGAACCGGTGTACAGGGAGTTTTCAGGGTCGGGCGTGAAGTTTGTAGCCGTCAGTCTCGGCGAGCCCGAGGGAACCGTCAGGACGTTCGTCGAGGCACGGCCCTTTCCGTACCCGGTTCTCATCGACCCCAACGATGACGTCTCCACGCGCTTGGGCATCTACGTACTGCCGACAGTCATGATTCTGAATCCGGAGGGGCACATCGTCTACTTGCAGGAAGGCGTGAGTAGCGGCCGTCGATTGCGGCACGTCCTCACTGAAACGCTCAGAGAATCTGCTGTGGCAGCGACCTAGCCACGTCGCGTCGGGGAGGTCGAAGACCTTCTGTAGCTGACGTCCGATGAAGAGCGAGACACCGTGGAAGACGGGAGCAACCGTTGCAGCAGGCGGGGCAGCTCCGACCTCTAGACTTCTGCACAGCCGCGGAGTACCTCTCGGCGGCAACGGGCGAATGGTGGGCTCATGAGCGTTAATATTCGTGACATCTCGATCAAGTGTGGAAACTGCGATACGTATCAAACGTTGTGCGGCTTCGGCAGCCGCGGAGACTCCCATGTATATCGCTATGAATGCGAGAACACGGTCTGCGATCCAGCAGTGACTCGAACGTTCGTCGAGATCTCGGTGGAGCTTGACGAGTTCGCTCGCCGTGATCCCGCCTGGGAAGATCACAAACATCGACGGGCCACCGACGATCTTGAGGAGAAGAATTGATGAGGAAGATCGTGCATGTTGTCGGGACCGGAACAATTGGTGAGCCTCTGATCGGTCTGTTCACCGATTTTCGAGACCGATTGGGGATCGATGAAGTCACGTTCCACAAGCGGACACCGCTCGAGTTCGACAAAGCTCGCATTCGTCATCTCATAGATCGCGGGGCACACCTGGCGGCGGACAGAGAGCGGCGGACCGCATTCGAGAATCTGGGGCTGCGGGTGGATTACGAGACGACGGAGGCACTGGAGCGAGCGACTGTGGTGATGGATTGCACTCCGGCCGGCAACGAGAACAAGGAAAAGCACTATAAGCGGTTGCCTGCGGTGAAGGGTTTTCTCGCCCAGGGCAGTGAGTTTGGCTTCGGAAAGCCTTACGCCCGCGGCATCAATGAAGAGGCCTTCGTGGCCGGCGATGACCGCTTCGTGCAGATCGTGTCGTGCAACACTCACAACATCACGACCCTCATCAAGACGATCTGTGATGACGACGGGATGTACTGTCTGGAACAGGGGAACTTCGTCTGTATGCGGCGTGCGAATGATGTGACTCAGCTGGACAAGTTCATTCCCGCGCCGCACGTCGGAAGTCATAACGATCCGGAGTACGGCACACATCATGCGCGTGACGCCCACTACCTGTTCGAGACGCTTGACCAGAACTTCAATGTGTTCTCGAGTGCCGTCAAGTTGAACACGCAGTACATGCACTCCATCTGGTTTCGCCTCGCTCTCACACGGGACAGCTCGGTCCAGGAAGTGGTCGACAGGCTGCGCGCAAACCCGCGCGTTGCGCTGACCGACAAACAGCAGGCCAACGTGGTCTTCAGCTTTGGTCGAGACCATGGATACTACGGCCGCATCTTGTCGCAGACGGTGGTCGTACTACCGACGCTCGCCGTGCGACACGCCCGGGAGGTCTACGGGTTCTGCTTCACGCCGCAGGACGGGAACTCTCTGCTGTCATCAGTCGCCGCGGTTCTATGGCACCTGGAAGGAAGCTGGGAGGCCGTCTCAGAGCGACTGAGCCCGCTGCGTCGATGGGTCTACCAAGAGATCTGAGGCATCCTCGAAGCGGGAGTCCGCTGGCAGGCAGGCGCGGTCTTCGCGTCAACGTAATGCCATCAGGGCTGGCGCAGCCGGCTTTGTGGATTCTGAGTCGCCGGCGAACAGGTCCGATAGACGCGTGGGAAGGTGAGAACGTGGGATTCCGGCGCGGTGATGTGCGAGGGCCCGTCGAGCCGTGCAGTGGCGGCGCTGGTCCCCAGGGACAGCGTTGGAGAGCCTGCACTGGGCGCATGGGTCGGGATGAATGGCGTCTCCCGGCCTCTGCCAGGGATGAGTGCTCGGGAAGCTGCGGTTCGGTTGGGAGATCGCGCGAGTGACAGGGAGGATCCGACTCGACCAGCTATCGGTGAACGGTGTTTCGCGAGGGGGCGTCGAGACCTGGTTCAAGGTCCGGCCATCGGGAGTTGCGTTCGATGTCGGTCGCGGTGCGCCGGAGCTGGCAGGCGTCGAGCACGTATTCCTTTCGCACGGTCATCTGGATCACGCTTCCGGCATCCCCTTCCTCCTGTCGCAGCGAGCACTGCAGGGTCTCGGTTCTCTGACGGTGTTTTGTCCGTTGGCGCTGCAATCGCCACTGGAGGCGTTTATCGCCGCCGCAGCGAGAGTCGAAGGGCGGCAGTACGAGTACGAGATTCGGCCATTGCGCCCTGGTGACCGAGTCAGCGTCGGCGGCGACATGCACGTCGCGGCGTTCGAGACGACGCATGTCGTCGCCAGTCTCGGGTACCATTTGATTCAGTCGGTACGCCGACTGCGCGGAGAGTTCGCCTCCTTGTCTCCAGACGCGTTGACTCGACTACGAGAACGGGGCGAGGACGTGGAAATGCGGGAAGAGCGGCTTCTCGTGTCATACACGGGGGATACTGGCTCCGCGGTCTTCGCGTCCGAGCCTCGGGTTTTGACTTCGAGAGTTCTGATTTTGGAATGCACCTTCATCAATCCCGAATGGCGAGAGTCCGCAGCGCAGTACGGCCACATCCATATCGACGACCTGAAGGACAGAGCTGGTAGTTTTGCCAACGAGCTGATCGTTTTGCATCACTTGAGTCGTCGGTTTTCGCTCGCTGAGCTACGAGACATCGTAGACCGAGAGCTCCCGGGTCTCGCGTCGCGGGTGGTGATCTTCGGAGAAGCGGAGGAGGGGGTTGTCTGACCGCGCCATGATGCCCGATTCAGGAGACGCTGCCCGGGTCCGGCATTTGGCGGAGCTGGACGAGTGCGAGATCGGGATCGAGAAGCTGGTAGCCGGTGGCGACGGCATGGGTCGCTTCGGCGGGCTGCCGATCTTTGTTCCATGCGCGGCTCCCGGTGATCGCTTGCGTGTGCGGGTCGTCGAGCGACGACGGCGATACGCGCGGGCCGAGATCCTGGAGATTCTGGTTGCGGGCGGCGGGAGGAGATCCCCTCCTTGCCCTCATTTTTCACGTTGCGGCGGCTGTGATCTGCAGCATCTGGAGGACGAGATACAGACGGATCTCAAGGTCGACGCAGCCCGTGAGACGTTGCGTTACATTGGGGGACTGAGCCTGCCCGCAACGCAGCGCGTGCTACGGGGAGCTCCATGGGGCTATCGCCTGCGGACGCAATTACATCTCGAAGAGGGCGAGGGTGCTCCGCAAGTGGGATACTACGAACGCGGGTCTCACCGTCTGGTTGCCATCGAGAGTTGCCCGGTGCTCGCGCCGCCTCTGGAACACTTCGTCGTCGGCCTGTCCGGTCGTTTGCGTGACAACATTCCGAGTCGCCTCGATGTGGCACTCGGCGATGACGGAGCTCTGACCTGCGCCCCGACCATCGACGACCTCCCACGGGGTGAGGTGATCTCGCGTGTGGACGGTCGAAGCTACGTGTATGATGCACGGACGTTCTTTCAGAGTCATCGCGATTTGCTGGGTGATCTGATTCGGACGGTCGTGAGTGCGGCGACAGGGACGTGTGCCTACGACCTCTATGCCGGCGTCGGGCTGTTTTCTCTTGCCTTGGCGGAGAGGTACGAGCGCGTCGTTGCGGTCGAAGGCGACCGCAACGCGGCACGTTATCTGAGGAAGAACACTCGGCTCGCTCGATTGGCGAACATCGAGGTCGTCGGTGCCAGCGTCGAAGTGGCGGTCAAGACGCTTCCTGCGGCGGTTGAAAGGATCATTGTGGATCCGCCACGCGCTGGCCTCGGGTTCCGTGTTCGTTCCGACATCTTCGACCGGCGTGCAAGGCATCTGACATATGTCTCGTGTCACCCTGCAGTGCTGGCGCGGGACCTCAAGCACTTGTGCAGGATCTATACCCTGTGCGAGCTCGTTTTCCTCGACCTGTTCCCGCAGACCGGACATATCGAAGTCGTAGCTCAGTTGCAGTTGAACGAGAAGTGAGGCGCGCCTGCTTGGCTGTGGCCGGTAGCATGTCGGAGTGGCTCTGCGTCGTATTCGGAGCAGAAAGGGGACGATCACTCCGACTCGCTCGCGGCCTCGCGAAGAGTCGTGCAGCACGCGCTAACGGGCTCGCGATTGCGGCAGAGCTGATCGAATTGACGAGCCGCCGTGGTGACCGAAGCGGACGTACTGCCCGCGGGCGGCTAGGTGTCGAACTCGGTCATGAGCACATTCTCGACTTCTCCTGGCTCCGGGAATCTGCCGGTGGACTTCTTCGAGAAGATCAAGCGCTCATCTACGGTCACTTCGAAGGCGCCATCTCGGCCTTTCACGAGCTCGACATCCTTGCCGAAGCGGTCTTTGATCTCGGCCGCCAGACCGGCGGCGCGCGGACCGTAATTTCAAACGACGCAGTACTGTATAACGATTTTCGACACGAGCTCGCTACCTCCGGTGCCGATTATAGAGTACGCGTTTTCCGACTTGAACCGTTACGGCTCCTCGCTCGATCGATTCGATAGAATGACCGTACCGAAGAAAGGAGTCGATGGACGTGAGTCAGGGACAGGCGAGCGCCTCCGGCGTTGGCGACAAGGAAGGGAAGAGAGTGGAACGGATCGCCCGTCACATGAGAGCGATCATCTCGGAGCTGGGTTTGGACATCAACGACCCGAACTTGCGGGAAACCGACGTTCGAGTCGCGAAGATGTACTTAGAGATGTTTCATGGGCTGGAAGAGGGTAGCGAGCCGGCAGTGACCACATTCCCGAACGAGGAGGACTATCAGCACATGGTCATGGAGCGCGACATCCCGTTCTATTCGATGTGCGCTCACCATTTCGTGCCGTTCTACGGCAAGGCACACATTGCTTACATCCCCGAAGATCGGATCATCGGACTGTCGAAGTTTTCTCGCATACTCGAGTTCTACGCGCGTCGACCGCAGTTGCAGGAGCGATTGACCGAGCAAGTGGTTGGATTCCTGGAGAGCAATCTCCAGCCTCGCGGCGCGATGGTCGTGATCGAGGCCCGCCACTTGTGCGTGGAGATGAGAGGAGTGAGAAAGCCCGGAGCGCAGACCGTAACCTCTGCACTTCGAGGCGCGTTTCATCAGCGCTCGGTGCGCGAGGAGTTCCTCGATCTGCTGGCCAGGTCATAGGCGGCCCGTCAGTCGAGGTGCGCCGTCGCCGGGAGGCCGGAAGATGAGTGTGAGCTGCCGGGGATGAATCGGGACGGGGCGAACCGGTGGCGATCTGTGATCATCCCGGCGGCAGCTTCGAGTAAAGCAGAGCGCGGCAATCTCGAATACCGCGACCGAATGACCGTCGACCGCCGTCGCCGTTGGATGTGGAAAGGAGAATAGGAGTTGAGAGCAACCGATAACGGGACGCGGGCCGTCCTCGCGGGATGCGGCGTCGCTGTGCCTCCTCTGCGGGTCGACAATCAGATGCTGGCTCGAGTCATGGACACCAGCGATCAGTGGATCCAGGAGCGCAGCGGTATCGTTTCGCGCTACTACGTCGAGCCGGGCGTCGGATCGGCGGAACTGGGAGTGGAAGCCGCTCGAGGCGCGCTGACAGATGCGGCAGTCGACTCGTCGGAGATCGACTACGTGGTCTGCGCGACAATGACTCCGAACCACTATTTCCCTGGCGGCGGAACGCTGATCCAGCACGGCTTGGGCCTGCGGCCCGTTCCGGCGCTTGACATTCGCCAGCAGTGTGCGGGGTTCGCCTACGGGATGCAGGTTGTGGACGCCCTGATCCGCTCGGGAATCGCGACCACCGTCTTGTTGGTCGGGACGGACGTTCACACCTCACTCATGCCCTTCACCAAGCGTACTTGGGACGTATTGCTGGGCGTGGAGGAGAGCCCGCTGGAACCGGAAGAGCTCGAATGGAATTCGCGGTTTCGCCATCTTTGCGTACTCTTCGGTGATGCCGCGGGCGCAATGGTCTTCAGAGCGGAAGCGGACTCCGAGCGCGGGATTCTCGGCGCGCGGCTCTTCGGCCAAGGCGAGGAGAAAGAGATCCTGTTTGTTCCCGGAGGTGGTTCGGCCTGCCGCCCGTGGGTTGACGAACGGATGATCAGGGATGGTGGAACGGTGCCGATCATGGACGGTCGGAAGGTCTTCAAGCTGGCGGTGACGCGAATGCCCAAGGTGACGACCGAGCTGCTGGCTGAGAACGATTTGGCGCTCGACGATGTCGACGTCTTGATCATGCACCAGGCCAATCTGCGCATCAACGAGGCAGCGCAGAAGGTGCTCGGTCTTCCCGACGAGAAAGTGCACAACAATATCCAGAAGTACGGCAATACGACCTCGGCCACACTTCCTCTGTGCTTCTACGAGGCGCGTGAGGCAGGGAAGGCGCCGGAAGGGTCCCTTGTCGCCTTTGCCGCTCTCGGCGCGGGTCTGCACTGGGGCGCGGTGCTTCTGCGGCTTTAGAGTCTTCCGCGGGAATCGCTGCTAGCGTCTCGTTGGCTACTGACCGCGCTCGAGATCGATCTTCGGGCGCAGCGCATGAAGCTGTAGAGCGATGCGGCGAAAGAGGTCATCGGTCTTGGCCGACCATTCCGGGGGCGTGAAAGAGCCCGGATCGGCGGTGATCAAGACGTCGGTTCCGGATTTTTCATTAGCGGCGATCTTGATTCGCACATCGCTCCAAACCAAGGTCCAGAGTGGTGTGACTTCCACTCCCGAAGCGACGGGGAGTCTCGCTATCTGGAGGGCGTTCAGTGTGGCCGCGAGGACGCGACTGTCGCGTCCGGTATAGGGAATGTCAAAACTGCGCTGAGCAGACGGCGCATTGGGTGGCGGACGGTATTCATCCGTTGTCAGCAGATTCTGGAAACCGGAATCGTCGACCAGGGCAGAGAAGTTGGTATCGGTGCGCGCTCTGAGCCTAGTGTGTTCATCGATCTGGATGGCTCGCCTGAGCAAAGCAACAGCGAGGTCGCCCCGGCCCGCGATCGCATAGTTCGTTGCCACGAGATAGAAGGCGTTGGCGTCGTCTGAGTTGACGCTCAGGTAGCGCCGGAAGCGCTCAGAGGCCTGCTCCCTGTCTCCCCTGAGCAGAAGTACCGCACCGATGTTCAGAGAATTGTCCGGGGCGTCCGGATCCAGCGCCTCGGCGCGGGTGAAGGCTTCCAAGGCGCCGTCATAGTCCGTTTGTGCCAGGTCGAAGGCGGCAAGGTTGAGCCATGCTTGCCGTGTGTTTGGATCGAACGTAACACACGCTTCGAGATCTCGGCGACCGAGTTCGAGATTTCCTGTCATGAGGTGAGCGGTACTGCGGAGGAGCAGGGCCTCGGCGTCGGTCGGCTGCTTTCTGAGTCTTGAATCGAGGAGTTTGATCGCCGCCTCTGAATCTCCCAGATCGAGAAGTCTCTGCACCTCGGCGACGGAGTAGACCGAGCGGCCGGCAGCGGCCACGGGGATGACCAGGAGGAGGAGGCAAACTGTCACGCGATGCATCATGGATCCGACTTCCGGCCTCTCATCGCTCGCAGTAATGCGGGGGCGAAGGTAAGTGCAATCAGTGTGACGATGGCCGTTGCGCCGATCACGGCAACGCCTATCCTATCCTCGGCCGTGACGGTGACCAGGGCGTAGCTGAGAGTCGTATAGATGACGAGCGAGGGTGCCAGTCCCAGGGCAGTGGCGACGAGGAAGCTGCCGAAGCGCACTCCCGCAAGGGCCGCTCCATAGTTGACGAGGGCAAATGGGATGGGGAGGAAACGGATTCTGACGATGGCCCAGAAACCGTGGTTCTCGAGGAGGTCTTCGGCGCGCTTGAGGTTCTCGGTACTCACCACGTGGATGACGAGATCACGCCCCATCGTCTGCCCGATAAAGAAAGTGATGATGGCGCCAAGGAGTGCGCCGATGATGTTCAGCAGCCAACCGGTAATCGGACCGAAGACGGCTCCTCCGGTGAGGATGAGAGGACTCACCGGGACGCCGAGCGGCGCCAGTATCACGTACAGTGCGATCAAGGCCGGCGCCGCCCAGGCGGTTTCCCGGAGCCGTTCGAGCAGGTGCGTCAGCCGCTCGCGATCGACGAACTCGCCGAGCGGGGTCAAGCGAATAACGGCTAGCGCCACGACTATAGCTGCAATCAGCAGGAACGCCCGCAGAACCGCCGATCGCAGGGAACGGGAGGGTTCTGGGCGTGAGGTATCTACCATTGAGAAGAGAGGGAATCGTGGGCAGATCCGATCTCGAGTCGCGCGCACTCTAGGTCGGGGCGTCAGTATCGTCGAGCATCAGGAACTGGCGCATGTGCTGATTGAGAATCTGCGGTGCCCGAGGATTCATGAAGTCGAGTCTCAGCTCGTTGATGACCATGACCTCCATCTTCTCCCACTCCCCCCAGCATGCCCGACAGACTCGCTCCCGAATCTCGTTTCCTGTGTCTCCCGGTCGAGGAGCAGTCTCGAGCTTGCCGCTCGCGCGGTTGCATCGGCAGCAACGGAATTCGGTGTCCATAGTCGACTTTCTACGTGATCTCGTTTGGCAGGATGATCGGGCTGCTTGCACGATCTTCTGTCTCTCTCGGTATACGGACGAGAATGAGCCGGTCTGCCGGGGTCTTTCTTCCGCGCAGACCCTTGACCGTCTCGTCGGGGACGGCGATCTTTAGATAAGCCGGTCGTTTACCGCTCTCGCGAGCCGCGTCGAGAATCAGATTCTCTATTGCAGCCATCTCGATTCGCTGCGGGTACTTCTCGAGAGCGAACGCCACGAGCTTTCTCAATGCCTCCGGATCTTCTGGCACATTCATCCCTTCTGTGGCAAGCATAGCGTGCGAAAGTAGTCGATGGTCTTCGCCAGGCCATCACGCAATAGTACCTCTGGTTCCCAGTCGAGAATGCTACGCGCCAAAGCAATATCCGGTTGGCGGGTCTTGGGATCATCCACCGGCAGGGGATGAAACCCAACTTCGCTGTTTGAGCCGAGGAGGTCGAGGATAGTCTGCGCGAACTCGAGGATTGTCATCTCGGTGGGATTGCCGATATTGACCGGCTCGGAGTGTTGACTCATGAGGAGCCGCCAGATGCCCTCGACCAGATCACTGACGTAGCAAAAAGAGCGCGTCTGGCGCCCGTCGCCGAAGACGGTCAAGGGTTCACCGTCGAGGGCCTGCTGTATAAAAGCCGGCACCGCGCGGCCGTCGTGTGGCCGCATGCGCGGGCCGTAGGTGTTGAAGATGCGAACGATGCGCGAGTCGAGGCCGTGGTAGCGATGATAGGCCATTACCATCGCTTCGGCGAAACGCTTCGCCTCGTCGTATACCCCCCGCGGTCCGACCGGGTTGACGTTGCCCCAGTAGGTTTCGGGCTGGGGATGGACCAACGGATCCCCGTAGACTTCCGACGTCGACGCCAGCAGGTAGCGTGCCCCTTTGGATTTCGCCAGGCCGAGCGTGTTGTGGGTACCCAACGAGCCGACCTTGAGGGTCTGAATGGGCAGCTCCAGGTAGTCGATCGGACTGGCCGGCGAGGCGAAATGGAGCACATTGTCGACACTCTCGTCGACCTCGAACGGAATCGAGACATCGTGTTTGATGAAGCGGAAGTCGTCGCGCGCGGTCAAATGCGCGATATTTGCAGGATTGCCGGTGAGCAAGTTATCGACGCAGATAACCCTGTGGGATTCGGCCAGCAGCCGGTCACAGAGGTGCGAGCCTAGGAATCCGGCACCGCCGGTGACGAGCGAGGTGGTCATGTCGAAACCTCTTCCGGATGCGGCAGGGCGGTCTTACGTCCCAGGGAAACATAGCGGAAACCGGCCGACCGAACCTTTTCCGGTTCGTAGATATTGCGGAGGTCGACGATGAGCGGCGTCCGCAGGATTCCCGCAAGCCGGTCGAGCTCGAGGGCGCGGAACTCGTTCCACTCGGTGATGATCACGAGCCCGTCGGCGCCGATGGCGGTGTCGTAGGCGTCGCTGCCAAAAACGACGTCACTCCAGATGTGTCGGCACTCATTCATGGCTGCCGGGTCGTAAGCGCGGATGTGAGCACCCCGAGCCAGGAGGCCGTCGACAATCTTCAATGCGGGAGACTCACGCATATCGTCGGTTTCGGGCTTGAATGATAGGCCGAGAATACCGATCGTCTTGCCCTTTATGGAGCCGTCGAATGCTGCGAGAACCTTGTCGACCATGCGTTCTTTCGTTGCCTCGTTGACTTTCAGGACCGCTTCCATGATCTGGAATGTCATGTCGTGGTCACTGGCTATTTGCACGATCGCTCGACTGTCTTTCGGAAAGCAGGAACCTCCGAAGCCCGGTCCGGGATGGAGGAACTTGGCGCCCACCCTCTTGTCTAATCCCATGCCTCGAGCGACGACCTCGACGTCAGCCCCGACGCGCTCACAAAGGTCTGCGACCTCGTTGATGAAGGAGATCTTGGTGGCGAGGAATGCGTTGGATGCGTACTTGATCAACTCAGCGCTTTCGACGGTGGTGAGGACGAACGGCACGCGTGCTCGCTGCAACGGCGAGTAGATGTCGAGCATGATCCCGGTCGCCCTCTCGTCGGTACTGCCAATAACCACACGATCGGGGCGGAGAAAGTCACTGATCGCCGAGCCTTCGCGCAGAAACTCGGGGTTGCTGACGACTGAAAAGTCGTACTTCTTCCCGGTGCCTGAGCGAACGATCGTCTCTATCATCCGACCGGTGCCGATCGGCACGGTGCTTTTTGTCACGATGACCTTGTAGCCATTGATGTGATCGGCGATCGATTGCGCCACGTCGCGGACGAATGACAGGTTTGCCGAGCCGTCTTCCCGGGACGGCGTTCCGACGGCGATGAAGATGGCCTGGGCGGCGTGGATCGCCGGCACGAGATCGGTGGAAAAGTGGAGCCTGCCGGCTTGCGTATTCTCGAACACGATCGACCGGAGGCCGGGTTCGTAAATTGGGATTTCGGAGCGCTGAAGCGCTGCGATCTTCGCCTCGTCTTTGTCGATGCACGTCACCTGCATGCCGAAATCGGCCAGACAAGCTCCGGTGACGAGACCCACGTATCCGCTGCCTACGACGCACACATTCATTCGACGGGATCCTGTTGGTTGATGAGGCCGACCACTTGCAGGCCCGCCCGGGTCATTGTGCCGCTATCGATAGCCCCTTGTGGCGATACCAGTCAATGAACTGTCTCAGACCTTGGCGAATCTGGACCTTCGGCGCATATGCCAGCATTCTGGTGGCTTTGGAGATGTCGGCGTAGGTAATCGGAACATCGCCGGGTTGATCTGGAAGTCGCTCGATCCTCGGCTCCACTCCCAACTCTTCAGCGATCCAATTGACGAGGTCGCCGAGCCGCGTCGTCTCCGCACCTCCCAGGTTGAAAATCTCGAACGCCGGAGCGAGGTCCAGAGCTGCGACGACGCCGTCGACGATGTCGTCGACGTAGGTGTAGTCGCGACGACTCTGACCGTTTCCGAACAAGGGAACGGATCGGCCGTTGGCGAGCAGGTCGGTGAACTTGTGGATTGCCATCTCGGGTCTCTGCGCCGGTCCGTAGACGGTGAAAAACCGCAGGCAGGACACTCGCAAATCGTACAGGTGATGGTAGTTGAAGCACAGGAGCTCGCCTGTTCTCTTGGTTGTCGCGTACGGACTGATCGGTTGATTGACGACGTCGTCTTCTGAGAACGGTACCTTGCTGTTGATGCCGTAGACGGAAGACGAGGAACCGAAGGTAAAGACCGCCGGACCATGGTGTCGAGCGGCCTCGAGCAAATGAAGCGTGCCGATGCAGTTGACCTCTTCGTACAGGACAGGTTCTGCAAGGCTCGGTCGCACACCGGCGCGAGCCGCCAGATGAATGACCCCGTCAAAGCTGCCTCTTTTGAAGAGGCTGTCGATCGTCTCCCGATCACGAATGTCCGCTTCGATGATCTCCACGTTGCCATCGAAGGCTGCGACATTGGCTCGCTTTCTCGCCGGGTCGTAAAAATCGTTGAAGTCATCGAGAATGGTGACCCGATCGCCACGCGACATGAGCCGTTGTGTGACGTGGGAGCCGATGAACCCAGCTCCACCGGTCACGAGAATCTTCTTGCTCATCGTCTTCGGTTTCCTTCAGTTCGCTCGTCGCCGTCACCGCGGATTCTAGCAGCCCGACAGACATCTGGACGCGCGGCCACGTATCGCAAGGCGCCGTGTTGCCTCTGCGTCATTGCGGTGGGTTCTCGGTGCCTGCAGTGGATGTGGCGGCGCTCGCGGAACCGGATGTCGGGGCGGAAGATGCGCGATAGCGCTTTTTGATTCCTGCCTTTTGGCGGTTCCGCACCAGCCATCGAAGGAGCTTGGACTCGTCGATTCCGACCACGACGTCGTCAATCG
>Ga0224512_10002690_pt1 | contig 16091 bp, 16 predicted proteins | sample SF_May12_sed_USG_4_FD_169103 | JGI IMG/M metagenome (GOLD analysis project Ga0224512, IMG submission 169103) | Sediment microbial communities from San Francisco Bay, California, United States - SF_May12_sed_USGS_13 | ecosystem: Environmental > Aquatic > Marine > Sediment | place: USA...
ATCTTTGTCTTGTTGCAAAGTATTGGTTTGATGGTTGTGTGTATCCTGTAACTGATGCCTTTTGATCATTCCAGTTTGTTGTTGGGACTTTGCCTACAATATCAGTATGTCTTACATAGTATCGATTAGGGGATGGAGAATAGCCTGTAACTGATGCCCGATATTTGTGGAAATCAGACATTGGTGCAGTATAGTATGCATCCTCTAGTGCCTCATTGAAAGTTGCTGGTACTTTTTTTGCAGTCTCTGCAGGTTTTGGTGCCTCTGCTGGTTTTTTCTCAAAGCCTTTTGGTAGTGTGTCTTTTTTTGGCTCTGCTGGTTTTGCTTGAGGTTTTGGTTGAGCTGGTTTTGTCTCAGCTGGCTTTACTTGAGGTTTTGTCTCAGCTGGTTTTGTCTCAGCTGGTTTTGTCTCAGCTGGTTTTGTCTCAGCTGGTTTTGTCTCAGCTGGTTTTACCTGTGGTTTTGTCTCAAGTTGTTCAGATAGTTTTGTAAGTTTAGCTTCTAATTTGGCAATCTTGTCTTCAAGATCTTGTTTTGTTTGCTTTTTAGCAGCTGCCATTTAATGAAGGTAAAATTCTGGGGTTTATTTACATTTGGATGATTTCCATGACTAAATTTGATCAAGTTTTATAAGCACAAAGAACCTAATTGAGGGCATGGATGATTTTGAAAAGGAATATCCAGGGTTTGACTGGAAAAATATACCAGCGTATAAACATCCTGGAGGTAAAGATTGTCCATGTCCAAAACATGAGTACATTCGAGAACAGATAAAGTTTACGAAGCAAGTTAATGAAAAAGGAGGAGAACCATCAAAAATTACTTTAAAGTTCTGCCCAGATCATTACAGGGTTTACATCGAAGAAGTAATTCCTGCAATGCCATTAAAATACAAAATTTTAACAAAAATTGCCTTAAAGCTTGGGGCAATCAAAGTTGAGGAATTAAAGTATATGGAATCAGAATTATGTTTTTATTGTAAGTTTGGATCCGGTGGTCACGGAAAGAAAAACGAGCTTCCACCAGTACCATAAAAATTTCTATTCAGGACTAAGTAAGATTTTTGGTTTATTCGGAGTATCATGATGACATCGTTTTCCACATAATGGGCAACGCTTCCTATCAAGAAAAATACATTGACAGATATGCGAATCAAGATAAGATTTGGCAGATTTGTTTGGCTCACCTGTACCATTACAAAAAGGGCATTCAGACCCCAAAAGTTCTATTACGCCATCACCCTGACAAACCACACATTTGGCCTCATCCATCATTTATTCCATTCAAACAAAGAATTAAAATGCATTGTTAAGCTAGTTCAAAGAATTACTCGTTATCTAAATCCAGTTAAGCTTATACTTGTTTGCACTTCAGAAAATTTGTGACGATTGAAGATATTCATGATTTCATTAAAGAATTAGAAAAAAATGGGGAATTAAAAAGAATAAAGATTCAAGTAGATTCCAATTTAGAAATTGCTGAAATTATGAGAAGACAGATGTATTCAAATGGCCCTGCCATTCTTTTCGAGAATGTTAAAAACTACAAGATGCCAATTTTGGCAAATGCCTTTGGTTCAATGAAAAGATTAGAGATAGCTCTTGGGATGACAGATTTTACGGAAATTGGTCAACGGATAGTTGACATGACTAAATTAGATATTCCTTCTGGGCTTCTAAATAAGATAAAAAAACTTCCTGAACTCTCAAAGATGAGCGAATCATTTCCCAAGCTTGAAACAAGTGGTCCGGTGACTGAAATTACATCAAATAATGCATCATTTGATGAATTACCAATCTTAAAATCCTGGCCAAAGGATGCGGGGCGTTTCATTACATTGGGACTAGTGGCTACAAATCATCCTGAAACTAGAGTTAGAAATCTTGGAGTATATAGAATACAAATCCTTGATAGCACTCATGCACTGATGCATTGGCAAAAACATAAGCGAGGTGCACATCACTCAGATATTACAAAAGACAAAGGAGGAAAAATTCCAACTGCAATAATCATAGGAGGAGATCCTGCTACAATTTTTTCTTCAATAGCACCAGTTCCAGAAGGATTGGATAAATTCTTGTTTGCAGGAATTACCAGAAAAAAGGGAATTAAAATGGTCAAATGTAAAACGATTGATTTGGAGGTACCAGCCAATGCTGAAATTGTTTTAGAAGGATATGTAGATCCCTCAGATTTAAGAGAAGAGGGACCTTTTGGGGATCATACTGGATATTACACACCTGTTGAGCCATATCCTACATTTACTCTAACGGGAATAATGAAAAGAAAAAATCCCATCTATGTTACTACAGTTGTCGGAAAACCAATTCTGGAAGATGCATATATTGGAAAAGTAATTGAACAATCATTTTTACCATTGATTCGAATGTTTCATCCAGAAGTAGTTGATTTGTCAATGCCAGCAGCAGGATGGTTTCAGGGATTAGCGATAATATCTATAAAAAAAAGATATCCTGGTCAAGCAAAAAAGGTAATGATGGGCCTCTGGGGTATGGGGCAGTTGTCATTAACAAAAATGTTTGTGGTTGTAGATGAGGACATTAACGTACATGACATGAATGATGTCATTTGGGCCATTACCACAAGATCAGACGCTGCACGTGATACTCTAATCGTGAATAACACACCCACAGATACTCTTGATCCTGCCTCGCCTCTAGTTAATTTAGGGTCAAAATTAGGAATCGATGCAACACAAAAAACAAAAGAAGAAGGGTATGAAAGAGAAATTCAGCAACAAGTCAAAGTAGATAATGAAACAAAAAATATTGTAGACTCTAAGTGGTCAAGTTATGGGTTATAGTAAAGAAACTGGGTTGTAAAAATTGTCACGTTCTTCTACCTGAAATCCAATTTGATGTATAGCATCAATTATTACTTTTCCTGTCAATTCCGTAGAACGTGCACCAGTACAAGAAACAACCTCTTCACCAATCAAAGTACCTCCAAAGTCATCTGCTCCATATTGAAGTGCTAGTTGAGCCATCCCAACTCCATTAGTTAACCAAGAAGACTGAATATGAGGTATCAATCCATCTAAAACGAGTCTAGAGATTGCAATCATTTTTAGTAATTTAAGACCACCTGATCCATTTACTGCAATTCCTTCTTCTTTCATCAATGTGTTATCAGGCTCAAAGTTCCAAGGAATAAATGCCATGAACCCTTTAGTTTTTTCTTGCAGTTTTGTGATCTTAAAGAAATGATCAACAATATCTTGATTATTTTCAACATGACCGTACATCATTGTTGCAGAACCAGGGATTCCAAGAGAATGAGATTCATCCATAATTCTAATCCAATCATTACTTGAGATTTTTTTTGGACTAATGACATCCTTTACTGAATCTACTAAAATTTCAGCCCCTGCACCGGGGATAGATTGGAGTCCAGCATCTTTTAATCTCGATAAAATTTCTTTGGTCGATGATTTTTCTACTCTTGCAATCATATCAATTTCAGAAGTGGAGAGACCATGTACTCCAACCAATGGGAATTTCTTCCTTATCATTTTGAATGCGTCTTCATAATATTCAATTTTTAAATTTGGATTATGGCCCCCTTGAATTAAGACTTGTCTAATCTTAAACAAATCCCACGCAGATTTCACTCGGGCTTCAATTTGATCAAGAGTTAATGTGTATGAATCCTCTGATCCTGGTGATCTATAAAAAGCACAAAATTTGCAATCAGTGATACATACATTGGTGTAGTTTAGAATAATATTATTTACAAAAGAAGCTTTTTTGCCAAATTTTTTTTTTGCCAAATGACCAGAAACTAGACCCATTAAATAGACATCATCTGATTCTAAAAGTCTAAGACATTCTTCTGGATTTGGTCTTTTGCCGTTTAAGGAATTTTCGAGGATATCTCCAATTTCACTTTGATATAGTTGCTGGGTAGTTTGACTCAATTAACCTGATCACCTTCTTCTTTAATTTCAATTTAACCATATATAGAAAATTCGTATTAAAAATATCTGACTAGGCATACTAGTTTGGGCTCAATGCTGGGATCACAAGTCATATTATGATTTATGATGTTTGCAATTTTTGATTTTAAAGGGTTAATTTAAGTAATATCTGAGTACGTTTGTCAAAATCGTTTCCGTTCCAAATTGGCTTTTTGAGACAATGTGGGCAATAAAGAAGATGAAAAGTTTTAATTTTTGGAACATGCTGTTTCTAATTATCATTTTAAAACCACCCATCCCAAAATCTTTTCCTGTAAATCAAATATTCAAAGTTATTTTTTCTGGGAGAATCATAAAAAATTGTTATTTTAAATTAAAATAAAAATTTTTGGAAAAGGATTTTATTTTTTATCCCAATCTCTTTTTTTACAACTTATACAAAACAAATTAAGTTCCGGTTGTTCCTTATAACAAAATTTACACATTGTTCTTTGTGTTAATGCCACTATCGCCACTATTCCAAAACATAAATTTTTATAATTAAAGATAGCTTTGTGTAACATTATTTTTTTACACAATTAAATAAAAAAATATTGCATATACAGGATCCTTTTGATGCATTGTAAGTTTTTCTACATGTTTTCAAATGAAATTATAATTTCACCATATCAAAAAAACATTCAAAGTCATTTTTAAAATTTTTAATAATTATCAGAAAAGCATATAATTTCATCAATCATGATGTTAATCTAATGATTCTTATCTAATTATTTTAAAATCAATTATTTGAATTAGAATCATCTAAACTAATCAGTAACATTAGAAATTATAAATTTTTCAAATTTAATAGATTCATTTGAAAAATCCACAATGGCCATAAATTTAGATGGTGAACTTTATTGTCAAAATTATTAGGGATTACTAAAATATCCAAAATTGTTTCAATATCATCTCTATTTGGAAATTGTAATTCGATGTGGTATTAATAATAAAATTAATCTTCAAAAAGTAGGCATAAGGAATTTTCATAATTTTTAAGTAGGGCACAAAAAAGAGATTCACCCATGGTATCAGGTCATCAAATTAGACTTAATCGAATTTTACGTAAAGGAAAGATGCTTTGCATTCCAATGGATCATGGTATTTCAAATGGGCCTATTGAAGGTCTAGAAGATCCTATATCGACTATTTACAAGTGTGAAGGTTCTGGTTTAACAAGTATAATTGTCAATAAGGGAATTATCAAAGCACTACCAAGACCACCAAAACTAGGACTGTTGGTTCATTTTTCAAGCAGCACAGCATTGTCATTATCGCCAAATCGTAAGATGTTAACAGGAACAGTTACAGAAGCCTTACGTTTAGGGGCAGATGGAGTTTCACTTCACATCAACATCGGAGGAAAAGAAGAACCTGAAATGTTAGAACACCTCGGATTGACTGCAGATCAATGTCATAAATGGAACATGCCACTTCTTGCAATGATGTACCCCAGAGGTGAAAATATAAAAGATCCACATGATCCTGAGGTCGTGGCACATGTTGCGAGGATTGGTGCGGAATGTGGGGCAGATATTGTTAAAACATTATACACCGGAGATATTGATTCATTTTCAAAAATTGTAAAAAGCACTCCTGTTCCCATTGTGATTGCGGGAGGACCAAAAGTAAAAACCGATCTAGATATTCTTCAAATGACAGAAGATGCAATAACTGCAGGAGCTAAAGGAGTAACATATGGTAGAAATATTTTTGCACATAAAACTCCAGAAAAAATGGTAAATGCTTTAGCATCCATTATTTTTAAAAAGGAATCGGCAAAGGAAGCAATGAAAAAAATTGAGTAAAAATAGAGAGTTAATAATTTCCCCAAAAGTTTCTCAGGCACAATTATCAAAATTTCTTCCAAATTTAGAGAGTGAAGGAATTAAAATGATATATCTTGATCCAAAAAAAATTGGTAAAACTAAAACCAAACTGGAAACAATATTTGCCTCTACTAATGCAAAACACGTTATTTTAGAGAAAGAAAGTATACGAAAGATAAGAGGAAAAAAGATTGGTAAAAAATTTGAAATTTTATCAAATGAAGATATTGAAAAAATTTTAACCATTGCAAAAAAAGGATTAGATTTTGTTATAGTAGAGGTAAAAGATTGGAAGATAATTCCTCTTGAAAATATAATTGCAAAGCTTCACAAAATTCATACTAAAATTTATGCAATTGCAAGAACCCCTGAAGAAGTAAAAAAAATGTTTTCAATTTTAGAGATAGGAGTAGACGGAGTTATTTTTAGTTCATCCTCAATACCGGAAATAAGAGAGGTAATGGTATATCTAGGAAGTAGAAGTTTTAACTTGGATAAAGGAAAAATTATTGAAATCAAAGAAGTGGGAGATGGAGAACGAGTCTGTGTGGATACAGCATCAATGCTTCACAAAGGAGAAGGAATGCTAATTGGAAGTAGATCAAACTTTTTATTTTTAGTTCATAATGAATCAGTAGGCTCTTCATTTACATCACCAAGACCGTTTAGGGTAAATGCAGGAGCAGTTCATTGTTATACTTTATCACCAAATGGCACAACAAATTATCTCTCAGAGATAGAAACAGGAAGTGAGGTATTAATTATTAATTCAAAAGGAAAGGCAAGAAGAGCAACTGTAGGAAGATCCAAAATTGAAAGGCGCCCAATGTTAATGATCAAAGCATCAGTAAATGGAGAGGTTGGTGGGATAATTGCTCAAGACGCAGAAACTATACGTTTTGTAAGACCAAATGGTCAACTCGTATCAGTAACTCATCTAAAAAAAGGAGACACGGTAATGGTCTATTCGAAATCAGCTACAGGAAGACATTTTGGAATGGAAGTTGATGATGAATATATTTTAGAAAAATAATAAGATGAAATACAAAACCTGTGTATCAATTGCAGAACCGACACCTAAAGAACTTCAAAAAACACTAAAAATCGCTTTAAAAAAATCAGAACTAGTTGAAATAAGATTTGATTTTTTAAAAGCAGAAACTATCCCCCAAGCTTTAGAGATTGTAAAAAAAGATTTGAAAAGAATTGTTTGTACGTTAAGACCAAAATCAGAGGGAGGTAAATTTACTGGAATTGAAAAAGAAAGAATTGCAATATTAAAATTAATTTCAGAGTATAATCCATTTTTACTAGATATTGAATTTAACACAATAAAACACAACAAGAATTTAGCCAAATACCTAAAACGATCAAAAACAAGTTTACTTATATCGGAACATGATTTTAAAAAAACGCCCAACTTTACAGAATTAAAAAATAAATTTAATCAAATGACAAAATTTTCAAATAATGTCAAAATTGTCACAACAGCAAAGTCAACTGATGATTCCACTAGAATTTTACAACTTTATAGTAAAAAAGGAAGAATTAATTTGATTGCCTTTGCAATGGGAGATTATGGAAGAGTTTCAAGAATATTGAGCCTATTTTTAGGAAGTCCATTTACTTATGTGTCATTAGGTAAACCAATTGCTCCTGGACAGTTCAGCGTAGATGAGATTAAAAAAATAATCAACTTAAAAAAGTAAATTTATCCAAATTTCTCTTCTCGATTTTCAAATCTTGGTAGTGGAATTGAAGAAGTTAAAATTGAGAGTTTAAATCAATCATATTTGCCAGAAAAAAGATGTCAAAAACATTTGCAGTGATAGGAGACCCTATTGATCATTCACTTTCTCCAAATATTCATAGTGCTGCATTTAGAGAATTAAATTTAGAGAATTCGTATATCGCATATAAAATCCCTAAAGGCGAATTAAAAGAGGGAATAGAAGCATTGAAAAAAATAAAAATAGATGGATTCAATGTCACAATTCCTCATAAAATAGAAATGATGAAGTATTTGGATAAAATGGATGAAACTTGCAGTATTATTGGAGCCGTAAACACGGTAACAAACAATGAAGGTATTCTGAAAGGATACAACACGGACATGGATGGGTTTTTAGATCCATTTAAAAAAAAGGAAATTCAGATTAAAGATAAAAAAATTCTTTTGTTAGGGGCAGGAGGTGCTGCACGAGCTATTGTGACAGGATTTGCAAAAGAAAAAGCAAGACACCTTACAATTGCAAACAGAACTCTTGAGAATGCAAATTCCTTGGCGCAGTTTGCAAATAAAATAGGGCTTGATGCAAATGCTACCACATTAGAAAAGGTTGAAATTAATTTAGCAGATTTTGACATTATAGTAAATGCCACCTCAATTGGACTAAAAAATGAATTAAGTCCCATATCATTAGAAACAATCAAACCAGAAAGTGTTGTTTATGATATTATCTACATGCCAATGAATACCGATTTTATAAAAAAAGCAAAGGAAAAAGGGGCTAAAATCATTTACGGTTATGAAATGCTATTAGGTCAAGCAGTACGAGCCTTTGAAATATGGAATGGCATAGAAGCACCTTATAATGCCATGAAAAAAGCTCTCCTAGGAGGCGTATAATGGCAAAAGTAAAAGCTGTGGTTCATGGAGCAGTATCACTGGTAAATGCTATTGCAAATAAAAGAGGAGCAACTTTAGGCATTTCTCTTAAAGTTGAGGCCGTCATGGAAACAAGCCCTGGAAGAGGAATTTTTATTCAATCAAAAAATAAAACCATTAGCTCTAGGTTAATCAATAAAACTGTAGAGAAAATTTTGACAAAAAAAGAATTAGATCAAAATAAAATTACCCTAAATCTAGAGTCAGAAATACCTACGGGTTATGGATTAAAAAGTTCAAGTGCTATATCCTCAGCAGTTGCCCTTGCATGCTCAAAAATATTCAAACCAAGGTTAACCGACCAACAAATTTTACTAGCTGGAGTAGACGCATCCATAGAATCCAAAGTAAGTATTACAGGGGCATATGATGATGCGTGTTCATGTTATTTTGGAGGATTTAATGTAACAGATAACGCTAAGAGGAAAATAGAACACTCGGAGAAAATTCCTTCAAATTTAATGGCAGTTATTTTTGTTCCTAAAAATAGAAAACGTGGAAACCTAAAAAATCTAAAAACATTATCATCAGTTTTTGACAATGCATGGAAATTAGCTAAAAATGCAAACTATTGGGAAGCAATGATAATTAATGGATTGGCAACATCTGTGATTTTAAATTCAGACCCTAAGATCATAACTGATCTTCTTGAAAAAGGTGCAATAGCTGCATCTATTTCTGGAAATGGTCCAGCAATAGCTGCAATTGTAAAAAAAGAAAACGAATTAAATGTAAAAAAAGTTTTTTCAACTTTAGATGGAAACATAATTGTTTCAAAAATAAATAATAAAAAAGCTGAAGTATATGAATTGTAAAGTAGAAAAATCAAAATTATCAGGGCATATAGTTTGTCCTCCTAACAAGAGTTATTCTCACCGAGCTATTTTTCTTGCAGCCATGGCAGGAAATAACAGTAAAGTGGATAATGTATTGTTTTCAACAGATACCCTTGCTACAATCAATGCTTGCAAAAATTTTGGAGCACAAATGGAAATCAAGAAATCCTCAGTTGTTGTTAAAAAATCCATAGGGGAAGGCGTATTTGTTCCTGAAATTGATGCTGAAAATTCTGGCACCACAATTAGAATTGCTTCAGGGATTGCCAGTTTATTTTCAAAGGAAACCACATTAACTGGAGATTCTAGTCTTCAAAAAAGACCAATGCAACCATTACTAGATGCTCTTGAAAGCATCGGAGCAAAATGTTCTTCTACTGATGGAATGCCACCAATTAAAATAACAGGAAAAATTAAAGGGGGAAATGTTATAATTCCTGGAAATTTTTCGAGTCAATTTATTTCAGCATTATTGATTACTGCCCCACTAACTGAAAAAGGAATGAATTTAACCATTGAAGAAAATTTAGTTTCAAAACCTTATCTTGATGCGACTATTTCCACCATGAGGCATTTTGGAGTTACTGTTCAAACATTAATTCCATACAAAAAATACAACATTTCCCCTCAAATTTACAAGCCTTCAACATTTACAGTTCCAATTGATTTTTCAAGTTTAGCCCTTCTTTTATCAGCAGCAGTTTTGTGTGGAGAAAATTTTGTAATCCAAGGTAAAATTGGAAACCTACCTCAAGGAGACGAGGTTTTTATTGATATTTTAGAACAAATGGGCGTCAGAGTAATAATTGAAAATGAATGCATTTCAATAAAGTCGCCAGATAAATTATCTGGAGGAAGATTTGATCTGAGCAACTCTCCGGATTTACTTCCACCTCTAGCAATACTATCAATGAAAACATCAAATCAAATCGAAATTGTCAATGTAAAACATGCTAGATTAAAAGAGACAGATAGAATTTCGATAATTGCCAAAGAACTGGTCAAATTAGGAATAAATGTTGAAGAAAAAGATGATGGATTGGTTTTGAAAAGATCAAACAATCTTAGAGGCGGACTCTTGAATTCTGAAAATGATCATCGGTTATTCATGGCATTTTGTATTGCAGGAATGTATGTTGGAGACTGTACGGTTACTGATCCTGAATCTGTCAAGGTATCATATCCAAATTTCATCGAAGAGATGAACACTGTAGGAGCTAAAATTTCAATTCTATAATTATAATTTCAAAAAATTGTTGAGAATAAAAGGCGCGACCCTGTATAGAGTGAAAAGCATTCTCCTCACCCAAAGCGCCTTTGCGCTAACAACATGTATTTTTCGCAGGGCCGCGCAAATTATTTATTAAAATTTGCACTTTTTCTCATGTATTGTGTAAGATATTATAATATTTAAGATTTATTTGAAATTATTTGAAAATTAGTTAACAAAATACGAATTTTTTGTAAACAAAACAATGGAAATTTCAATTTATAGAAAAGATCAATCAATATTTTTGAATTTTGGTAAATGAGGAATTATAAACATCGCCAAACAAACATCAACATTGTCAGGAAATTCTATTGGCCATCAACTTGTCCTTACTAGTTTTGGTGAGAGTCATGGAAAAACTGTAGGAGCCGTTTTAGATGGATGTCCTGCAGGATTAGAAATAAACGAAAAAGAAATTCAAAAAATGTTAGATTATAGAAAACCCGGAACATCACTTATTACAACTCAAAGAAAAGAAGGAGATAAGGTAGAAATTATTTCAGGGGTATTTAGAGGATTTACAACAGGAGCCCCAATTACGATGGTAATTTGGAATGCGGATCAAAAATCACGAGATTATGATAATCTAAAAACCAAATTACGTCCTGGTCATTCAGATTATCCAGCCATGATAAAATATAATCACTTTAATGATTATAGGGGAGGAGGAAGATTTTCAGGAAGGTTAACTGCAACTCATGTTATGGGAGGAGCAATTGCGAAAAAACTACTCAAAGTTACATTGGGAATTGAAACTAATTCATATACAAAACAAATAGGTAAAATTAAACTGGAAAAAGAATTTGATGAAAAAAAAATGGAGTTAATTTATAAAAATGATGTGCGATGCCCAGATGATGCAACAGCAAAAAAAATGAAGTCAAGTATTTTGAGCGCAAGAAAAAAAGGAGATTCTTTGGGAGGAATAATTGAATCAGTCACAACAAATGTTCCTGTAGGTTTAGGGGAACCAATTTTTAGCTCCTTAGAATCAGATTTGAGCAAGGCAATTTTTTCAATACCATCTGTAAAAGGAGTAGAGTTTGGTTCAGGATTTGAAGGTTCAAAATTATTTGGTTCTGAGAACAATGACCTATATACAATTAAAAAAGGAAAAATTGAAACAAAAACAAATAATTCTGGCGGGATACTTGGAGGAATTTCAAACGGTATGCCAATTACAATTAAAATTGCATTTAAACCTGCATCATCAATTTCCCAAAAACAAAGTACAGTTGATATTAAAACTAAAAAAATTACAACCCTGCAAGTTCAAGGAAGACATGATCCTTGTGTAGTCCCAAGGGCACCACCTGTAGTCGACTCTTTAGTTGCATTAACCTTAGCGGATCACGCTCTTTTAGCAGGATACATCAAGCCTGTATTGTAAAGAAATGTCTGAAATTAACGAACTTCGTAGTAAAATGGACGAAATCACAATAAAGATGATCAGTATGCTAAAGAACAGAACAGAGATTGCAAAGAAGATTGGCGAAATTAAAAAAAATTCAGGAATGGGAGTTACAGATGAATTACGAGAAGATAACTTGCGAAAAAAAATCATCTCTTTATGTAAAGAGATTAATTTTGATGAAACAATAGCTGCAAAATTTTTAAACTTTCTTCTAAATGAATCTGTCAAGGTTCAATACAATAACAAACAAACACATCTATCGATATTTCTAAAAGCAAAATCACTTGAACTTGAAGGAAAAAAAATAATCCATATGGAAGTTGGTGAACCAGATTTTTTACCTCCGCCAATTGTTAAAAAGGCTCTTGAAGAAGTTTATGACAAGGGATTTTTCAAATATGGCCAGGCAAAAGGACTTCCTCCATTTAGAGAATCTCTCGCCCAATTTGTTTCTAAGAAATTTGGAGTAGACATAAAACAAGAAAACATCATGGTAAATCCTGGGGCGAGATTTGGAATTTTTACAGCAATTAACACTTTGCTTAATCCCGGTGACGAATTAATTGTTATTGAACCTGCCTGGCCTGCCTACAAAGATTGTGCCTTATATGCAGGGGTAAAAATAAGAACAATAAATACTACATTAGAAAATAATTGGGAACCGTCAATATCGCAAATAGAACAGGTAATTAATTCAAATACAAAAATGATTGCATTGAATTATCCAAACAACCCTACCGGAAAAGTTCTACCTAAAAAATTACAAGATGAAATTGTAAATCTTGCAATAAAAAATAAGTTGTACATACTTAGTGATGAGATTTATTCACAGTATGCCTATGTAGATTGGACCAGCATACTTTGCTATAATTATAAAAAAAGTGTAATCACTCAATCATTTTCAAAATCTCATGCAATGACAGGATTTAGAATTGGATATACTATTGCCCACCAAGATATAATAGATAAATTGTCAAAATTTGCAGCCTTGTGTTTAACTAATGTTTCAGAGCCAATTCAACACATAGCGATGAGGGCATTAGAGGCAGACACTAGTAATAATACTAATACCATACAGAAGAGATTAGGATTATTGGCAAGAAAGGCAAAAGAACTGTCCCTCGATTTCATGGCTCCTGAAGGTGCAATGTACATTTTTGCACGAGTAAACCAGCAGGGATTTGATGGAGTACAATTTGCAAATGACCTACTAGATAAGGGATTAGCTGTTGCGCCTGGAGAAGGGTTTGGAGATTATAAAAATTTTATCAGATTATCAGCGTGTCAGAATGAAAAAATCCTAACAGACGGAATGAATATACTAACCGAGTATATGAGAGATAAGCAATGAAGAAATCCATTACCATTATTGGGGCAGGAGGACAAATGGGTCAATGGTTTGCAAAATATTTTGCTGGAAATGACTTTCAAGTTACTGGATTTGACGAAGAAAATAAAATAAAAGGAAAAGACATCATACAAGCCAATTCTCTAGTTGGAGCGATTTTAAAAGCAGATTATGTAATATTGTGCACCCCAACAAGAAAAACTCCAGAAATTATTAGATTAATTGCAAAAGAAATGAAACGAGGAACATACCTAATTGAAATATCCTCTGAAAAAACAAAAGCAGTATCATCATTAGCTAAAATGCCCGCTAAAATTAATCCAATTTGCATTCACCCGATGTTTGGTCCTGGTGTAAAGAATATCAAAGGCCAAAACATAATATCAGTTCCTGTAAAAGATGCTAAAAAAGAGCTAACAGTTGCCAAGACATTATTTGAAGGAGCAAATTTTGTAACAATAGATGCTGCAGAACATGATAAAAAAATTGCAGTCATATTAGGGTTAACACATTTGATGAATCTAGTCTTTGCAAATATTATTTCAAAAGATGAGAAAATTGCGCTTACAGAAAAAATGTCCGGAACCACATTTAGAGTGCAAAAAATTCTTGCAGAAAGTATAATGACTGAATCTCCAGAATTAATTGAAACGATTATTGCCAATCCAGAGATTCGAAGAGTGGCAGAAGATTTGTGGAAGGATGTAGGTAGACTACTCACGGCCGTTCAAGAATCAAAAACTGAAGAAGTTATTAGCTATATCAAGACATGCCAAGAGAGACTTGCGGCCAAAACTGATCTTGATGCATCTTACAAAAAATTAACGAAAATGGTAAATGTAATTGAGAAGTAGCAAAATATGCGCTCTACAAGAATAGTTACATCTTTTATCAAAGATAATGACAAATTTCTTTTTTTAAAAAGAAGTAATAAAGTAAAAACTATGAAGGGGTTATGGGCAGGAGTAAGTGGTATAATTGAGAACAACGAAGAGCCACTAAAAAGAGCTAAAATTGAAATTTTTGAGGAAGTGGGAATTACTGAAGAACAAATTAAATTTCTAAAATCATCTGAGGAAATGAGTGTTCATTCACCTCAATATGTCAACCATGAATGGAGAATTTTTCCTTTTTTGTTCGAAGTAAAAAAACCCAAAATTAAACTAAATTGGGAAAATTCAGAATACGTTTGGATTACAGTTGATGAGTTAAAAAATTATGAAACCGTTCCAAGTATTGATAAAGTTTTATTCAGTTTGCTGTAGCGTTTCTTTTTCATAACCTCTTTGTTGTGGAAGCATAATGTAGACACAAGCTCCACCACACATAGTACATGGAACATTATTTCCAGGGTGTTGTCCGGTCCTACTATGAATTTTAGCTGCTTGTTCTGGATCTATTGACAAAGATAATTGTTTCTCCCAATCAAGTGTACGTCTTGCCTCACTCATTGCAATGTCCCATTTTATGGCTTTTTCACGAATCTTTACAAGATCACCTGCATGTGCTGCAATTCTATATGCAATCAACCCGGCTTTTACTTCTTCTACATTTGGTAATGCTAAGTGTTCAGAAGGAGTAAGATAACATAATAGATCAACTCCTTCACTTGCAGAAACAGCAGCACCTATTGCACTTGCAATATGATCATGACCAGATGCAATATCAGTTACCAATGGGCCTAACACATAGTAGGGCACATTACCGATGAGAGATTTTGCAAGTCTAACATTTGCGGCCACTTCGTTTAATGGAACGTGGCCAGGTCCTTCTATCATTACCTGAACATCTTGTTCATGCGCCCTCTTGGTCAAGTCCACCATGTTAATCATTTCCTGAACCTGTAACTCATCGTGAGAGTCAAGAATTGAGCCTGGTCTTAATGCATCACCAAGGCTAAAAGTTACATCATATTTTCTAGCTAATTCTATTAAATAATCATAATGAGTTACATATGGATTTTCTTTATCATGTTTGAGCATCCAAGCTGCAGTTAATGTTCCACCCTTGCTAACTACACCGCCATATCGTTGAACTTTTAATATTTTTTTTGCAATATCTTTTGTAATCCCACAATGAATAGTTGTATAATCAACACCATCTTTTACATTATTTTCAAATGCTTTTAAAAAATCATCTTCAGTTAAATTTAAAGGATTTTTGTGAACCTCAACCCCGTAATTGTAGGCTTCATAAATTGGAACTGTGCCAAATGTAATAGGAGCTTCCTGTAACAAAGTTCTTCGAATCTTTTTTACATCACCTCCATCACTTAAATCCATTATAGTATCTGCATGATATTTTACTGCAATCTTTGCTTTTTCAATTTCATCTTCAAGATTTACGTTAAGGGTAGATGTTCCAATATTGACATTTACTTTGGTTTTTAATCCTTTTCCAATTCCAACATTATGGATTTTCTGTTTTCTCTCATTATTGCTAGGAATTATTATTGAGCCATTAGCTATTTTTGGAATCAACCATTCAAGTGTTACATCCTCATCTTTTGCGACTTGATTCATTTCTTCAGTAGCAACACCCCTACGAGCTGAACTCATTTGAGTAGTCATGAATATACTATATTCTAACCTGATTTAAACAATATTGAAAAGTAGATCGGATTTTAAATTGTTAAACAATTTTACAACATCATAAGAATCAAAAAGATCGATCTTATATGTAAGAAAAGGCCTAAAGGGTCAAAGAGAACTGTTAGGCAATGTCGACATTGTGGAAGAGAGTTTCAAAGT
>Ga0224512_10002691_pt1 | contig 16089 bp, 15 predicted proteins | sample SF_May12_sed_USG_4_FD_169103 | JGI IMG/M metagenome (GOLD analysis project Ga0224512, IMG submission 169103) | Sediment microbial communities from San Francisco Bay, California, United States - SF_May12_sed_USGS_13 | ecosystem: Environmental > Aquatic > Marine > Sediment | place: USA...
GGCTTGGCCGTCAGGATTGAGGTCGTGGCATAGTATCGAGGTTCTTCGACCGCGGCATGTCGCCCCGGAAAACGGAAACTGCCAAGCTATCCGTATGGAGCCAACGGGCATCAATAGGCAAACGAGCATCGACGAGTTAGAGGTGCGACTCGCACAGCAGGAACAGTCGATCAATGATCTGAGCGACGAGGTCTATCAGCAGCAAAAGCAGATCGCGCGGCTCGAGAGCGAGGTTCGTTATTTGGCCGAACGCCTGCAGGGGGTCGAGCCCCAAGCGTTGCCAAGCGCTAGCGCTGAGGACGAAATACCACCGCACTTTTAGTCAAGCGAGGCTCGAGCTCGCTCGTTGACTTCGCCGGACGCGATGCGCGGGCACACGGCCCGCGCCTGCCTGCGGTCTCCTTTTCTTGCCGCTAGACCTCATGGCGGGCGCAGCACTAAAGATCGGAGCGGCGACTCGACTGTCCCCTGGCGGGGTACGATACCGGCTGCTACCGCTGCTCGGATTCGCCAGGCCCGGTCTCGTCCGGCGGTGCGCCGGGACCTGTAGAGCCCGCGAACAACCGGCTTCCGTCAGGCAATGTGACGTCGCGCCCGTTCGCGCGCGGTGAGCCGTCGCGCGCCTGGTAGCCCTCGACGAGCACTTCGATCCCGGGTTGTATCGAATCCTTCGTCCAGCCGCGCCTAACGAGCACGCCCGCAGGGCCTGCCTCGACCATCCAGCTCTCGACGGTGCCGTCCTCGTTCGTGACGTCGAGATGCAGCCACGAGTGAGGGTTGATCCACTCCATCCTCGTGACCGTTCCGCGCAGCGTGACGGGCTTGGTCGAGTCGAACTCCGAGGAGAAAGAATGGTGCGCGGTCGCAGTCCCGACGAGCAGACCGAGCCCGGTCGCGATGACGAGTATCGATGATCTTCGCATTGCGTCTACCTCACTACCTTGCGGCTTCCTGGTCGGTCGCGCGCGCGCCGCTCAAGATGTTTCTGATTCCATAGTTGCCTTCGTGACACGCGTACTCGACGAGCTCGTACTGATTGTCATCCTTGACGAACGTAAACATCGCCGTCCATGGCCGTGTCCAAATCGCCGGGTCGTCGACCGTGAACCGGTATTCGAGGGTATCGGGGCCGATTCGGGTGTACCGCTCGGTCAGCTCCATGTCCTGGCCGGTGCCTCGGTAGGATACGCGCCCGTTGAAATTCGTCACCTCGACGACGAGTGTGTTTCCTTCCCAGCGGCCGCGCGAATCGCCGAGCCATTGGGTAATTTCCGGCCCGACATGCGCGCGTCCGTCCGTCGGAATCACGCGCGTCTCGTGGATCATCTCCTTTTGAATGGCGACATAGCCTGGGCTTTGCACGATCTGCAGGCCGTTGTTGTAGACCCTGGGTATCATGAGGTTCGGTAGACCGAGCGTGATGCAGCGTACCCAGGTGCTGAGATCCTCGGGCCCGGCCGGGACTTCCGGTCGGGCGGCCGCCGCGGCCGCGAGCGCCTCACCCTGTGGTGTCATCGGCGGGAGCCGGCCGTTCGTTGGATCGATGATCATCGCGACCTGTCGAGACGGCGCCGATCTGACGTAGCCGAGCGTCGTGTCGCGCCACTCTCGCTCGTATCCCCAGATGCTGTTGAGCGTGCCGCGCTCACGGCGAGCTGCCGCCTCCTCGGGCGTTAGCACCTCGGCCTCTCCGACGTCGGCCGGGCGCTCGAGCGGAATACCGTGCGCGGCATCGCCCGTCCAGATACCCTGCAGATCAGGCTCGCCCCAGGGTGTTCGAGGCGGCATGTACGGCTCTCGCGCTTCGCTCGCTAGAGCCGCGAACGCGCCGCGACTCTCCACGCCTGCCCATCCGGTCTCGACGACGGCGAGTCGAACGTTGTCCGGGCCGATCAGATAGGCGCGTCTAGCGGCAGCGCGGCCGCCCTCGGGTAGCGCCGGCGCCTGCTGAAAATCGATGCCCTGCTCACGCATGTCCTCGGCGGCCACGTCGAGATCCGGCACGACAAAGCCGAGATGATCCACCGTACGCCCGGCGGTCGGTGCGGGTGCACCGGCCTCGTGAGGCGATGCGAGCAGCCAGACGCTGTCGAGCAACAGTCCGTCCACGTATCCCTTGAGGCTCTCTATCTGCCCGCCGAAGACATTCCGGTACCAGGCCAACGTCGCATCGGGATCGGCGGCGCTCAGATGCACGTGATGAAACCCAAGATGCTCGGGGTCCTCGACGAGCTCGATACGTGTTCCCCACGGATCGAAGATGAATCCGTGAGCGAACAGCCCCGGCATGTCGCGAATCATCGAGCCGTCCTCGAACCGTTGTAGCCGGACGCCCGTGCCGCGCACACCGACGGCTTCGAGCTCGGCCATCTTCGCAGCGAGATCGGCAAACGAGAACGCGATGTGATTCACGCCCGTGCCCTGAGTTCCGCCCGAAGTCGGTTGCGCGACGAACACGATCTCCACGCGGCCACAGGCGACGGCGTCATTGCGCTCGGTTATCGGCTGGCACGAGAGGTGGCTCGTGTACCATTTCACGGCCTCGATCGGGCTCGGTGCGGCGACGTGCACGTGGTGGTACTCGGCTGCGCGCGCTGCGCCCGAGAGCACTGCGGCCAACGCGATCGAGGTCAGAGCGAAATTCTTCGGTCTCATTCAGCGTTACCTCCGCAACCCGCTTGCTTCACTCGGCCGGCTGCCTACGTAGGTGGTCGTACAGGAGGCTCTCGGCAAACTCCACACATTTGAATTCGAGCACTTGTGCGTTTTCGTCCAAACGCCTGTAGAGCGGCATACGTATCGTCCACGGGCGCGTGAACACACTCGGATCCTCGATCGTCGCTTCGTATAAGAGCGCGTTGGCATTCAACGGCGTATAACGCTCGACGACGTGCAGCGTGTCACTGGCGAAATTGCCTGCGCGATCGAGCCAGGACTGCCCGTTGAAGCCGGCGGCGTCGACGACCAACGTATCGCCGTCCCAACGGCCGTGTGAGCGTCCCATCCAAGAGTCGATCGGCGCGGCCTCGGGATTCGTCTTATCCATGTGAATCGTCCGGCTCGTCTCCGCGAAGCCGTAGACGATCATGATCTTTTCCGTGCCCTGGATGATCTGAAACGGATATGGCAGATAGGTCGCTCGCGGGACGCCGGGCATGTAGCACTTGATTTCCGGGTCCTCGGTATAGCGGTTGTCGAAGTTCTTCTGCTTTTGCTCGAGCGCCCACGGCTGGTAGGGGATCTCACCGCCGACGACGACGCCTCGGCCGGGGGGAATCGCACCGATCGCGCCGAGCTCGGGTGGTCCAGCGGCGGCCGAGTGATCCTGAAGGTCCCAATGCGCCGTCCCGAGCGCCTGCCAGATGCCGTTCAAGTCCGGACGCCCGTCCCAGGCGCGCGCCAAGCCTGTCTCGAGAGTCTGTGATCCGGCCGGGGTCCCGACCAGGAAGAGCAGCACGGAGAACGTAACCGGCACGCGGCCGGCATGCGCACGCCGCCTGGCGCTCCGCCGATTCATTTCCCCCGTCGTCGTGGCCATGCTTACTCCCGAGCGCCGGTTTTGTTCTTGCTACCGAGTATACCTGGTGGGTGGGCTGGAGAGTCCACTGTAGCGCGTCACTTCAGGGGGCCGGTGCTAAGCTGGCGCCGCGGCGCCGCAGTCCTCAAGCAATCGGTTCTGCGTTGCGGATGACTTCGAGAAAAGCTTCGCCGTATCGATCGAGCTTGCTCGGTCCTACACCGTTGAGTCCGAGCAGGGCATCGCGATTCATTGGGCGATATTCCATCATTTGCATTAGCGTCGCATCGTGAAAAATGACGTACGGCGGCACATCGCGCTCTTTGGCTAGCTCTTTGCGGCACTCGCGCAGCGCGTGCCATAAGGCCCTGTCCGAATCCGATACCGTACCGCTCTTTCGAGCGGGCTTCTTCCGAAGCGCCGGCTGCTTTCTCTCTTCACGTAGTTGTACCGTAGTTTCACCGCGCAGTAATGGGCGGCATTTGTCGGTCAACGCCAAACCACCGAACCGCGCCGGGTCTGCTTTCAGGTAGTCCAATACGACTAACTGTCGAATGACCGAACGCCAGGCTTGCGCGTCGATGTCGCTGCCGATGCCGAATACGTTGAGCTGATCATGGTTGTTGGCTTGGATTTTGTCCGTCGATCGTCCGATTAGCACATCGACTATGTGCGCCGCGCCGAAGATTTGACCCGTTCGATAGACGGCCGACAGCAATTTGCGGGCAGCTTCCGTGCCGTTCCACGTTGCGGGCGGCGCCGAGCAGTTATCGCAATTGCCACAGGCAGCTAGCTTCTCGTCGCCGAAGTACCGTAGTAACGGCAGGCGACGGCATTCGGTGACTTCGCACCACCCCAATAACGCATCGAGTTTTTGCACCTCGTGGCGTTTGAATTGCTCGTCTGCGTCGGAGCTGTCGAGCATTTGCCGAAGCCTCACGACATCCTGCAATCCATAAATCATCCACGCATCGGCAGGCTCACCGTCGCGACCGGCGCGTCCGGTTTCCTGGTAATACGCTTCGATGCTTTTCGGCAGATCGAGGTGTGCAACGAAGCGTACATCGGGTTTGTCGATTCCCATGCCGAATGCGATCGTTGCAACAATGATGACGGCGTCGTCATGAACGAACCGGTGCTGATGTTTCGAGCGCGTCTCGGCGGACAAGCCGGCATGGTAGGGTAAGGCGTCGAAACCCTGACCGCGTAGCCATTCGGCTGTACTCTCCGTCTTCTTGCGAGCCAAACAGTAAACAATTCCGGCCTCATCACGATGATTGCCGAGAAATGCCAGAAGCTGTCGCCGTGGATCAGTTTTCGTCTCTACGGCATAGCGAATATTCGGCCGATCGAAGCCGCTGACGAACAACTCGGGTGAGTTGAGCTCGAGCCTTACAGCGATATCGTCGCGCATTAATGGCGTTGCAGTCGCTGTCAACGCCATCCGTGGGATGCCCGGAAAGAGCGCCGCAAGCTCGTTCAGCGCCAGATAGTCGCGGCGAAAATCGTGTCCCCATTGCGAGACGCAGTGAGCCTCGTCGATCGCAATGACAGAAACCGATAGCTCTCGAAGCAGCGCCTGGGTTGCCGGCTGGACCAAGCGCTCCGGTGCGATGTAAAGCAGTTTCAGTTGCCCAGAGCGCAACTGCTCAATGACTTCTCGCTGCTCAGCCGCGGTCATGCTCGAATTTAGAAACGCAGCCGAGATACCCAGTTCCTGCAGCGCCCGCACCTGATCGTGCATCAACGCAATCAGTGGCGATATCACGAGCCCGACGCCATCCCGGACGAGGGCGGGAATCTGATAACACAGCGACTTACCGCCGCCGGTGGGCATCAAGACAACACTATCGCGCCCAGCCAGCGTTGCAGCGATGACGTCTTCCTGAGCGCCGCGATATTCATCGAAGCCGAATAGATCGCGCCGCAAGCGTGCAGCAGCGTCGGCTCCGGTCTCAGGGGTTGTCTCCAGCTGCATCAGTGCATGCTATGGGTTATGGGTAGCGGCCGCATCTTTGAAGATCCAATTCCGTAGCGCCAGGGGAACGATGATCGTCGTAAGCAGGCTCATAACGACCAGTGCCACATAAGAGGGTTGGGCGATGATGCCCGCCTCTAATGCAATGACAGCGATTACCATCGCGATTTCTCCTCGGGGCGCCATTCCGGTACCGACGGCCAGGGAATCACGGACAGTCATACCTGCCAGCAGCGCCGGAAGGCCACATCCGATCAACTTCGTTGCCACGGCAACTACCGTAAGGGCGATGCAAAACCATACTAATGCTGTTGTAAACGTCGTCAGGTCCACGAGAATGCCGAGAGATACAAAGAAGACAGCACCGAAAACAATCCTCAGGAAGTCCGATCCCTCGTGGAAATTGCGTCCATGTTTCAAATGGACACCCTCGAGCGAAACGCCCGCGAGAAACGCTCCGATGACGGCTGAGAGCCCCATATATTCGGCCATGATCGAATACAGAAATGCCATCATCATGGCGAAAACGAACACGACTTCCGGGTAGCGCTTCGTCAGTGTCGATTCGTCCAGCCGATACACCAACTTTGTAACGTAGCGAGCGCCGACAAACGCACCAACTCCCAAGAAAAGAATGGCCTTAAGCAACGTGATGAGTAGGGGCGCAACCTCAACGGCGCCTGTACCAATCTGAGTGGCTACGGCCAGCGCTAGTAGCGCCAAGACGTCATCGATTACGGCAGCCCCGATGATCGCCTGCGCCACAGCACTCTCGAGTCTGCCGAGTTCCCGAAGAACATCTGCGGTAATCGCAATACTCGTTGCGGTCAGGGCGACGCCGATAATCACGGCCCTGGACGGTTCGAAATCAAAGGCCACGGCAACGAAATATCCTCCGAGCCATGGGAAGATGACGCCAAATAGACCGATTATCGCATAGCGAATTTTCATCAGGTCTTGAAGCTTGAATTCCAGACCGACCACGAACAGAAGGATTGTTGCTCCTAGTTGGGCTAAGTTGCTTACGAATGTGGAATAGCTCACCCAGTTCAACAAGCTGGGACCGATAACTACGCCCAGAAGGATCTGTCCCACCACCGCCGGTTGCCGGATGCGTGATGCTATGAGATAGCCACCGAGCGCAACGAACAGCATGATGCTCATTTCGAGCCCGATTGTGTCGCTATGAAATTCCACTCTCTTTGACCTTTCTGAGAAACAACATTAGTCGGAGATAAGGTACATCGGTCCCGTAAAGACGGGGTGGCATCCGAAAAGAAACCACCCCGGGTGCTCGCAGCGAGAGCCGGGGCTGTAAAGCGATCTGTCTCAGCCCTTCGCCGGCATGCGTCGCGTCCGCGATCAGGCCTCGATGGGCGTCTTGAAGCCCTCGGGTTTCAGGGTCAGCACCGAGCACTGCACGGAGCTCAGCACTTCTTCGGCCGTGTTACCGATAAACAGACCCGGTATCCCCGTCCGACCGACAGTGCCAATCACGACCAGGTCGATTTGCTGCTCCTCGGCGAAGTCGACGACGACATCGCCTGCGTCTCCCCTCACCAGATGTACATGAGTCCGGTCGTAGGGGTGCTCCTTGACCAGCCGGTCCAGTCCCTTCTGATGCGCAGCCTCCATCCGCGTAACGAGCTTTTCGACGTCCGCGATGTTGATGTGGCCGCTGCGCAGCTTCACTTCACCCACGAGGTCCCAAGCGTGAAGCACATGGAGCTCGCTACCCTCGCTCGCGGCGAGCGACGTCGACAACTCCATGATTTGTTTCGCGATAGACGCAGCTTCAAGCTCATTCGGGTTGATCTCGACGGCTGCGAGAATTTTCTGGAACGACGATTTGTCTGGTTTGACGATCCAGACCGGACAGGGGCACTTTCGCATGAGCTTTCGATCGGTGCTGCCGAACAGCATGCCGAGCTTCGCGCTGCCGCGCTGCGGCGCCTTTATCAGGAGGTCGTGCTCGCCAGAGAGCACGGCTCGTATAGTGCCGCGTGCCTTGTTGCCTTTTTCAATCACTACGGCAACGTTCAACGATGGATACCGCTCGACAAGCGTCTTTCTGAGCACATCGAGATCCTCGCGGCGATCGCGGATGAGAGCCTCTCGCAGGCCTTTGACCGTTTCGGCAAGAAATTCTTCAGGAGGTACGAATTCACTCGTCTCGACGGTATCGAACAGCGTGAGCTTGGCTTCATTAGCGTGTGCTAGCTTGGCTGCGCGCTCGAGTACGGTCTCTTGGCCTTCGCTGCCATCCGCTAGGAACAAAATATTCTTGAACCGTTGCATATGCTCGCGCTCTTGTAGTGTCGTTTCCGTGGACCCGGGCGGCGAATCAAGCCTAGGTTGCCTATCCGCGCCAGCAATATAGTATCCGCAATCGCGCAGCGCGCAATCGTCAGAGATTAGCTCAATGGTCATTTATAGTCGGTTGCCCTGGCCCAAGGCGATTTCTCTCTATGACGGAGCCCGAAGCCTTTCTCAGCATACGGCGGTGGAAGTAAACGCATCGCTGCGTCGCTCGCTGGGCTTTGCAGCTGGCGACATTTCTTCTACGCTGTTGTTCCGAGCGTCCGAAACAGAAGGGCTGACATGATGGCGTTGAATCGACTTGCTGCTATCTTGCTGCTGCTTACGCTGTGCTGTCAGGCGCAGGCGCAGCTTTCGCGCGACCGGGCGGGAACCTGGGAGGCCGGCTTTCACCTGGCCGACCTGTCCGCCGTCGCGCTCGACGGGAGCGTCGGCTCGTTTCTAGAAATCGACGGCAGTACGGGATACGGTTTTGCGGGGGCGTACAACTTCACGAATCGGCTCGCCCTCATGCTCGACGCCAACTGGAGCAGCCCGAATTATCGGGCACGGTTCGTTCCCGACGGAGCCGGCTCGCCACAAATCTTGAGAACCCGGCTGGATGTCGCGACTTTGCATCTGAAGGGAGTCGTTTATCTTTTCGACGGCGATCTGACCCCGTTCGTCGAAGGCGGACTGGGCTGGACGAATATCGATTCGAATATAGTGGACGGTCCGCCATTCACGAACTGCTGGTGGGATCCGTGGTGGGGCTATATCTGCCGCAGCTTCTATGAAACCTATTCCGAGACGCGTACGTCGTACTCGGCCGCACTCGGTCTGCGTTGGGACTTCAGCGCCGACCTCATGCTGCGCGGCAGCGTCGGGGTGTTGAAGGTCGACACCGGTGCGGATACCGAGGATGCGAGCCTCGATACCGTGCGATTCGATCTCGCCTGGCGCTTCTAGATTTCCCGGCCGTCGTCGGGCAGCGGGTGTGTTCGGACGACGCCTCGGGTATCGTTCTTAGGTTAGCCACGATGTTTAACGACGGTTGAAGTAGCTACAGGACGATGGATTTCGTAATCGAAACCCTGCGCACCGATTGGGAAGCCATGCTCCGGTTTGCGCCGCGGCTGTTTTACGGCCTCGTCCTCCTCCTGTTCTTTCTCGTCGCTGGGCGTCTCGGCGGGAACGTCGTTGCCCGCGTACTCCGGCGCACGGGGCGTTTTCGCGCGAATGAAGCATTTTTTCGCCACCTCTTTACCTGGGCCGTCGGTGTCATCGGTTTCCTGCTGGCACTCGGAATCATGGGGTTTCAGGGCGTTGCGGCGAGCCTGCTCGCAACGGGCGGCGTCGTCGCCGTCGTTCTCGGTTTTGCGTTCCGCGAGATCGGTGAGAATTTTCTGGCCGGATTCTTCTTGAGTTTTAGCCGTCCGTTCGAGGTCGATGACCTCATCAAGACCGGGGACTTGACCGGCGAGGTCAAGTCGATAGAGCTGCGCTACGTGCATATCCGCGCCTTCGACGCTTGCGATGTCTTCATCCCGAGTGCGCAGATCTTTCGTGAGCCGCTCCACAACTACACCCGCGACGGCCTGCGGCGACCGAGCTTCACTGTCGGTGTGGCCTACCACGACGATCCCAAGACCGTCGTCGATCTTCTCGAGCGGGTTACAGCCGGGGTCAAGGATGTGCTCCAGAAGCCTCGCGCTTTCGTGAGCATCAAGGAATTCGCCGAGCAGTATGTAGAGTATGAGGTGTTCTTCTGGCTCGACGTCAACAAGAGCGAACGCGGATTCATCGGCGTGCGCAACGACGTGAAGATAGCTTGTTGGCAGGCACTGCGAGAGGCTGGAATGACCTTCAGCACGGATGTAACGGCAGGCATCGAGATAAAAAGCACCCCGGCCCTGCAGGTCGCCGTCTCTCAGGCGGAATAGAGGTTGTCCGAGTCGACGGGCCGCCCTGACGACTGACCGCGGCCGGAGGGTTCGCTGACGCAGCTCGAGACGCGCGAGCGCTGCGGCGCCGGCGCCTCACTTGGCATCATCGATCATCTGCTCGATCGCCTCTTCGACCTCGTCCGCAAGCGCGGCGAGCTCGGCCGAGTCGGACAGCATCGCCAGCATCGCCTTCGGGCTCAGCATGCCGATTTTCGTCGCACCATCCTGCTCGAAGACAGAGATACGGCACGGCAGCGCCATGTTCAGGCTCATATCTTCGTTCAACACGGAGCGGGCCTTGTGTGGATTACAGACTTCGAAAATTCTGCATTCGTTCTCGATCGGCGCGCCTTTTTGCTCCAGCGTTTGCTTGAGGTCGTAGACGTGCAGCACGCCGAAGCCGTGGCGCTTGACGGCCTGCTCGAGGTCGGCCGCGGCCTGCGCCACGGATTTCTGCGATGCGACGATGTGCTTCATAGGGCGTTCCTGCGTGCCGGCGCGGTTATTCGGGGCTTCATATTCTAGACACGGTCGGCTCGTTCGGCCACGGTACAGACCGGTCGCCGGTACGCACAATTGCGGCTTGTATTTCCACGAGACCCGGCGCAGTATTCGCCGCCCTCGGATCAATACCGACTCCGAGAGGGAAGGGTTGCGATGTATTGCCGGTCCGGTGTTTTACTGTTGTGCGGCCTGACGTTGCTACTGACGTCGGAGACCTACGGGCAGGATCCCGTGCTTCGCGAGCAGTTATTCGCACGCGCCGATCGAGCCATGTCTGCGGCGAACGAGGCACAAGCCAACCTGCTCGCGCCGATCAGCTACGAGCGGGCCGCGCGGTCTTACCGGGATGCCGAGTCGGCGCTCGCGCGTGGCCGGCGTATCGACGGCATTCGGGAGGATCTTGCCGAGTCTGTCTCCCAATTCGAGGCGGCTGTGAACGCGGCCAATGTCGCCCGGATCACGCTGGGACAAGCCTATGCGGCGAGAGAGGATGCCATGGCTGCGGAGGCGCAGACGTACGCCGGGCGGCAGTGGCGTGAGGCAGAGCAGACTTTCTCTTCGGCCGCCCGGCGTCTCGAAGACGCCACGTTGAGCCGCGCCCGGCGCCTCGGCGACGAAGCCGAGGAGCAGTTCCGGGCCGCAGAGCTGACGGCCATCGAGACCAACTACTTGAGCAGTGCGCGTATGCGGATCGAGTTCGCCGACGACCAGAACGTCGAGCGCTATGCGCCGAAGACGCTCGCGCGTGCCGAGAACCTGCTCGCAGAAGCGGAAGCGAGCCTGCGCCGCGATCGTTACGACACGGATTATCCGCGCACGCTCGCCCGGGAGGCCAACTACGAGGCGCGCCATGCGACGTATCTGGCCACGCGTATCCGCTCGATGCTCGACCGTGACGCGACGGCTGAGGACCTGCTGCTCGAATCCGAAGCGCCGCTCGCGGCGCTCGCCTCCGAGCTCGAGATCGTCGCCGAGTTCGACGAGGGTTACGACGCCTCGAGCGCGGCCATGCTCGCGGCGATCAATGAGCTGCGCCGAGCGCAGGAGAGTCTGTACCAGCGCGACGAGCAGGTCGTGTTTCTCGAGAACGAGCTCGCGAGCCTCGAGGCGCAGCTCGGCGACGAGTCCGAGCAGCGCAAACTGCAGGAGCAGATTCAAGCCCGCTTCGCGCAGGTCGCCTCCGTGTTCACGGCCGACGAGGCCCAGGTGCTGCGCCGCGGCAACGACGTCATCGTGCGCATGGGCTTGAACTTCGATGTCGGCAGCGCTTTCGTGAAACCGGAATACTTCCCGCTGCTAGGAAAGATTCAAGCCGCGATCGACGTGTTTCCGGGCAGCACGGTCGAGGTGCAAGGCCATACCGACGCTTTCGGCGCGGACGAATCCAACATGCTGCTCTCCGAGCGGCGCGCGCAGGCCGTGCAGAGTTATCTGCTTGCCAACATGCAGGTTCGTGCTGTCACGATCGAGGCCGTCGGTTACGGTGAGACCGTGCCGCTGGCAAATAATGAGACGGCCGCGGGCCGGCTACGCAACCGGCGCATCGATCTGCTGATCCAGCCGGATCTCGATACCTTGATCGCTGAGATCAGCAACGACTAGGACCGCGTAGAAAAAAGAACGGGGGCCGAAGCCCCCGTTCCGCTCGACGATCCTTGCGGATCCGAAGTACGCGCGTTATTCCTCGATCGTGAGCCACTCGTTGAGGAAGAATATCTGTCCGCCCTGAACGAGGTTCTCTGAGGCGATCACACCATCTCGCAGATTGTGTGCCTGCGTGTTGCCGAGCAACAGCATCTCGCCGGGCTCCGTCGGGAACACCCGGCGGCGTGTAGCCGCCGATGCTCTCACCGACCGTGAACACCGACGTCGTGCCCCAGCCGGCGAGCACGTCGGCCGCCATTTGTGGCGGATACGGCGTGATGTACGGCTTGCGCTGATGCGGATTCCAGCCGTGCTCGTTCTCCCACCCGTCGGCTGAAGCTGCGCCAACGGCGCCTATCGTCGACGCCGCGCGCACTGCCAGCGCCGGGGCGGCCGTCGACTCCCTGTGAAATTTTGTTCTCATGTCCGTAAGTTCTCCTAAGTTCCAATTGAGGTCCTCCGAACTCGTGATTACAGAGAAGCGAGGTGTCGCCTTCGTGACGTTTTCGTTGTGATTGGATGACAGTCCCGCCCTCGCATCGCTCGAATTTGCGCTCCCGTGGTTCTGCCGGTGCTATATTCGTCATTAGCCTTTGCAGAAGAACTATGGGGGAAGAACGATGAAGCGCACTATGGGTGTTTTGGCCGGGACTGTTTCAGCGGTATTGCTGTCATCTCTTATGCTCGAAGAAGCGCGTCCACAGAACGATGCGGTGGCGGCTGCACGGTCAGTTGTGCGCGATCTCGGTAAGAACTGGAACGGGCAGGTCAACGTAGCGACGCGGAGCGCATTCGTGGAGCTGCACGGTAGCTCCGATCGCAGCGGCGTTCGCCTCATATCGGACGTTCAGTACGGACCGGAAGCACTGCAGACATTCGATCTGGTCGTGCCCGAAGACACTCCGGCAACGCCTGCGCCGATCGTCGTCTATGTGCACGGCGGCGGTTTGGTCACAGGCGACAAGGTCGGCCCGGACGGGCTGATCTACAGCAACATTCCCACGTATTTCGCGCGCCACGGCATGATCGGCGTGAACATGAACTACCGGCTCGTGCCTGATGTGAAATGGCCGGGTGGCCCCGAGGACATCCGCTCGGTATTGCTCTGGCTGCGCGACAACGTCGGCGAGCACGGCGGTGATGCGAGCAAGGTTTTTCTCATGGGCAACTCGGCCGGCTCCACGCACGTTGCATCCTATCTGTTCCATGAGCCGACACAGATCGACGGCGATCCGGGCGTCGCGGGCGCGCTCCTGGGCTCGGGCGGGTTCGGCATGAGCAATCCGACCACGAACAGAGGCTATTTCGGTGACGACGAGTCCACGTGGAAAGCGAACTCACCGCTCGGCTTAGCCGCATCCTACGAGGGCAGGCCGGTGCCGATTTTCATGTGGAGCACCGAGTACGATCCGGCGTCCATCGAAACGCCCGTAGCGCAAATGTATGCGCTGCTGTGCTCAAAGTACGAGGATTGTCCGCGGTTCACGCAATTTCCTGGGCACAATCACGTGTCGGACGTCATGAGTATCAACAGTGCCGATAGCGTCGTCGGCGAGGCGGCGCTGGATTTCATCCGCGATGTGCTCGGGGGCTCGGCTGCCGGCGCCCAGATGTCGGCGTTGTAACGCTCGGATTTCAAGGTACTTTTCCGGCCGCACACGGGCTTGCGGCCGTTCTCGGCCACGTATTACGTAACACGGAAAACGTGACCGAGGCCACGATAGTGCGCGACAGCGGCTTGGATAATAGGCACCAAGTTGCTTCAAGGAGTGCACAACATGCTTGGGCCAATCACGCGTGTGGCCATTGTGGCCGCGGTCGGGGTGCTCGGCGTCCTTCCCGGGCTCGCATCGGCACAGGATCTCGAGCGCTCGCGGCACATCGCGAGCTCGGACGTGCTCAGCCAGATCTCGATGTTCACGTTTCAGGAACGACGAACATCGGAGCTGATCTTGCGCCCGACGCCAGTCGTTTCTGCCGGCGAGGGTAAGGCCGAGGTTCGGTATCAGGACGGGAATGCGGACGTTGCCGCGGAGATCAGACGGATGCCGCCGCCCGCATCGCTCGGTCCGTTTACGACGTACGTGCTCTGGGCCTTGACGCCCGACGGGCGTGCGACGAATCAGGGCGTATTGACCGGTCCCGATGGCGGACGCGGCGAGCTCGAGACCCAACATTCCGCTTCGCAGTTCGCGCTCATCGTTACAGCCGAGCCGCACTTCGCCGTGAGCGCGCCGAGCAATATGGTGGTCATGTACAACGTTCCCGACAGACTCAGGGGCGTGGAAACGAAAATCTCGTCACTTTTCGAGCGCGCGGATTACTCTTCGCTGACGCCCGGTGAGCTCGGTGAGCGACCGGTGGAGCTTCTTCAGGCTGAATACTCCGTCGAAATCGCCAAAGCGGCTGGCGCCGAGGAGTTCGTACCGAACCAGTTGTATGCGGCTGAAGCGAAGCTCGATGCGGCGCGCGTCGCGTTGAGTTCGCGGCGGCGCAGCGAGCGCAACATCGCGCCGGGAATCGCGCGCGAGGCCGTGATCGCGGGCGAGGACGCACGTCGCGCTGCCCTGGTCGCCCGCGTCGAAGCGGATGCGAAAGCCGAACGCGAGGCCGCGGCTGCCGCTGCTGCTGCAGCCGAACGCGAGCGCGCGGAAGCGGCCGCTGCACAGGCGGCGCTTAACGCGCAGGCGGCGGCTGAAGAAGCCGCAAGGCTTGCAGCCGACCAAGTGGCGGCCAGGATGATCGCCGAGCGACGCGCAGAGCTCTTGAATCGACTCAGCATGGTGCTGCCGACCCGTGACACCGAGCGTGGGCTCGTCTCGGAGATCGGCGGCGTGCAGTTCGCGACGGGCACGGCGGATTTGAACCCGCCTGCGCGTGAGAGCCTGGCGAGATTCTCAGGGATAGTGGCTGCCTACCCGGACCTCAGCTTCAGGATCGAAGGGCACACAGACAACGTTGGCGCCGACGGGATGAACAGGGAGCTGTCGCTGCGCCGCGCGATCAGTGTTCGCGATTACCTGACAGGGCTCGGTGTGTCTGCGGCGAACATCCAGGTCGAGGGTTTCGGTCCGACGCGACCGGTGTCCGACAACACGGTTCCCGAAGGCCGCGCGCGCAATCGTCGCGTCGAGATCGTGATCTCCGGCGGTATGCTCGTCGCGGGTAACCGGTAGGAGCGTTGCACGCGATCTAATGCGCAGTGGAGTGGTGGGCCCGCGGTCTGAACGGGCGCCCGGACGTGTGCCTCAGGCAGCTTTGTGCTCGCCGTCGAGTTGCGCACGAATGCGCGGCAAGGTCTCCGGATAGTTCTGCGCTAGGAAGCGCACGAGTTTCTCGCGGACCTCGCAGCGCAGGTCCCAGGCGCTGCCACCGTCCTTCGCGCTAACGAGCGCTCTGAGCTCGAGTGTGTGCTCTTTGCTGTCCGTGACGACGAGTCCCTTGACTCGCCCATCCCAGTGCTCGGACTTCTCGAGTATCCGGTCGAGCTCGGCGCGTAGCTCGTCGATCGGTGCGCGATAGTCCGTATAGAGAAAGACCGTGCCGAGAATTGCCGAAGTTTCGCGTGTCCAGTTCGTGAACGGCTTCTCGAGAAAATAGCTGATCGGCAGAATCAGCCGTCGCTCATCCCAGATTCGAACGACGACGTAGGTCAACGATATTTCCTCGATGCGTCCCCATTCGCCCTCGACCACGACGACGTCATCGAGACGGATCGGTTGTGTGAAAGCGATCTGGAAACCCGCGAGCAGATTGCCGAGCGCGCGCTGTGCGGCGAAGCCGATGACGAGGCCCGCGATTCCTGCCGATGCGAGCAGTCCCGCGCCGATCTGCCGAAACCCCGGAATGAACAGCAGAATGACGATCACGGTAGTGAATGCGATGAACGAGGCCAGCACCGCGCGCATAACCCGAAGCTGTGTTTGCAGTCGGCGCGCATCGAGGTTGTCCTCGTGTCCGAGATCCAGACGCGCGGTGATGAGGTCCTCGATGCCGTAGAGCGCGCGAATCAGTAGATAGGCCGACAGACCGATGAGTGCGACGGTCAGAATGTTCTGCGCACGTAGCAGGTTGGTGTCCTCGAGCGCGAACGGCAGGCTCAAGTAGACGCCGATGAGCGGCAGCACGAGACGCAGGCCCCCGGCGCAGCGTTTCCAGACCGGTCTCATCGTCGCGCCCCAGGCGCTGTGGCGCGCCAAGCG
>Ga0224512_10002693_pt1 | contig 16087 bp, 15 predicted proteins | sample SF_May12_sed_USG_4_FD_169103 | JGI IMG/M metagenome (GOLD analysis project Ga0224512, IMG submission 169103) | Sediment microbial communities from San Francisco Bay, California, United States - SF_May12_sed_USGS_13 | ecosystem: Environmental > Aquatic > Marine > Sediment | place: USA...
ACCCGTCGACGACCTCGAGGGCTTCCGAGAATCGACTCCAGCGGTCGGATGCAGTTCCCAGGTTGATGTCAAACGCGGCGTGCTCCTCCTCATGCCACCCGGCGCCGAGCCCGATCTCGAGCCGGCCGCCGGACACTTGGTCGACCGTCGTTGCCATGTGGGCCAGCAGGGCCGGATGGCGGAAGGTATTGGAGCTGACCATCACTCCCAGCCGGAGCCGGTCGGTGATCGCGGCCAGTGACGCCAACAATGTCCACGACTCCCACATCGGCCGGATTGGGCCGCGCGGCGGATAGAAGTGGTCGAAGAGCCATGCACCGTCGAAGAACTCGACATCATCGGCTTCACGCCAAATGGCCGACATGTCGTCCCACGAGATGTCGATCGGGGCAACCTTGAAAGAAAACCGGGGACTCACTGCTGTACACCCACTCCCGCGAGCAACGGCTTTACTGCAACTGCCTGGCCACCGCGCGCTGACGACTCCAGTGCCGCCCGGACAATCACGAGCGCCCGGATCGCCTCATCGATGCCGACCTCCACCTGGGCCTCGCCACGAATCGCCAACGCGAATTCGTCGAGCTGCTCCCGAAACATGTCGGTAGCGGGTAGCTCAACCGACTTGCGGGTCATGTCGCCGTAGCCCTGGGAGACGAGGCTGCTCCACTCATCGGCAGTATGCGACTCATCCCAGTGCGTGAAGTCGAGGTCATACATCAGGTTGGCCTTCGTTCCTTGCAGCCTCATCTGATAGATGCCAGGCGACGCCCACCCGCAGCCGATGTAGCCGAGAGCGCCCGATTCGAACTCGAGGATTGCCATCACGGCGTCGGGGACCTCGGACTTGGTGTAGAGGCGGCGGGCGTGGGCAGTCACCTGGCCGACCGGGCCCAATAGGTATTGCAGGTTGTCAGCGTGGTGCACGCCGAGCTGGATGAAAGTGCCACCGGGACTCTTGTCGGCGTACCAACGCCAGGTGTCTGTGGTGAGCTCGAGTCCCCGCTCGTTCGAGAAGTTGGCCTCGGCCAGAGAGACGTCGCCCAACGAACCGTCGTCGATCCATTGCTTCATCATCCGGCACCCGGACAGGCGCCGAGCGCTGTGGCCGACCGCAAACACCCCACCGGTCCGCTCCACTGCGTTGCGCACGTCGAGAGCGTGTTCCAGCGTGTGGGCGATGGGCTTGTCGGTGTAAACCGCCTTGCCGGCCTCCAGCGCGGCGACGATGAGGTCGCGATGGGTGTCGTTCGGCGTCGTGATGATCACGCCTTCGACCTCGTCGTCGGCAAGCAACTCGTCGAGCGTCGCCGCCGACTTGGGCACGCCGAACTCCTCTTGAAAGGCGGCACGCTTTTCCTCGGATCGGCTGAAGCACGACGCCAACTCGATCACGTCGCCGCGCTGGGCACCGCGAGCGAGAACTCTGGCCCAACGGCCCAATCCAATCGGGGCCAGGCGTACCTTCTCACTCATCGTCGATCTCCTTCATGACGTCGATGTCGGTCTCTTCAATGTTGTTGCTCAGGTCGGGGTGGGGAAAGAAGCAGATCAGCTCCATATCGGCACCGTCGTCCGGGATGGTGGCGTGGGCGGCACCCTGCGGAATGTGCACGGTGTCGCCGGCCGCAATCGACTGCGTCACACCGTCTATGTAGATCACGCCGGCGCCGTGGCGCACGTAGATGACTTCCTCCGAGTGGGGATGCCGGTGGGCGTTTCGGGACTCCATGTTCTCCGGCCGGGCAATCCGCATGCTCGATTGAGCCGCAATAGAGCGCAGCGGGTCGGCCGAAGTGCGACCGGGCAGTTCGACGAATTCGACGTGATCGTGTGGCGTCACCGTCATGTGCGCAGCTCGAAGATGGCCTCGACCTGGTTCACGATTTCGCCGGCCACCGTTGCCGCAAAGTCGGTCGCCAACTCGGCAGTCGCCCAGCCGGGCTCGCCGTACCATCCGTCGGAGTCGATCTCAGTTACGTCGGTGATGAACCCGTACACCTCATGGCTGCGTCGCATGGCATCCATGGCGGCCGCCTTTTCGGGACGGGTGCTGTCTCCGGCGCGCTCGTTGTGCACCAGATCGGGATCGTGGGCGAGCACCGCCAGCGCCTCGAGCCCTCCGCCGTGGGTCAATTCGCCACCCTGGTCTGCGTAGATCCTTTGGGCGACGTAACAAGCGTGAGCTGCGATCACTTGGACATGGTCGTGGCGGTCCTGGATGTCGGTTGCCACCGCGTCCATCGCGGCGATATTGCCTTCGTGCCAGTTGACGAAGACAAAACGGTCGGCGCCCATGGCAACGACCTCCTCGCAGATGTCGGTCAGCAAGGCTTCGAAGGTGGCACGTCGCAGGCTGACCGTACCCGGATGACCGGCATGGATCGGGGTGATGCCATAGGGCCCGAATGGAACCAGAAGCGCATTGAGCCCGGACGCCACTTCGGCAGCGACGAGCCGGGCGGCGATGGTGTCTGTGCCGTTGGGCAGGTGGGGGCCGTGCTGCTCGATGCTCCCGAACGGCAACACGGCGATCGACGTGTCCGCCAAAGCGGCGGCAGCTTCGCCGCTGGTGAGGTGATAGAGAGAGCGGCTCACGACGCCTCCTCGGGTAGGGGAACAGGATGCAGCGGCGGGGTGCCGTCGAGGACTCGCCTGCCCTCCTCGGCAGTCTTGACTCGCAGGGCCTGTTCCGTCTCATCGGTGTACCAAGCCATATGAGGCGTCATGATGACTCGATCGAGCACGCCGGCGAATTTGGTGAGATCGACAGGCTCTTGATCAAACACATCCAGAGCCGCCACCGCCGGCCTGTCGGCCAACAGCCCGGCGACGAGTGCCGCCGTGTCGATCAGCTTTCCCCGGGCCGTGTTGACCAGGACGCTGCCGGTCCGCATCGATGCGATCTCAGCAGGCCCGATCAGCGCGGAGCCGTCGTTGGCGGCCGGAGCATGCAGGCTGATGACGTCGGCTTCAGCGAGGACCGCGGCCATCGGGACCGCCTCGATGCCGGGCTCATCCACGGTTGCGTACTCGTCGAAGGCGACCACACGCCCGAAACCGAGGTTGCGCAGATGGACTGCCGCCGCCCGGCCGATTCGGCCGAATCCAATGACGCCGGCGGTCAATGCGGCAGGAAGATGGAGCGGTCGAATCGATGCAAAATCCCAGGTGCCTGCCTTGACCAGTTGGTCGAGCTGCGGGATTCGGCGCAAGGCGGCCAGCGCCAGCGACACGGCGTGGAGCGCTACGGCCTCGGTCCCGTAGTCGGGCACGAAGGCGACGGTGATCCCATGACGTTGGGCGGCGGCAAGGTCGACGTTGTCGTAGCCAACGCCGTAGCGCACGATCCCCTTGCAGCTGAGCTGGTCGAGTGTGGCCGCATCGAACCTGGGGGCCGGTCCGGCCAGGATGACTTCGGCGGAAGCCGCGGCGGCGATTATCGCCTCGCTCGTCTTGCCGGGGTCGACGGCGATCTCGTCTGCGCCAACCCCGAGCACACCTCGCTCCAGCTCGATGTCGGCCCAGCGACCACCCAATATTGCGACCCGCATCCTTTTTGGACCTCCGTAACACCGCTGGCCAGACATTCGCCGGTGGGAACACGATCATAGATATCTATGCAATCGATTGCAGGGGCTCGTAACACCCGTTCCAAGGCGGAACGGCAATCGGGGAGGCCGGCCTAGTTGACCCGCTTGTTGTGACCGGCCCATTCCTTGTCGCGCAGGACAAACTTCTGGATCTTGCCGGTCGAGGTCTTGGGAAGCTCGGCGATGATGTCCACCACGTCCGGCGCCTTGAAGCGAGCCAGCCGATCGCGGACATGCTCGATCAGCTCGTCCTCTGTGGCGGACTCGCCGGCTTTGAGGATCACGAACGCCTTGGGCCGCTCGCCCCACTTTTCGTGGGGCACGGCTACGACGGCACACTCGAGGACTGCGGGATGGCTGACAATGGCCTGCTCGACTTCGATCGTAGAGATGTTTTCCCCACCGGAGATGATGATGTCCTTGGAGCGATCGCGGAGTTCGATGTAGCCGTCGGGATGCCACACCGCGAGGTCGCCGCTGTGGAACCAGCCACCGCGGAAAGCCGTTGCCGTGGCCTCCGGATCGGCGTAGTAGCCCTTCATGACGTTGTTGCCTCGCATCACTACTTCGCCCATCGTTTCACCATCGCGCGGAACGTCGTTCATGTCGTCGTCGACGACCCGGATCGGATCCGCAATCACCATGGCGACGCCCTGGCGGGCCATAAGTCGGGCCTGGTTCTCGCCACTCTCGTCAGCCCAAGCCGGCTGCCACTCACACACGGTGTGCGGGCCGTACGTCTCGGTCAGGCCATATAGGTGGATGAGATCCGCCCCGAGCGCCGTCATCTGGCCGATCACAGTCGGGCTTGGCGGGGCGCCGGCGGTGGTGGCGACGAACGTGTGCTCTACCCGTTGGGCTTCCGGCGAATTGGCCAGCCCGGTCAGAACTGTCGGAGCCCCGTTGAGATGGGTGATGCCCTCGGACCGGATCAGTCGCCACACCTCGTCAGAATCGATGGCTCGCAGGCAAACGTGCCGTCCGCCAGCGGCGGTAACGCCCCACGTGGTGCACCACCCGTTGCAGTGGAACATCGGCAAGGTCCATAGGTAGACGCTGTCTGGCGTGTGCCGGCTGTGGAACACCTCGCCCAGCGCATTTACGTAGGCGCCGCGGTGGGTATACATCACGCCTTTGGGGCGGCCCGTGGTGCCCGAGGTGTAGTTGATAGAGATCGTGCGATCCTCGTCGTCAACCGTCCACGGCAGCGGATCCAGTGATCCCCGAGCCATAAATTCGGCGAACTCAACGGAGTCGAGCGGCGCCGGGGTCCCGGTGTCGTCCACAGTGACGATTTCTTCGACGGTCTCGAGCTGGTCCCGGATCGGAGCAATCAGGGCTGCCAGTTCAGTATCGACGATCAGTAGTCGGGCTCCGGAGTGGTTCAGGATGTAGAGGATCTCCGGAGCCGCCAGGCGGGTGTTGATCGATACGAGAACTGCATGGCGTAGCGGCACCCCGAAGTGGGCAATCAGCATTTCCGGCAGATTGGGCAGCAGGGCGGCAACTCGATCGCCCGGCTCGATTCCGGACGCTTCCAGCGCACGGGCCATCTGGGTGGCAGCATCGGCCAGCTCACTGTAGGTGTACGAGGCGCGCGGGTAGGTGATCGCTTCCTTGTCCGGAAACACATCCGCCGACCGCTCCAAAAACAGCAGCGGCGTCATCCGCGTGTCATGCACCGGTCCCATATAGCCCTCCTTACGACAGACCGGCATGCTACGACGCGCGACCCGGCTCTCGCAGGGAGCGCCGCTCCGGTCCAAATCGGAGCGGCGCCCCCGGGTGCTTCACTGGGATCGGTAGATGTCGCGACGGTGCCCCACGCGGAGGACGATGACCTCTCGGCGTCCCTCATCGATGCGGTAGAGGACGCGGTAGGTGCCGCGCCGAGCACTCCAGATTCCCTCCAGCTCGTTGCGGAGCGCAGCTCCGACTCGTTGCGGGTTCTCCAGCAGTGGGCCGGTGATGAAGTCGATCACGGCGAACGCAACGGCTTCGGGGAGCGTCTCTCGGATCGCCCGCGCTGCAGGCGCGGTCACGACGATCGCGTACTGCGGTTCGCTCACCGGGGCCGGAGAGCCCTGACGGCGTCGACCCCGCGGACCACGTCGCCGTCGAGATAGGCATTGTGAGCTTCAACCAGCTCGGCCACCGCAGCAGAGTCGCCGAGCACTGCAACCGTCTCTTCCAGCGACTCGAGGTCCTCGGGGCTGATAAGGACCGCGGCCGGGGTTCCGTTCTTGGTGACGACAACGCGTTCGTGGTGTGATTGCACCCGTTCGATGAATTCGGAGAAACGATCTCGGACTGTACGCAATGATTCGCTCGACATGGGCACAATTGTGCCACACCCGATCGGTAATCGGAAGACCCGCGCCGATCACCAGATCCCGAGCGATACCGGCCGTCTCCTCAAGCCTCTTGATCCTTCGACTCGCTCAGCGCCATTGAACGCCCAATTGCGGCGGCAAACATATCAGGTTGCCATGAGCCGATTACAAGAAGCTTCTTCGAGTTCTTGTGCTGAACCAGGACCGGCTTCGGACCGAGAGCCGTGGCCCTACTGCCGCCGAGCAGTCGCAGCCGTTCGTTCTCCCTTCGACCGACGGGATTACTCGCAACAGAGCCAGCCAGCTCCACAGCTTCGTCGCCGCTGATGACGGGACTCACCAAGTCGGTCAAGGCAAAGCTGTCAAGCCCGAATCCAGAGCCCGGCAACAGGCGCCCTACGGCGCCCCAGTCCACGCGGTCGCGGCGCCCCAGTCCATGCGGTCGCGGATGTAGCAGCGCGCAACCCCGCCCTTTTTTTACGCGGAGGGAGTGGGATTCGAACCTATCAAGCCCGAATCCACAGCCCGGCAACCGGCGCCCCACGGCGGCCCAGTCCATGCGGTCGCGGATGTAGCAGCGCGCAACCCCGCCCTTTTTTTACGCGGAGGGAGTGGGATTCGAACCCACGGAACCCGCTAGGGGCTCAATAGTTTTCAAGACTATCGCCTTCGTCCGCTCGGCCATCCCTCCGGACGGGGTAAGCGTAATGGGCCGCAGTACAAGCGGAGTCAGTCTCCGCCCCGGGTCGCCGAGGCCATCGGCTACCGGTGGTCGGATGTGAGAGTTACTACGAACTCGTCGACGATGCCGACGATGTTGGGCGCTGGTTCACCGTTGATGATGATGGCGAACACGGCTTCGCTGCCGTCGGCGAGATGGGTGTAACCGGCCAGCGCGACACCGCCGATGATCGTTCCCGTCTTCGCCCGCACGACACCTGCCGTCGAGGGTCCGCGCAGCCGGTTGGACAGGGTTCCCGACTCGCCCGCCACGGGCAAGCTGGCGAGGAACTGGGGGAACCAGTCCTGGTCGCGAGCCATGTCGAGGACCAGAACCAGATCATGTGCTGAGGTCGCGTTCGTGCGGCTCATGCCAGAGCCGTCCGACATCGTTCCCAGGTATTGCGCCCCGAGCTCACGAATGGTGGTCACGGTGGTTTGGGTTCCCTGTGCCGTAGACCCCTCGCCGGACGCGGTGCGACCGACCTCACGGATCAGGGATTCCGCAATCTCATTGTTCGAGTCGCGCAGCATCGTGGCGATGAGGTCAATCACCGGCGCAGACTCGTGCGCCACTACGACAGAAGCGCCTTCAGGCGCCGATGCCAGCCGAAGCTCGCCCCTCATGGTGATGCCGGCAGCGAGGAGGGCGTCGACGAAGACACGGGCATTCTCGGTATTGGGCTCGGCGAGGAACGTGTCGTCGGTTCGGGCCCGATTGCGATCAACCACAAGGGTTGAGAGCGGTCCCGTGTAGCGCGGAACGTGCCAATCCTCCCAGCCCGGTGCCCACAGGTTTGCGCTGAACCAACTGACATCGACTACGAGGTCGCGGAACTCGGAGAGGCCGGACGCCCGCAATTCGCGGGCAATGCGTCGCAGGTCGGCTGTCGTCAAGGTGGGATCGCCACCGGCAACAAGAACGAGGTCCCCGGTGGTTTCGTGCCACCTGATGGTCGTGCGGAACACATGGTTGGGGGCAAGATGCTCCAATGCTCCGACTGCGGTGAGAATCTTCTCCGTCGAGGCGGGGAGCAATTCGAGCCAGCCACCAAAGCTGAATAGCTTGCCCTCGCCCACAACCCACACCTCGGCACTGACCAGGTTGGCCGAGGTCCATGAGCCGGCGAACACGTCTTGCATCGCCGCGGTCAACGCGGGCCGATCGTCCGCCAGTTGTCTCGGGTTTGTCGGTGCGACTGGCACAGCCGTGGTGGTGGAACTCGAGGTAGTCGTCGGCAGCACCTTCGTGGTTGTGGTCGTTGGCGGCGCGACTGGTGCGAGAGATCCAAAATTCGTCGTCGTTGGGATCGCACCTGTCGGGAGCGTGCTCGGTGCGGCCACCTCGTTGGATCTGGCGACTTCCCCTCTCCCCACGCCAAGCGACACGCCCAGCATGACGACGACCGCCAGCGCGGCCGCAGCCGCGAGCCACACCAGGGGCCGACCCATTGTTCGTCGCATGGTGCGCCAGCGTAGATGCCGCCCTAGCCAACGCATCGAGCACGGGCTCCCACGGGTCGCCAATCCGATACCCTGTCCCTCCGGAGGTCATGTGCGCCAACTGAACGGGCTCGATACCAGTTTCCTCAACATGGAGACGCCCTCACAGCAGGGCCATGTTGCCGGCGTTGTCATTCTCGACCCGTCGACGGCGCCGGACGGCTGGGGCTTCGACTCCATCCGCACCCTCATCGAAGAGCGGATTCACCTGCTCCCTCCGTTCCGCCGCCGCCTCGTCACGGTTCCGTTCGAAGTCGACCAGCCCTACTGGATCGAAGACCCCGACTTCGATCTCGACTTCCATCTGCGGCACATCGCGGTGCCGCCGCCGGGCGGTGACGAACAGCTCGCCGCCCTCGTCGCCCGCATCCACGAACGGCCCCTGGATCGGGCTCGGCCACTCTGGGAGATCTACGTGATCGAAGGACTGGAGGGGGGCCGGGTGGCCACGCTCACCAAACTCCACCACGCCGCCATCGACGGTGTCTCAGGGGCGGAGATCCTCACCATCCTCCTCGACCCGACACCCGAAGGCCGCGAGATCGACCCGCCAAACAAACCGTGGCGGCCGGACAGCGTGCCGAGCCAGACGTCGCTGCTGGTCCGCAGCGGCATCACCGCAGCCCTGCAGCCGGCCAAGGCGATCAGGCTCGGAGTCGACGTTGTGAAAGCGATCCCTGCGCTGAAACCGCTCACGACCATCCCGGCCCTGCTCGGGCTGGGCCGCGACAACGAACAGGTGCTGTCACGCCCAACCCTGGTGGCACCGCACTCGATCCTCAACGAGCCGATCACGCCCCACCGCCGCTGGGCCTTCGGATCGATCGCCCTCGAAGACGTCAGGGATATCAAGAACCGCCTCGACGCCACCGTCAACGATGTCGTCATCTCGATCTCCGCCGGGGCCGTCCGGCAATGGTTGCTGGATCGCGATGCATTGCCGGAGCGTTCACTGCAGGCAATGGTGCCCATCTCGGTGCGAACGGACGACGACGATGGGGAGTTCGGCAACAAGGTCTCGGCGATGATCGCGCCCATCGGCACCCACATCGAGGATCCGTTCGAGCGGCTCGAGTTCGTGCATGAGACGATGAAGATCGCCAAAGACCAACACTCGGCCACCCCTGCGACCTTGCTGCAGGACTTCGCCCAATTTGCCCCGCCCGCGATCGCCGCCCGCGCCGCCCGCTGGGTGTTCCGCAACGGAAGAGCGGGCAAGGTCGCCCCGTTCAACCTCGTCATTTCGAATATCCCCGGCCCGAACTTCCCGCTCTACCTCGCAGGAGCCCAACTCCTCGGCCACTATCCGGTGTCGGCCATCATCGACGGCGCCGCACTCAACATCACGCTGCACAGCTATCTCGGGCTGCTGTGCTTCGGAATCGTCGCCGACCGCGACCTGGCGCCCGACCTGTGGAACATGATGGAATACCTGGGCGACGAGCTCGCCGCGCTGCAGGGATGATGGTCCGCAAACCGCCGTTGGTGGGAGCGCTCATCGATCCGGTACGCGCCGGAGGCGAGCTCGCCACGTCCGTCGGCCTCATGCCATTCCTGCGGCTGCTGCCGGCCGGTGACGGCCACCCGGTGCTGGTGCTTCCCGGTTTCATGGCGTCGGACACCTCCACGATCCCGCTACGAACCTTCCTGAAGAGCAAGGGATACGCGGTCTCAGCGTGGGAGTTGGGGCGCAACCTCGGGCCAACACCGGAAGTGATGGACCGTATGCCTCGGCTGCTGCGCGAGGTGGTGGCGGAACATGGTCGCAAGGCCAGCTTGGTTGGGTGGAGCATGGGCGGGATCTACGCCCGCTGGCTCGCCCGCATCCATCCCGATCGAGTCCGCCAGATTGTCACGCTGGGCACACCGGTCCGGTCGGCCGTGGAGAACACGAGCAACGTCTCGACGCTCTTCGATTATCTACGCCCCTATCACGAAGACGGCCACCCGGGGCTCGACGATGGCGAACCGCTGGAGGTGCCGACGACAGCGATCCACACGCGCAGCGATGCCATTGTGCCGTGGCAGACATGCCTCATCGACCCGGGAGCCCAGAGCGAAAATGTGCGAGTGTCGGGGAGCCACTCCGGCCTGGGATTCAACCCTGCGGCGCTCTACGTGGTCGCCGACCGCCTCGGCCTCGAGGAGGAAAGCTGGCAGCCGCTGCGAGTACGCCGCTGGGCGCGTAGCGTCGTCACTGTTGTTTGAGCCGGCCGCCGCAGATCACAGCGGCTTGCTGTAGAGGATGACCTGGCGCTCGATCACAAAACCGACGGACTCATACAACTTGTACGCGCCGAGGGGGTTGTCGGTGTGGACGGACAGCGCAGCCTCTTTCATGCCGGCATCGCGCACGGCTTCGAGGGATTGGCACAACAGCGATCGAGCCAGCCCGCGGGCGCGGTAAGGCCGTCTCGTTGAGATGTCCTCAGTCCAACCACGTTGTCGCCCGTATTCTTCGTTCTGCTCCTTGTCGATGAAGCTGCGCACCTGGCCGGCCACCTCATCACCGTCCCAGGCAATCTTCCACAGCGAAGGATCGAAGTTCGGATCCGAGATCCACTCCTCGAACCAGGCCTCCTGGGGCTCGGTCGAACCCTGGTGATCTCGAAACGCCTCGACGTCTGCGTCGAACACCTTGCGGTACTCGTCCGGAGTCGGCATCCGAACAACCAAACCTTCCGGCATCGGTGCGCCCGGAATGTCATCGAGGTTGTGTCGGATCATGTCGGCGATGTACATCTCCGGCGTGAAGCCCTGCGACTCCAGCAGCTTGACGCCGCCGACGTCCGACTCTGCCGAAAACGACGTCATCTTCTTCGGCACGTCCGCCGGATGCCCTGTGGCGATGGCGCGGAGCCGCGCCTCGTTGACGTTGTACATGGCGGTGCCGATCCCCCGATGCCGAAACGCCGGGTCCACCCAGCCGTAGGCCCCGTATGCCCGGGTCCCTTCGAGCTCTTGCTCCCAGAGACAGCGACTGTAGGCAACGGCCACGCCATCCACCTCGGCGAAGATCATGTCTGTATAGGGATCGCAGTTGTACAGATTGGCGTAGCCCCGGGCGACTCGCTCTGCGGTCTCGAAGCGGTAGCCCCCGTCCGCTCGCGACGTGGCCATCAGGAGGCGCGCTATCTCGCCGTAGTCATCTTCTCCCCGGAAGTGACGGAAGCTGACGCCCTCGAATGGCGGTGCGATCTCCATCGCTTGGCCGGCCAGGTCGGTTCTGTTCTCCATGCCATAAGCCTACGGCACGACCGTGGCTCGCACCGTGGCTACACCGGCTTCAACGTCGGATAGTCGAGGTTCCAGATCTCGTGGTCGAGCGCGGCATCGATTTCAGCGTCAGTCATGTCGGCGCCGACACCGTCGTCACGGGCGGCAACGGCAACTGCTCGGGCGATGACCCGGCTGATTGAACGCAGTTCCGAGAGCGGCGGATAAAGCACCCCGGCCGCCAGATCATCCTCGGTGACCAAATCGGCAAGCGCCCGCGCCGCGGCGGCAAACATCGTATCGGTTACCTCACGGGCGGCGGCGACGATGGCACCGAGGCCGACGCCGGGAAACACGTACACATTGTTGCCTTGGGAAACCTGCAACGTCTTACCCTCGAACTCGACGGCATCGAACGGGCTCCCAGTCGCCATCAACGCCTTGCCATTCGTCCACCTGAAGACGTCGGCGGGCACGGCCTCAGACTTGCTGGTGGGGTTCGACAACGCCATGATCACCGGCCGCTCGACGCCCCTGGCGACGCCGCGCACGATCTCTTCCGTGAAGACTCCCGGCTCCCCGGTCGTTCCGACCAGCACCGTTGGGTGGAGAGCGGCCACGACGTCGGCGAGCGGCGAGGCGCCGGTCAGCCCCATCCTTTGGGTCAGCTCGACGGGCCAGGCAACCGCAGCCTTGTGAACGTCCAGTTCTCCTCGATCGAGCGCCACGAGGCCGCTGGTGTCCAGAAGAGTCACGGCGCGGAACAGGTCGTCGCCGCTGACGCCTGCCAGCTCGAGTTCATGACGTAGGTGGCGAGCAATCCCAACGCCGGCAGCGCCGGCGCCCACCAGAAGCACTCTCTCGTCCGCCAGCTTGGTGCCGGTGGCACGACACGCCGCCAAGATCCCGGCGACGATGGTCGCCGCGGTGCCTTGAATGTCGTCGTTGAAGCTGGGGAGCGTCTTGCGGTACCGGTCCAGCAAGGTGAAGGCATTGACCTTCTTGAAATCCTCCCACTGCAGCAGCACGTCCGGCCAGCGGCGCTGCACCGCGGCGACAAACTCATCGACCAGCTCGTAGTACTCCTCGCCGCGTAGGCGGGGGTGGCGCCAGCCGGCATACATGTCGTCGTTGAGAAGCCGCTCGTTGTCCGTGCCGACGTCGAGGCTGATGGGCAGGGTGTATGCCGGGTGGATTCCGGCCCCCAGGGTGTACAGCGCCAGCTTGCCGATGGGTATCACCATGCCGCCAACGCCCTGGTCCCCGAGTCCGAGGATTCGTTCGTTGTCGGTGACGACGATGAGCTTGATGTCCTCGCTGCGAGCGTGTCCCAGGATCTCGAAGATCCGTCCTTTGTGGTCCGGCGTGATCCACAGGCCGCGGCCGCGACGGAACAGGTGGCTGTATCCCATCGCGGCTGTGCCGACCGTTGGCGTGTAGACGATGGGCAGCAACTCCACGATGTTTGCCGCCAGCACCTGATAGAACAGCGTCTCGTTGCGGTCCATCAGACTCGACATCGCAACGTATCTCTCGAGGGGGTTGTCGCCGCGATCCGTTATGTGTTCGTACACCCGCCGGACCTGGATGTCACGGGTGGTGGGTTGATACGGGAGCATCGCATCGAGGTGGAAGACCTCCCGCTCTTCTTTCGAAAACGCCGTACCCTTGTTCAACAGAGGATCGCCGAGCAGGCCCGATCCCCGCTTCCACACATCGGCCATGATCCATTCGCCCTCGGGGGTGCGCTCAACGCGGTACTTCATGAGTGGGATCCTCTCGTGCAGAACGGTGCCACCTTCAAGCGTGCGTCAAGGCAGAGTCATCGCGCTAGGGCCATATGTCACTGCCCCGGCTGCATCGGTCATGACATGTCATCATGCGGCTCATGGACCGCCAATTCGCTGCTGGAGAACGTCACTCCATTCACTGGTGGAACGCCGCATGATGCCCGTCAATCTGCGCCGTGAGGCCGCCCGCCACGACGAGCTGCTGCGGCGCAGACTCGATGAGATCGTGCCGATGTTGATGCGGCGCGAGGGCATCGACTGCTGGATCGTTGCAGGGCGGGAGTACGCCGAAGACCCGGTGCTGCTGACGATGCTGCCCTCCATGTGGCTGTCGGGGAGGCGCCGCACGGTCTTGATTTGGTTCGATGACGGATCCACCCACGAACGATTCGCGGTATCCCGCTATCCGGTGGCGAGCCTGTTCAGCGCCGTTTGGCATCCGGAGACGATGCCCGGGCAGTGGAGCAGCCTGGCGGCACTGGTCGGGGAACACGATCCGGAGAAGGTCGCCGTTGGCATGTCCTCGACTTTTCCGCTCGCCGACGGGCTGACGGCCTCGGAGTACACCGCGCTCATCGATGCGCTCGGCCCGATGGCCGACAGGGTGGTGTCCGGAGAACGGCTGGCGGTGGGCTGGCTGGAGACGCGACTGCCCGATGAGCGAGAGACCTTCGCCGAGGCCTGCCAAGTGGCCCACGACATCTTGCGCCGCGGCCTGTCGTCCGCGGCGATCACACCAAACCAGACCACGAACGAGGACCTCGAGTGGTGGTATCGCCAGACCGTCCATGACGCCGGACTCGAGTCCTGGTTCCACCCCACCGTGGCGATCCAACGCAGAGATGGCACAGGACGTACCTCCTTCGCCGATAGCCCACAAAACGTCACCATTGCCGGCGGCGATCTCGTCCACGTCGACTTTGGAATCGTCTGGAAGGGCCTGTGCACCGACCAGCAGGAGCACCTATATGTGTTGGATTCCGGAGAGTCGTCGCCGCCACGAGGCCTCGTAGACGGCATGACCGTGGGCAACCGGATGCAGGATCTGTTGATGGCCGAGTTCGCCGCGGGGCGGACCGGCAACGAGATCCTGGCGTCCTCGCTCGCGGCGGCCGAGGGCGAGTCGATCGATGCCCTCGTCTACACCCATGCTCTTGGACTCCACGGCCATGCCGCCGGGCCCACCATCGGCTTGTGGGATCAGCAGGAAGGAGTGCCGGGCCCCGGCGACTACCCGCTGTTCGCCAATACCGGTCACTCGATCGAACTGTCGGTGGCGGTAGCCATTCCCGAGTGGGATGACCAAAGCGTGCGGATCATGTTGGAGCAAGACGCCTGGTTCGACGGCGAGGCATGCACCTTCCTCGACGGCCGCCAGGAAGAGCTATGGGTGATGTAAACGCCGATACGGAGTCCGTAGCGGCCTCGGCATCACCGGGCCATTCCTGGCTGAGCCGCTCCTAGCCCAGCCGATCCCGGATCCAACGGGCCAGCACCTCGGCGCACTCCACAACCTCGGCGATGGGAACGTGTTCGTCGGCGGCGTGCGCGAACTTGACGTCGCCGGGACCGTAGACGACGGTCGGCGTCTGGCCCTGGTTGATGAACAGCCGCATGTCGAGTCCGTAAGGAGCTCCGATCGACGCGGGGACGTGGGCGCCGATCGCTTCCGCTGCGGTTTGAAGGGACACCGGCAGCGGATGGTCGGCGTCGATCGACGACGAGTCGAAGCGGCCGCCCCAGGTCGTAACCGTCGGCGGGTTGTCGCCTAGGAATTCATGCTCGGCGGCAGCCGCCGCGATCGCCGCACGAAGATCGGCGCCGGCACCGTCGCTGTCCTGGTCGAGCGTCACGCCGTAGCGACCGTGCGCCTCGATCCGGTCCATGACCGTCGATGCCCAGTTTCCCCCTTGGACCTGCCCAATGATCGTCGGATATGGCAGGCCGATGGCCCTCATCTCGAGCCTGGTCTCGGCGGCGTTGCGCGATGCCTCGTCAGATTCCAACGCCGCCACCAGGTAGGTGAGGTTGTCGAGAGCCGACACTCCTTCCCGACGCAGCGAGGCATGCGCCGCCTTGCCCGGGACGTCGAGGGTGAATGTGATCGCACCGCCATGAGCAACGACGACGTTCAGGTTGGAGGCCTCAGTGATGACGCAGGCGTCGGCCGTGTACCCGGCTCGGATGGCGGCGAGAGCCCCGCTGCCACCGTCCTCTTCCGACGGGACCGACAGCAGAATCACCTCACCCGCCAGGTCGTCGCCTGCAACGAGTCGCATCGCCTCGATGGCGGCGACCAGGCCGCCCTTCATGTCGCAAGCGCCCCGTCCGTACAACGCGCCGCCGGATCGCCCGGGGGAACAACGTCGACGTGGCCGCACAGCATCAGAGTCGGTCCGGGGCGGCTCCCGACGAGCCGGCCGGCCACGATCGGTAGCTCTGTCCGATCGACTTCGATGCCGGGGAAATCCGCGTCGTTCTCGATCTCGGCAAGCGGGACAGTGAGGCGTTCCACCTGCAAACCGATGTCGGCCAGCAAGTCGGCCACGACATCTTGGATCGGGCCCTCGTCCCCTGTGATCGAAGGGATCGCCACCAATGCCGCCAGGTCTCGCTCGATCCGCTTCCGGTCGGCGCTCATGTCCGCAAAACCGGCCGAGTAAGGCAGGTCGGCCCGCCGGTGCCGTTGATCACGATCTCGTCTCCGGCAAACTCATGAACCTCGACGCCGGCGGCTTCCATTGCGGCGCGTGTCTGCGGGTTGCCCGCAACCGTCATCACAACCCCTGGTTCGACGGCGAGCACATTGGTCGCCACGGTTGCGATCTCGTCCGGCGCAACGTCGATGAGGCGGACACCGAGATCGTGGAGCAGCAAATGGAGGCCCGCCGGCAGGCGACCACGCTCCACCAGGGCGAGGTCATCGGCAATCATC
>Ga0224512_10002694_pt1 | contig 16078 bp, 19 predicted proteins | sample SF_May12_sed_USG_4_FD_169103 | JGI IMG/M metagenome (GOLD analysis project Ga0224512, IMG submission 169103) | Sediment microbial communities from San Francisco Bay, California, United States - SF_May12_sed_USGS_13 | ecosystem: Environmental > Aquatic > Marine > Sediment | place: USA...
CTGAAGATGCCGATCTTATAGGTGAACCCCTCGCCGGTTGGCGCTGCTGTAGTTGAGGTTTCACCGGTAACCGGTTCTTGTGGAGTGGTGGTTTCTTCCGCCGATTTCCCGGTGGTCCGGTCCACGCACGCTGCTGCTACCAGCGCCAGGACGGCAACTGCTGCTACCCAGCGCAACCTGGAGAATCTCCGTGATGTGCCCACCGTTTGAACCCTTCAACAAGTGTCTTTCAGCCATCTTGACCGTTGGCGGATAGCCTCCGCTGGTTGTAGCGAAGGCCCAAAAGGAACCATCGGAGGATAGCCATGGGGTTACCTACCACCATATCTACCCCCGGGTGTTTTCTGAGGCGGTCAGACCGCCAGGGCGCGTTGGACGACATCGGTCTCCTCGTCTGCAACTCCAACCCGGGGAAGCGTGAGGGTAAAGGTGCTCATCCCGTCCTCGTAACCATACGAGAGATCCCCGCCCATCATCTGGGCTAGCTGTCGGGAGACACTGAGGCCCAGGCCGACGGAACCCGAAACGGGAGTATCTGTACACGGTTTCACGCTGGTCCGGCGGAATACCCGGACCGTCGGCGCACACGCAACCCGTCGACTCTGCCTCGGACGATCTAACCACGACCTTGATCGAATCGCCTCCGTAACGGATCGCGTTGGTGAGGGGGTTCCGGATGATCTGACGTACACGCGAGGCATCTGCCCAAACGGTGGCGACATCCAGGTCGAGGGCGATCGCATCCCGGACGTCTTTGACGCATACGCAACCCCGGACCACCGTACGGACCCCGTCGGCAAGATCGACCTCATCAGGAACAATTGTCAACGATCCCACTTCAGTGCGGGCTGCAACCAGCAGATCCTCGATGATGTTGTTCATCTCACGACCCTGGTCCCCGATCAACTCGGCCAGTTCGGCTAACTCCAGGTCGCCGCTTTGTCGCAGACCGTCTCGCAACGCATCGGCGAATCCCAGCACCATCGTGAGGGGGTTGCGTACCTCGTGGCTGACTGTGGCCACAAAACGGTCCTTGGGAGGGGCCCGGTCATCGCCTCAGCGCATCCGCCCGAATTCGTTGATATCGAGGTCAAACGATCCGCCATCGGTCACGGTGAGCCGCCCCTGCTTCTCTACGTACCGAACGTCCTCCAGCTGGGTCTCTTGGGGCGCGACATTGATGACGAAGCCGGCCGAGCCGAGAGCGATAACCCGGGTTCGCGGCGTCGTGCTTCGCACGTAACTCGAAGAGCCCGGATCATAGACAAAGACATAACCGGTAAGCCGCATGGCCGACGCATCGACCCGCTCGACCATACCGAAGAAATGGCGGCGCACATCAGTGTCGAATTGCCGCCGTTCGATCACGTGGACCTTGTCTCCCACATCCAGCAGCATCATCGTGGACCTCCCTCCGACGCCAGGCCAGAAGATTAGCGCCTCCATTTGAGCGTGAAAGGGGAGCCATCCGGCATGGGACTGTTGCAGAACGGGGCCGATGCCGCCTGCGTCCTCCCCATTCGCCGTCGCCTGAGTGAGGGAGTTCACCAGGCGTTTGACGACGCCGATGCTTGCCTGGGCCGCTATTCGTGAAGTCCCCCTAGCTCTGTCCTGCCGTCCGTCATCCGATGGGCTCGTCGTGACGGGCCGCTTCCCCGAATACCTCCGGATTGAGGACATTGAACGGCCGTTTGCCCTGGAGGAAGCGTTCAATGTTGTGCACGGTTCGCAGGGCCATTTCCTCCCGGGTCTCGCGAGCCGCTGACCCAATGTGTGGCGTCAACACGACATTCGGGAGATCGTAGAGTCCTGGCCGCGGACCCGGGTTCGGCTCCGGCACTTCACTTTCGAACACATCGAGACCTGCGCCCGAATATGTCCTTGGCGCAGGGCAGCCTCCAACGCACCCTCGTCCAATACCTGGCCCCGTGAAGTGTTGATGAGAATGGCGCTCGGTTTCATCAGCGATATGAGTTCCTCGCCGACCAGCCCCCGAGTGGCAACCGTGAGGGTGGGATTGAGAGAGATGAAGTCCGCCTCCATGAAGAGATCCTCGATCGACCGGTATTCGGCATTACCCAGCACGAACTCTTCGCCGGCGTCTTGCGGGCGAGGTCGTTGTAGATGATCCGCATCTCACAAGCAGCAGCCCGCTTGGCGACGTGGGATCCAACGGTGCCCATCCCCACAATCCCCAGCGTCTTACCGAACAGACGAGTACCGAGAAAAGCAGTCGACTGATTCAGGGTCCACTTCCCATCCCGCGGAAACTCACCGGCTTCTGGGAGTCGCCAGGCCGTGGCCATGAGCAACGCAAAGGTGAATTCAGCGGCTGTCTTGCTCACGAACTGCCGGGAGTCCGCAAACGGGCACGTTACGGCAAGTGCAGGCTTTTTGGTCGACGAAAGTGGCCTTCATATGCATGGCGGCCACGAGTTTCAGCGGAAGGGCAGCGTTGATCATCTCTTCGTCGAACTCCACCTCTCCCATCGCGTACTGGATGTCCATATCTGCCACGGCAGCGACGATTTCATCGTGGGTCATCGGTCCGTCCGTGCCCGGGTACACGGTCACCTCGCCCAGTTCCTGCATCCGCTGGAGAGCAATTTCCGATATCGCTTGAGGTACAAAGATCTCCACCATGGTTGCATGTATTCCTTTGCGTTGCCGGGCGTGTCGGTACCTCGGTTGAACATCACACAGGCAACCTAGCCACACAAAGTCCCCTTGCGACCCGAAGCATTCCGCGGCCGTGTCGAAGCGAGCGGTCCGGGCTACTTCTTCGAGGATGGGCGTCGGGCCCGAGCCGCAGAATTGGCGGCTACCGCTGACTGGATCAATTCCTTGAAGGCGTCCTCGTTGAGCTTCTCGCCTTCACGAATGTCGATGGCTCGGCGCATGTTCCCCCCGAGACTGGAGTTGAACAGCTTCTGGGAGTCCTGGAGGGAGGCGCCTCGGAAGAAGGTGAGCTTCACGACCTGCTTGTACGATTCCCCCGTACAGACACCGCCGTCATGGGACCAGACCGGAGTCCCGGGTGAATTCTGCTTGACCCATTTCCATTCCTCCTGGATCTCCGGGTCCGCGTCGTGGATGAGCTGGCGAACCCAAGCCAGCGTCTCGCCCCTCCAATCCCCAAGCTCCTGGATCCTCTTCGTGATGTCCTTCGAAGCGCCCGCTCTGTTCGGGGCACGTTTCGCCGTCATGATCTCTCCGATCCGAGCATCGATCTCCCTCACCCATGGGAAGGTCCGTGCGCCAACAATAACGACAACGGCCGCGGAAATGACCCGGCAAGAGCATCCCTCAACCGCCCGCGATGTGCATGCCCGATTCGAGGCGACCGCCGGCCTCGTCGTCCCATGTGCACCATCCCGGCGGATAGCTCGCAGAAGAGCTCGTGGCATCGGCCAAAGCATCTGGGACACGTTGAATATTGTCTCCTTTGACCGCGGCATCGACCCGGTGACATCCGTCATGGGCTCGAATCCTGACCGGACGTCCGGCGCCACCGACGGTCGCAACGGTGGGTTCTCGCCGCCGGAACAGGTACAGCCAGGAACAGCGCTGGGAGGCTATGAAACGAGAGCCGAGAAGATCCTACTTCCAAATTTCCCGTGCTCTATGAGGCGTCCCTTGATGCGCGTGCTCACTCTTGATTCGTAGCTGGGCGGCGCCCTCCCCGTGACCCCCTCCCGTCATGCTGCGGGAGGGGGTACCTCCTGGACCGGCATGGCTCAGCCATAGGCGACCGGAACGAACAACAGATTTACACTATGAGAAAGAAATCGCCGTATAGGTCGTGTTGCACATTGGTGCGGTTCCGCTGAGGCGAGCCGCATCCGTCGGCCATACTCGATGCTGGACTCGTTGCGAGAGTGTGTTGCCGTTTAGGACCCACGAGCTGTCCCACCGATGAGATTGTCCTGTTTGTAGAGGCGGGCAGTTCGAAGGCTCGATGACATTGGCCATGACCTGATCAGACAGGCTCCAGCCCAAAGACACGGCACCCACCACTTTTAGGAGCTTCGACCCGGGGTAAAACAACGCCGCGATAGATGCCAGTCGGGGGGCCAGCACGTTGGCCAAAGCCTCGGAAGCTGTGACGACGCGGATGTCGTGCGGCCTTCAATGCTCAGCGAACCAGTGCGAGGCCAAATGGATTGGTACCGACCGTCACGCTGTTGACTCCGCCGAAACCGGAGCCGCCCAATTCGATGATCGACACCTGGTTGGCCGTTCCTCCCGAGTGGGTAACAAACACCTGCTCCCCAAACCGGTCCACGGTCAGGTTGTGCGGCACCGCGAAGGGGGTGTCAACCGTGTCGGTCACGCCCGTGAGCAGCCGATCGAGTTGATAGACCGCATCGATTCCACCCCCGGCCAAATTAGTCGTCAGCACCGCACCTGAAGGAGTCACCCAGATCCCGTGCGCATTCGGGACATTGGCCGAACCGAGCGGGTACAGATCCGACATCCGATACACCGAGACCGTTGACCCTCCCTGCGACGCAACGTAGATCCGGGCGCTCTGGACGAACAAGTGCGGGTCGGCACCGGTCACGATCCGGCCGGTCTCCTCAAAGGTGATCGTCGAGTACTGGAGCACAACACCGTCGGCGAGCCCGATGATCGAAACGAACGCAAATGGTCCTTCAACGAACACATCGTGAGGTTTGCCGCCGGCCTCGGTCAGCTCATCGGGTATCGAGATCGTCTCGATGACGGTCAGTGTCTTGGGATCGACCACGGTAACCGTATTGGCGATATCGCCCACTACCCAGAGCTGGCGGTTGTCGACCCACTGATGGAACACACCTTCGCCCACGTTGACCGTTCCCAGCACGTCGTAGGACTCATCGTCGAGAGCGATCACCCGGTTGTTGGCCCGATCGCCGACCAAAACGGTGCCGTTCTGCTTTGAGTGGCTGACGTACATCGGTTCAGCAGCGTCGGGCAGGGCCACGGGGTTCACCGTCAGGGTGTTGGCATCGATCACCGACAGGTCACCAGACCCGCGGTTGGCCACCACAATCTCCCCAGCGTCCCGGCCGGTGGCGCCGGCCGGCAATGCAGTGGCGGCGAGCAAAACAAATAGCGTCGCCAGCATGGCGAGTAGTCCGGTCTTTCGTCCTTGGAACACGATCTCCTCCTCGGGTCGTAACGGGCAATCCAACCTGCCCCACGTCGAGCGTATCGCTCATCTGTCGCATTACCGCCACAGTTAAGAAAACGTTCACAAAGGGTCGGCCCCAACCGGATCGAGGTTCCGGCACCTGGTCCAGTGGCCACCGGGCGCCGATGCGTTCGTTCACATCCACGACCACGGCACACCCACGCCGCCATGCTGATTGCCCAGGGGGCGCACCCAAAAGTCATCCACCGGTTGGGACACTCATCGATTCAGGTCACACTTGACACCGATGGCACCTGTTTGAGGGCTTGGATGAGGCTGTCGCCGACCGTCTCGACGCAACATCTCTGCGGACTACCGCGGACTTCTCGCGGACTCGCGCCGTTTCGAACGTGCACAAACTCTCTCGCAGAAACGCAAAAGCCCCTGTAAATACAGGGACTTCTGGTAGTCGGGCTGGGGAGATTTGAACTCCCGACCTCTTGACCCCCAGTCAAGCGCGCTAACCAAGCTGCGCCACAGCCCGTATGGGGAGATGTTAATCGACGTCCGAGCGTCGATACTCATCCGCTCCAGGGGCAACTCCCCCAGCCCAGCCAGGAACCCAGGCACAAGAGTCCCTCGATCAAGCGAACGGCCAGGTAGAGACCTGCGACGACCACCATGAACCAGAAGAAAACGGGTCGCTTTGCCGGTTGGGGCTCGTTCACACCGGCGGAACGCCGTGGCGGCGGTCGGAGAAATGCCTCCGCTTGTCGGCAAGGTAGTCAAGCCGGGTGGCCAACTCGTGACGCAGGTCCTCCGGCTGCACAACAGCATCAACGACCAGGTCGGAAGCCAAGCGGAGGAGATCAACATCTTCGCTGTATTCGAGGCGTTTGGCCGCCACGAAAGCCTCCCTTTCTTCACCATCCAGCTCCTGGATCGTGTTGTAGTAGACCGCGTTGACGGCCGCTTCGGGGCCCATCACGGCGATCTCGGCGGTAGGCAGCGCCAGTGTCGCGTCGGGGCGCAAGCCCGGACCGGCGAACGCATACAACCCGGCACCGTAGGCTTTGCGCACGATCACACTGATGCGGGCGACAGTCGCTTCTGCCACGGCGGTCAGCATCTTGGCACCTGCCCGAATGATGCCCTGCCGCTCTACCTGTGAGCCGATCATGAAACCGGGAACGTCGGCCAGGAAGATGAGCGGCACATTGAAGGCATCACAGAGCCAGATGAACCGGGCCGCCTTGTCGGCTGAGTCGACGAATAGCACCCCACCTAGATGTTGAGGATTCGAGGCGACGATCCCCACCGGCCGTCCCTCGATCCGGGCAAAGACGGTTATCAGCTCCTGCGCCCACAATTCCTTGATCTCGAAAACGCTTCCCCCGTCGACCAGGGCGCGGATGAACTGTTTCATGTCGTATACCAGGCGGGGGTCGTCCGGGATCAGGTGTGCGATGTCGTCACTCATCTCGGCACCGACCGACTCGAAGCGGTGCGGAGACACCTTCGTGTTATCGGCTACGTAGGAGAAGTAAGCCCGGGCCCACGAAATTGCATCCTCGTCGTTCCCCACCAGTGCATCCCCGCAACCGCTCACGGTGCAGTGCATGCGCGCTCCGCCCATCTCCTCGAGCGTCGTGGTCTCACCAACCACCATCTCGGCCATGCGGGGCGAGCCGAGGTACATCGAAGCTCGCCCTTCTACCATGACGACCACATCGCAGAAGGCTGGTATGTAGGCGCCGCCGGCCGCCGACGGACCAAACAAGCAACAGATCTGCGGCACCCGTCCGGAGAGGCGCACCTGGTTGTAGAAGATGCGCCCCGCCCCTCTTCGTCCCGGGAACAATTCGACCTGATCCGTGATCCGGGCGCCTGCCGAATCGACGAGATAAAAGACCGGCAGCATTTCGTCGTAAGCGGACTCGAGCGCCCGGACTATCTTCTCGACGGTTCGAGCACCCCAGCTGCCTGCCTTGACGGTCGGATCGTTGGCGATCACCCAGACCGGCCGACGATCGACCAGACCTCTGCCGGTCACAACACCATCGGCCGCCAGGTCGGGTGCGTTGGCATTAGCCAGCAAGCCGTCCTCGATGAAGGACCCTTCGTCGCACAACAACTCGACGCGGTCCCGCACGAAGAGCTTTCCGCCTGCAGCCAGGCGTTCCCGATACTTCTCCGGGCCCCCGGCCTTCGATCGGGCGGCCGCACCGAGAATCCGCTCTCGCCTGTCGTCAACCATGGCCGGCCCTCCGCTCTTTGGCACGGGTCATGAAATGAATCGGTGTCCCGTCGAAGTCCATCTCGGCTCGTAATCGTCTCTCGAGGTACCGCAGGTAGTCCTCCCCGATCTCCCCGCCGGAAACAAAGACAATGATCGTTGGTGGCTTGGTTCCGGCCTGCACCGCGTAGAGGATCTTGGGTCGGCGACCCTTCCGGACGGGCGGCGGATGAGCGCCCTGCCAACCCCGGATCATCCGGTTGAGCGGGCCCGTGGCAATTCGTCGGGCCCGGTTCTCCAGCACAACATCAAGGGCGGCCGGCAAGCGATGGAGCCGGGCACCTGTCAGTGCCGAGATGCGCAGCACGGGCGCCCAGCCGACGAAGCCCAGCCGGTCCCCAACCCCGAAAGTGGTGGCTTCGCGCTGTTCCAGATCGGGCAAGTCCCATTTGTTGAGGAGAAGGATCAACCCGGCACCCGATTCGGCAGCCTCTTCAGCTATGCGTTGGTCCTGCTGGGTAACTCCTTCGGTTGCGTCGATCAGCAGCAGGGCGACGTCGGCTTCGTCGAGTGCCTGACGGGCCCGCACGATCGAGTAGAAATCAGCGCTGTCCTTGACTTTGGGATTCCGGCGGATTCCGGCTGTGTCGACTACCCGGAAGCGCTCGTCGCCGAGAGTCACCTCGACATCGATCGGATCCCGGGTGGTGCCAGGCGTCGGCGATACGAGAACCCGGTCCTCACCGATCAATCGGTTGAGGAGCGTTGACTTGCCGACATTCGGTCGCCCGATGATGGCCAGCGTCGGGAGCAAGTCTTCACGGATGTCTTCCGCCTCCGGCAGAGCGTCGACCAGTCGATCGAGCAGGTCGCCAATCCCCCGCCCGTGCAAGGCACTCACCCCGACCGGTTCTCCCACGCCGGTCTTCCAGAGGGAAGAGACCAGCAGCTCCTTGCCTGCGTCGTCGACCTTGTTGGCCACCAGGATGACCGTGGCGTCCGTATCGCGCAGCATGGAGGCCACGGCAGCATCCTCTTCGGACAAGCCGACGGTGCCGTCGACCACGAATAGCACCACGTCGGCTCCCTGCAACGCCGCCTCAGCCTGGGCGGTGATCCCCGTAGTCAGCTCCTCGCCCGACGCCAGCTCCCAACCGCCTGTGTCGATCAGGATGAAGTCGCGACCGGCCCAGTCGGCTCGAAACTCGCGCCGGTCGCGAGTAACGCCCGGGCGCTCCTGCACGACCGCCGCCCGGCGTCCGAGCACCCGGTTGACCAGCGTCGACTTCCCGACATTGGGGCGGCCCAAAACGGCTACTACCGGTAAGCGGCTCATGGAGTCTGCGTTCTGTAGGTATTGATCACGCCCACAGCATAAGGAGGCGGCGAGGTGTTGCGGGTCGCAGTTCGCAACTGCTTCTACCATGGCGTCATGCCGGACAAAGTGTTACTCGCCGAACCACGGGGATTCTGCGCCGGGGTCGAGATGGCCATCAAAGCCCTCACCTGGATGGTGCGGGTCTTCGAGCCGCCCGTTTACTGCTACCACCAGATCGTCCACAACCAGTGGGTGGTCAAGGCTTTCGAACAAGTCGGGGTGGTCTTCGTGGACGACATCGACCAGGTACCGGAAGGAACGCCCGTCATGCTGTCGGCCCACGGGTCCTCTCCCGAGGTCGTGAAAGGTGCCCATGAGCGGGCCGGGGTCGTCATCGACGCGGTATGTCCCCTGGTCACCAAGGTGCACCATGAAGTCAAGCGGATGGCGGAACAGGACTTCGACATCATCTACGTCGGACATGACGGCCACGACGAGGCCTCAGGCACGGTAGCGGTCGCTCCGCAGGCAATATCACTAGTTCAACCGGAGATCGGTCTGGCGGGATTCGATCCTGCAGACTCGACGAAAGTCGCCTTGCTCGCGCAAACGACACTCGGCGTCCACGAATGGCAGGCCGTGCTCGAGGAGGCAGGGCAGCGGTATCCCGACTTGTGGACGGCCCGCAAGAGCGATCTCTGCTACGCCACCACCAACCGCCAGGAGGCCGTTCAGCAACTCGCCGGTCGAGCCGACCTGCTTCTGGTGGTTGGTTCTGAGAACTCGTCGAACACGCAGGCACTGGTTCGCGTCGCCGAAGAAGCCGGGACGACTGCTTACCGGATCGACGACGCCGACGATATCCGCGCCGAGTGGCTGTCCGGCGCCCGGATCGTCGGCCTGACGGCCGGAGCTTCAGCGCCCGACCATCTGGTTCAGGAGGTCATCGACCGCATTGACCCATCCGATGGATTTGAGCTGTTCAGCGTGACAGACGAGGAAGAGTATTTCCCGCTCCCCCGCCAGCTACGCGGCTTCCTCACAGCGCTCCAGGGCGCCGTCGAGGGTGGATTCACCGCCAGAAAACCCGGCCGACCGGGACTCCTCGAAAACGATCGCGATTGGACGGCTACGGAGGCTCTCCAACTGGTCCGCCCCTAGAAACCGGGGACCCGCTCGGAGACCAGTTGGACGATATGGGCGATCACCTCGTCGATCGACAAATCGGATGTGTCGACCTCGACCGCGTCCGCAGCAGGGCGGAGCGGTGAGACCGCACGGGTGGAGTCCCGCCGGTCGCGACGTTCAAGCTCCGCGGCGATCCCTTCAACCGAACCGGTGCCACCGGGGATTTCACCTGCTCGGCGAGCAGCTCTCACGTCCGGCCGGGCGGTGAGGAACACCTTGACCGGTGCCTCAGGAAAGACAACGGTTCCGATATCTCGACCCTCAACCACGGCTGCTCCACCGTGCTGTTCAACCCATTGCTGCTGACGGGCCACCAGTACTTCCCGCACAGCCGGGATCGCCGACACCTTGCTGGCGCTCGAAGACAGCGCGGGACTACGAATCGCTTCGTCCACGTCTTCGCCGGCCAACAGCATGGCCCCGTCGCGATAGTCGAAGTCGCCGGCACGGACGACCAGGGTAGCCGCCTCCGAATCGTCGACATCAACTCCACTTCGCATGACCGCCAGAGCCGCCGCCCGGTAGAAAGCCCCTGTATCGAGATGGGGCAGACCGAGTCGATTGGCCACTCCCCGGCTGACGGTCGTTTTGCCTGCTCCACCCGGACCGTCGATCGCCACAACCAGCCCAGCCATCAAGGCTCCCTTCTGTGTCGGCTGACCCGCCCACGTACCGCCGTTGGGCCACAGTTCTCTCATATCCTCGAAGAACGCCGGCCACGTCTTCGCCACGCAGACTGGATCTCGGATGACGACGTCCGGAAGGACGAGCCCGGCCAGCGAGAAGGCCATCGCCATCCGGTGATCGTCGTAAGTATCGATCCGGGCGCCGCGCACTGCCCGGGATCGCACGACCAGCCAGTCAGGACCCGCTTCGGCATCTGCCCCCAACTTGCGCAGTTCCGCCTCGAGAGCGGCGAGGCGATCGGACTCCTTGATGCGCAAATTGGCAATATTGGTGAGACGGGTCGGCCCGGATGCAAATGCGCCCGCTACGGCGAGTGCCAGCACGGCGTCCGGCATATCACCCATGTCGACCTCAACGCCTCGCAACCCTTCCGCGGGACCCTCGAGGAAGACCTCCGAGTCCGCCCACCGAACCCGGCATCCCATCGCCGCCAGCACGTCGAGGATTCCCAGATCTGCCTGGCGGGAAGCCCGGCTCAAGCCCGGAACCCGAACCGACCCGCCGGTGATGGCTGCTGCTACCAGCGGATATGTTGCAGCCGAAGCGTCCGGCTCAACGGGGAATGATCTGGCCTCGTATCCACCTTTGCGCACCTCCAACCCCGTCGCGGTCATCTCGATATGGCCACCGAAGGCATGCATCACCTCAACGGTGCTCTCGATGTAGGGTCGGGAAACCACCAAACCGGCGAGGAACTCGAGGGACACGTTCCGGTCGGCATAGGGAGCGGTCAATGCAACCGCCGACACGAATTGGCTAGACCGGCGGGCGTCGATCACGGCGTGACCGCCGGCCAGCCCCCCTCCACCGACCCGGACGGGCGGGTACCCGCCGCGGCCCAATGCTTCAACGTCTGCGCCGAGGGCTTGCAGGGCGGCAACGAGCTCCCCGATGGGGCGACGGCGCATGCGAGGTGTTCCGTCGATGACTGAAGGTCCATCAGCGAGGGTGGCTGCTGCGCTCACGAAGCGAGCGGTGGTTCCGGAAGCCCCGGCATCGATGCGTTCGTTCGGGCCGCGCAGGCGACCACCGGTCCCGATCACGGTTATCGAGTTGCCCTCCACCGCAAATGAGCCACCCAGGCTTTGCAGGCATTTCATCATGACCCGGGTGTCCTCCGCCACCAGGGCGCCGGTCAGCGTGCTAGTCCCACCGGCCAGAGTTGCACAAAGCAGAGCCCGGTTGGTGAGGCTTTTCGAGCCGGGCAAACGAATCGTGCCGTCGACCGGACCCTTCGGTCGGATACGCAGGCTGGCCGGGAAACGGTTCGGTGCACCCATCACCAGGGAGTCTGCCATGCTCTCACGAGGGACTGGCCGCCGCGTAGAGAGATCGCACTTCCTTCATCGTGAGCGGCCGCGCTTCGCCGCTCTTGAGACCAGGGTCGGCGAGAGGGCCGATGGCCGTGCGAAAGAGCTGCATTACCGGGAAACCGATCGCATCGCACAGACGCCGAACCTCGCGCTTGCGCCCTTCCCCCATGGTCACCTCGAGCAGCGCCCGGCCCCGGGACGCATCCAGCAAACGGGCTGAGAGGGCCGCCGCCGGTCCGTCGTCCAGCTCGACTCCAGTGACAAGCCTGCGCACCTGGGCAGTCGTCGGCACACCTGCGATCAACACCGAGTAGGTCTTGGGGATGCCATGGCTGGGATGGGTGATCAGGTTGGTGAGATCACCATCGTTGGTGAGGATGAGAAGACCCTCGGAATCAGCATCGAGCCGACCGACCGGGTAGACCCGCGGATCGGACGGAACCAGATCGATCACGGTAGTCCGTCCCTGAGGATCAGCAGCCGTGCTGACTACACCGGCCGGCTTGTTGACCAGGTAGTACACAAGATCGGGCCGGACCGGTAGGGGAACCCCGTCGACCTCGACGTGCACGGATTCCCGTTCGACCTTCTGCCCGAGATGAGCGGGGACACCGTCAACCGTAACCCGACCGGCTTTGATCATCTCCTCCGCGCCCCGCCGGGAGGTGATCCCGGAATGGGCGATCAGCTTCTGCAAGCGGGCCGGTTCGGTCACGCGTCGGCCCGGAAGGTCTCCTCGAGGGTCTCAACCACGGTGGCCGGCGGAACATGGTCGGCCAGTGGCGGAAGATCTTCCATAGATTGCAGACCCAGCTTCTCGAGAAACAAGGCGGTTGTGCCGTAAATGGTCGGCGTGCCCGGCACCGGCAACCTCCCGACCTCCTCGATCAGTCCGCGTCGTTCAAGGGTGCGGATGGAAGAGTCCGAATCGACACCCCGTATCTCGGCAATCTGGTTGCGTGAAACCGGCTGCCGGTAGGCAACCACGGCCAGAACCTCCAGAGCCGCATTAGACAACCGCCCGGCTGTAGCTGTTGAGGCAAACCTCTCGAGATACGGAAAAGCATCGGGGTGGCTGTAACACCGCCAACCTCCCGCTATCGGGCGGAGGGTGATACCACTCTGGCGTTCGGTCAGGTCGATCGCCAATGCTTCCAATTCGGCCTGCACTGCCTCAACGGGAATCTCCAGGACCTCAGCCAGTTCTTCCGCCGGCACGGGTTGCTCGGCAACGAACAGAACGGCTTCGAGAATGCTGCGGTAGTTCATGGTGTGCGACTCCACTCGCTGGTCAAATCTTCCGGGGCCTCGCCCCCCGACCGCCGAATCTCGATGTTGGCCAGCCAATCGTGTTGACTCACCTCAACCAACCCCCATCGGGCCAACTCGAGCAAAGCGAGGAAGTAGGCAACGACCTCAACTTTGCGGGTCGTGTGGGCGACCATTGCGTCAAAGCTGGTCTCGGCCAGCTCTTCGATCTTCGACCTGAGATGGTCGATGGCGGCCTCCACGGACGGCAACTCGAGGTCGAGATGATCGAGATCCGGCTCGCGGCCCGGCGCTGCCAGAACCCGACCTGCGATGGCTGCCAATCCGAGCCGGTCGACGGGTACCACCACCTCGGGGGGACGGGGCGCAATGGCCTGGTCCATGCCCGCTGCCCTTGGAACGTACCGGGCGGCTTCTCTCAAACGGTGGGTCAAGACGGCCGCGACATCTTTGAACGTGACACAGGCGAGGAGGCGAGAGAGGAGCCGGTCCCTTTCCTCCATCAGCTCGAGCTCCTCGTCCATGTCGACGGCCGCGTCGGGAAGAAGATGGCGTGCCTTGAGCTGTACCAGCGTTGAAGCAATCAGCAGGAATTCGCTGGTAACTTCCAGGTCCAGTTCCCTCATGTCGTCGAGGAATGACAAGTACTCCGCGACGAGGTCCGTGAGGCTGAGCTTGGTGATCTCGACCTGCCGGCGCGTGATCAGCTGCAACAGCAAATCCAGAGGACCTTCGAATACGGCCGTTCTTACTTCATAACTCATGAGGGTTCATTCGTGGCGGTCGACATATGGTATTGGCTGCCGGAGTCGAACCGCAGCATTATCAATCGACGCTCTTCAGCAGATCCCATTCATCGGGTGGGATGGTCATCGGTCGCAACCCATGGTGATGGCGGGCGAAGTCGACGACCATTGTCCCTGAATCCAGACGGCTCAGCTCTTCTGCCCCCAACAGTCCATGGTCGAGATACCGGCGCCAGGATCCTCGCACGGGCAACCGGAGTTTGGTGAAGAGGCTGGCCAGCGACCGTTCGATCACCCCGAGGTTCGACCACCGTTTGCCGACGTCGTGCAGTAACGCCGCCCGAACGAGATCTCGCCGGTCGCCCCGAACAGCTGCGACCCGGCGCGCCGCCTCCAATCCGTGACGCTGGTCGGCAACCGATTGTCGGCGGTAGATATCCGCTTCCTCCTCCCTATCGAGCCACGATTCCACTTCACGGCATTCCTCATCGGTCAGCGGACCGGCCGCCAGCACCCTGAAGAATCGGCCGATCAGGTGAGACCAACTGCCCAATTCCATCAGCGCAGCCCCATCCACTCGGAGACGGTCGAGATGGGTACCGATAACCAGCGGGTGGCTCCAGGGACTATGAAGAGCAGGGCGAAGAGAATCAGGAATCCGTACGGCTCGATCTTGGCATACGTTGCCCGGCCCCGATCGCCCAGGAACAGCGGAACCATGCGGCTGCCGTCGAGCGGCGGGATCGGCAACAGGTTGAAGACTGCCAGAACCACGTTGATGATCCCGAATGCCCACACCAGGTCGGCAACGAACCCGCTGGTGGCGGGGAGGAGAACCCTCCCGGCAATCAACGCCAAAGCCAGGTTCGAAACCGGGCCGGCCAGCGCAGTTAGGGCCATTCCTTCGGTAGGACGGCTGAACTCCCGCGGGTTGACGGGCACAGGTCTCGCCCAACCAAACACCGGAGCTCCGCTGAGGGCCAGCATGGCGGGCAGCAATACCGAACCAAACGGGTCGATATGCGGGATGGGATTGAGAGTCAGTCGGCCGGCCGTCTCCGCCGTCCGGTCACCCAAACGCCGGGCTACCAATCCGTGAGAGACCTCGTGCAGGATCACCGCCACGATCAGCAAAACAATGAAGATGACCGGATCGAGGATCCGGTTGCCGGTCAGTGTCAACGGAAGCTATCTCCGTTTGTTTTTGCAGTCGATGCACAACACGGAGGCGGGCCGTGCCTCCAGCCGGGCCGGCGTGATCGGTAGGCCGCACTTGTCACAGGAACCGTAAGTTCCATTGCTGATCTTGACGAGGGCCTGGTCGACCGACGAGAGCTGCCCCTTGAGAGACTCAACCAATCCCAGGACTTCGGTCCGTTCCGCGGTAGCGGCCCCGGCGTCGGCGAACCCGTCGCCGAATTCGAGATCCGGGCGGAGGTCACCTGTTTCCGTCGCGCCAAGCTCATCGAGTTGGCGGACCAGCTTTTCCCGCTCTTGAGTCAGGGTTGTGCGGGCTCCATCATATTCCATCGTTGTACTCACCTGCTCCGTGGGTGGGACGTGATGTACACCTCGTGGAGATGCTGGGGCGATACCCGTGTGTACACCTGTGTGGTGCTGATGTTAGCGTGACCGAGCATTTCTTGGACGGTTCTCAAGTCGGCACCCCCCTCGACCATATGAGTGGCGGCCGAATGCCTGAGCACATGGGGAGATACTTTCGCAGGGTCCAGACCGGCCCGCAGCGCAGCCTTGCCTACAATCCCCCAGACCCCTTGCCTCGTGAGTCGTCCCCCGCGAGCGTTGAGGAACACGGCTCCACTATCGACCCGATCACCTTTCAGTCGCATCCGATGGGGCAGATAGGCTCCGACGGCTTCTACGGCGATACGTCCGACCGGCACCAGTCGTTGCCGGTTCCCCTTACCGGTCACGAGCGCGGTCCGGTCTTCGAGGTCGAGGTCACCGAGATCGAGGCTGACCGCCTCACTGACTCGCACCCCCGTGGCGTACATGAACTCGAGCAGGGCCCGGTCCCGGGCGCCGAGTGGCGTCTCATCGACCGGGGATGCCAGGAGCCGCTCAACTTCATCGACGCGCAACGCTTTGGGTAGCGCCGACCCCAGGCGCGGGCTGTCGAGCAGGACGGTGGGGTCTTCGGTGGCAAGCTGTTCGGCGATCAGAAACCGGTGCAGACCCCGCATA
>Ga0224512_10002695_pt1 | contig 16074 bp, 31 predicted proteins | sample SF_May12_sed_USG_4_FD_169103 | JGI IMG/M metagenome (GOLD analysis project Ga0224512, IMG submission 169103) | Sediment microbial communities from San Francisco Bay, California, United States - SF_May12_sed_USGS_13 | ecosystem: Environmental > Aquatic > Marine > Sediment | place: USA...
TGTTGGACATCGACGGCGAGGCGCTCATCACCGCTGTGGTGGGCCTGGTGGCAGCCATCTGGTACGCCATCGCCCGTGGCCTGGAGCAGCGCTGGCCGCAGGCCGGTTGGCTGATCGGCTACGCCAAGACCCCGAGCTATGACGGCGAAGGCGACTGATGCCGTTCCTCGACCGAGAAGACGCTGGCTTGCGCGCACCCACAAGGGTGACCCCGCTGCCGACGCACCCTGCGACTCACCTGTTCGTGCATCACGGTGCGTCTGGTGTCTCCGACTCACTACGGGACCGAGACGGCGACGGTGCCCCCGATGGGGAGGAATCGGTGTGGCGTGCGTACCAGGCGTACCACATGGACACGAAGGGGTGGTCGGACATCGCCTACTCGTTCGGGTTCGGCAAGTCTGGCTGGCGCTACGAGGGGCGTGGCTGGGGCCGACAGGGTGGCGCTACTGGGTCGCCCGAGGACCGGTACTCCTACAGCTACTGCGCGATCGGAAACTTCCAGACCATGGAGGTGCCCGACGAGATGATCCAGGCCATGATCCGTCAGACGAAGAACGGCATCCGCAAGGGCTTCTTCGTACCCGCCGACGAACTCATCATCATGGGCCACAAGGACCGCCCGGCTAGCACCTCGTGTCCGGGCAGCAACCTGTATGCCCGGCTCGACGAGATCCGGGAGGGCATCCTGGAGGAGGAACCCGAGCCGGTGCTTCCTCCGATCACGTTGGAGATGCGAGTGGCAAACCTGGAGCGGGCGGTCTTTGGAGCCGGACGGACGGATTGAATGAATGACCTTCGGACACCTGGAGTTGGTGACGCAGATCACCAGTGGGGCACTCGCTGCGGCAGCAGCCGTATTCGGCTGGCTGGCGAAGCGTCACAGCAAAGCGGCCAAGGTGTCCACGGTCGCTGTCGAGGACGCCGTGAACCACCGTCACGACTACGACGGTCAGCCCCCGAGGCTGTACGACATCGCCCTGGAGAACCGTCGGCGGCTGACCGAGAACGAGTTCGCCAACTCGAACCTGTTCGAGGCTGTGGACCGGCTGGAGGCTGCGTTGACTGACCATGTTGCCTGGGAGCAGGGCGAGAAGTGGCCCGAGGTTGAGAGAATCGAGCGGGAACGGGATCACTGGCGTGACCTGTACCTGAAGAAGGAGGACTGATGGTTGCGGTGAAGTGGCGGGGCAGGATGTCCCAGAACCCTGCGGGTCTGTGGGTGCGGCAGCAGTCGGACCTGATCGCGGCCGAGGTCAAGTCCCGCCGTTTCCAGCGTGGTCTACTCTGGTCCCGTACCCGCAAGCACACGATTCGTGACAATGCGGGCAACCCGATAGGACAGATCAGAGTGAGCGACTTCGGCAACTCGGAGCACGAGTACAAGGATCATCAGGACGCCGTGGTGCGCCCTGACCCTGTGCGTGTGACGTCGGCTGCTGCGAGGCAGGGCATGGCCCCGCAGGACGTGATCGAGTCGCTTCGCAAGACTGCTCTGCCGATGGACCTGGCACAGAAGGAGTACGAGGCTGCCCGCCTGGCGGTCGAGCAGCTTCCGAGCGATCCGCTGGTGCAGGAGCGCTGGCGTAAAGCGAAGCAAGGCATGAACGCGAGCCTCCGCCTGTGGCGGCTCACTGAGAGAGGGAGAATGTAATGGCAATCACCACATCAGGCGTCTACTGGGTCAACATGGAGAAGGCCATGATTGGCACCCTGCCGACGTCCTACGAATCCACCTCGGCCGCGTACTGGGGCGTCACCGACGCCACCACGTCCACCGATGCGAACTTCGATGCTGTCGAGTTCCGCAACAATGCTGCGATCACCGAGGGCACGAACATGACAGCCGATCCGCTGGTAACTCCGACGATCGCTCTGGCGACCCCGCTCACGAACCAGATGAACCACAACTTCGCGGACCCGCAGTGGACGTCGATCACGACCACGGTCATGGGCGGCATCGTCACCTCGGGTGACGCCACCGACTCCTTGGACGAGGTGTACTACCTCCAGGACTTCGTGACGGCGGCGACCACTTCGTCCGGGACCCTGGACGTGGCGATCCATGCCGACGGTGCGCTCGTCTGGTCGTGATGGCTGGTGTCGAGGGTTGACTGGTCTGACCAGGCTGTCTGGGATTCCCTCTACGGCGACGGTGGTGTCGATGGATACCCCGGGTACGTAGACGCAGGGGGCACTCACCCCCTGGGGACCCTCAACGCCTGGGGACAGAAGAACCATCTCGACGCCAAGGTGGACGCCTACCTGGCTCAGGGGATCGCCCCTGCGGACAAGGTGCTGATGGCGGGGTCGGCCTACGGGCACACCATCGGCATCCTGATCCGGGAGGGCATCCCGTTCGTTGTGGGGCTCGACTCGTCCCCCCTGATCCAGGGGGCACCCGAGCGCGACGGCACCCAGGTGTTCGTGGATGACGACATCGCCCAGGGTGGTGCGATCCGGGCCCGCATCCGTCAGGCGTTCGGGGCTCACGGGTTCACGGGCAACAACAGGGACCCGGACTGGATCATCACCGAGTCGGTACTGGAGTCCTACGAGGACGCTGAGATTGTGACGATCCTGGCGGGCTGTGAGGCCCTGTGTGCGGGACCGAACTCTCAGATCATCCATGTGGTGATGAACTCGACGGGCTCGCCAAATCTCCCTGACATGGTTCCGCCGTGGCCGTTCAACTTGAAGACCATGGCGGAATGGAAGGCGTTCGCGCCTGACCACACCTGGATAGACGCTGACCGGCTGACGGTGGGCTGAGCCATGGCGACCCAGATCGCTGGCCACGGGACCACGATCCTCTCAAGCGACCTTCACCACACTGACCTCGCCATCTACGAGTCGAGTGGGGGCAACTACTACGCGGTCATCACGGACGCTGATGCTCACGGCATTGAGGTCTGGAAGGCCACAAGCCTGTCGGGAACGTGGTCGGAGCAGGACGCCGCTGATGCCCCCACCTCGCTGGAGGTGGCTTCGCTTTCGGTCATTCAAGAGTCCGACATGCTTCGGATGTCGTACATGGACTGGTCGGGGCGGACCATCTATGGCTACGAGTTCAACATGGCGACCGATGCCTGGGTCGGTAGCCCAGCGTCGTTCTCCACCCTCTCCGGTCAGGTTCAGTGGATCAACGAGCACTTTGCGTGCAGTCTCCAGATCCGTTCGGACGGGGATTACATCTCGGTGGGCATGGCCCCGGATCATCGCCGAGACATGGGGAACAACTATGGCCGGGTCCGGGCCATCGAGCAGACGGGGACCTTCACGTCAACGTGGAGCGGCACGGCCCACGACGTTGACGGTATCGGGGCCGTCAATGAGGCCGCCTACCTCCTGGACACCTGCGTGGGTGCCTCGGATCGGACCCACATCCTCTGGGGGCACAACGGTCAGGATGACCTGACCTACACGATTCTCTCGTCCACGAACGGGCTCTCCCGGGCCGTAGTGGCCGCGGTCACCGACGTCGGCAACCTCAACGCGAAGGGCTCATGGGCTCGCATCGCCCCGATCAGCCGGTCGTCTTCGGCCTACATCGGGGTGGCCTACCGCAAGAACGACAACATCGCCGGGGACTTGTTCTGGAAGGAGATCATCGACAACTCGAACACGGCGAGCACGTCGTGGTCTACCGAGGCGACGATCTCCTCGACTAATGACCTGGCGGTAGCCGATAGTCGCTCCTCTCTGGAGATCGTGGCTGATGGGGACACCAGTCACGTCATCTGGAGCGACTCGGCCACCAACGACATCTACCACAACGAGTCCACGACCAGTTCAGGGTGGGGCACTGACGTCGAGGAAGTTGACGCAGTCACTACGTACTACCTGGGTGCCTCGATCCTCGGCACGACCCTGGCGATCCTGTACTGCGACGGCACGACGGAGTGGAGTGTGGAGGAGGTGGCGCTCTCCGGGGACGCCTCGGTGTCCCCTGCCGCGGTGTCGATCTCGGTAACGCACCCTGCCGCTACACCTCAGGTGTCGGCCTCGGTCTCACCTGCCGCGGTCTCGATCTCCATGACCCACCCGGCTGCCACGGTGTCGGGTTCGGACTCGGTGTCCCCGGCTGCCGGGTCGGTCTCGCTGAGCGTCCCTCAGGCGACCCCTCAGGTCAGTGCCACAGCTTCTCCTGCTGCCACGTCGATCTCGATGGTGCATCCGCAGGCTGCTGCAGGGACCAGCGCCACGGTCACCCTCTCGGCTGCCACAGCGATCTCGGTTACCCATCCTGCTGCGACCCCAACGGTCAGTGACTCGGTAGCTCCGGCAGCTACGGCTGTCACGATGGTCCATCCTCTGGCGACTCCGGTCGTCAATGCGACGGCGTCACCGGCTGCCACCAGCATCTCGATGGTCCACCCTGCGGCTACGCCGTCGGTGTCCGACAGTGTCAGCCCTGCGGCGACTGCCATCACGATGGTCCACCCGGTCGCCACCCCAACGGTGAGCGACTCGGCCAGCCCTGCCGCTACTGCGGTGACGTTCACTCACCCGGCGGCTACGCCAGGGGTGAGCGACTCGGTTGCTCCTGCCGCCACGACGGTGAGCATGAGCCACCCGTTGGCGACAACCTCGGTGAGCGACACGGCTTCACCTGCCGCTGTCTCGATCAGCGTCACCCATCCTGCTGCCACCCCGCAGGTGAGCGATTCGGCCTCCCCGGCTGCCACTGCCATCACGATGCTGCATCCGCAGGCTGTCGCCTCGGAAGCCTCGGGCAACGACACTGCGAACCCGGCTGCGGTTCAGATCTCGATGACCCATCCGGCGGCAACGCCGGTTGTCTCGGACTCGGTGAGTCCTGCGGCCACCACGGTCTCGACCACTCACCCGGCAGCCACGGTCAGCGGATCTGACACTGCCAGCCCTGCCGCGGCCACGGTCACCACGAGCTTCCCGGCAGCGACCCCGGTCGTGAGCGACACAGCCTCACCGGCTGCTGTCTCCATCACGATGACCCACCCCCTGGCTGTCGCAGGGGTGTCGGATTCGGTAGCTCCCGCAGCGACCACGGTGTCGCTGAGTGTCCCGCAGGCCACCACCTCGGTCTCTGACACTGCGTCTCCTGCGGCCACTGCGGTGACGATGGTTCATCCGCAGGCCACCCCCGTGGTGGATGCGACAGCATCACCTGCCGCTACGACGGTCACTACTTCGATCCCGCAGGCTTCACCGACCGTCGGGGACTCGGTCTCTCCCGCTGCCACGACCATCACCACCTCGGTCCCGCAGGCGACACCCTCGGTGTCGGACTCTGCGGCTCCCGCTGCCACTGCGGTCACCATGTCGGTGCCGCAGGCTGTGGCATCGAGCAGCGGGGATGACGTTGCTTCGCCTGCCGCCGTGGCCATCACGACCTCGGTGCCCCAGGCCACGCCCACCGTCTCGGACTCTGCCTCACCTGCCGCTACCGCCATCACGATGGTGTACCCGCAGGCGGTCGCTTCGGAGTTCACGGTCGATGCCACGGCTTCACCGGCAGCGGTACAGATCACGACCTCACTGCCGCAGGCCATTGCCGGGGTTGGTGACACTGCTTCCCCGGCAGCCACGACCATCTCGGTCACCCACCCGCTGGCGGTACCGACTCCGGTCAACACGGTTTCGCCTCAGCCGACCACGATCACGCTGGCCCTGCCTGCTGCGGCACCCACGGTGTCCGACAGCGTGTCCCCGGCTGCGGTGGCTATCGCATTGGCCGTCGGTAGGGCGAAGGGTCGGAGGATTAACGGGTCGGTCAGTTCGCGGGAGCCCGGTCAGGGAGTCGAGACTCGGGAGCCTGCTCTTACGGTATCGAGCCGTGAGGCGGGGGCTACCGTAGGTACCACGTAGGAGGAGACATGGGAGCAACAACCCTCGGGCCGTACACGAAGTACGAGATCCCGGACAGCTTGCTGGTGACGTTCTACCAAATCGACGGAGTGACCCCGATTGACCTGTCGGGCTACTCGGTGGAGGTTCACTGGTGGATCAAGAGCCAGTCCCCTGCCGACACCGTGCAGACGTTCTCGGGCTCCCTCAGTGACGCCACGAACGGGATCGTGGCAGTGCCCTGGTCCTCGGCCACCGAGGTGTTCGAGGAGGTAGGGCTTCACGAGGTGGAGATCTGGGTGGGCGACGGGGTCAACCGTTACGGCTCGGAGATCTTCCGGTTCCAGGTGCGTGAGTCGGTGGCTACTTCAACCCCGACCGTCTAGTCGTCGGCGCTGTCGATGATGGCTTGCATGATCTCTTGGGCTCGGCTGATGAGGTCGTCACGTTCCCGCACTTGCGCTGTCAGCTCGAACACGACCGGGTACCAGTAGTTGCAGGCTTCGCACTTGCAGTCCGAGTGCGGCTTGCCCTGGTAGGTGCGGTGCGATTCCTCGATCCACTTCATTGGGGCTTCGCTCGGGCGTCGGAGAACGGGATCGACTCGAAGTCCCCGGTCTTGTACTTGGCGTTGCCATCCACGATGGGTTCGTCGTAGGTCCACTTGGGGGCGTCGAGTGCGTTGGCGATGCGGGCGATGAGGGGGGCGTACCCCATCGAGAGGGTCTCCTCGTAGACGACGTCGCGGAACACGGCGTCAGGGTGCTGGGCCTTCCAGTCCACGATCTGGCCTCGTGCTTCATCGACCCACTGGCGGGCGTGCTCGATGGTGCGGACCATGCCCTCCTTCAGCATCGACTGGGCGGTCATCTCCCGGTCCCGGACCGAGATGATGTTGAGGTCCCCGGGTGGATGCTTGAAGCGGCCGGGAAGGGAGAAGACCCGGACGACCCAGGCCCGGTCCCCGGCTTGGACGATGCGTCCGTTGAGCCGGTTGCCGGAGCCGTGGGGGCCGCAGACGTAGATGATCGGGGGGTTCATACCTTGCGGGCTTCGGCCACTATCTTGCGGTCGAAGGCCCCCCCTCTGGGGTGCTCGTAGATCCGGGGCCTGCCCTCGGGCATGGTGTAAGTGTGGCCTTCGGCCAGGAAGTAGGCCTGGCAGTCGACCTGCACGGGGCTGGCACCGGCCTCGGTCTTGATCTGATGAAGGGCGATGTCGGTCACCGTGCTCCATTCCTGAAGCCACTTCTCGGCACGGTCCCCGGTGGTGGGGTCGATGATGTCGGTGAAGAAGGTGAGCTGGCAGCCAGCCTGTCGGAGGTCTCGGAGTAGGCCGAGGGCTCCAGGTCGGGGTCGCATCTCACGGAAGATGGCGGTGCCGTAGTCGTCGAACCCCATGCCGGGGTCGGGCTTGTCCTTGCCGTACCACAGCTCTCGCATCTGCTCCTCTGCTTCTTCCATGTCGACGAGGGTGAGCAGGTCGAAGCCGAGCTTCCTGATGGGCGATTCCGGTAGGGCCATTATGTTCTCCTCAGAGGATGATGAGCCCGGAACGTCGGGCAGCCAGAACGGTAGCCAGTCGGCCTTCGTTCAGTGTGCCCAGCTTGTGGGCGCACGATGACAGGTGGACTCGGACGGTGTTCTCACTCAGCGACAGCTTGTCTGCCACGTGAGAGAGCGAGCCGTCTCCATCCACCAGAACTTGCAGTATTTGTTGCTCTCGGGGGGAGAGCAGGGTGGTGTATCCCTCGAACTTCACGATTCGATCCCATGCTTGGAGTAGTGGCGGGCGCCGGTGGGCAGGGTGAGGAACTTCTGGATGCACTCCGAGGAACAGAAGGTCCGGAGGGTTCTGTTGAGGGGCGTAGACACCCGCCAGTAGTGGCCGGAGACCATCCCGCACTGTTCGCATCTCATAGGTTGATCTCCTGGTGGTGTCGGTGCCAGTGGTAGAGGAGCTTGGAGGCCACGGTCGCGTCCATGATGGCGAGCGTCCCCACCTCCTTGCCCTCCTGGGTACGGCGGTCCCCGTGGATGCCCAGGATGACCCACGGCCTGCCGTCGGAGCGCTTCCGGATCTTGCGGACCCACCCGAACAGGTGCCAGGCCTTGCGGTACTTCACCTCGATGACCCAGGGTTCGATGCCCTGGATGTCGTGGCTCTCGTAGCCACCCTCGAAGCGCTTGACCCCAGCCGAGGCTGGATCCTCGGGGTCAGCCCGAGGGAACCCAGCGTCCACGAGCAGGTCCACGATCTCGTTCTCGCCTCGGGTGCCCTTGCTCTTGGCCTTGCTCACAGCATCAGCTCCTGGACCTGCATGGCTACCGAGTAGCCATCCCGGTGCGCTTCGTTGATGTCGTTGTACTGCTCGGGCAGGGTGATGCGACGGAGTCCGAGCTGAGCGACGAGCTGTTGGGCGGCTCGCTCTCCAGCTACGTCATTGTCGAAACAGACTACCCCCTTGCTGAGGTCCATGTCATCGAACCACTCGCGCTCCCACTTCCCGGCACCCGACGGCAGGCCCACTGCCTGCCACTCGTGGTCTATCTCGGTGAGCTGGAACTCCAGAGTCCAGGTGTCGGACTCCCCTTCGCAGAGGACCCAGTTCATGCCAGGCTCGGGCTTCTCTCCAGCCATGGAGTACAGGCCCACAGCCATGGAGCCCGGCACCGACATCTTCTTGCCGGTGACGTAGTCCCTGACCTTGACCATGGGTGTGATCCCCTCGTGGAAGTGGGGGATCCAGAGTGCTCCGCCCGGCCCTTCCCTGAGGTTCCAGTCCCCCATGATGTGCTCGGGTAGCTGGTGTTTCGCTATGAACTGACTCCGAAGCCAGGTGCCCGGCTGGCTGGTCTCCGAGTAGAACTTGTCGGTCAGGTTCTGGGGCTCCTTGGCCTTGACCTGGGTCGGGTTCCGGTGCCTGACGTCGTTGAGCAGGCTGCCCTCCTGCCGCTCCAGGATCTCGATGGCACGGCGGAAGGAGCAACTGGCGTACGACTCGATGAAGGAGATGACGTCACCTCCGGTGCCGGAACCGAAGTCGTGCCAGAGGGTGTCGTTGACGTGAACGGAGGGGGTCCGTTCGTCCCGGTCCCAGGCGAAGATGAAGGCGTCACCTCGGGGACCTACCGAGTAGTCGATTTCGAGTAGGTCCAGCACGTCCCACATGGAGACGGTGTCCTTGATTCGGCTAGCCCTGCTCACCAGACCACCTCGTCGCCGTCGGGGTCCCGTAGCCCAGCTTCTCTGATCGTCTTGTCATTCCAGCCCGCCATCAGTGCAGCCTCGTAAGCGACAGCGTTCAGCCGCTCGATCTCGTCAGCGGCCTCACTCACGTCGTCGAGAATCTGTGCCCAGTCGCACGGCATCCGAAGCGAACAGACCTGACAGAAACCTCGCTGGTCTGCGATGTGGCCGCTATCGCTGGTCGGCCAATCTCGTAGCTGTGTGGTCAGGTCGTCGTTGGTGGGTGTGGGGTCAGTCATCGGCGACCCCCCTCAAGTCGGGGTGCTGCCAGACGTGAGCATCTGGGTCCGCTGCCGCACGCAGTGCTCCACCCGGCAGGTCGGTTGTATCGATCAGATCTCGCAACCGCTCGACCTCGGCCTCCAGTTCTTCCTTCTCGCTTTCCAGCCCGTCGATCGCCAGACCCTGCACGTCGATGCGGTCAGCGGCCTCACGGAGCTTCTCGTTCAGGATCTCAAAGTCTCGCCGCACTGGCGGGTGCTCGTCGTCCCAAAGCAGTACCACTCCAGCCAGCACTCGCAGCTTCAGGTCGTCGGTGGGGTCACTGCTCATCATCGGGACCTCCCAACTCGTCAGCAAGGTTCCGCATCTCGGTCCGTATCCACGACTCGATGTCAGCGTCCTCATCGGCCAAGTCCCGAAGACGTTGGGCAATCGTGCGGCTGGCGTACGCCTGGGCCCGGTCGCAGTACAGGCAGGCAGTGACCCACACCCCATCGGGTGGGGTGGTGCGGGTGGGGTCAGCCGCCTGCTCAGGGTGGGTGGCCAGCAGGGTGGGCACGAACTCACACTCATGGGTGTCACGTAGCCGCTCGATCTCGACGTTGCAGGCACGGTGCCAATCCACCGACAACAAGGCTTTGATGTCCTCGGCCGCTTCGGTGAGTTGGCCACGTAGCCGTTCGATCTCGTCGGCGGCCCAAATGAGTTGTTGCTTGGCGGGGTACTCGTCGGCCATGAACTCGGCCGTTTCTCGCAGGTCATCGGGTCTGATGTCCTCGTGCTCGGCTTGCGCACTCTCGCCATCAATCCATTCCTGATCCTCGGTCACGTCGTCCACCAGAACTCCTCCAACGTCCCAACGTGGTCGCCCTTGTGGCCTGCCTGCCTCGTGCAACGCACTCCCGCACCGGCATCGCCGACAGCTTCACACTGAGGGTCGCCTCGGTACTCGGCCAGTTCGGCCCGTAGCCGCTCGACCTCGGCCTCCAACTCCTGACGGAGCCAGAAGTCGTCCTTGATCTGTTTGCCGTCACGGTCAATGCGGTCAGCGGCCTCGTGATGCATGGCGGCACCGTTGTCGCTCCCGATCACGCTTAGGCGCAGCCGTTCCACGATGTCGTCACTGCTCATCGGTGAACCTCCACAGCTCGGCCGTCGTCCCACGCAGCGCAGGCTTCCCGTCACCAGCGATGAACGTCTCGAAGGGTTCGGCCCGCACCATGCCGATGTCCTCGGGGGTCACGGCAGGCAGCGGTTCAGCCACAAACGGATCTCCCATAACGTGGAAGGTCAGGCGCTGGTACCGCTCTTTCATCTCATTGAGCGCATGCGCGGAAGATGCCGCCACCAAGCCCAGCGTTTTCAGCTCGGCCCGTAACTGGCCGATCTCATCGCATCTCTCCTGATGCCAGGAGGGATACGGGGACAACTCGGCAACCTTGTCCCGTAGCCGTTCGATCTTGTCGGCCTGGTAACGGATGATCCCACGAGCCTCCATGACTGCGAAGGTCACGTCAGACTTGTAGCGGGTCAGCCATCGAGCGATGTCGTCACTGTTGCTCATCTTGTCTCCATTCTCTGGTGTGGCGTGATCCGCCACGTTGCTATGTCGACGTGGTGCTGAACACCACCCTCGTACAGGCGGCTGCCACCACGGTTCTTCAGAAGCTGAAGCCAGACCTCGTTCTCTCTGGCCAGCCTGGCGATGTCGGTCATCGAGGGGTCGAGACTCGGCTTGAACATCGCGATCGTGTAGTCGGCGGCTACGTCACCTCCGAACCGGGCCGCCATCCTGGTCAGGGGCAGGTGCCCGTTGTCGAGTTCCCGGTGACCACCTACTCGGGCGTCGGGGTTCATGTTGGTCTGGTGCAGGATCACGAAGGCGACCTCCTCCTCCCTGGCCCAGTTCTTTGCGGCTCGGGAGACGGCGTCGATCTGTTCGAGTGAACTCATGGCCATGCCCGCCTTTATGAGTTCCATGTAGTCCGCACAGACTAGCTCGGGTTTCACCCCATGCAGGTCCTCAAACTCACGGACCGCACGACTCATGTCCTTCAGCGTCATCTGGGGCTTGTCGGTGATCTCCAGCAACGGGAAGTCCTGGACCGTCCGCTCCAGATCCTCCGAGGAACCGGACTGGCGGATCGTGTCCTCGATCTGCGCAGTCGGGACCGTCATATGAATCGCAGCCAGACGTTGCAGCATGAAGTTGTCCTGCATCTCCAGGCTGGCGACCAGGGTTGGGACCGTGGGGTTGTTGTTCACCACGTTCAGGACCCACCAGGTCTTGCCGACACCGGAACGGGCAAGGAACATCACGACCTCGCCCCTCGCCGGGCCACCGGACGTGGCCTGGTCGAAGAACGGAAAGCCCAGGGGGATGCGCCCCCCTGAGCCGCTGGTCGCCCATTCGTAGTGCCGCTTGACGACCTGGTCCAAGGGCCGGATCAGGTCCCCCATATCAGGACCTCTCGACGAGAGTCACCTGATGGAGGTTGATTGCCTGATCCGCCAGAATGAACCACTGAGTCTCGGCGTCCAGGCAGACGCTGAGGTGCTTCGCCTCGTCCTCGTTGAGGTCGAAGACGAGCTGCTTGCCGGTTGCGTAGTGAAACGTGAACTCGATCATCGGGGCGGGTACTGGGCCAGGGCCTGAAGGGCGAAGTCCGGAGCGTCCTTGAGGTAGAGGCCGAGCTTGTAGACCCTGCCCGCACGGTTCGGCGGGGCGTCCACGGCCTTGTGCCGGAAGTCCGGGGACGTGGGCGACCGCTTGTCGACACGGTTGTCCCACCAGTTCTGGAGCTGGCCCCCGTTGGCCTGGAGTTCCATGATGAGAGAGGCCCACTGCTCGTCCCGGTGGGAGTGGGTGTGAAGGGCTCCCCCCGGAGCCTGGGGGGTGCCAGCAGGCACGGCGGCCGGAGCCGGGAAGGGCTCCGGGTTCACGGGTACCGCACCCGGGAACGCCTGCTCCACCTGCTGCTGGAACTGCTCCGGAGCCTGGGGGACAGGTGCCGGAGCGGGGGCGTCACTCGGGACGCGGGACGCCAGCCCCATGAGGACGTCGAAGGTCTTGGTTAGCCACTCAACGTCCTGGCCATTGTCTGGGTCGAAGTCTTCGCTTCCCCAGAGTGCGGCTGCTTCTCGAATGCAGCCCGCGATGATGTTCGGGTGTGTCATGTCTTTCTCCTGTATCGAGGGCCCTAGATGTTGGCCCGGTTGAACTCCTCGCCATACGGGCAGATCGACCAGTGGTCGCAGTACTCGTGATGACAGAGGTAGTGCTGTTGGTTCGGGAAGAACGGGCCACCGGCATCGACCAGACGGGCGTAACCCTCGGCCTTGTGGTGGACCATCTCCTGCTGGTGCTGGGACCAGGTGGCTACCCGGCGATCGAACCCGACCTTGCCGGTCTTCATCGACTGGTAGGTGATGTCGAAGTAGAACGTCGAGGGTCGATCCTCGCCGTAGGTGTCGTGCCACCACTGGAGCACGGCCTCGGTGTACCAGATCGGCTGAGGTGTCTGGCGGGCCTTCTCCTTGCCCTCCCTCCACTTTGAGCCGCCGGTCTTGTGATCGACAATGTAGATCCAGCCGTCGGGGCCGACCATGATGAGGTCGACGGTGCCGGAGCGGTGCCACCCTGGGATCCAGGGTTGATCGAACCGCCACTCCACGGCGACGACCGTGAACTTCGAGAGGTCCCAGTAGTTCTCCTTCTCGACGTAGTGGTCGAGCATCTTGTGGAGCATCCCCTCACAGGTGCCGAAGTCAGTCTTCCAGAAGAAGCCGTCCTTGCTGAGCCCGACCTCGGTGGCCAAGGCCTCTGAGGCCAGCGCCTTCATCACCGGTAGGTTGATGTCGCCAGTCCGGTAGATGTGCTCGACCCCGGCGTGGAACGCGGTGCCCTTGGCCCTGGCCTCGGACCCCACGTTGCGGGGCCGTCGGATGTCGTAGTCCAGTCGCTGGAGGCAGATGTCGCCGGAGCCGATGGTCGACTGGCGCATGAGCTTGACGGAGGTCTCGGTCACTGTGCCACCGTCACGATCGCTGTCACGCCTGGGTTCTCCGGATGGTCGGGGTCGATGCGGGGCTCCAGTAGTACGTGGTACCGGATGCCCCTGTCAATCATCGGGGCCATGTAGCTGGCCACCGAGGCCGACAGGTGACCGAGCATCCCGGTGGGGCCATGCACCTCGATGGCGTTGGGGTCATGCGGGTTCTGGGGGTTCCTCCTCAGAGTTCCGGTGATGTTCGTCAGGTTCTCCATCTTCATCACGTTCTGGGGGTAGTCCTCCACGAACGTGAGACCCACGACCCGGAGCCTCTGGGGTGGTGAACCTGTCGGGGACGGCTGGGCCGTCGGAAAGTTGCTCATCTTCTTCTCCTGTGTCGAGCAAGGACACCTGATGAACGGTGTCCATGTGGTTCTTGATGTCGCCGGTCAGGTCGCCGCACACAGTGCATTCCGTGAGCTTGCGCTTCGTGGCCAGCGGCACCTTGTTCTGTTCGAGTAGCTGACTGATGGCCTCCAGCAGGTCAGGACTGGCACCAGACAGGTCGAGCTTCTCGTCGTCCTCCTTCGGGACGTGATAGGTGACCCATGGTCGTGGGTCGTCGTCGGGTCCGGAGATGATGGGTTCCAGGCCCAGCATCATCCGGGCTTCGTTTCGGTCTTCGCCTGCGGCGACCAGCATCTCGGTCATCCGTTCGGCTTCGGCCTGCCACACCTGACGGTCAGCTTCGGCAGCTTCACGCTGCTCGGGGGTCAGTTTCGTGACCCTCCCAGCGAGCGGACCCTGCGCGTTGGTGATGCTCATGGGGTCGGGCAGTGCGCCGTCACCGACGGGTAGCCCGCCACCTGGGTCGCTCATGTCGCTCATGTTTCTCTCCTCTCAAAGGCCTCAGCTATGGCCTCGATCTTTGCGGTGACCGGTCGCCACTTGTCGAGCAGCTCGTTCGCTTTGGGGTGCCACTCTTTCGGGACAGCACTGGCCCCTAGGATCACCTGGTGGATGTAGATGTCGCCGTGAGCGTCTTGGAGTAGCTCGATCAGCTTGTCCTTGCTCATCTCCTGAAAGTCCATCTACGCTAAGCTAATCCATTCTGACTAGGGGGGCAACGATGGCGCTCTACGACTACCAGTGCGATGAATGCGGCAAGGCCTACACCGACGTGTTCCAGGACATCGGGAGTGACGCCCTCCCAGCCTGCCCCGAAGGTCACGCCTGGAAGCGGCTGATCGTCGGGGTGAAGATGGTCGGCTTCACAGGACCCGCATCCCTGAGTCCCCAGATGGAGACCTTCTGGGAGACGGGTGATGCTGCCAAGGCGTTCCCACCCGGCAAGCCGGACGATGACGCCTTCACCCTCGACGACCTCACTGACCATCACATCGAGACCAACCAGTACGGCTAGTCCCTCTTGGTCGGGGTCTGGCCCCGGAGTGCCCGGAGACGGTCAACCGCCTCCTCAACGGACACCCCGGGGACCAGTTGCACGGCCCCTGTCTCTACCGCTTGCCGTACAGCTTCATCCGTGACCCTGGGGGACGTGATCTTGACCTTCGGTGCCGCCATCGGCGGACCGAGCATCAGATCCCATAGCTCCCGGGTCAGGCAACGGGGGTGGAACCCCACCTCCATGTCCACAAGGGGTGTCACCTTGTCGGTGTTCATCCTCACGGGGTGGACCGCCTGCTCCCCCTTCAGCATGTCGATCCCGCAGATCTCGCAGAACCGATCCTTGCCGTCGAGGGACCAGGCGTAGCCGATGTAGGACTTCTCCCGCTTGCGGAGGTCGATGCCCTCAGTGGCCTTCACCATGTTCGAGCCACGGACACCGGCCTCCTTGCGCCAGTGTTCCCAGTTGGAGAGGGTGGCCGGTGGCTCCCCGGAATGGAGAGCCATCTTCGACCTACCCTTCTTCGCACTCATGCTTCCAGGGGTTCGGTGTGAACTCACCACACCGGAGGCACTCATACTGGAACTCGTACTTCCCGCCAGCCAGGACCTTGCCCCGACTGATGAGGAAGCTGAACTCACTCACATGCTCCTCGGGCATCTCAGCCCTTGGCCCATCGGGCCTCGAACTCAGACATGGATTCGAGAAGCGTGGTCCTGTCAACTCCGCCGTTGGTGAAACGGAGCATCAGCTTGGTGAGCTTGAAGGCGTCCTCTCGGATCAGCTTGAACCTGAGGTCGGCCTTCGAGCGTCGGACACCATACCGACCGAGGATGTTGTAGATGGTCTGCCGGGACATGTGCTCGTCCATGGCATCCAGCCGTCGAACCATCTCCACGATGGGAACGGCGTCAGCGTTCCAATCCAGGATCAGCTTCTCGATCTCCTCGGACTTCTGGTGCTTCTGTCGTTTCCGTTCGCTCACTTGAGCCTCCTGACTCTGTCGTCTTCGATCTCTAGCGAGCCACGGTTGACCCCGTCCCGGATCAGGCGCTTGACGATCGCGCGCTGTCCGGCAACGACAGGGTCGGTGACGTGGGTGCTGCTTAGGTTCTTCGCCTTGAGGTGCCGAACGGCCTGCTGGGCGGAGACCTTCCGCATGGCTACGGCAACCACCCTGTTCAGTGGCTTCCACTCCCCATCCTCCAGCTCGTCAAAGACGGCCTGGAGTGCGGGGCCAGGCTTCATGCCTCCCCCTTCAGGAACGGCTCCCAGAGCGAGAGCTGCGCCCGAACCAGGCCGATGTCCTCGATGAACCGGGCTCGACGTTCGTCCGACCAGGTAGCCGACTGGCGCTTCATCTCGACTTCCGAC
>Ga0224512_10002696_pt1 | contig 16071 bp, 16 predicted proteins | sample SF_May12_sed_USG_4_FD_169103 | JGI IMG/M metagenome (GOLD analysis project Ga0224512, IMG submission 169103) | Sediment microbial communities from San Francisco Bay, California, United States - SF_May12_sed_USGS_13 | ecosystem: Environmental > Aquatic > Marine > Sediment | place: USA...
CGCTTTGGAGTCGTGGAACGCATTCTTGCTGCCCTTGAAGAGGGACTGGTGCGTGTGCATCCCTGAGCCGTTCTGCCCGAATATCGGCTTCGGCATGAACGTCGCGGCGAAGCCGTGTCGATAAGCTACGTTCCGCACGATGAACTTGAACGTCGCGAGACTATCGGCCGTCACGATGGCGTTCTCGTACCTGAAGTCGACCTCGTGTTGCCCTTCGGCTACCTCGTGGTGCCCGGCCTCGACCTCAAAACCCAAATCGACCAGATCGTGAATGATGAGACGGCGAATGGGCTCGGCCTTGTCGATGGGCGCTAGATCGAAGTATCCACCCTGATCGTGGGTCTCCAGCATCGCCGTGCCGTTGTCGTCCGCGTGAAAGATGAAGAACTCGGCCTCGACCCCCGCCATCATCTCGTACCCGGCCTTCTTGGCCCGCTCCACCTGTTGCTTCAGGGCCAGGCGCGGACATCCGGGGAACGGCGATTCGTCTGGGTTGTAGATATCGCAGATGATCCGCGCGACGCGGCCGCCTTCGTCATCGTACGGGAAGATCTTGAACGTGTCGAGATCGGGCTTCAGGAGCATGTCGCTCTCTTCGATCCGCACAAAGCCCTCGATGGACGAGCCGTCGAACAGGATTTCGCCGTCCAGTGCCTTGCGGAACTGACTTTGCGGAACCTCGACATTCTTATTGATACCCGTGATATCCGTGAACTGGAGGCGCAGGAAATCAACGCCGAAGTCCTCCGTCAGTTTGAGGATGTCACCCGCCGTCGCCCCCTGCGTATTGATGTGGTTGCCGCGGATCGGGGGCTTCTCGCCGCGAGACGGGATTGTGATGTTCTTCCGTGCTGGCACGCGTCTACTCCTTTGACAAGTCGTGGTCGTATCAAGCCGTGGTCGGTCGCCGCTCAGCCAAACGACCCGAGCGGAAGGGGAGAACCCTAGCTTTGGCCCGTGCTGATGTCAAGCAATACGTGCACGGTCTGCGCATTTCACAGAACGACAGTGCACATTATGTGCCAATTAGAGCAACCTGATACGGTCTTGTTGCCTGCTGTGCAGGATGTTGCAGTCGGTGGGGGTTGTTCAGCTCGAGTGCAGCGAATCCAACAGATTCCAGAGCTCCTGGGCCGAGAAATCGGCAAAGCGGGTCTCGATCTCTTTCTCCGCCCATTCGAGGAAGATCCAGCCAGAGAGCCGGTGGGTGTTGCCCGAGATGAAGTGGATGCGGCCGCGAATGGCGTTCACAGCCTCATCGGCAACGGTCTCCAAGAGGACATCCCAGCGGTTTTCGCCGCGTGCGAGCTCTCCCATTTGTCGAGCTTTGATGGCACTCCACGGCGGGTCGAACTTGTGCCGTTTCTCTTGTCCCTCGGCGTCCCCGGTCATGCGGCTACAGTAATCGGGCACCGGAGGTCGCGCCAGCTATTCCCGCATCCTCCTGCGGTCTCCAGCGACTCCGCGGGCGGCTCCATCGACGCGCCGGAGCGACCGGCTGCTATATTTCTCGCCTCGAAAGACGACCCGCGTCGATCCCCACCTTCGCCGACCCCAAGTGTGATGAACGCATCCATCAAGAATACCTGCTCAAGTTGCGGCGCCTCGTTGAGTTCCGGGGCCCAGTTTTGTCACGCCTGCGGGGCACGCCAGACCCCGGAGCGCACGCCTCTTCCACGCGCAGTGTGGGGCGTTGCCGCCGTAGTGGCGGTGCTCGTCATTGCCGTCGCCGCCTACAGCATCGGTCGCTCGTCCGTCCGCCCTGCTGATACCCCAGGAACGCCACTTGCCGACGGCGCTCCCGGTGGGCCACCTGACATCAGCTCGATGACGCCCCGCGAGCAGGCCGACCGCTTGTTCGAGCTCGTTATGACCGCGCACGAGCAGGGCGATTTCGGACGAGTCAACCAGTTCACACCCATGGCGCTGCAGGCGTATAGTGCGCTCGGGTCTCTGGACCCCGATGCCCACTATCACCTCGGACTCATGAGCGCGATCTCTGGCAACGTCGAGGAGGCACAGGCTCGCGCCGATTCTATCGTGAGCGTCGCTCCGGACCACTTGTTCGCCTTGATGCTGCGGAATTCCGTCGCCCAACTCCAGGGAGATTCTTCTACGAGCCGCGCGGCCCAGCAGCGATTTCTCGAGTTGTACGATGCCCAGATAGCGACCGGACGAGAGGAATACCAACTCCACTCGCGCGCACTCGACGCATTTCGATCGCAGGCGATCGGGTCCACCGGAGGGTCCTGAGTCGGCTGATGACGTCGATCCGACTCGCGCATAGCCCGGATTCCGACGATGCGTTCATGTTCTACGCTCTCGCAGCCGGCAAAATCCCAACTGGCCAGCGGATGTACGAGCACGAGCTCGCCGATATCGAAACGCTCAACCGCCGCGCGCTCAACCAGGAACTCGACGTCACGGCCGTCTCGATCCACGCCTACGCTCATCTCGCGGATTCCTACGCACTTCTCTCGCATGGCGCCTCCATGGGAGACCGCTACGGACCGCGACTCGTCTCGAGGCGTCCCCCTCCTGACGATCCACGAAATGCCAGCCGTGGGCTCCGTATCGCGATTCCGGGCCCCCTCACCACGGCCACTCTCGCGCTACGCCTGTATCAACCGGATTTCGTGCCGCTGGTCATGCCGTTCGACGAAATCGAAGGGGCGCTCGCAGGAGGGAAGGCCGATGCCGGCATCCTGATCCACGAAGGTCAACTCACGTTTCGTGATCATGGGCTCTACCTGTGGGTCGACATGGGCGAGTGGTGGTTCGAGGAAACCCAACTCCCGCTGCCGCTAGGTGGCAATGCCATACGCCGGGAACTCGGCGACGCCTTGATGCGCGACGTGAGTCGTGATCTCAAGGCGAGCATCGAGTACGGGCTCGCGCATCGTGACGAGGCGCTCAACTACGCCATGGAGTTTGCGCGGGGACTCGACCGACAGCAGGCAGATGAGTTCGTTGGGATGTACGTGAACGCCTACACGGTCGACTACGGTGACACTGGTCGTCGCGCCGTACGGACCCTTCTCTCCCGAGGCGTCGACGCCGGTCTCGTCCCACCCCTCGCACGTGACCCGTTCTTCGAGTGAGATTCTGCCTGTGAACCCGTTGCCAATGTGCGCCGTTGGTGGTTCTATTTCCACGATTCGCGGGAGAATTCACCCAGTGAACGGGGTTGGAGCGCATCAGCTGCAACGGGAGCAGACAACGTGACGCAGGAAAGACCATCCCCTAAGAAGGCAACGGTACTGGTCGTCGACGACGAGGAGCCACTCTGTAAGGCCCTGGCCCGGTTTCTTCAGCGGCGGGGCTATCCCGTGCTCACCGCGGGGTCCGGGCCAGAAGCGTTGGAGCGTGTCAAGGCCGACCGCCCGAGTTTGATGCTGCTCGACATCCGGATGCCCAAGATGAGCGGGATCGACGTGATCCCGGAGGCTCTGGGCATCGATCCCGATCTGGCCATCGTCATGCTGAGTGGTGTCGGCGATGCAACCACGGCGGCGCTCTGCATGCAACGGGGCGCCCTGGACTACCTGACCAAGCCGATCGCCCTCCCCGACCTTGGCGAGGCAGTCGACCGGGCGGTGCGGCGGCGCGACACACTGCTCCAGGAAAAGGGCATCTCGAGTTGGCTCAAAGAAGAGGTGTCACGCCAGTCTAAAGAGATCATGCAGGCCAAGAGCGTGCGGGAGAACCTGGTGCTCGCCACCCTGGAAGCGCTGGTGAATGCCCTCGAGGCCAAGAACCGCTACTTCGGCGGGCACTCGGCACGCGTTGCGGCGTTCGCCGCAACCATTGCCACCGAGTTGGCTATGTCGGATGAGGAAGTCGAGACCGTGCGGATCGCTGGCCGCCTGCATGACCTCGGAATCATCGGCATTCGTGACGAGGTACTCGAGAAGGAGGGAGCGCTTTCCGACGAAGAGTACGAGCATATCAAGACCCACGTGACGATCGGCTCGCACATTCTCTCCCCACTCACGCCGTTGGGCACGGTACCGGAAATCGTGCGGACCCACCACGAGCGGTGGGATGGATCGGGCTACCCCACAGGCCTCGCCGGCGAGAGCATTCTGATCGGCGCGCGCATCATCAACGCGGCGGAAACCTACGACGCGCTCACCACCTCGCGCCCATACCGCGACAAACTAGCGCCCGAACAGGCCGTGGAAAAGATGCATCTCATGTCAGGCAGCGTCATCGACCCTGGCGTTATGGATGCGCTCACCCAAGCAGTACAAAAGCGTCAGGCGCTCGTCTTCCTCGATGAAGGTGGTTCGTCGAACGCCTGATTTCCGGTGGGTCATCGTCGCCCTGCTCAGCGTCACCGCATGCGCGCCCGAACCACGCTGGCTCGCCGTCGGAGGGGCCACGAGCATCGACGTCCTGGCGCCAGGCGGCACTGGTGATACGCTCACCAACGTTGGCGGGACCGTCATTGGCGCGACGGGGCTGATCTCAGCCGTCGAGTTCGGACCCGGTGGCTCGAGCATCTACCTAGGCATCACACACAACACAGGCAGCGCGCTCGCGTGGATCAATCGCACAACCGGTGCCTCTCTCGCGCGTCTCCAGCTGCCACGGGATTCGCTCACGACGCTTCGGTTGCTGCCGGACGGGCGCTCGCTTGCAGTCACGACGGTGTCACGTGGGGAGTCGGTCGCGTTCGAGTCGGCGCTGCACATCATTCCCACGGATCTCGCCACCTTCGGGGCTCGCATTCCCCTCTGTTCGGGAGTTGCGGTGGGACTCGCCACCCACGGGGTGCGCGATCGGATGTATGCCGTGTGTCGAGGGGACGAACTCGTCGAGATCGACCGCAAGCTCGGGGTACGGGTGCGCAGCGTTCAGCTCTCGCCTGATGCAGGTCGTTTGCCGTGTGAGGCTGCAGACCTCCACACATCTGCAAATGGGAGCGTCGTCTTCGTGCTCTGCGCGGGGTCTGGCACGTTGCTGTATTTGGATCGGGTACGACTCACCCCTTACGATTCCCTCCCCGTGGGTACCGGTGGCGCACGACTCGCCCGAACGCCAGAAGGCCGGTACGTCGCGATCACGCGCCCCAGCGCGGACGAGGTGGTCATCGTCGATGTCCGACAGCGCAGAATTGCGCACCGCCTCCCGATCGAAGGGGCGGCAGACGTCACCATCGGCATCGATGGGCGATCGGCGTTCGTGACGGCGGCCACAGCGACCCAAAGCCGGCTCTACCGTGTGACCCTCACCACGGGCGCGGTCGTGAGCCAGCAGCTCACCATCTCAGACGCACACCGCGTGGCGGTGTGGCCAGGACCAAAGAGCCCAAAGATGCGCTGGCGCCATCAACCGTAGCGCCGCGGCTCACCATCGCTTGAGACGACCCAGCCGCGACGTTGTCAGCGATTCCGCAGCGATGCCGCGTCTGACAACCAGCTTGGTATTTGCCGCACCTCGACCAAACCCGTTCGGATAGATCCGGATCACCGACCGACTCGCTCGGAGAGTCACACCGTGACGCTTGGGCCCCGGTCGAACGAGGAACACGGAGTCCGACACCCCCTCGAACGCTGCTCGCAACGTGTCGGGTGCAAACTCCAGCCGGACCTGACTGCCCCGAAAGATCGCACTCATCCGAGCATGGCTGTAGAAGTTCACCAACTCCCGCGCAGCGCGAGCTGCCGCTCGCTGATCCGTCCACGTTGCCACGCGCGGCACGGCGAGCGCCGTGATGATGCCGACCACCGTGATCACGATGATCACTTCAAGGAGGGTGACGCCCCTACGCATACGCCAACATGCGCGGGACCCTGGAGAATCATGTCATCCAAGCCCTGCACGGACGAGCAGAAACACGCAAGCTGTCGGGCTTGCCCACGTACCAGCGCCGACCCATACTTGGCATGCCCGCAGAGTCTGTCTGGGACCGGAAGGAGTCACGATGGTCGGTGGAGTGAAGGCCGACGACCCTCTGATGACCCTCAGAGAGTATCGACACCTCGCGCCGTGGAGCCTTCGAGACTTGGCGTCACTCGCCGCAGCAATTCTCGATGTGACCGGCACGCGGCCGATCAATGCCGCTGCCAGTGCACGCCCAAGCGAACGCACCATCCGCTTCTATGTTACCCGTCGCCTCGTCACACCGCCGAATGGCCGGGGCACAGCGGCAATCTACTCCTACCGGCATCTGCTCGAAGTACTCGCCATCAAGTTGCGCCAGATGGAGGGCGCGACCCTCACGAGTATCGCGACCGAACTCGATGCGATGACCGGCGATGTCCTCGAGCGCCGAGTTGCGGCCGCCCTTGGCGTGGAGCTTCCCGCTCCGACTGCGCTTCCATTCTTCGAACGCGCATCGCAGCCACGCGGGCGGGCAGGCCAGGTACTGCGGTCGGCCGTTGGGCACGCCGAGCCGGACGCGACCGACCCGCCGTCCGACTGGCACCGTCTTCGCGTGGCGGACGGCGTCGAGCTCCATGTTCGAGGCGATCACCCTCTGCCTGACACCGCTGAGCTGCGGCGCCACATGGCAGACGCGGTGCGGCTTGCCGTCGATCGCGTCCTCGCCGCGCACCGGAGCTCGAGCGAAGGAACCCGGGGTCCCGAACAAGCGTCTGACGACCAGAACCGTGTATGATTGAGGCGTCAGTGATTCCCTTGCGACTGTCAACACCGGAGTAGACTATGGGCACTTGGATTTTTCTGATTCTCGTCATCGTCGTCATCGTGTGGGCCATCGGCGCCTACAACAAGCTGATTCAACTCAAGGGTGACACGTTGAATGCATGGAAGCAGATCGATGTGCAACTCAAACGACGCCACGATCTGATTCCGAACCTCGTCGAAGCGGTGCGAGGCGCAATGGAGTTCGAGCGGGAGACGCTCGAAGCCGTAATCCAAGCACGGAATCAGGCGGTCAAGATCCAGGCGGGCGCGACGCCCATGGGCGGGATCAAAGAACTTGCAGCGGCCGAGGCCACGTTGGGGGCCGCCCTGTCACGCCTGAACGTCGTCGTGGAACGGTATCCCGACCTCAAGGCAACTGGGAACGTTGGCCAATTGCAGGAAGAGTTGACGTCGACGGAGAACCGCGTCGCATTTGCGCGACAGCTCTACAACGATACGGCGACAACCTACAACGTGAAGCAGCAGCAGTTCCCGTGGAACTTGATCGCAGGATTCGCCCGCGCGGAGCAGGTGGAGCTGTGGGAAATCGTGGAAGAGCATGAACGTGACGTTCCGAAGGTGGATCTCTCCTTCAAACCCAAACAGTGAGCGCCGACACCAACCTCTTCGCCCAACAGCGAGCCAATCGCCGCCGATCCGCCATCCTGATCGCCATGTTCGTGGCGTTTTTCGCCTGGGTGGGGTTCGGTGGCGACCTGGGGTTCTACTTGACGACCTCGGACGCGCCACCCAGTGCCTATCACCACACGATTCCTTGGTTTGGGATCTTTGCCATGTCGATTGGTTTCGGCATGACGTGGTTCGCGTGGAAGCGCGGCCCCAAACAGGTGCTCTGGGCCTCCGGCGCCTGGCAGCTACTCGAGTCCAGCAAACCGGAAGAACAACAACTGGTGAACGTCGTCGAGGAGATGGCGATTGCCTCGGGCCTGCCGCGACCCACCATCTGGATTGTGCCGGACGATGATCCGAATGCCTTCGCCACTGGTATCACCGAACAGGACGCACACGTTGCGGTCACGGAAGGGCTGCTCGGCACGTTGAGCCGTGATGAGCTTCAGGCGGTCGTAGCGCACGAGATGGCCCATATCCGTAACCATGACGTCAAGCTGATGACCCTGCTCGCCGCACTTGTTGGCGTCATGGCCCTCATCGCCGACGGCGCGTGGCGGTTTGTCCGGTTCGGCTCGTTTGCCGGGAGACGGGGCGGGGGCGGGGGCGGGATCCGCTCAAGCGGTGGAGGCAAGAAGGGGGGCGCCGGCGCCCTTGGCGTCATCATCATCGTCCTCTGGGTGGCCTCGCTTATCTTGGCGCCGATCGTGTCCCGACTGCTTGCGCTTGCAGTGAGCCGGAAACGCGAGTACCTGGCCGACGCCACGGCGGCACAGTTCACGCGCAACCCGAGCGCGCTCGCCTCCGCATTGCGCAAGATCGAAGACGCTGCCGCCCCGACCAAGGCGATCAAGCGGGGCACGGCACACCTGTGCATCGCCGATCCCGTCGGTCGGCGTCTCTCCAGCAAACAGGGATTTGTGGCTGACGTGTTCGCCACGCATCCGCCCATGGCCGTTCGGATCGCCCGCCTCAAATCCATGGCTTATCAATACGAGCGCACGGGAGTTCTCCCGGAGGGCACCTGAATCTCGCGCTGCACGAGTGGGCGCTCTTGGGAGTGGCGGCACTGCTCACCGGCAGCCTCACCCTCTGGACCACCAGGCGAACCCGTCGCGCCATACAACGGCGAATCAACCGATCGGTGCTCCGGGCCGTTCACCAATTCCGTGTGCGGCTGGATCGCTACAAACTCGTCCGGCGTCGTGCCGTCCGAGATGCCCTCCTGGCCGATGCCGAAGTTCTGGAGGCGATCGAACAACACGTCCGTGAGCAGGGGTCCACGCTCGCGGACGGCCGCGCCAGGGTCGAGCGCTACGTCGACGAGATCATTCCATACTTCAACGTGCTGTCCTACTATCGGCTCGGCTACAATTTCGCGCGTCTTGTGATCAGTGTCTTGTATCGCGCCGACTACAACTACGTCGACGAGGATCGCCTGAAGAACATCCCGCGCGACCATGTCGTCGTCTATCTCATGAACCACCGTTCCAACGCAGACTACGTGGTGGTCGCCTACGTTCTCGCCAAAGCCGTGAGCATCAGCTATGCAGTGGGAGAGTGGGCCCGGGTCTGGCCCCTCGAGTACGTCTTCAAGTCGTTCGGTGCGTATTTCATCAGACGCGGATTCCGCGATCCGCTGTACCACACTGTACTCCGCCGCTACGTGCAGCACATCACCCGGCACGGGATCACCCAAGGCATCTTCCTCGAGGGAGGGCTGTCGCGCGACGGCGCGTTTCGCCCGGCCAAGGCCGGCCTGCTGGATTACATCGCGCGTACACTGCCGGAGTTTCGACCAGACCAGGACATCCACTTGGTACCGGTGGCACTCAATTACGATCGCGTGCTGGAAGATCGCACGCTGATTCACGAACTGCTCGAGCGCGAAGTGAGGCCTGGTCGACTGCGACAGTTGAGTACCGTGGTGCAGTACATGTTGTTCAACCTCGGGCGCCTCGTGACGGGGAACCTCAAGCGGTATGGACGCGTCCACGTCACGTTCGGCGCTCCAGCCTCCTTGCGCGAATGGGTTGATGCCCACAACGGCGTGCTCAAGCTCGACAAGGCCGAACGCCTTCCGGTGATGCAAGCGCTCGCTGACAACGTCATGCAAGAGATCGCACGGATCATTCCGGTGACGCCCGTCCCACTTGTTGCGGCGGCGCTACTATCCTTCGAAGAGACGGTCGTCGGGCGCGGAGCGCTGCTCGAGCGCATCGACGAGTTTCGCGATGACTTGATGGCACGCGGAGCGAACTTGGTACAACCGGAGCGGGGCGCGGAAGCCATATTGGATCGGGCGTGGCGCATGCTCAGCATGCGCCGACTGGTAATACGTCAAGGTGGGGCATACGTCATGTTGCCAAGGCAGCGGCCACTATTGCACTACTACGCGAATTCCGTTCGGCATCTGTTGCCAGATGTGGAGTTGGTCGCCAGCATGCATCCAGCCCGCGAGCCAGACGCGACGCTTCCCCGCCTCAAGCGCTGGTCGGCGGCGCGGCGGAAAGCGGCACCGGATCGACCCGACAGCTAGCCGTGAGCCCCTATGCCTGACCCCCTTCACCTTCCGACCCTCGAGATCGGCGCACGCGTCGAAGGTGCCTTCCTCGTCATGGAGGTCGAGGTACGGAAGCGGTCGGACGGCGACCCGTTCACCATTCTCGTGCTCGGGAACTCGACCGGTCGGATGACGACAGAGCCGTTTTGGGCTGAACGACAACAGGAGATTGCGGGGCTCGGACCCGGGCACGTGATCCAGGTGACGGGTGAGGTCCAAACGTATCGGGAACGCAGGCAACTGCGCGTGATATCGCTGACGCACATCCCAAGCGAGGAGGTGGATCTCTCCACGTTCTTGCCATCGGTCGGGCCCGTCGATCGCTATTGGCAAACACTCGATGGGTGGCGGCGGGAGATGACCAAGCCCCGACTCAAGGCCATGGTCGACTTGTTCTACGAAGAAGACCAGTTTCGAATGCGTTACGAGCAGTGTCCGGCGGCCGTGTTCGGGCATCACGCCGCCCTCGGTGGTCTCCTCATGCACACCACTGAAGTGGCGGCCATCGCGCGCACCATTGCGAGAACGTGTGGTGCAGACCTCGACGTCGTGCTCGCCGGAGTCCTGCTGCATGACATAGGAAAACTCGAGGCATATCGCTGGGACAGACTCTTCGAATTCACCGAGCGTGGGCGATTGGTGGGACATGTCGTGCTGGGGGCCATGATGCTCGAGGCACGTCTGGCCGACTGCTCGGAGCCCCCGTGCACACCCGCGGAACGCGACCTCCTCATGCATCTCATTCTCTCGCATCATGGCCGCTTGGAATGGGGGAGCCCCATTGCACCGCTCACGCTCGAGGCGGAAGTGCTGCATTGGGCTGATAACGCCAGTGCCAAGACCGCCGGCCTTGCCGATGCGTTGCGGGATGACGGCAACTTCCCTGACGGACTCTTCTCGACGCCGCAACGACTGCTGGAGTATCGACGGCTCTACCGGGGCAGCAGCGACTGGGGCGTGTGACCACTCAGCGGCGAATGATTCTCTCGATCAGGTGCCGGACGTGAAGCACCTCGTCGTCGATCGTACGGAGCAGTTCTCGCTCTCGGCCCGACGATGCGCCCGTGCGGAGGAGGACGAGGGCGCACTCGATCGCTGACAGGGAGGCCATTGCCTCACGCCCGGCGGCTTCATACCCCGCGTCAGTATCGGAAGGCATAGAGAACCACGGCGACATATCATACAGTAGGTCCCCGGGGTCATCGGTTCAGTACCCTGGAAACGAGCAGGTGAGCAAAAAGTGACGTACCGCTATCTCCCGCACACCGCTGATATCAGGGTCGCCATCGACAGCCCAACCCTCGAGGACCTGTTCGGCGAAGCCGTCATCCTGGCGCGCCACCTATTTGTCGGTGAGAGTGATGTCGTACCCGACGAGCACCAGCCTCTGACCCTCGCCGCGTCCGACGTCGAGGAGCTTCTGCTCGCTTTCTTGCAAGAACTGCTGTACCGCTACGTCACCGACGGGTTCATCTCCACATCGGTCGCTATCGAGGGTGTGACACCAACCGGGCTGACGGGGCGGCTGGCGGGTGCACAACTCGACCCCTCGCGACATGTTGCCGAACCCGAAATCAAGGCGGTGACGCGGCACGGGCTCGTTGTACGACACACCGACGATGGGTGGCATGCGGAGGTGTTGTTCGACGTGTGACCGTCGCTGGGCGCCAATGTCTTGACGGCCGCAAAGCAGTCCGTATATTCGCGCGTTGCTCCGAGTCCCCGTGGCGGCGGGCTCGGAGTCGGCTCGTAAGCCTCACGAAGGTCGCGACCCGCCCCAACGACCTTCCCCAAGACCCGGAACTCACATGCCCAAGATGCTCCCTCCCGCGGCTGCGCTTGCCGTGATGGCGCCTGATCGCGTGCGGTTTCCCTGTGTCCTGGCCATGCTGGTCGTTGTGCTGACAGGCCTCGGCAGTCCGCTCGCGGCGCAGGTCGGCCAACGTCTCAATCCGGGTGACCGTATCCGAGTCACATACCGCTGTGACGCGGCTGCCGTGCAGGATACGCAGCCGAGATCGGGGTGCCGCCGCAATGTGGGACGTGCCGCGGCAGTCGGCGACCCGTTGGTGCTCGCCAGTGGATCACAGCGCACCGAGATTCCGTATGCGTCGATCACGCTCATCGAGCGCAGCGTTGGCCAGCAGCGTCACACCGTGCGCGGCATAGGCATCGGACTCCTCGCCGGCGTCGTGCTCGGTGCCATCGCACCGTGCGAGGGTGGAGACTCACAGGAGGGCGTGTGCCGGGCCGTCTCGGTCATTGGACTGGGCGGCCTTGGCTTGATCACTGGCGGCGTGATCGGGTGGACAAACCGCTCAGACCAATGGGTTCCTGTCACGGAGAATGCGGCCCGCAAGGCAACGGAGCCTTCACCGGCAGCTGGGCGGACTTTCTCCGTTGGGCTGAGGATTCCAGTCCGGTGACCCGATCTGCGGTAGCCACTCACCGTCTGTATCGTCAGAGTCGTCGGGTGTATTGTTGATATAGACCCATGTCACCCATCGACGTGCAACAGATCGATGACTACCGCTGGCGCGTGCGCAAAAGCGGCGGCATGCGGACCGAAGGATTGATCTTCGCGGACCGCGCGCTGATGCGGGACCTCGAGGGCGACCAGTGTATTCAGCAGGTCGTGAACGTGGCCCACCTCCCCGGTATCGTGGGTCCCTCGATCGCGATGCCCGACATTCACTGGGGGTACGGATTTCCCATCGGTGGCGTTGCCGCCTTCGATGAAGAGAACGGGGTTGTTTCTCCGGGCGGTGTGGGCTACGACATCAACTGCGGCGTCCGGTTACTCCGGAGCTCGTTGGGCGCCGATGACGTGCGGCCGAAGCTCGCCCGTCTCATGGACTCCCTTTTTGCCGGCATCCCCTCGGGAGTCGGCTCGTCGCGGTCCGACGTCAAGTTGTCACGTCCCGAGCTGGATAAAGTGCTCACGCAGGGTGCGCGCTGGGCCGTGCACGAGGGCTTCGGCCGACCACGGGATCTCGAGTGCATCGAGGCCAACGGCACGCTTCCCGGAGAACCCGACGTCGTGAGCGACCGGGCCAAGGAGCGCGGCAAAGCGCAGCTCGGAACCGTCGGGAGCGGAAACCACTTCGTGGAAGTCGGGACCGTGGCCGAGATCTTCGACGAGCCGGCCGCCACGCGACTGGGACTCACGCTCGGCACGGTGACGTTCTTCATCCACTCCGGTTCGCGCGGACTCGGGTATCAAGTTTGTGATGATTCCATCGACACCATGGTGCGCGCGGCCGCCAAGTACGGCATCGAGCTGCCGGACAAGCAGCTCTGTTGCGCACCACTCACGAGCGCTGAAGCACGCCGTTATCTCGGCGCCATGAACGCCGCAGCGAATTACGCGTTCGCCAATCGGCAGATGATGAGTCACTACGTGCGGCGGTCACTCACGTCGGTGTTCTCTGCAGATGTCGCAGAAAGCGCAGACCTGGTCTACGACGTCGCCCACAACATCGCCAAGTTCGAAACGCATCAGGTGAAAGGTGCGCGTCGCCGCGTGTGCGTGCACCGCAAGGGGGCGACACGCGCGTTTCCGCCAGGGCACCCGGAGCTTGCCGATCGGTTTCGCGATATCGGGCAGCCGGTACTCATCCCCGGCGACATGGGGCGCTATTCATTCGTGCTGGTAGGGACGGCAGGCGCCTTCGATGAGACGTTTGGCTCGACATGTCACGGAGCGGGACGACGGATGAGCCGTCACGCGGCCAAGAAGATTGCCCGCTCCCGCAACGTGCCGCGAGAACTCGAGGAACATGGCATCCTGATTCGCGCGGCGAGTCGCCGCACGGTCGATGAGGAAATCCCCGAGGCCTACAAAGACGTGCGCCAGGTGGTCGACGTCGTGCACGGGGCCGGCATCGGCAAGAAAGTGGCGAAGCTGGTACCGATGGGGGTGGTGAAGGGGTGAAGCAGCCGTTGTACCCGCCCGATCAACTCGCCAGCATCTTCTGAACTTCGTCCTGCGCATCCACTAAGCGACCGATATCTGCCGCCACCTCGCGCGCCGTCCCGAGCCGGCTGGTGACGCTCGCCACCTCGATGGTGCCTGCCGACAATCGCAGGAGGTCGAGCCGAAGCGTCTCGAGCGCCGCCACGGCGTCTTGCATACGCTGTTGCGCCTGATCACGGAGTCCACCGATCCGCTGCTGAACCTCGACCCGTCTGTCGGTAGGTACCGATCCGTGCGCAGCAGTGAACTGGAGGGCATTGGTGCATTCGTCCACGAGTCGGCGCATTCGCTGCGCGTCCTCTTCCAGTCCCCGGACGACGTCGCGCAAGTCCGGCATGGACCGGCGCGTCGCTAGCGGCAATGCCTCGTACAAACTCTCCACGGCGGCTCCGACTGCCAGCTCGGTGGGCCGTCCGGTGAGTGCCGTCGACGGAAGCGCAATCCGCTTGAGTCCGATGCCGGAAACCCGAAACAGCCAGTCACCGATCCGACCCTTCCACCGCTGCCACCGCCGGCGCGCCTTCTTGTCGGAGCGTCGGTCGGCACGCAACCCGGTCACCGCCCCAGTCAACGCCAAGCCACCGGACGACAGGTACATCATCATGAGCACGGCGTCGGACGGATACGCACCAGCGAGAATGGCGCCGATCAAGCTGACGGCACCGGCGAAACCACCATAGGCGATACGCCGCAGGCGGGTAGCGTGCTCCCGATACCGCTCTCCATAGAGAAATACCAGTTCTTCCTGGCGCGACTCGAGATCCTGGCGCAGTGCTTGAACGACATCGTCACGGGCATACCCCGAGCGCAGTACACCGCGGATGCGTCGAACTGACCCGAGGAGTGGCAGCGAACCGGCCCCGGCCAAGAGCGCCAGGAGCGTCGGGAGCCGCGCAAACCCCGGCAGGTTGAATAGGGCGGTGATCGTGAGTGGCACGCCCGCCCACAGGAGGACGAGCGCGAAGACGAACCCCAACGGACGTTCTCTGCGCTTCAATTGCTCCACGAAGAGCCGAACCGGTACCGGTACATCCCGCCGCTCCTCCAGCGCGGCGCCGAGCCGGTCGGCAAGATCCAAGGCCGCGTCCACGCGCTGCTCACGGTCCTTTGCCAGACAGCGATCGACGATATCGCCAAGTCTGGCCGGAATACCGGGTGCCAGGGTGGCGAGCTTCGGTGGATCGGTGCTCAGGTGATGCCCCATCATCTGCGCGGGCGAGCTGGCGTCGAACGGGTAGCGCCCAGCGAGCACTAGAAAACCCAGTACGCCCAGGGAATACAAGTCGCTCCGAGCGTCTACCGGTTCACCGCGGACCTGCTCCGGGCTCATGAACTCCGGCGTCCCGACCACCTCGCCGTCTTCGTCCGTCGGCCCGAGGACCGCGATACCGAAATCCGTCACGAGTGCACGGCCGCTTCCCTGCTCCAACAGGATGTTGTCCGCCTTGATGTCGCGATGCACGACACCCTGGCCGTGTGCGTAGACCAAGGCCCACGCGATTTCACGCAGTACGCGCACACCTTCACGCACCAGAAGCGGACCGCTGGTCGCGATACGCTGCGCCAGCGTCTGGCCCTCCACGTAGGTCATGGCGAAGAACACCAGATCGCCCTGTTCCTCGACCGCATGGATCGGCACGATGTGTGGATGAGAGAGCTTCGCGGCGGTGCGCGCCTCGTTCAGAAACTGCTCACGCAGGTGGGGTTGCCGCGCGAGATGCGGCAGGAGCAACTTCATCGCCACCGGCCGATCGAGCATCACGTCCCGCGCGAGGAACACCACGCCCATGCCACCCCGCCCAATCTCGCGATCGAGCGAGTAGCGACCGGCGACCTGCTCCTGCAGGTCAAGGAACTCGGAGGTGGGGACGTCAGACATCATCCGAGAATGCGAGCAAGAGCGCCGCATGGCAGCGGGCCACTCCGCCATGGCACCACGATCGTTTGCCGTCGGGGGCCGCGGACGGACCGACGCTACTCAGCCTTCTTTCGTCCTCTCCCTTCGTCGGGGCGATCGAACAGCGATTCCCACCCTCGCTGAATGGCTCGCGCCGAGCCGAGTCCTACCGCCACCGCGAATGCCACGCCGATTGCGCCAAAGGTGATGAGGAATGCCGCAAGCACGATCTCTCGCGACTCAGCCGCACCTCGAGACTCACAGGTCACCCCGGCGAGAGTCAGATGAGTCTGCAATCGCCCTCGGTGTTGCGCAATGGCCTCGGGGAGGGACCGACAGAAAAAAAAGGAG
>Ga0224512_10002697_pt1 | contig 16070 bp, 12 predicted proteins | sample SF_May12_sed_USG_4_FD_169103 | JGI IMG/M metagenome (GOLD analysis project Ga0224512, IMG submission 169103) | Sediment microbial communities from San Francisco Bay, California, United States - SF_May12_sed_USGS_13 | ecosystem: Environmental > Aquatic > Marine > Sediment | place: USA...
ACAGCTTGAGCGTAGCGTCCAGTGCCGCGAGCCCTGAGGCAAAGGCCAGGCCGTGCGTTCCGCCCTCGAGGCTTGCGATGTTCCGCTCCAGGGCTTCCCGGGTGGGGTTTTGGGTCCGGGCGTACTCGTAGCCCTTATGCCGCCCCAGGCCTTCCTGGACGTAGGTCGAAGTCTGGTAGATCGGGGGCATGACCGCCCCGGCCAGAGGATCGGGCTCCTGGCCGGCGTGGACTGTACGGGTATCGAAGCCGTAGCTTCGGTCTTTCGGTGCTATTCGGGTCATTGATCCGCCGATTCCTCAGGTCATGGAACGTAATGGTCTGCAAAAGCTTGCGGCAAGTTTCGCGTTGAAGCGCGAGCCCCGTACCCCTTAGATTCCCCTCCTTTCCCCGCAGGGAGTCCGTCCGACATGTCCCAGTCCCTGATCGTCAGTGTATCCGGCATGCGCGGGATCGTCGGGGCCGACTTGACCCCCGAGTTGGTGGCGAGATATGCGGCGGCTCTCGGAGCATGGGCCGGGGCAATGGGAGCGCCCCGGGTAGTCCTGGGCCGGGATGCCCGCACCAGCGGACCCATGTTCGCCCGGGCAGCCACGGCCGGACTCATGTCGGTGGGCGTCCAGGTTCTGGATGTCGGGTTGGTTCCCACGCCCACCGTGCAACTGGCCGTCGAGCATCACCAGGCAGGTGCCGGCCTCATTCTGACCGCGAGCCATAACCCGATCGAGTGGAATGCCCTCAAGTTCGTGGGGCCGGACGGCATGTTCCTCGATGAGGAGGCAGGTGCCGAGATTCGGCGGTTGGCCGAGCAGGGTCCCGAGCGGGTGGGCTGGGATCGAATCGGTCAGGTTGTACCGGATGGGGGCGCAGTCGAGCGCCACCTCGAGGCCGTGCTCGCGCTGCCGTACGTGGACGTTCCTGCCATCCGGAATCGCCGGTTCACGGTGGCGCTCGACTGTGTTCGCGGGGCGGGCGGCACCGCGATTCCAGCACTGCTGGAGCGGCTCGGGTGCACCGTCGTCGGCATCAATCTGGAGACCGATGGCCTGTTTCCCCGCCCGCCGGAACCCGTCCCGGAGCAGTTGGGCGACCTGGAACGGTTGGTCCGCGAGACGAATGCGGACCTCGGGTTCGCGGTCGACCCGGACGGGGACCGGCTTGCCTTGGTTGACGAGCATGGGCAGGCCATCGGCGAGGATTACACGCTCGCCTTCGCAGTCCGGTCGGTGTACGGGTCGCCGCCTCGACTGGACGGCCCGAATCGTCGGGCGGTGGTGGCCAACCTGTCGACCAGCCTCGTGGTGGAGGATGCCGCCCGGGCCACAGGCGCCCGCATGGTGAGAGCCCCGGTTGGGGAGGCCAACGTGGCCCGGGCAATTGTGAAGGAGAAGGCCGACATTGGCGGGGAGGGGAATGGTGGAGTGATTCTGCCGAGTCTCCACGTGGGACGGGATGCGCCGGTCGGGGTGGCCCTGATATTGCATCTGCTTGCGCGGCAAGGCACTGCGGTTTCGTCGCTGGTGGAGGCCGGACCCCGCTACCACATCGTCAAGTCAAAGCTTTCGCGGGGATCGAACCTGGAGCCGGCCTACCGGGCGCTCTCGGACCGATTCGCGGACGCAACGCCCGACCGGCGTGACGGGCTCCGGCTGGCCTGGTCCGATCGGTGGCTGCACCTCCGGCCCAGCGGCACCGAACCGATCGTGCGGATCATCGCCGAGGCCCCAACCCGGGCTGACGCGGACAACCTCGTCGCGGCCTGCCGCGAGATTCTGCAGTAGGGAGTCCTCCGTATGTGTGGCATCGTGGGATACATCGGCCCCCGCCAGGCGGGTCACCTGCTGTTGGATGGCTTACGGCGCCTCGAGTACCGCGGCTACGATTCGGCCGGCATTGCCCTCCTCAACGGAGGCGGCCTGGAGATCACCAAGGCCGCCGGCAAGCTGTCGAACCTCGAGAAGGCGCTCGCGGGCAAAGTCCCGAAGGGGACCCTGGGCATCGCCCACACGCGCTGGGCCACGCACGGCGCGCCGACCGAGGTCAACGCGCATCCGCACACAGACCAATCGGGGACCATCGCGGTGATCCACAACGGCATCATCGAGAATGCCAATGCCATCCGCACCGCGCTCGCCAACCGCGGTCATGTCTTCAAGTCGGATACCGACACCGAGGTGCTGGCACACCTCATCGGCGCCCTGTTCGAAGGCGACCTGGAAGAGGCCGTGGCAAGCGCGCTGCGCGAAGTGGATGGAGCCTACGGCATCGCGGTTATTTCGGCGGCACAACCGGATGTGTTGGTTGCGGCCCGGAAAGGGTCACCGCTCCTAGTCGGTGTCGGCGCCGATGAGTGGTTCGTGGCGTCGGATGCCTCTCCGCTCCTCGAGCACACTCGCTCGGTTGTGTATCTCGACGATGGGGAGATGGTGGTGCTGACGCGCGATGGCTATCGCGTGCGCGACCTCGAGGTCATGGAGATTCAGAAGCCGGTGAGTCAGATCGAGTGGGACCTCTCCACGATCGAGCGCGGCGGCTTCGAGCATTTCATGCTGAAGGAGATCTTTGAGCAGCCCGAGAGCCTCCGGAACACACTCCGCGGCCACTTGCTCGACGAGGACGGCACGGCGCGCCTCCTGGGCCTCAATCTCACGGACGATGAGCTGAAGGGCATCGACCGCATCGTGATCACGGCGTGCGGGACCTCGTGGCATGCCGCCCTGATCGGCGAGTACATGATCGAGGAGCTGGCCCGGGTGCCGGTCGAGGTGGAATACGCCTCGGAATTCCGCTACCGGAACCCCGTCATCGACGAGCGGACGCTGGTGATCGGCATCTCGCAGTCGGGCGAGACGGCCGATACCCTCGCCGCCATTCGCGAGGCCAAGGCCCGCGGCGCGAGAACCCTCGGACTCGTCAACGTGGTGGGATCCACCATTGCGAGGGAGGTCGAAGGCGGGACCTACCTGCACGCCGGACCGGAAGTGGGTGTCGCCAGTACCAAGGCGTTCACCAGCCAGCTCGCCGCCCTGGCCTTGCTCACCCTGCGGCTGGCACGCCTGAAGGACATGAGCATCCTCCAGGGCCGTCAGTTCATCGAGGCCCTGCGCGAGCTGCCGGACAAGATCCAATCGATTCTCGACCGGGCAGGCGAGGTGGAGCGTCTCTCGGAAGAGCTCCTCGGCTCGAACAACGTGCTCTACTTGGGTCGGGGCGTGAATTTTCCGGTCGCGTTGGAGGGAGCGCTGAAGCTGAAGGAAATATCCTACATCCATGCCGAGGGCTATCCTGCCGCAGAAATGAAGCACGGGCCGATCGCCCTCATCGACGAGAACATGCCCGTGATCTTCATCGCTCCGAAGGACGGGGTCCATTCGAAAATCGTTTCCAACATCGAAGAGGTGAAGGCGCGGGGCGGGCGGGTCATTGCCTTGATCAACTCCGAGGACGACGAGATCGAGCGGCTCGCGGACAAGACCTTCACGATCCCAGACACGCTCGATCTCCTGACCCCCATCCTGACGAGCTTGCCGCTCCAGCTGTTTGCTTACTACGTGGCGGTTCGGCGGGGATGCAACGTGGACCAACCACGCAACCTCGCCAAGTCGGTTACGGTCGAGTAGCAGCCTCGAGACTCCGGCCACTGGCCGGTTGGCGCCCCGCACGCCCAGCGTGACCGGGGCGCTCTTGCTTCGCACCTTCCCTTCGCGCCCGCCCCCGGATCTCCTGTTATCTTCGGACGTCGAACCATTGTCCTCCCACCGCTTCAGGTCGGTGCACATCCATGGCGCTCGCGTCTCCGTCCCAGATCCGCAGCCACTTCCCCGCGCTCGAACGCAGGCACCAGGGTCGGCCCGTCGCGTACTTCGACGGCCCCGGCGGCACCCAGGTTCCCCGAGCGGTTCCCGAAGCCATGGCGGACTACCTCTGCCACCACAACGCCAATACTCACTGGGCCTATCCCTCGAGCGCCGAAACGGACCGCGCACTCGCTTCGGCCCGACAAACCTGTGGCCACTTCCTCGCAGGCAGCCCCGACGAGATCGTGTTCGGGGCCAACATGACCACGCTGACGCTGCATGCCTCGCGGGCCTTGGCGCGATCATTTGTTCGAGGGTCGGAGATCGTGGTAACCGAGCTCGACCACCACGCCAACATCGACCCTTGGCACGAACTGACCAAGGATTACGACGTCCAGATACGGACAGTTCGCATGGTGGCCGAAACGGGTCAGCTCGATTGGGACGATCTCGAGCGGCAGCTGAGTCGCAAGACGGCCCTCCTCGCCATCGGCGCTGCTTCGAATGCCCTCGGCACCATCAACGACGTGCGCCGCGCTGCGGACCTGGCCCACGCAGTCGATGCGCTGGTGTTTGTCGACGGCGTCCACTACGCGCCGCACCGTCTCCCCGACGTCGGTGCCCTCGGCGCGGATTTCTTCGTGTGCTCGGCCTACAAGTTCCACGGGCCGCACATCGGCGTGCTCTGGGGCAGGCGTGAGCTGCTCGACCGGCTCGATGCTCCCCGGCTCCAGCCGGCCGGGCAGCGGGCGCCGGAACGCTTCGAGACCGGGACGCTCAATCACGAGGGCATCGTCGGGGCGGCCGCCGCGGTGGAGTGGCTGGCCGCACTCACTGGCGGTGACGGACCTCCCCGCGAACGGCTCGTCAGCGCGTTCACCGAGTTGGAGCTGCGGGAAGACGCGCTCGCGCGCCGGCTCTGGCAGGGACTCGCGGCCGTCGAGGGGGTGACCCTCTACGGGCCCCCTCCAGGCACCCCTCGCACCGCTACCGTGGCGTTCACCCTGGCGGGTCACTCGGCGGAAGGGGTGGCACGCGCCCTGGCCGACGAAGCGGTGTTCACGTCGCACGGGGATTTCTATGCCCAGACAGCCATCCGGCGATTGGGCCTCGGATCCGACGGATTGGTACGCGCCGGCTGCGCGTGTTACACCACTGAGGATGAGGTCGACCGATTGATTGCCGGGGTTCGGACGCTGAGCGAGTCGGTCGATCGTCGGCGCCTCGAGCGGGAGATGTGATGCGCGTGGTCCTTCAGCGGGTTCGCAGTGCCTCGGTGGCCATCGACGGACGGGTAACCGGAGCAGTCGGGGTGGGCTATTGCCTGCTCGTCGGATTCGAGCATGACGACACCGATCGTGAAGTCGACTGGATGGTCGACAAGATCGCCGGACTGAGGCTCTTTGCCGATGAAGAGGAGAAGATGAACCGGTCGCTGGAGGACGTCGGCGGCGAGATTCTCGTGGTCTCTCAATTCACCCTCTATGGCGACGTGCAAAAGGGGAGACGACCGTCCTTCATACGGGCTGCCAGGCCCGAGGTCGCCATTCCGCTCTACGAGCGGTTCGTTCAGGGTTTGAGAACGCGGGGCATCACCGTGGCAACAGGGGAATTCGGCGCCATGATGGACGTGGAGATCCACAATGACGGGCCGGTGACTCTGGTGCTCGAGCGCTCGCCGTGACCCCTGACCAACTGGTGCTGGCAAGCCGGTCACCACGCCGCCGGCAGCTGTTGGAAATGCTGGGGATCTCGGTGCGTGTCCAGCCGTCGCCGGTCGAGGAATCACGCCGGCCGAACGAGCTTCCCGAGCAGTATGCCACGAGATTGGCCGAGGCAAAGGCGGCGAGTGTACCAGGATCGTTGGTCCTCGGTGCCGATACGATCGTGGTGCTGGGCGACGAAGTGCTGGAGAAGCCGCGCGATGAGGCCGAGGCGCTGGCGATGCTCCTGAAACTCGCCGGCACGACGCACTCGGTGATGACCGCGGTCGCGCTCAAGGCCGATGGAAACATGTATTCCGCGTGCGACCGGACGGCCGTGACGTTTCGCGCGGCCGACGAGGCGCTGCTCCGGGCCTATGTGGAGACCGGGGAGCCGATGGACAAGGCGGGGGCGTACGGCATCCAAGGATATGGCGCGATCTTGGTCGAGCGGGTCGAGGGAGACTTCTTTAGCGTGATGGGTCTACCGCTGCGTCTGGTGATGGACCTGCTGGCTCGTGCGGGGCGTCCTTATCGTTTCACGCGGTAGATGGCGATTGGTTGCGCCCGGCCCCTGAGCGGCATGGCGTCGATGCGCTCGACCGTCGGCACAGTGGTGAGCTGTTGATAGAACGGCTCGGTCAGGAGCACCTCGCCGGCGCCGGCTTTGGTACAGAGCCGTGACGCCACGTTCACGGCATCCCCGATGACGGTGTACTCTAGGCGCCGTTGACTCCCGATGTTGCCGGCAAAGACTTCCCCGTAGTTGATCCCGATGCCCACTCCGATGGCCGGGCGGCCCTCGGCGACCCACTTGGTGTTGAGCGCGGCGATCGACTGCTGCATCGCCATCGCGGCGCGCATCGCGCTGTCGGCATCGTGCTCATGCGCAATGGGCGCCCCCCAGAGTGCTAAAATCGCGTCCCCCACAAACTTGTCGAGCGTGCCCCCATGCTCGAAGATGACCTCCACCATTTCGGTGAAGTACTCACTGAGGAGCTGTGCGATGGCGTCCGGGGTCATCCCCTCGGACAGCGTCGTGAAGCCGCGGATATCACTGAACAGGATCGTGACTGGGCGCTTCTCGCCGCCAGGCCGAGCCCCTTCTTGTTGCCGCGCAATCTCGGCCGCCACGTTGGGGGCGAAATAGCGCTCGAAATTGGAGCGCACCAGGGCCTCGTGGCGTGTGCGATCGGCGTCACGCAACCGGTGCAGGGTCGCAGCCGCAATGCCGCCGAAACCGATCAGAAACTGAAGATCCTCATCGCTGAAGGCCGACGTCGCGGTGAGGCTGTCCACATACAATAGTCCCAGTACCTCGTCGGCGCTTGCCATGAGCGGCGTGCACATCGCGCTGCGGACGCTTTGCATGAGCACCGACTGGCCTTGGAATCGGGTGTCGGCCGCTGCGTTGTCCGTCATGATGGCAACGCGCTCCTGGATCGCCTTGTCCGCAATGGAGCGCGGCACGAGCCGGTCATTTCCATCACCGATCCGAGTCTTGGACACGCGGGGAACGAGCTCACCGGTGGTGGAGTCCCGCAGCAGAACGGAAACGCGGTCGACGTTCATGATCTCGAAGGTCATGTCGACGACGGCCTCCAACAGATGCGCAGGCTCGAATTCACTGGCCAGCTTCTGCGAGATATCGAGCAGCATGGCCATCTTCACCGCGAGCCGTTCCTCGTCGGTCCCGGTAGATGCCTGGAGGAGCCCCGGACCGGCACCACGTTCCTCCGCGGGCACCAGGCCGGGTGCGACACTCCCCTGGACGGCTATCTGACGAATGATGGTGCCTCCCGGTACCGCACGCTCGGCGCCGGGCGACGGTGAGGTGCCTGATTCCTTCGTTCCGCGCAGTTGGCACACGACCTTCCCGAAGGTGATCGAGTCTCCAGGCCTGAGTTCGGCTCGGTCTAGGCGCTGGCCGCGGAGAAACGTTCCATTGGAGCTGTCCAAGTCGGTCACCATCACGCAGTCATCCCTGACCGACAGTTCCGCATGCCTGCGTGAGATCGTGGGGTCGTAGAGCGCGATGTCACTGGTTGCGCCACGTCCCACCACATACGTCCGGCCGGGAGCCAGGTCAAAGCGCTCGGTACCGTCCACGCGGACGAGGGTGAGGGCAGGCGCTCGAGGAGGGTGCATCCGGGGTTTGATCCGCTACCGCGGGGCGGCGACGAGATACCGGCCTGGGCCCGGGATCTCCGCCTCCAGGTTATCAGACGCCGGCTGCGTCGACGGCAAGAGCACGATGCGGCCGTCGCCCGTCACGTGGCCGATACCCAAGGCACGCTCGAAGGCTGCACGGCTCGAGTAGCGATCGCGCGCGGCCAACGGTGGAGAGAAATGAACCGGATACTTGAACATGAGCGTCGTACCCGCGCCGAGCGGGCCGGTCGATTCGATATCGACACCATAAAGCCCTGGCCGCGGGCGAATCGTGAGACTAAGCGAATCCTGAGCCCCGGCGCTGGAATCTGGTCGGATGACCAGTTGGGCGAAGACGGTGTTGTCGGGCGGCCCGTGCCGGAGAATCACCACCCGGCCGGCCCGTGCGCTCACGGTGACGACCGTGTCGTTGGCGGAGGCTCCCCACGCCTCCAGCACGAACACGCTGTCCCGTGGCAGCACGCGGGTCGGTTGCCGAGGCGTCGCGGCAGGCGCTATGATCGGGGTGGGGGCGGGACTCGTGCAGCCCATACACAGCACAACAACGGACGCCGTCCGCCTTGCCCCTCCCAAGAGCCCTCCGGATATTGCCATGCGATGCCTTTCGTAGTCCTACTGCTCGTCGTTGCCCTGGTGGCGCCGCCGCTGGCCGCGCAGGATTGGAATTCTCCGGTCGCCACCGGTCTGGTTCACCGAGCGATCGCGCGCCGCCTCGCAACCGAGGCGGACTCGGGGCTCGAGGGATACCGTAGCCGAGCGCACGGCTTTGTGTTCTTCCTCGCCCAAGTCGGCGACGGCTTCCCCGAGCCTCCGCGCCTGGTGAAAGCGGATGAGCTCGACGTGGAAGTGTATTGGCGCGCCCCCGGCCGGAGCAAGCAGGTCATTCTCGGATGGCGCGACGGCTCCTTCCTGCCGACGGATATCAACTATCACCGCGACCACCTCGGCATCGTGACCAATAACTTCGGCCGCTTCATCCGACTTGGCGAGGGCGACGAAGTGCGGGATGCGATCCATCCGCTGTCGCCCGAAGGCCTCGATCTCTACGACTATGCGGTCGAAGACTCGATCCGGATCCGGTCGGGCGCCGACGAGTTGACCGTGTTCGAACTCGCCGTGCGCCCCCGCGACGCCGAGCGAGCACTGGTAGTCGGCACCCTCTACATCGATACAGCTACCGCCGAACTCGTTCGGTTTCGCTTCAGTTTCACCCGAGCCGCCTATCGGGAGCGCGAACTCGAAGACATCACCGTGGTCCTGGAAAATGCCTTGTTCGAGGGCCGCTACTGGCTGCCCTTCCGCCAGGAGATCGAAATCCGGCGCCGAACCACGTGGCTCGAGTTCCCCGCGAGGGGAATCATTCGGGGGCGGTGGGAGATCGGTTCGTACGAATTCAACACCCCGTTTCCCCCGGATGCGTGGGCGGGCCCGAGCATCGCGGGTCTCACGACGCCGCAGGACACCGGTCATGCATGGAGCGTACCTCTGGCGGACGCCATTCGCGAGGTGGCCGCACCGATCAATCGACAGGACATGGAGGAGATCCGCGTCGAGGTCGAAAGGATGGTTGGGGCGCGGGCGCTGAATGCGATTGCGCGGAGCCGCTTGAGCACGCGTTCGCTGAGCGACCTGGCGCGGGTCAACCGGGTGCAGGGCCTCACATTCGGTATCGCGGGTACCGTGCCGATTGGCACCGGAGTAAGTGTGAGGCCGTCCGTGGGCTACGGCTCCTCAGACGAGCGGGTGACTGGCGGGGTGATGCTGGACACTCGCCATGCCTGGGTGAGCCTGCGGCGTGAGATCATGGATCTAGCTGACTTTCAAGTGATTGCACCCGTGCTCAACTCGGTTCTCGCACAGGAGGGCGGACACGATTATGGCGATTACGTCCTGGTCGAGTCCGCCGAATTCGGTATGCGCTATCGACCGAGTGCGAGACTCCTGGTGGAAGGCAGCCTGGGTGTGGAATCCGCTTCGGGCGTCGAGGTCGAGGCGAGTCCGGCCCATGGCACCTATCGCCCCAATCCCGATCTTGGGGCGCCGAGCTACCGGGTGGTACGCCTCCGTCTAGAGCGAAGCGCCGGTGGTATCGCACTCAGCCGCGACCTCGGCGGCTCGCTTGCCCTGGAGGCCGCGGAAGGCAACGGTGACTACTTCAGGGCCACCGCGCAGGGCCGGTGGCGGGCCGGCTTGGGTCAGACGGAGCTCCTTACGAGGCTCTACCTCGGTGTGGGCACGAATCGCCTGCCTGCATACCGGAGTTTCGTGGTCGGGGGACGCGGTACTCTCGTTGGCGAGCCCTTTCGCGCCTATGGTGGCCGCCGGGTGGCACTGGCCCACGTCGAATGGCGATTTGCGGTCCCGTTTCCGGCTATCAGCCTCGGGACCTTCGCTTCGACCGGGAATCGCCTGGTGGTCGCCCCCTTTGTAGCGGCGGCCTGGAGCGGCGAGCCAGTAGCTGGAAGCCCGTGGGGGTCGACGGCGGGGGTACGGCCGGTGGCGGGGATAGCGCTGGAATGGTTTATGCGCATGGTCCGGGTCGAGGCCGGGGTGGGCCTGCGAGACGGGGGCTTCGGCCTCACGGTGGACATCCATCGTGACTGGTGGCCCCTGCTGTAGCAGCCTGCCCGTTTTTGGCTCGCCGGCGCGTCCGCGAGCACTAGCCGGGGCAGGTTCCGTGGCCTTAGCTTTCAAGTCTACCTTCCCGGCACAATTCCGCCGACCAGATTGGAGTTGACGAAGCCTCCGAATGCCGTTTTCTGACGAGTGGCTGGTTCCAACAGTCGAGCCGTTGATCTCTGCGGAGGACATGGCGGGGCTCCGTGAGATCGCGGAGTCGACCGACTCGGGAAGCATTTCGCTCTGGGAGGCGATGGTCCATCGGAAGCTGGTCACGGATGATCAGATTCTCGAGACCATCTCGGCCCGTTTCCGGCTCCCGGTTGCGGATCTGAACTCACTCGAGATCAGGGCGCGCGATGCGGTTCCCGAACAGGTAGCCCGCCGTCATCAGGTGATCCCGCTCCGGTTGACCGACTCGGTCCTCGAAGCGGCCACCACCAATCCGTTCGATATCGACGCCGAGAAGATGTTGGCGTTCGCGACCGGTCGCGAGGTCCGGATGTTCGTGGCCTCGCCGAGCAAAGTCCGTGACAAGCTGGACGAGCTCTACAAGCCTGAGAGCGTCGTATCCAAGCTACTCGGCGGCTTTGGCGACACCGAGGTCACTCAGATCACCGAGGAAGACGAAGAACTCGGCGCCACGCTGGACGAAGCCAGCCAACGGCCGATCATCCGGCTGGTCGACATGATGCTGGCGGACGGAATCGCCAGCCGGGCGAGTGACATTCACGTGGAGCCCGCCGAAGGCGGCGTGGTGGTCCGGTACCGGATCGACGGCGTGCTGCGCCAGGTCATGACCATCCCGCGCACCGCCGGGCTGCCGCTTATCTCGCGCATCAAGATCATGTCGGGCCTCGATATCGCTGACCGGCTCCGCCCACAGGACGGCCGCGCCCGGGTCTCGATCAACAATGACAAGATCGACCTCCGAATCTCGACCCTGCCCGCCTCGCTGGGCGAGAAGGTCGTCATCCGGATTCTGGATACCCGCTCGACCATCCTGACCCTTCCCTCCCTCGGGATGTTCGACGATGAACGGCAACTCGTCGAGCGACTCCTCGAAAACAAGGAAGGGATCATCTTGGTGACCGGGCCTACCGGCTCCGGGAAGACCACGACCCTGTACTCGGCGTTGCGGGTGATTCAGGGCGAGGGCGTCAACATCGTCACGGTGGAAGATCCGGTCGAGTACCGGCTGGGGAAGAACATCGTCCAGGTGCAGGTCAACGTGAAGGCGGGGCTCACGTTCGCCACGGCGCTGCGGTCCATCCTCCGGCAGGACCCCGATGTGGTCCTGGTGGGCGAGATTCGCGATCAAGAAACCGCGCAGATCGCGGTGCAGGCGTCGTTGACCGGCCACCTGGTGCTCTCGACGCTTCACACCAATGACGCCCCAACCTCGGTCACTCGTCTGATTGACATGGGCATGGAGCCGTACATGCTGGGCTCCGCCCTGTGCGGCATCATCGCGCAACGGCTCATGCGGAGACTGTGCCAGATCTGCCGGCAACCGGTAGCCGACCTGCAGTCCGACCCGATCCACGCCAAGATGGTCGAGTTCATTCCCGACGGTGGCACCCTGTATCGGGCGGTAGGGTGTCCCGACTGCGCCATGACCGGGTACCGAGGGCGGTTCTGCATTTGCGAGATCCTGCCGGTGACCCCCGAAATCGAGCGCCTCGTCGCCGCGGGAAGTCCGGCCGGAGTCATCGGGAAGGCTGCCAAGAAGAACGGCATGTTGAGCCTCTGGGACAGCGGCCTTCGGCATGTGCTGGCCGGCGAGACATCGGTCGAAGAGCTGCTCCGTGTGACCGACCCCCCGATGGCGGACTCCGCGTCCGAGCCCAGCGTTAGTCGCCCGACTGCTCCCTCCCCGCCACAGCAGGTCGTGTCGCCACCGATCGTTACGGCGGCTCCAGCGCCCTCAGGCTTCGAGGTGTCGGAGGCGTTCGAGCTGATCGAGGAGGAGGTCGATGCGGCGCGCGGGGTGGACGGCACGGGCTCGAAAGGCATCACAGTGTTGCTGGTGGATGATGAGGACCAACTGCGGCGTGTGATGAAGGACCTGTTGGAGCGGGAAGGGTATACCATAGCCGAAGCTGCCGATGGCGTTGATGCACTCAACCAGGCAGACCGCCACGCCCCCGACGTGATCGTGCTCGACCTGAATCTGCCGACGCTCGACGGATACTCGGTCTTGTCTCAACTCCGCTCCCGGCCGGCCACGCGCGAGGTCCCCATCATCGTCCTCACCGCCAAGGGTGATGAAGACAACGAGGTTCGCGTCTTTGAACTCGGTGCCGATGACTTCCTCACCAAGCCGTTTCGGGCACGGGCGCTCTCGGCTCGCCTCGAAGCGGTCGTCGCTCGCCGGCGGATGTGACCGACCGTCGACCCTCCGCTGACCGGTCCCGGCGGACGACGGTCCTTTCGCTCGCCTCCCAGCAATTCCGACAGTCGTCCCCTTCGGCGTGGTCGATATGACAACGACATGCGTCTCCTACGTGGACGCCTACGTCCTGCGCAGCTCCGGGCACCGCCTCGAAGTCCTGGTGCTCCGACGAGGTCCTCACGGACGCTGCCCGGGCTCGTGGGAAACGGTGCACGGGCACATCGATTCGGGGGAAACACCCTCGGAGGCGGCACTCCGTGAAGTACAGGAAGAAACGGGGCTCGTGCCGGTGCGCTGGTACAACATCAGTCGGGTGGAACTATTCTATCGACATACCGCCGACGAAGTGGCGCTCATCCCCGTCTTTGTGGGATGGGTCGGCGCGGATGCCAAGGCGGTCCTGAGTCCGGAACATGACGCGGCCGAGTGGCTAGGGCCAGCCGAGGCACGAACGCGGTTCGCGTGGCCGAGAGAACGGCGCGCCGTGGAGGACATTGTTGCTCTCTTGGGCGCCGGCCATGCCGGCTCGGTGGAAGATGTCCTTCGGGTACGATGAGGGCGTCATGAGTGTCGATCCGGTCGTCCGGAAGCTCGTGGCATGTGGAGGGACAATGCAAAGACATGGCCGTTCGTTTCAATCCTTCTTCGGAGCGTCTTCGCGTTTGCTGCGGTTTCCCAGCGTGGTGGCCTGGTGTGCGGGGTTGGGCATCGCGGCGCCCCTGCTGCTTGGTAGCGCGGCCCCCTGCATGCGGCTGACCCGACCCGGAATCCAGGTACAGGGTGAGGTCAAGATCTGCCCGGGTCGCTACCGCGTGGCGGATCCGACAGAACTGGGTGTCATCATCGTCGCCTCATCGGGGACGCGGCTCGATCTGACCGGTGTCACGCTTGAGAGCGGTGATTCGATTGCCAGCGAGTTCGTCGGCGCGGGAGTCGTCAGTCGGGGTGTGAGCCGGGTCACCATCTTCGGCGGGACCATCCGCGGTTACCGGTATGGCATCCGACTCGAAGGAGGAAGCGGCCACATCGTGACCGAGCTCGATCTGTCGGGGTCGCGCAGCCAGGCGCTCCGGTCAACCCAGGATCGATTCGATGAGGCGGACTGGCTCGACATCTTCCGGCCGGACTCGTTCGAGCTGTACGGTGGCGGGTTACTGCTCGAAGAAGTCGACGGTGCGACGGTCACCGGGGTGACGGCTCAGCGTGCGCAAAACGGGATTGGGATGATCGGTGCCCGCCGGGTGTATGTGGCGGACAATGATGTGTCCTACAACAGCGGGTGGGGCATCCACTTGTGGCGCTCATCGCACAACGTCATCGTACGCAACCAGGCACATCACAACGCCCGCTGCGAGTCTCCGACGTATAGCAAGGGCTGTGCTTCGGCCGGTATCCTGTTGCGTGAGCGGAGCGACTCGAACATCGTGGCGGACAATGATCTGACCCATTCAGGCGGTGGCTTCTTTCTGAGCGGAGATCGGCCGCTCGTTGAGCCCTCGACGGGTAATCTGGTGGCGCGGAACAACGCCTCATTCGCGTACCACAACGCCTTTGAGTCCACGTTCAGCGCCGGCAATACCTTCCTCGGCAACCGGGCAGACAATTCGAGCTATGGCTTCTGGCTCGGGTACTCCACGCGAACAACCGTGCGGGGCAACACGGTGATCGGCTCGGCGAACGCCGGCATCGCGATCGAACATGGGAGCGACAATGCCATTGCCGACAACGTGATCATGGGAGCCGCTATTGGCATCCGCCTGTTTGCCCGCAATCAGGATCACGAGCCGAGCCGTGGCTACACGATCGACGATAATGTGTTGGCCGACCTCGAGCGCGCGCTGGTACTCGAAGCGACCACTCAGGTGAAGGTACGCGGGAACGTCTTCGACGATGTTGGAGACGCCATCACGGTCGATGACGCGGGCCGGGAAACCACGGTGGTGGGGAACGTATTCCTGCGGGTGCGCGGCTGGTTCATCTCCGCGCCGCGCCTCGCGGCCGGAGGCAACTACTGGGCGCTGTCGGATGCCAAGGCCATCGCGGCCAAGATCAAGGGAGATGTCGACATCGCACCGTGGTTCACGGCGGCGGCGGCCGGATTCTAGCGCTACCGCTCGACGCCTCCGGCTGGTTACGAATCCTCATGGCCCGGCACGAGCTCCGTGTGGAACGCGCTGGGTGGGGCGTTGGGCTTTACCACGACGGACTTGGCCGGCACGCCGACATTGACGTGATACGCGCGCACGTCCTTGGTGGCCACGGCGGCGGCCCCCACCATGCCATTCTCGCGGACCCGCACACCGGCCAGCACGGTGGCGTGATAGGTGATCCGCACGTCGTCTTCGAGGATGGTCTTGAGATTGGTGACCTCCTTCTGGTCGACGATGCTATGAGTGTGGCTGAAGATGCTGGCGTAGTCCGCGATGCTCACCCGATTCCCCAGGCGAATACCACCGCGATCGTCGAGTAGCACATGGCGATGAACGACCACGTCGTCTCCCACTTCCATGTTGTAACCGAATGAAAACTCGACGAACTGGAAGCACTTGAACCGATCACCGCAGCGCGCGAAGATGTGTCGCGCCAAAAGGCGCCGAAACCGTACGCCGAGGTGCACGTTTCCACCGCCCACCGGGGAGCGGTCGAAGCACTGCCAGAGCCAGAGCAATGGCTTGACGCGGTCGTACTTCTCGACGTTGACCTCGTTGTAGTACTCGGGCTCGAGCGTGATGTTGTGCGGGTCGAGCGCAAGTAGGCTGGCACGGCTCGGTGCGGGGAGCTTGGGGTCGTGTACCAGCTCTTGGTAGTCCCCGAGGTGCGGATAGTACAGTTGGAACAATGTGTCTCGGGTGAGCTGGAACCGATCGGTCGCCGGGTCCGCCAGGCGGGACACCAGTTCCTCGAGCCAGGCCTCATAGAAGCGGTCCGTCTGCGCGGGCAGCGCCACGTCGCGCAATGGGAGGTACGCCATGCTACCTCCCTTCCTCAGCGGCCTGCTGGGCCCGAAGCGTTACCCGCGATCGCTCGCGCTCGATGGTGCCGAGGTTGCGCTCCCAGGCGTTGGTCCGGAGGAGGCCGTACGAGAACGTCATCGGCTCGTACACCGCCAACTCGGTATCGAACACCACGATACCGGTAGCCTGTTCGCGCCTGCCGAGCTGCCCGCTGCCGAAGTTCGATGAGTAGGGGACGACTCCCGCTGGACGATAGCTCCGGCTCAGAACCTCGATCGACACCAGCTGGGGATTGAAGAGCACATCCGGGCTCAACCCGAAGAAGGTGACTAACACGAGCCCCGGAGTGGCCAGGTTGAGGGAGTCGATCGCCTGCTGGCGCGATGTCACAAGTTCGTGCAGGGATTGATAGGCGTCGGGCGCCAGAAGAC
>Ga0224512_10002698_pt1 | contig 16067 bp, 18 predicted proteins | sample SF_May12_sed_USG_4_FD_169103 | JGI IMG/M metagenome (GOLD analysis project Ga0224512, IMG submission 169103) | Sediment microbial communities from San Francisco Bay, California, United States - SF_May12_sed_USGS_13 | ecosystem: Environmental > Aquatic > Marine > Sediment | place: USA...
CATGCGCATCGCCCTGATCGCGTCGGTGTGCGTGGTTATCTACACGGGCTTCTTCCCGAGCGCTGCGCTCGAACTAGCGCGCGACAGCGTCCAAGGGCTCAGCGTCATGGGCGGCGTGATTCCGGGGCTCGGTCAGTAGCCGAATCCTCGCGGCGACCCGAACCTACCAATCCAGAGCATATGAAGCGTCATATCTTCCGCCAATACGACATCCGAGGGATCGTCGGCGAGGACCTCGACCCCCGGATCGCCGAGGCCGTCGGGCGCTCCTTTGCCTCGCAAGTGGCCGAGCAACGCGGAATCGAGCGGCCGCGCATCGCGGTGGGCCATGACAACCGCGCCTCATCGCCCGACCTGGCGGCGAGCCTCATCGGCGGCCTTCGCGCCGCCGGAGCGGACGTGTTGAACGTCGGCATGGTTCCCACTCCGGTCCTCTACTGGTCGGAGGTGGTGTTCGAGACCGATGCGGCTGTTCAGATCACGGGCTCGCACAATCCGCCCGAGTGGAACGGGATCAAGATGTCCAGTGGACGCGCGGCGCTCTACGGCGACGCCATCCAGGACCTGTACCGGCGCATCGACGAGGGTGATCTCCGAGACGGTGACGGCGGGCTCGAAACGATCGAGGTCCTGCCTCGATACGTCCGGGACGTCGCCGGTCGCTTCGAGCTCGCCCGCCCGATGAAGGTCGCGGTGGACTGCGGCAACGGAAGCGGGGCCCTCGTGGCCGTCGAGCTGCTCGAGGCGATGGGCGTCGAAGTCACGCCACTCTTCTGTGAGTCGGATGGGACGTTCCCGAACCATCATCCCGACCCCACGGTCGACGAGAACCTCGAGGACCTCATTCGCGCCGTCCGTGCCACGCCGCACGACCTCGGCGTGGCGTTCGACGGTGACGCCGACCGGATCGGCGCGGTGGACGAAAACGGCGAGATCGTCCGCGGAGACATACTGCTCCTGCTCTTCGGCCTGGACCTGCTCGAGAAGCGCGGCGCCGGCCAGAAGCTGGTCTTCGACGTGAAATGCAGTCAGGTCCTGCCCGAGGTCTTCGAACAGGCCGGCGGAGAGCCCATCATGTGGAAGACCGGGCATTCCCTGCAGAAAGTGAAGATGAAAGAGACGGGAGCGCTGCTCGCCGGCGAACTGTCCGGGCACATCATGGTTGCTGACGACTACTTCGGCTTTGATGACGCGCTCTACGACGCCTGCCGGCTCATCGCGCTCCTGAGCCGATCGGAACGTTCTCTGGGCAAACGGGTTGCCGACTTCCCGGTGTACGTCTCGACACCCGAGATTCGCATCGAGGTGACCGAGGAGCAGAAATGGGAGATCGTGGACGAGGCCGTGGCGCACTTCAAGGCCGACCACGACGTGATCGACGTGGACGGGGCCCGCGTGCAATTCGGCGACGGGTGGGCGCTGCTCCGAACGTCGAACACGCAACCCGTGATCGTCGCGCGCTTCGAGGCCCGAACCCAGGAACGTCTGGACGAGATCCGCTCGGAGGTCGCCAGCTGGCTGGCTCAGCGGGGCGTGTCGCTACCCTGAACCCCACCGCCGCATGAGCTCTCCGTCGTCAGAACTGTTGGCCACGCTGCGCGGCGGGCGCGTGGTGATCGGGGTGATCGCCGCTGCGCTTCTCTTGACGGTGTTCGGCCGCGCGGTCACGGCCGCGTACGTAGAGATCCTGTGGCAGTCCCAGGCCGGATATTTCGACGCCTTCCTCACACGAATGATCTGGGAGTGGGGCGCGCGGGTCGGCGCCGGCCTCTTCGTCGCGGCGGTCGTCTACTTCAACCTGAGAATCACCTCCACCACGCTCGGCGGGATCCAGATCCGACGGCGCTTCGGGAACCTCGAGATCTCGGAGCAGATCCCGCGAAGGTACGTCACGTGGGCGATCCTGGCGGCCTCTATGTTCCTGGGCCTCTGGTTCGGGGCGTCGGTCTCGGCGGGCACGGGCCGGGCCGTGCTCCTGGCGGTGTCGGCGGAATCGTGGGGGGTCGCCGATCCGGTGCTGGGCCGCGACCTCGGGTATTACGTGTTCTGGTGGCCGGTCCTCGCGCGAATCGTGACGTACGCGTTGGTGGTCACGTTCCTCGCGTTCACGCTTGCCACGGGGGGTTATTCCGCCACCGGTGCCCTGGCGTGGGTCGGGGGAAAGCTGCGCGCGCAGGACGTGGCCCGACTCCACCTGGGTGGCATCCTCGCCACCTTCTTCGTGTTGCTCGCGCTGCGGCTCTGGATCGGTCGCTACGAGCTCCTCATGAACGGCAACTCAGCGGTGCAAGGCATCTTCGGCTTCGCCGACGCGCAGGCTCGGCTGCCCGCGCTCCAGACGTTGACGGTGCTGAGCGTAGGCGCCGCGGCGGGCACGCTCTGGGGAGCGGTGAAGAACCGCCCGTGGCCCATTCTTGGATCGTTCGCGGCCGTGGTGCTGGGTAGCGTGCTCATCGGCAACGTCTATCCGTCGCTGGTGCAGGGCTTCCGAGTCGAGCCGAACGAGCTCGAGCGGGAGACGCAGTACATCCAGTACAGTCTCGACTTCACCCGTCGTGGGTACGGGCTCCACGCCGAGGCGATGGAGCGGCGGGCCTTGGACTTCGACGGACAGGCGCCGATCGACTGGGAGCTCGCCAGCGAGCAGCTGTCCGGACTTCCGGTTTGGGGATCGCGCGCGTTGCTCACCGCCTACGAAGAGCTCGAGGCCCTGTATCCCTATTACGACTTCGAGCGGGTCGCCATCGACCGGTATCCATCCGACTCGGGCCTGGCTCCGGTCGCGGTCTCCGTGCGGGAAGTGAACCCCGGCAACATCCCGGAGCGAAACTGGCAGAACGTCCACCTGCGCGAGATCTACATCGCCGGACGGGGCGCCGTAGCCAGCCTCGCCTCACATCCCTCCCCGGCGGCACGCCCTGAGCTCCTCCTACGGGGGATCCCGCCCACGCCCACGGCCGCCGCGTTGGCTCGCGGAAGCGCCCTTTCGCTCGAGCGACCTGAGATCTTCTTCGGTGTGGCGCCACAGGAGCCCTACGCCATCGCGACCCCCGGCACCGATCAGTTCTCGGCACCGGACGGCACGCTCGGCGTAGCCGGGGTCGATTTCCCCGAGGGGATTCCGCTCTCGTCCGCACTTCGGAAGGCGCTACTCGCGTGGCGGTTCGCCGAGGTCAATCTCATCTTCTCGAGCGAGCTGACGGAAGAGAGTCGACTGATCCATCGGCGTCGCGTCCTCGAGCGCGCCTCGGCGATCGCGCCCTTCCTGCGCTTCCCTGAGGATCCGTACCCGGTCATCGCCGGGGGGCGGGTCGTGTGGATCCTCGAGGGATTCACGGCCACGTTGGCGTATCCCTTGTCGGCTGCGTATGAGCTCGGCTCTGTCCGCAGGCCCGTGTCGTACGTCCGAAACAGCGTGAAGGTGACGGTGGACGCGGTCACCGGTGACATCGACTTCTACCGCGTGCCGGTGGCCGATCCCATCGCGGATGCCTACGAGGTGGCCTACCCGGGGCTGATCGAGCCGATCGCGGAGATGCCGAGCCAGCTTCGCGACCATCTGCGCTATCCGCGGGTGCTGCTCGACCTCCAGAGCCGCGTGCTCCTGCAGTACCACCAGGAGTCGGCCTCCGCGTTCCACGGTCAGCAGGACGTCTGGATGACGCCGCAGGAGTTGGCCGTAAACATGAACGAGGTTCCGTACGAGGCCGAATACGGGATCTATCGACTTCCCGGTGAGGAGCCCCGGTTTCAGCTCTCGACCGTCTTCGTTCCGTTGGGGCGCCAAAACCTGACCGCGATGCTCGTGGCCCGGACGGACGACCGCGGCGTCCCCGAGACGATCCTGCTCGACATTCCGGTCTCTGACGAGGTGCTCGGCCCCGGCCAGGTCGAGGCGTTCCTAGAGCAGGAACCGGACATTTCGGAGCAATTCTCGCTCTGGAGGACCGGTGGCTCGCAGGTTTGGACGGGCCACCTCCACCTCGTGCCCGTGGGCAACCGCCTCGTCTACATGGAGCCGGTCTTCCTCGCCGCGGAAGGGGACGCGATCCCGGAGCTTCGACGTTTCGTGGTGAGTGACGGGGATCAAGTCGTTTGGGGTGGAACGCTCGCAGAGGCGATCGGACAGCTTTCGGGCCGGATCCCGGCTGGCACACCCTCGGAGGTACGAGATACCGACGCCGAGCGTGTGCCGGGTCTCGACTCGGCACGGTGGCCGGCCGAGGCGCTCGATTTGCTCGGCAGGGCCGAAGACCGAGCCCGGCAAGGTGACTGGCAGGGGTACGGCGAGGCGCTGGCGGAACTGCGGGCGCTGCTCGAGCGTCTCGGCTCCGGTGGCGCATAGCACAACCCGGGCCCATGCGTGGGCGATCAGGACGATCGCAGCGCCTTATGCGCCGGGCGACTCGTCGTCCGCAGCTTCTTGCCCTGGCGCCTCGGACGGGTCCGGACCTGCCTGCGCCTCCGCCTCGAGCCTTCGACGCTCCGCCTTTTCCTCGGCCTTCTTCTGTTTCTTGAGCTCCCGCTGACGCTTCTCGAAACCGTAGTTGACACGTTTCCCCATGCTTCCTCCGCAGAAATCATCCACCGCGCCTCCCGAGTGGAGCCCGCGGGTCTGGACGTGATCGAGTGCCCGCTGGCTCGTGCGCGCAGGACCCGCTTCGTCGATCAGCCCTCATGAATGTAGTGCCGAGCAACGATATCGAGACGATCGTCCGGCAACTCGACGCCGCCCTACGCGCGGCGGGTGAGCCCGAGCGAGCGATCAACGAGAAGAGTTACCTGAAGAGCCCGATCGAGCATTACGGCGTTCGGGTGCCCGCGATTCGGAGCACCGTGAAGTCCACGTTGGGCGCCCAGGGAGGGCTCACCATCCCTCGGCTCCGTGCACTCGTGCGGCGACTTTGGTCGAGCTCGGTCCACGAGCAACGGATGGCGGCGGTGATCTTGCTCGAGCAAAACGCGGAGTCGCTGGGAGCCGGCGACCTGCCTCTCGTTTACGAGATGATCCGGGACGCCTTCACCTGGGCGTACGTGGACGGCCTGGCCGCCCGAGTCGCAGGGTCGATCATCGAGCGGCATCCAACTCAGGCCGGCGAGCTGGATCGATGGGCACAGGACGACAGCTTTTGGGTCCGCCGTGCCGCGATGCTCGCGCTCATGGGGCCTTTGCGGGCAGGGCGGGGCGATTGGGCACGGTTCGCAGGCTACGCCGACGCGATGCTCGAGGAAAAGGAGTTCTTCATCCGCAAGGCGATCGGATGGGTACTACGGGAGACCTCGAAGAAGCGTCCGCAACTCGTGCGGCAGTACGTCGCTTCGCGCCTCGACCGGATGTCGGGCCTCACATTTCGCGAGGCTGTGAAGCGACTCCCCGAGAAAGACCGAGCGGAGCTCGACAGGGCGAGGGCGGGCGGCGGATCGCGTTAGGCAAGTCGATACGAAGACCTTCGGTTCGCCGACGCCTCCTTCGGCACTCGGGACGACGGCGACGGTCCCATCGTACGCCGTTGATCCCATGTAGGGGCGCTGGTAGCTTTTCGTGCTCTCCGGTCACCGTCCGCCATCCGGCTGGCACGGAACACCCGTCGCAACCCCACGGACAACGCATGGACATCCACGAATACCAGGCGAAAGAGCGTTTCCTCGCCGCGGGGATCCCGGTCCCGCCGGGCGAGATCGCGACCACCCCCGACGAGGCGGAGTCGATCGCGTCGAAGTACGGCGGGCCGGTCATGGTCAAGGCGCAGGTCCACACCGGTGGCCGAGGCAAGGCGGGTGGCGTGAAGTACGCGAAAGACGCTGCCGAAGCCCGTGAGCACGCGACGAAGATCCTCGGAATGGACATCAAAGGGCTGAGAGTCGAAAAGGTCCTGGTCACCCCCGCGGAGGACATCGACACCGAAGCATACGTCGGCGTTCTCATCGACCGCAGCACGCAATCGGCGACCTTCATGGTCTCCGCCGCGGGAGGGATGGACATCGAGCAGGTGGCCGAAACCCAGCCGGACGCGATCCGTCGTCTCGCGGTCGACCCGCGTTACGGGCTTCTGCCACACCAGGCTTATTGGCTGGCGAACTTCCTCTACGAGGACCCTGGCCTCGTGAAGCAGGCGAGCAAGGCGATCGCACAGCTGTACCGATCGTTCGTGGACTCGGGCGCATCGATGACTGAGATCAACCCGCTCATCACCACGCCCGACGGCAAGGTGAAGGCGATCGACGCGAAGATGTCGATCGACGACAACGAGTTGTTTCGGCGTCCGGAAGTCGCCGCGATGCGCGACTCGTCCTCCGAACCGCCTTCGGAAACCAAGGCGCGCGAGGCAGGACTCTCGTACGTGAAGCTGGACGGGTCCGTCGGCTGCTGCGTGAACGGAGCGGGTCTCGCAATGGCCACGATGGATCTGGTCAAGTACTACGGGGGAGAGCCCGCGAATTTCCTCGACATCGGAGGCTCCTCGAACCCTGACAAGGTGGTTTCGGCACTCGAGATCATCACGTCGGATCCCAACGTGAGGGCGATCCTCTTCAACATCTTCGGTGGGATCACCCGTTGTGACGACGTGGCGAACGGAATCGTCGAGGCCACGCAGCGGATCGACATGAAGGTCCCGATCGTCATCCGCTTGACCGGGACGAACGAAGAGAAGGCGCTCGAGATTCTCGAGGACGCCGGCTTCTCTGCCTACACCTCCATGGACGACGTCGTCGAGAAAGCCGTCCAGCTCGCCAACGGATAAGCGACCCACGCATGTCAATCTTCATCGATTCCGATACCAAGCTGGTCGTCCAGGGCATCACGGGACGTGACGGGTCTTTCCACACCCGTCAGATGATCGAGTACGGAACCCAGGTCGTCGCGGGCGTCACCCCGGGCAAGGGCGGTCAGTCGTTCGACGGCCCGGACGGAGTGGAGGTGCCGATCTTCAACTCGATGGATCGGGCCGTCGCCGAGACCGGGGCGAACACCTCGGTCATCTATGTCCCGCCGGCCTTCGCGGGCGACGCGATCCTCGAAGCGGCGGACTCGGGCGTGCACTTGGTCGTGGCGATCACGGAAGGGGTTCCGGTGCTCGACATGGCCAGAGCCCATGCGTTCGCCCGCGACAAGGGTGTACGTATTCTCGGACCGAACTGCCCGGGGCTCATTTCCCCCGGGAAGTCCAAAGTCGGCATCCTTCCCGCGCAGATCGTCGCGGAGGGCCCGATCGGCGTCGTGTCGCGGTCGGGGACGCTCACCTACGAGGCGGTCTTCCAGCTGACGAGCGTCGGTCTGGGCCAGACAACGTGCGTCGGCATCGGCGGCGACCCCCTCATCGGCACGAACTTCATCGATTGCCTGGCCGCCTTCGAAGCGGATCCCGACACGACCGCCATCGTCATGATCGGTGAGATCGGAGGGACGGACGAGCAGGACGCAGCGACGTACGTGAACGCCGAGCTTTCGAAGCCGGTGGTCGGGTTCATCGCCGGTCAGACCGCGCCTCCGGGCCGCCGAATGGGCCACGCGGGCGCGATCATCAGCGGTTCCGCCGGAACCGCCGAGGAGAAGATGAAGGCCTTCGAGGACAACGGGATCGCCGTGGCCAAGCGCCCCGCCGACATCGTGGGCCTGATTCAGGACGCCCTCGGGTAGAGCCCGTGGCGTCGTACTACGGTTCCCCAGTGGGAACCGACACATTCCTCCACTCACGGCCATCGAGCCGACGAGGGAAGGAGGGGAAGATGGACGCGCGAGCCAGAGAAGCACTGTTGGTGGAGGACGCCGCGGACGCGGCGAAATACCGGGTGTATCCCCAGACCCCGCTTTCGGAAGTGGTGGACCTCATGGTCCGGAGGGGTGTGCGGGCCGTGCCCGTGGTGGGCGACCGCTACGAGGTGCTCGGGATCATCACGACGGGCGATGCGCTCAGCCGTGTGTTGAGCACCCATCCTGAGGAGGACGCCGCGCACGGGCGTGCCGAGCTCACGGCTCGGGACGTGATGACGCGGGCCGTCCTATGCGTGTCGGAGTCGCAGCCGCTGCTCGACGCGGCGCGCATGATGGTGAACCGCAAAGTCGAGCAGCTTCCCATCGTTCGCGACGGGGAACTCGTCGGACTGATTACCAGAAACGCCGTACTCCGCGCCCTGCGTGGAGAGCCCGAACCAGACAACGAATCGGAAGAGTCATGAGCCATACACTCGCCATCATCAAGCCCGATGCCGTCGAGTCGGGGAACGCCGGAAAGATCCTAGCGCATCTGGAGACCGCCGGCTTCGCGATCCGTGCCCTTCGGTTGACGACGCTCAACCAAGCCCAAGCTGGGGCGTTTTACGCCGTGCACCAGGGGCGCCCGTTCTACGACGAGCTCGTCGAATTCATGACCTCTGGCCCCGTGGTCCCACTCGTGCTCGAGGCGGACGACGCGGTCGCCAAGCTGAGGGAGACGATCGGGGCGACAGACCCTGCCGAGGCAGCCGCCGGCACGGTGCGGAAGCTCTACGCCGAGTCGAAGGGGAGGAACGCCATCCACGCGTCCGACTCCGATGCCAACGCCGAGACCGAGATCGCCTTCTTCTTTTCCACGCACGAGCGCCTCGGCCTCTAGCGTGCGGAGGGTGGTCCCCCGGACCCCAACCTCTTCGATCGCTAGACATTACGCGCATTGCTGCTAGCTTCTATGACTATGCTCAGAGTCGATCTCGGGCAGTTGGACCGAGAAGGTTCCGTCGCGGTCGAAGGCGTGATCGGGGCGGACGACGATCTGTGGCGGGAAACGGACCTGGAGTGGTCAGGAGACGTGAACGTGCGGCTCCGGGCTTCGTTTGCGGGGACCGGGGAAGTGGTCGCACGTGGCTCGGTCGCGGGGGTGCTCAAGCAGGAATGCCGGCGTTGTCTCCAGCCGGTCGAGACCCACTTCGCGGAAGACGTGACGATGGTGTACGTCGCCGACGGGGACGAAGGCGGTGGAGAATACGCTCTGGAACCGGTCGGCGACGCCCTGGACCTGAGCGGAGCAGTGCGCGAGGAGATCGTCCTCGCCGTGAATCCTTTTGTCGTGTGCAAACCGGAGTGCAAGGGCCTCTGCCCCCGGTGTGGTCAAAACCTCAACGACGAGGTATGTGACTGCGCGGTGGACGAAGCCGACCCACGTTGGGCTGTACTTCGGGAACTGAAGAGCGAGTAGACCGATGGCCGTCCCGAAGAAACGAACGTCGAAGCAGCGCAAGCGTAAGCGCCGTACGCACTATAAAGCCGAGGGCATTACGGTGCACACATGTCCCAAGTGTGGTGACGCCAAGCGCCCACACCGGGTCTGCCCGACCTGTGGCCATTACAAGGGCGAGCCGGTACTCGAAGTCGTCGTAGACTGAGTGTCGGCACCCGGCCGATCCGCTCGGACGATTCGGACGGCGTCGTCGATGCGATCCTCTCGGACCTCCAATCGGGCGAGGTGACGTGCGCATAGTCCTCGACGCCATGGGGACCGACGCGGCCCCGTCGCCCGAAGTCGAAGGCGCCCTCATGGCGCTTCGCGACGCCGGAGAGGAGGTCGAGATCGTTCTCGTCGGAGACGAGTCCGTGATCCGGGCTGAGATGGCCAAGCACGCGGACGTTCCCACTCGGCTACACCTACGCCACGCGCCCGACCGGGTCACGGCGGCGGACTCACCCGCCACGGTGGTCCGCCGCAAGCCCGAGTCCTCCATCGTCGTGGGCCTTCGGATGCAGAAGGACGGCGAAGCGGACGCCTTCGTCAGTGCCGGCTCCACCGGTGCGGTCATGGCGGCCTCGCTCTTCACCCTCCGGCCGCTTCCCGGGGTCGAGCGACCCCCGGTCGGGACGCTGCTTCCCACGGCGCGTGACCTGTGCCTGCTTCTCGATGCCGGGGCCAACATAGACTGCAAGCCCCAGCACCTGGTGCAGTTCGCCCACCTCGGGAGCGTGTACGCGAAGGACACCATGGAGCGTGAGAACCCGCGCGTCGGCTTGCTCAACATCGGGGAGGAGCCCGGCAAGGGAAACGACCTCACGATCGAGACCTTCGAGCTTCTGTCGGCGGCGCAAGGGATCAACTTCATCGGCAACATCGAGGGCCGCGACATCGTCGAGGGCCAATGCGACGTCATCGTCTGCGACGGTTTCGTGGGCAACGTGCTGCTCAAGTTCTACGAGTCCGTCGCCGGTTACATCGTGAACCTGCTCCGGAGCGAGCTCGACGGGGTCGAAGACGGCCTCGTCGACCTCGAACACGTCTTCCGGGTGCTCGATTACGCGGAGTACGGCGGGGCCCCGTTACTCGGACTCGGCGGCGTCTCGATCATCTGCCACGGTGAGTCTCCGCCGAAGGCCATCCGCAACGCGCTCTCCGTGGCTGCGCGCGCCGTTCGATCCGACCTCGTGAAGCACAGCGCCGAGGACCTACAACTATGATCAAGCCCACGCCGATCGCTGAAATCGTCGCAACGGGTCGGTTCCTGCCCGACAACGTCGTGACCAACGACGACCTCGCCGAGCGAATGGACACGTCCGACGAGTGGATCCGGACACGCACGGGGATCAGCGAGCGGCGAATCGCTCCGGACGACATGGGTGCCGCCGATCTCGGGGCACGTGCCGCGACGATCGCGCTGCAACGGGCCGGGCTGGAGCCCGGAGAAATCGACATTCTCGTGGTGTCCACGGCGACGCCCGATCGCTGGCTCCCCTCGACCGCCTGCGATATCCAGGCGCTCCTGAAGTGCGACAACGCCGTCGCGTTCGACATCATGGCGGCATGCACCGGGCACCTGTACGGGTTGAGCATGGCCGAGGGATATCTCGCGGCGGGTCGAGGGGAGGTCGCGCTCGTCATCGCGGCCGAGAAGATGAGCGCGATCCTCGACTGGAACGACCGGACGACCGCCGTCCTGTTCGGCGACGGGGCGGGCGCCGCGGTCCTGAGGCCCTCGAACGGCTCCGGGCGTGGCATTCTATCGTCGCACCATCAGTCCGACGGGAAGTTGGCCGAGCTACTGTACAGACCCGGTGGCGGCGCGCTCGACCCGATCAGTCAGTCGGTCCTCGACGAGGGTCGGCATCTGCTCAAGATGCAGGGGAGGGAGATCTTCAAAAACGCGGTTCGGTCGATGGCGGAAGCGTGCGACATCGCGATGCAGAAGGCGGGCTGGACGGCCAACGACGTCGATCTCCTCGTGCCCCACCAGGCGAACATCCGCATCATCGAGGCGACCGCGAAGTACGCGGGAATCCCGATGGAGAAGGTCTTCGTCAACGTGGACCGGTATGGCAACATGAGCTCGGCGACTGTGCCGATTGCGCTCGACGAGGCCATCGAACAGGGTCGCGCCGGCCCCGATGCGAATGTCATGACGGTCGCCTTCGGTGCGGGCCTCACCTGGGGCGCCATGGCGCTCCGCATGTAGCGCCCGTCCACCGACCCGCATGTCACTCGCTCTGCTCTTTCCCGGCCAAGGATCTCAACACGTCGGTATGGCGCGTGCACTCGCGGATGCCGAAGCGGCGGCCGCCACGGTCCTGCGCACGGCCGACGAGGTGCTCGGCTTCTCCCTCTCCCGACTCATGGCCGAGGGGCCGGAGGACGAGCTCACGGCCACCAAGAACGCCCAACCGGCGCTGCTCACGCATTCGGTCGCGGTCCTTCGGGTCATTCACGGCCGGCTCGGTCCCGTGGGGTTGGCGGCCGGGCACTCGCTCGGAGAGTTCAGCGCCCACGTCGCCGCCGGAACAATCGGGTTCGAGGACGCCCTCCTCGCCGTGCGTCGCCGCGGCGAGCTCATGTTTCAAGCGGGCCAGGCCCGTCCGGGCGCGATGGCGGCGATCCTCGGGCTCGACGACGAGGCCGTGGAGGCCGTGTGCGCCGAGATCGACGGGGGAGTCTGCGTTCCCGCGAACTACAATTCTACGGGGCAAACCGTCATCAGCGGCGACGTCGCGGCCGTCGAGGAAGCAATGTCGCGGGCGACGTTGGCTGGAGCGAAGAAGGTCGTCGCCCTGAACGTCTCGGGCGCCTTCCACTCTCCGCTCATGGAGCCCGCGGCGGACGGTCTACGGGCGCATCTCGAGGGTGTGGCGTTCGAGAATCCCACCTATCCGGTGGTTTCGAACGTCACCGCCGAGCTCGTCACGGACGGCGAGACCGCCCGTAGGCTCCTCGTCGAGCAGCTCACGTCTCCGGTGCGGTGGTCGGCGTCGATCCGCACGATGACCGCTCAGGGCGTGGACCGCTTCCTCGAGCTGGGACCGGGCTCCGTGCTCGCGAAGATGAACCGCCGGAACGCGAAAGGCGTGCCGAGCGACGCCCTCGGCGAGCCCCAGGACATCGAGACATGGAAGGCTACATGAGCGAGCGTGAGTTGGACGGCAAAGTCGCCATCGTTACGGGAGGTTCCCGGGGCATCGGCCTGGCGATCTCGCACGCCCTCGCGGAAGCGGGCGCCCGGGTGGCCGTCGTCGCACGAAATTCCGAGCGAGCCGCGGCGGCGGCGGCTGAGCTGCCAGGTGAGGGACACGCGAGCTTCACCTGCGACGTCGCGGATCCCGAGCAGGTGTCGGCCACACACAAAGCCGTCGAAGAAGCGCTCGGGCCGGTGACCATTCTCGTCAACAACGCGGGCATCACGCGCGACAACCTCCTCCTCCGCATGAAGGATGAGGAATTCGATGAAGTGATAGCAGCCAACCTCAAGGGTGCATTCAACTTCACCCGTTCCGTGACACGGGGCATGATGAAGCAGAGGGATGGTGCGATCCTCAACGTCACTTCGGTGGTGGGGCTCATGGGCAACGCCGGTCAGGTGAACTACGCGGCCTCGAAGGCGGGCCTCGTCGGGCTGACCAAGAGTGTGGCGAAGGAGCTCGCCTCACGCGGTATCCGCTGCAACGCCGTAGCCCCCGGGTTCATCAGCACGGACATGACCGATGAGTTGACGGAGGCGCAGATCGAGGCACTCAAGGATCAGATCCCCTTGGGGAGTCTTGGAGAGCCGACGGACATCGCCGCCGTTGTTCGGTTTCTCGTAGGGCCCGGGGCGCGCTACATTACCGGCCAGGTTTTGGCGGTCGACGGCGGGATGGTGATGTAGGATCCCGCGGCACCGCCATTTTCATTCCGATCGAACCGTCAGTCAATCGACATCTCCAGGAAGAGAAGGGGGAGGAGACATGAGTGAGCCCACTGCGGCGAGGGTCCGCGAAATCATCATCAACGAGCTAGGCGTCGAGCCTGACAAGGTGACCGACGAGGCCTCGTTCGTGGAGGATCTCGGGGCCGACTCGCTCGACACCGTCGAGCTCGTCATGGCGTTCGAGGAGGAGTTCGGGATCGACATCCCCGACGAGGCGGCCGAGCAGATGCGCACCGTCGGCGACGCGATCAAGTACCTGAATGAGAACGCGTCGGACTGACCTCCAGCAGTCGGGGTTCATCGACTGAATGAGTAGGACTGATCGAGATGGATAAGGGGATGGAAGGCCACAAGAGGGTCGTCGTCACGGGTATGGGCCTCGTTTCTCCGGTCGGAAACGACGTGGAGACGACGTGGTCTAACCTCTTGGCCGGCAAGAGTGGAGGGGGGCCGATTACGTCCTTCGACGCGACCGAGGACTTCGCATGCCGCATCGGGTGCGAGGTGAAGGACTTCGACCCGCTGAGCGTGATGGACAAGCGGGAAGTCCGGCGGCACGATCGTGTCTCACAGTTCGCGGTCGCGGCCTCCGCCGAGGCCCTCGCGTCCGCGGGCCTCGAGGGCCCGCCTCCGGGCGGAGATCCCGGACGGTTCGGGGTCATCTTCGGGAGCGGGATCGGAGGAATCGCCACCTTCGAAGAGCAGCATCGCAAGCTGATCGAGCAAGGACCGAACCGGGTCAGCCCGTTCTTCATCCCGATGTTCATTCCCGATATCTCCGCGGGTCTCATCTCGATCCGTTGGAATCTGCGCGGCCCCAACTACGCCACGGTTTCCGCATGCGCGTCTTCCGCGCATGCCATCGGCGACGCGATGCGCCACATCCGTCACGGCGACGCCGACATCATGATCGCCGGAGGCGCGGAGGCGACGATCACGCCCATGACCTTTGCGGGCTTTTCGTCCATGAAGGCGATGTCGATCCGTAACGACGACCCATCGGGCGCCAGCCGTCCGTTCTCGGCGGACCGTGACGGATTCGTCATGGGAGAAGGGGCGGGAGCGCTCGTCCTGGAGTCGTTGGAGCACGCCGAAGCGCGGGGCGCCGAAATCCTCGGCGAGATCGCGGGATACGGCCTCAGTGCGGACGCGCACCACATCACGGCGCCGCCGCCCGGAGGGTACGGAGCACAGGCAGCGATGAGGATGGCGCTCGACTACGCCCATGCGGCCGAAGAGGACGTCGACTACGTCAATGCGCACGGAACGTCGACCATGGCGGATGCAATCGAGACCGAGGCCATCAAAGCGGTCCTCGGGGAGCATGCGTACGACATCGTGGTCGGATCCACGAAGTCCATGACGGGACACCTCTTGGGCGCCGCTGGCGCACTCGAAGCCATCGTTTCGCTCATGGTGTGCCGGACCGGGAAGATCCCGCCGACGATCAACTTCACGGAGGCTGACCCGGCGTGCGATCTGGAGTACGCGCACGCCGGCATGATGGAGCGTACCGTCGACCTCGCGCTCACGAACTCGTTCGGCTTCGGCGGCCACAACGTCTGCCTAGCGATCCGGGGCTGGAACTGAGCGTCCGGTCCGCGGCCACCCTCGGCTGGACCGACGGCAGGGTGTCGAGCGGCTTCGGGAAGCGATGGTAGACCACCGCGTCGGCCTCGGCTACGACTCCCACCGCTTCGACGAGTTGCGCCGCTTGGTGCTCGGGGGAGTGGACATCCCGGACCACCCGGGGCTGCGTGGACACTCCGACGGCGACGCCGTCGCCCACGCGATCATCGACGCCATCTTGGGTGCGGCCGGAGCCGGGAATGTGGGGAGCCACTTCCCACCATCCGAAGACCAGTGGAGGAACGCCGACTCGATCCAGCTGCTGAGCCGGGCGACGGGCGTCCTCCACGATCGAGGGTATCGCGTCGTCAACGTGGACGTCACCGTGGTTTGCGAGACCCCGAAGATCCAACCGTGGGCGGACAGCATGAGTGCGCGCCTCGGCGAGGCGATGTCCGTACCGGCCGACCGGGTGTCCGTGAAGGGTAAGAGCAACGAGGGGCTGGGCTGGATCGGCGAACGCCTCGGGCTGGCCGTCCACGCCGTGGCCCTCATCGAGAGGGCACCACCGCGGTCGGGCGCCGACTGAAGACGGAGAGGCCCGGGCGTGAGGGAATTCGTGGCATGGATGAACGAGCTTCCCGAGCCGGGAATCTACGCGGTTCTTTGGATCGGCGCGGCGCTCGAAAACCTCGTACCGGCGGTTCCCGCCGACACCTTCGTCGCGCTGGGAGGATTCCTGGCCGGCGCGGGCATCGGGGAGCTGCGGGCGGAGTGGGTCTTCGCCGGCACCTGGCTATTCAACGTGACGGGGGCGCTGATGATCTATTACCTCAGCGTTCATCGCGGGCCGGCCTTCTTCAATCGGGGAGCCGGCCGGTGGCTGCTGCGTCCGCACCAGATGGAGCGGGTCGCGGCGTTCTATCGGCGTTGGGGCCTCCCCGCGATCTTCTTCTCGCGCTTCGTTCCCGGGATCCGGGCCGTGGTTCCCGTCTTCGCCGGCACCACACGACAGGGCTGGATTCGCGTGGCCCTACCGATCGCCATCGCCTCAGGCCTCTGGTACGGTGGACTGGTCTACCTCGGGCTTCTGGCCGGGAGGAATCTCGACGCCCTGGAGCGCGCGCTCGGGAGTCTCAACCGGACGCTGACCGTCGCCGCGATCGTGATCGCGCTTACCGTCGGTGTCTGGTGGGTCTGGTCGCGACGCCCCCCCGAGTCCGATGACTGAGGCCCGGGCGTTTCGCCTCGAGCAGTTCCACGACTTCATGACGTTCGAGCGGGGCCTCTCGGATCGCACGGTGGCGGCATACGAGCGCGATCTGCGTCGCTGGGTCGAGTTTACGCGTGCAGCAGGTGTCGAG
>Ga0224512_10002699_pt1 | contig 16066 bp, 12 predicted proteins | sample SF_May12_sed_USG_4_FD_169103 | JGI IMG/M metagenome (GOLD analysis project Ga0224512, IMG submission 169103) | Sediment microbial communities from San Francisco Bay, California, United States - SF_May12_sed_USGS_13 | ecosystem: Environmental > Aquatic > Marine > Sediment | place: USA...
GTAAGGCCCGCAGCCCTGCCGTTGCGTCAGCCACAGCGCATGGTTCAGGCCGGCCGCGGCGACGTACTGCGCCTGTCGCGCATCGAGTTCGCTGGCCGCGGTGTTGCTCTCGAGCGCGCTCTCGGTTGTCATCAGCAGCGCGATCGCCGCCACCAGCGTGATCACGACGATCACCGGCAGCAGGATATAGCCGCGTTGTGGTGCCGGCCGGGTCACAGTGCGCCTCCGAGCCGCACCTGTGTCTGCAGGCTTACACTTTCCCCGGTCAGCGGGCTGGTCAGTTCCAGCGTGATCTCGACAATGTCGAACGTACCGCCGTTATCGAGGCGCTCGACGCGAAACCGGGTCACGTTTTCGGCGATATCCGAGATAATATAATCTCTGCCGGTGATACCATTGGTGCCGGTTTGGTCCCAGGGTACCGGCTGGCGCATCTTCAACACGCCGCTGGCGAGGTAAAAAACCAATGGGTCGTACCAGTCTTCGTCGACGAAGCCATCTTCGTCGTCGTCGGCGCTGTCGCCCTCGTCGAGCAAGCCATCGCCGTCGTCGTCGACGCCGCAGATGCCCGGGCAGCCATCGGCATTCATATCCGCCGGCGGATCTTCGTCGATGCTGCCGTCGCCATCATCGTCGATGTTGTTGACGGGGTCCTCGCCCTGGCTCAGGTCGTTACTCTCGTCATCGTCGCCATCAGGCGATAAAATATAGTCCGTGATGCCATTGCCGTCGTCGTCGATCAGGTAGATTCCCGGGCCAAAATCTTTATGGCTATCCGCCGGAAGATCCTCGTCGAGCAATCCGTCACCATCGTTATCGGCATCGGGGATGCCATTCCCGTCGAGGTCGAAATAGGCAGGCAGCGTTACCGCGAGCACCGCGGTCGCGAGCGTACTGTCGCCGATCGGCGGCGACGGCGGCAGGGTCTGTTCGCGGATGTTTTCGGGATAGTTGGTGGCCGGGTCATCGACCTCTGGCAGCAATAATCTGCGCGAGTGACCAATACTCTGCAGCATGCGCTGCATCGCGAAGCGCGCGTCGCGCGTGAGCCGGTTGCTTTGCGTGACCGCGTCCTGCGACTGCAGCGCCTGCCCGACCACCCCGGAAAGACCGGCGACGATCAGCGCCGCGATCGCGAGCGCCAGCATCATCTCGACGTAGGTAAAACCGCGCCCGGCGATGACGGGCCGCTGCGGGGGCGGAATTGTCGCGATGCTATTCAACGATCACGGTCTCCAGCGCGCGCGGGCTGTCCTCGATCGTCACGCGCAGCCACAGCAGGCCCGCGTCGGTGCCGGTAAACGGATCATTATCGGCGTCGGCATCGTCGCCGTCGTAGCGCGCCAGGAACACCAGGCGCCGCGATTCGGTGCCCGCGGGATCCGAAAAAGGTGGGGGAATCAATACGGTGGGGCCGGCGACCCCGTCGGCCTGTTGCAGCAGTTCGCCAAAAGACAGCGCCAGGGTTTGCTCCATTTTCGCGATCATGCGGTACTGGTTCCGCGCCAGCTGCGCATGCATGCCGCTGCCCTGGATGCCGCTGTGCATCGCGTCGAGCGCCGGCACCAGCATGATCGTGATCAACAGCGTCGCGATCAGCAGCTCCAGGTAGGAAAAGCCCGCCTGGCGTTGTGTCATTGCACCGTCACCCGGCCGGTCAGCGGCGCGACCGCGACCTCGCGCTGGCTGTTACCGTCGCTCAGCCTGACGACCCCGTCGAGCAGCCGGTAGACGCTGTCATCGGAGCCGAGGACCCACACCGGCACGCCTCGCGGGTCGAAGATCAGGCTGCGGCGGCGGCCTACCGTGAGGTAGTTGAAGATATCGCTGCTATTGGTAATCGACACGCCCGGGGCGAGGCTCAGGCGATCGGCTGCGAAGACGAAAGCCCGCTTGTCGACCGGGTGGTAGGGCACCAGCTCGGTGCTGACCGGGTCCGTGGTCAGATCCCATTTTTGCACCGTGATGGTCTGCGTCACCTGGCTGATGGTGACGCCGTGGTGTTCGCCGGTACGCAACGCCTCGGCGTGCGCGAAGCGCAGCGCCTGCGCGATCTGCTGCGCGGCGAGGTCGAGCTTTTGTTGACTGCCGGGTGAGGAATCAGGGATCACGACGAGCGCCATGATCCCCAGGATGAGGACGACTACCGACAGTTCCAGCAGGCTGTAACCAGCCTGCCGCTTACGCCTGTCAGCTTGAGGATGGATCCTGCGCAACGCACGGGTTCGGGCTAGCGCTGGTCGTACGAGGGCAGCGGACCGGCCGCGTCCGGATCGGTGGTGTCGTTGGCGATGAACTTGCCGACCACGTAGTCGTATTTCCAGCCCAGATTCGCGCCGGTGCCGGCCATCAGCAGGTCGCCGGTGTTGATCACCTCGAGCGTGCTCACCGCGGTGATCGGGTTCGGCGGCAGGGTATTCTTTTTCAGGTAGGGCCCGAACTGGAAATTGGCGTCCTTGACGCTACAGGCGCCGCCGTCGGCGTCGGTGTACAGGCTCATCTGGTCGAGGAACGCCTGCGCGCCCTGCGCGCCCGCGCCGCCGGTGCCGGTACCGGCGGTACCGGTACAGGCCGCGTCGACCGCGGTCAGCTCGCCCGGGTATTCGCCGTGCTGCTGGTAATACAGATCGACCGCGGAACGTATGTTGCCGAGCGTCGTATCGAGCGATGCGAGCTTGGCGTCGTCGGTAGACGACGCGAATTGCGGCACCACGATGGCCGCGAGCAGCGCCAGAATGATGACCACGATCAGGAGTTCTACGAGGGTGAAACCCTTCTCAATTGTGTTGCGTAACGGTTGCATTGTTCTCATCCTTTCTCAAAACTGAAACGAGTATAGACACGATGTCTCATTTATATAGGAATTTAATTTAAAACCTTGAATCAATTAACATTTTTAATTAAATTCCCGCTTACCCGACCACCCGGGTCAACTTGAATATCGGCAGTATCAGCGAGCTTACGATCAGCCCGACGACACCCCCCATAATCAGCAACATCACCGGTTCTGCGAGCCTCGACAGGGTGCGTAACTTGCTGGAAAGCTCGTTTTCAAAGTAATCGGCGAGCCGGCTCAAAACTTTAGGCAGATTTCCGGTTTCCTCGCCGGTGCTGATCATCTGTTCGACGATAGGCGGGATGAAGCTCACGTTTCTGAAACCGGCGGCGATGCCGTGGCCGGTCTCGACCTTGTCCTCGACCTGGCCGATGAAGCGCTGAAACAGGCTGTTTTTGACGACGTATTTGCAGGCCTGCAGCGAATCCATCATGCCGACGCCGTTGCCGAGCGAGAGGCTCAGCACGCGCAGCGCGTTGACCAGGTACATCTGCGTGTAAATATGGCGCATCAAGGGCAGGTTGAGTTTCGCCCAGTCGAGTTTTTGCGTGCCGCTCGCGGTCGCAGACCAGATCCTGAAACCGACGAGCGCGAGCGCGACGCCCGTCGACAACGCGATCCAGTGCTGCTTCAGCACCTCGCTGCTTGCCATCAGGAACACGGTGGTTGCCGGCAACTGGTCGGCGATCTGCGAGAACAGGTCGGCAAACTTCGGAAACACGACGACCAGCACGAAGACGACGACCGCAAGCGCGAATACCAGCAGGAACACCGGGTAGGACAGCGCCGATACCAGGGTCTGCTTCAGCTGGTCGCGCTTCTCGTCGAGCGCCAGCAGCTGCTGCAGCACTTCGTGCATGAAGCCGCCCTCCTCGCTCGCCGCGACCAGGTTGACGTAGGTGGTGGAGAAGACCTCGGGGTGCCTGCCGAGCGCGGCGGAAAACTGCATCCCCTGGCCGATGTCGTCGGACAACGACTCGACCAGGTCGGCCATGGCCGGATTATCGAGTTGCCTTTTGAGCGCCTGCAGGCTGGACTGCAGTGGCGTCCCGGTTTCGAGCAGCAGCGCCATCTGCTCGGTAAAGAACTTGCGGTCCCGGTCGGTGACCCGCCTCCCGAACGACAGCTTCGGCCGGCCTGCGCCCGCCGACCTGGCCTCGTTTTGCGTCCCGAGCTGCGCTGTTTTCGTATTGATTGCCATGCTACGCCCCCGCCCGCCTAGCTGTTGACCACGCGCCAGATTTCCTCGATCGTGGTCCTGCCTTCGCGCACGCGATCGATGCCGTCGTCGAACAGCAGCCGTACCCGGTGTTTTTCGAGGTACTCGGTCAACTCGTCGCGCGAGGCGTTGGCGATGATCAACCGCTGCAGATCGGGGGTGGTTTCGATGATTTCGTGGATACCCATGCGACCCTTGTAGCCGGCGTCGTAGCACTCGGCGCAACCGCGCCCCTTCGACAGGCGCACCTTGCCCTGGTCCTGCCAGCCGTACTGCTCGATGATCTCGGGGCTGGCCAGGTACTCGGTCTTGCAGTTCAGGCAGATCGAGCGCACCAGGCGCTGCGCGACCACGCCGATCATCGCCGACGACAGCAGGTATGGCTCTACGCCCATGTCGATCATGCGCGTGACCGCGCCGATGCTGTCATTGGTGTGCAGGGTGGACAGCACCAGGTGCCCGGTCAGCGCCGCCTGCACCGCGATCTCGGCGGTCTCGCGCTCGCGTATCTCGCCGACCATGACCACGTCCGGGTCCTGGCGCAGCACGTGCTTGAGCATCTTGGCGAAGGTCAGGCCGATGTTCTCGCGCACCGGGTTCTGGTTGACGATATCGAGCTGGTACTCGACCGGGTCTTCGATCGTGACGATATTTTTCTCGAGACTATTGAGGTAATTGATCGCCGAGTACAGACTCGTGGTCTTGCCGCTGCCGGTCGGGCCGGTGACGAGAATGAGCCCGTAGCTGCGATCGAGCAGGCGCTTGTAGGCCTTGACGTTGTCGGCCTGCATACCGAGCTTGTCGATATCGAGGATCGACTGGTTCTTGTCGAGCACGCGCAGCACGACCTTCTCGCCGTGCATGCCGGGCAACGAGCTGAAGCGCAGGTCGACCGAACGTCCCTGGGTATGCACCTGGATACGGCCGTCCTGCGGCATGCGCCGCTCGGCGATATCGAGATTGGCCATAACCTTGAGCCGCGACACCAGCGCCGGATGCAGCTCCATGCGCGGCGTCATGACCTCGTACAGCAGGCCGTCGATGCGAAATCGGACGCGACACTTCTTTTGCGCCGGTTCGATATGAATATCGCTGACCTTGTCGTGCACCGCGCGCTGGATGATCGAGTTGACCATGTTGATGACCGGGCTCTCGGCGGCCATCTCGTCGATACCGGTATAGTCGTCCGGCAGCGCGTTATCGATGAATTCGAAATCCTCGTCGAGGGCTTCGATCATTTCGGCGCCGTAGAGGCTGTCGGAACCGACATCGGATAGCGTCTTGACGATATCGCTCTTGCGTACCAGCACCGGGCGAATCTTGCAGTTCAGGCGCTCCTCGATTTCACGAAAACCCGCGATCGCCTGTGGATCGGATGTCGCTAGCGCGAGTTCGCCGCGAACCATGAACAGCGGCACGACCTTGAGCCGCTGTGCGACCTCGGCATCGAGTTGTACGAAAACGTCCTGGTCGACAAGGCCCTGGCGCATGACGATATACGGAATCCCCAGCTGCTCGCCGAGCGTGGTCAGGAACACGTCCTCGCCGACCCAGCCCTTGCCGACGATGATCTGGCCGAGGCGCTTGCCGCTCTTTTTTTGCAACGCGATCGCTTCTTCGACTTTCTCGGGAGATATCAGCCCCTTGCTGACCAGCAGGTCGCCCATGCGAATCGATTCGGGCGCCTTCGGTGGCGGCTTCACGACCTCGTGCTTGTCGATGTTGAAGCTGTTGACGATGTCGATGGCCTGGTCGAGCCCGGTAACCCGGAAGATATCGCGGATCAGCGGCTTCGCATTGGTAACCTTGAGCCAGCCGCCGTGCTTGAAGAGGCGCTGGCTCTGGTCCAGCAGGGTTTCGAGCCCGGCGCTGTTGATCAGCGCCACGCTGACCATGTCTATGATGAGCTGGATCTCGCGCGCGGCGATGGCCTCCTCGACCGCGCCCTCCAGTGCCTTGATCGCATCGGGCTCGGTCAGGTTGCCGCGCGGGAACAGGTGGGTCATCGAGCCGACCCGGTTCCTGCTCACCGCGGCCGGGGTCAACCCATCTTCTATACTGATAGCGCTGGCTTCGGACACGATGTATAAGACTCGGCTACGGGCGAACGAAGCGCTGCGCTAGGCAGTCTTGACGTCGCGCAGATGGATTTCGCGAAACGGCGAGGGCGTGTCGATAGCGTAACCCTGACCGTAATCGACGCCGAGATTGGCCAGCTTGTGCCGGATCGCATCACTTTCGACGAACTCGGCAACGGTTTTCAGGTTCATCGCCTGGCCGACCTGGTTGATCGCGCCGACCATACTCTCGCTGACCGTATCCTTCAGGATATCGCGCACGAAACTGCCGTCGATCTTCAGGTAATCGACCTGCAGGTTCTTCAGGTAGGCAAAGGAGCTGAGACCGGTACCGAAATCGTCCAGCGAAAATTCACAGCCCAGCGCGTGCAGCTGGTCGATGAATACGCGCGCATCGTCGATGTTCGCAATCGCGGCCGATTCGGTTATCTCGAAACAGATATCCCCCGCCTCGAGTCGGTATTCCTCGAGCTTGTTCTCGATGTAGGCGGCAAGCCCGGTGGGATCGTTGAGCGACTGGCCCGACAGGTTGATCGAAACCTGGCACCCCTTGCCGGATTTCCGGCTGACCTCGACCAGTTCGGCGAAGGCCCGGTTGATGACCCAGTAATCTATGCTCGACATCAGGTAGAAGCTCTCCGCCGCCGGCAGGAACTTCCCGGGCGGAATCGCGCCGCCATCGCTGTCCTGCATGCGCAACAGGATTTCGTAGTGCGGCCTGTCGGTTGACGACTTCAGCGGCTGGATCAACTGCGCGTAGAGCAGGAACCTGTCTTCACGTAGCGCCGCCTGGATGCGACCCACCCAGCGAATCTGCTCTTTTCTCAGCAGCAGATCGGAGTCTTCCATGTCGAGCACATGAATGGAGTTACGGCCGCGCTCCTTGCTGACGTTGCGCGCGGTTTCGGCGGCGTTCAGCAGGCCGGTCACCGACCGCGCCTGGGCGTTGACCGGCGCGATGCCGATACTGACGCTGACCTGGTGCGACTCGCCTTCCCATTCCATGTCGATGCTGGCAACCGCGTGGGCGATTTTTTTCATGACGATTTTGGCGGTCGGCAGGTCGCAGTTTTCCAGCAGGACACCGAACTTGTCGCTGCCGATGCGCGCCACTACATCGCGCGAGCGCACCATGCCTGCCAGCGTCTGCCCGACCTTCTTGATCAACAGATCGCCCGCCTCGCGACCGCTGATATCGTTGATAACCGCCATGCGGTCGATGTCGACGTTGGCTATCGCGTGCTGCACGTCCAGGGCGCCGGATTGCTTGAGCAGGTCTTTCAGGATCAGCTCGAAACTGTTGCTGTTCTCGAGCCCGGTAAGCGGGTCGAAATGGGATTGCGCGATCTTCGAGGCTTTTTTCGACATCACGTCGAGCAGGTTGCGATCGCTGTTGGAGAAATCGACCGCGAAATTCTGGCTGGCGATCGCGAGCAGGCCAATGACCTCGTTTTCGATGTTGACCACGGGGCTGGTAACCAGTTTGAATGGCAGCTGGGTAATAATTCCGAGCTGCTGCGCATCCTCTATATGATTGATGACCAGCGCGGTTTTTTTCGTCTCGAGTAGCGGCAGCACCGTTTCACGCAGACACTCGAACAGGGCCTCCGACTGAAATACCGGGTTGTCGCCACGGAACTTGTGCATCGCTATGTTCTTGCCGCCGATATACAGGTAGATGATATCGACGTTGAGAAAGCGGGAGGTATTCATGACCAGCTGGCGCAGCAATTCGCGACCGTGGTAGATATTCATCGCCTGGTCTTCGGCCTTGTAGATCAGGTTCAGTTCTTCGTAGCGCCGGGTGAGCTCGTCGGTCATGTGATTGAGCTCTTCTTCCTTGCTCGCCAGCGTCCGGCTTTGCTGGTAATCGGCGAGCAACAGTTCGCTCAGCAGGATAAAGGCCTGCTGCCCCGCGACCGACTCGATCCTCGCATCATTTCGCGGCTTCAGGCTCAGCCCAAGCAGCAGCACGGGGTCGCCAGAGCCGTTTTTCAGCTTGACCAGCTGTACCCGGTCACCCCGATCCAGTTCGACAACTTCGTCATCGGTAGCGCCGTCCTTGAGCACCTGCGCCAGCGGCTTCACCCGCTCGCGGTCGATATTGCAGGAATTATCCTGCCAGACAAATTCGAGCTCGGCGTCGAAGACCACGATACCGCACACCGCCGGGCAGTAATCCCTGAGCAGGGTCAGGTAATTATCGAAATGGACGTTACTGTCATGCGCCGGCATCACATCACCTTCCAGCTATCGGTCGTTTCCGAAAAATAGCCGTCGAGCCTGTCCACCAGGTTTCGGATGCTGACGGGTTTTTCCAGGAACAGGAGGTTATGGATACTGCGCGACCATTCGCGGTGCTCGATCTCGGTGCGCGAGGTCAGCACGAAAATCAGGAAACTGCGCTCGGGCATGTATTCCTCGATGTGCCTGCACAGCTCCTCGCCGGTCATCAGCGGCATCTGGATATCGGTGATCAGGATGTCGGGGGCCTGTTTTTCGATGCGCGCCAGGGCCTCCATGCCGTTGGCGCAGACAGCGACTTCGTAGCCCTCTTTTTCGAGCGACATTTTCAGCACCCGCAGAACATGCGGTTCATCATCGGCGATCAGAATTTTCTTCATGAGGCGGCTGCGTCCATAATCTGTGTCGAAACCTTTTCCAGCTTGATTCTGAACTGGCTTCCCTTGCCCAGTTCACTGCTAAAACTCAGATCGCCGTGATGCATCAGCACGATCTGCCTGGCCAGCGACAGGCCGAGTCCGTGCCCGGTCTGCTGCCTGATGTTATCGTCCGTAGAGCGGAAAAATTTATTGAAAACCTGTTTCTGGTCCTGTTCGGCGATGCCGTAACCTTCGTCGGCAACCACGATTTCGATGCTTTCGTCATCCTCGGTAGCGGTCATGCTTACCCTGCCACCGGGCTTGCTGTACTTGATCGCGTTGGTCAGCAAGTTATTCACCGCGATGCGGAACAGGTCCTTGTCGATGTAAACCATGCTCATCTCGCGCGGAATTTCGAGGTCGAACGCGAGCCCTTTTTCGGCGCGTGAGCGGGTGACGTTTGCGAAGGTATCCTCGAGGAACTCGTGCATGCGCACGTGCTTGCGCTGCGCGACGACGCCACCGAGTTCGTACTGGTTGATCGCGAGCAGGTTGTTGATCAGCGTCGACAGCCGTTCGACCTCGTCGTGAATGACGTTGACCGCCTCGATGCGATACTGTTCGTCGTCGGCGCCCTCGGTCAGCAGGGATTCGCTGTACATCGCCATGACGTTGAGCGGCGTTTTCAGCTCGTGCGAGACATGCGAGACGAACTCGTTCTGGCGCTGGCGCATCAGGTGGGTTTCGGAGACGTCACGAATGACGACCAGCCGGCCGAGGATGCGGGACTCGTCGCCGGGTACGAACAGCGGGTACACGCTGAACTGTAACGATTTTTCGCTATGGTCCTCGAGCCTGACCTGGACCGTGTCCTGGTTGGACTGCAGGCCGGACTTGACGTCGCCGAAGGTCAGCAGCGGCACGATTTTCGGATCGCTGCACCACTCGCGCGGCTTCCGGCCGATGATATTGCCGTGTTCGATTCCGAGCAGGCGCCCGACCTTGCTATTGGCGTAGCTGACATCGCCGGCTTCGTCGATCACCACGATGGCGTCCGGAAAGTTCTGCAGGATGGCGTCGATGCGATTGTTGCGGTAAGTCAGCAGCTTGCTCGACATCTGCAGGCTTTCCTGCTCCCTGTTCAGGACCTCGATCCTGGTCTGGGTTGCCTCGATGTAGCTGCTGAACTGTTCCATGAAATCCGAAAGCGCCTGGCTCGGCTGCAGCTCGACGTGGTTGAGCCCGGCCTGCTCGGCGAGATGATCGAAGCGCTCGCTGATCCGCCGGAGCGGCTTGATTTCCTGGCGCAGCAGAAAGTAAAACAGCGGCACCAGCAGGAAAATCGGCAGCATCAGTGTCGCCATGAACGGCATCTGGCTCAGGCTTAGCTGCAACCGCGGTTCGAAATAGCCGAGCCTGACGAATCCACGGTGGATGCCGTCGGCGAACACCGGTGCGTGCGATTCGATAAAGCGGGTGTCGCCGTTACGGGACGCGACGACCTGCTGACCGAGCCAGCTGGCGGGTTCGTCGGCGATTTTGTTGGCGGGAATGATCACGCCGGAGCGTGTGACCTCGCTCGCGACCTCGCCAGCGGTGTCGACCACCGCGCCGTAAGCGAAATCGGGATTGCTCTGGCCACGCCTGAGCAGTTCGAGAAACCCCTGCCGTCCCGGAGCAGGCGCCAGTTCATCCCAGGACATTCCGCCGAGCAGGCGCACCAGGTCGAGCCCCTGCGCGCGCGCCAGGCTTTCGCGTTCGTCGCGCTGATAATCGAACAGGATGTAAACCGTCGCAGCCATTACCAGCAGGGTTGCGACGATCATGATCAGGCCGAATCTCTGGTTTAATTTCATATATTAATTCTGGTTATTAATAGTCAAATTCTATAGATGCCCGTTGTTTTCAGACCACCCGCCTTGCATGGTCGTAGCCTTCTCGAGACTTATCGGTAGCTTGCGGGATAAATTGAGGATTAATTCAATAAAATCGGGGGTTTTGTGATGCGTGACACGATCGGCCCGAGCGCGGGAGAGGGACCCGGATCGGTTCTCGCAGCGGCGCGCTTACGCATCGGGGGAAAAATTTCGCCGGGGAGAATCGAACCGGAAACCCAGGCCAAAATCCTTGATCCCATCCCGGCCATTTCGATCCATGGAGGACCGGGATCAGGCCACAACGGCACTTACTTAAGATCGTCATCGCCGCGAAAGCGAGGATCTTTTGACGATTGACGGTTAGCGGTTATCAGATTTCCGCTTGCGCGTGAATGACTCGAGGATGGTTATCTTGCCTCGAGTCGGTGCCATTCGGCCCACACCGGGTTTTCTCCGGTGCTTATAGGGGGCTGGCCATCGAGTACGGAAGGCCTGCCCTGATCCCCTCGAAGCGATCCTGACAAAACACCGATTGCAGGAGCCCGCGGCCTCGGTGAGGGCCGGTTACAGGGAATGCGCGGCCGCGCACATGTTTTTCAGCTTGGCCATTGCGAGATCGCGGCCGAGCAGGCCGAGACCGCAGTCGGGCGCGGCGATCAGGCGCCCGGCGTCGATATGCCGCAGCGCCTGCTTCAAGCGCTCGCGGATCTGCTCGACCGATTCGATTTCGCTCCTCGCGATCGCGACGACGCCGAAGATGACCTTCGTCGTCGGCAGCCGTTCGAGCAGCGACAGGTCGTTGTGTCGATGCGCGTCCTCGAACGACACCGCGTCGATGCAGGAGTACTCGATCGCGTCCGCGATCTGCCGGTACGAATCGGGGTCGGCCTTGGGGTAATCGTCGCGGTCGAGCCTGTCGGGATAACCGCAGCACATGTGCACGGTGCGCTGCACCCTTTTCGGACAGCCGTGGAACGCGCGCTCGAGATTTTCGAAACCGTAATCGAGCGCCGCCTGCGGCTTGCGCGCGAACAGCGGCTCGTCGATCTGGATATGCACGCAGCCGGCATCGGCGAGCGCGCGCACCTCGGCGTTGAGCGCCGCGGCGATATCGCGCCCGAGCGTTTTGGGGTCATTGTAGTAATCGTCGTGGTTGGTGTCCGAGATCGTCATCGGTCCGGGCATCGTGATCTTGACCGGTCGTTTGCAGTTGGCCTGCGCGCGCTTCCAGTCTTCGACGAGGAACCGGTCGCGCACCGAAACCGGCCCGTTGATCGTCGGTAGCGCCGCCTCGTAGGTACCGCCGCGCACTGCCTTGCGCGTCAGCTGCTGGAAATCGATCCCTTTCAGGTGACGGCAGTGATAATGGATGTAATTCTCGCGCGAGATTTCGCCGTCGGTCGGGATATCGACGCCGCACTCGATCTGATCGGCGATCGCCTGCGCGACCCCGCGCGCGATGATATCCGGCGCATCCGGTCCGAGGTCGGCCATTGCCTTTTCCCACAAAGCCGTGGGATCGGCGGTATCCGGGCCATCCGGGTGGTTGAACCAGTCCGGCAGCGTGACGAAGTCAGGCTTCGGATAGGCACCGATACAGGTGGTTTCCAGCGTCATGTAGATGTTACCCCTCGCCGCCCTGCGGCAAAAATAACCCGGCTTGACCGTAACCGGCATTCTATCAATACTCGTGCCCGATGCATAAAACGCAGGTCCGGGCGGCCCGGTTTTGCGGATTGAGCGGTTCGCTTATTATTTTTAACTGATTTTAACCTGTTTTTAACCTGTCGAGTTTAGGGTAGAGTAGCAGCTCGATTTCACCGGCTGAAGCCACCGACATCGGTCCGGAATCACCGAGGGAGTCGCGGTTCGAACAAGACGGCAGAACGCAGAAATTCCGCCAATAACAACCATCGGAGAATTGACATGCTGAACCAATTACTGAAGAAGGGCGCGCTGCTGGCTGGCGGCGTATTGTTGACCCTGTTTACGCTCGGGCAACCCGCGCTGGCGGCGACGGAATTGACCGTTTACACCGCGGTCGAGGCCGAGGACCTGGCACGCTACGCGGAAACCTTTAACAAGGATCACCCGGATATCGAGATCAAGTGGGTGCGGGACTCGACCGGTATCGTCACCGCCAAGCTGCTCGCCGAGAAGAACAATCCGCAGGCCGACGTGATCTGGGGACTCGCGGCGACCTCGCTGCTGTTGCTAAAAAGCGAGGGCATGCTGGAACCTTATAAACCCAGGGGCGTCGAGAAACTCGACAAGAAGTTTGTCGACAAGGGCGCCGTGCCCACCTGGGTCGGCATGGACGCGTGGGTGGCCTCGATCTGCTACAACACGGTTGAAGCGGCCAAGTATAACCTGGTGCCGCCGCAAACCTGGCGTGACCTGGTCAAGCCCATGTACAGGGGCCATTTGATCATGCCGAATCCGAACTCCTCCGGAACCGGATTTCTCGACGTGTCGAGCTGGCTGCAAATGTTCGGCAAGGATAAGGGCGGCTGGGATTTCATGGATCAGTTGCACAATAACATCGCGCGTTATACGCACTCAGGCTCCAAGCCCTGCAAGCTCGCGGCCGCCGGTGAAATCCCGATCGGCATTTCGTTCGCTTTCCGCGGCGCCAAGTCCAAGGCGCAGGGCGCGCCGATCGAAATCATCGTGCCCGCCGAGGGTGTAGGCTGGGATATGGAAGCCACCGCGATCGTTGCCGGGACCAGCAAGCTCGAGGCCGCCAAAACCCTGGTCGACTGGTCGATTACGCGCACGGCCAACGAAATGTACAACACCGGATATGCAGTGGTCGCGATGCCCGGGGTCGCCAAACCGGTGGAGCACTTTCCGTCCAACCTGCTGGAAAAAATGATCGACAATGATTTCGAATGGGCCGCCAACAATCGCAAGGCGATACTGGCGGAATGGATCAAGCGTTACGATTCGAAATCCGAGGCCAAGTAGGCTGGCTCGATTGCCAGGATACGGCCTGACCCGGAGGTCAGGCCGTATAGTGAAACGGCAGTTTTGCGCCTGGCCTGATCAGGCAAGCGACGCGTCATGACGAAACCAGGCTCGGCCAGCACCGAAACCCGATCGATTTATCTCGAAATAGATCGACTCAGCAAGAAATTCGGCAGTTTTGTCGCGCTCAACGAGGTGTCGCTCGAGGTCTACGAGGGCGAATTCGTCTGCTTCCTCGGCCCCTCGGGCTGCGGTAAGACGACTTTCCTGCGCGCCATCGCCGGTCTCGATATTCAGACCACAGGCAACGTGCGCCAGGGCGGCAGGGACATCTCCGCGCTACCCCCCTCCGAGCGCGATTTCGGTATCGTGTTTCAATCCTACGCGCTGTTTCCCAACCTGACCGCCGAGAAAAATGTCGCCTTCGGGCTGGAAAACCAGAAGCTCGCGCGCGCTGCGATCGCGGCCCGCGTCAGCGAGCTGCTGGACCTGGTGGGGCTGCCCGAGCAGGGAGCCAAGTACCCGGCGCAGCTGTCGGGTGGCCAGCAACAGCGCATCGCGCTGGCGCGTGCGCTGGCGACGTCGCCAGGGCTGTTACTGCTCGACGAACCGCTGTCGGCGCTGGATGCCAAGGTGCGCGCCCGCCTGCGGCGCGAAATGAAGGCCCTGCAGCGACGCCTCGGCGTGACCACGATCATGGTGACGCACGACCAGGAAGAGGCGCTGACCATGGCCGATCGTATCGTGGTCATGAACCAGGGCGTAATCGAGCAGGTCGGCACCCCGACCGAGATTTACCGCGAACCCGACACGCTGTTCGTGGCGGATTTCATCGGCGCGATGAACCAGGTGCCGGCACGCAGCCGCGGCGACAGCGGCGTCGTCATCGGCCGCCTGGAGCTCGCTTCACGCCGACACGGCTTCGATGCCGATCGCGAGATCGTCGCCGCGATCCGTCCGGAAGACATCATTCCGCATGAAGACGCGGGCAGTGCGGCCGGAACCGGCGGCAACCGGCTCGAGGCCGAGGTCGAGGACATGGAATTCCTCGGCTCCTTCTGGCGCGTCACCCTGAAAAATACCGAGCTGGGTGAGTCCACCCTGATCGCCGACCTGTCGATCAACGCCCTGCGCCGTACCGCGCTCGAGGTCGGTTCGGTGATCAGCGTGGAATTACCGGCCGAACGGCTCTGGGTCTTTCCGCCCGACGCCAGCCTGTAGCCATGTCCGAGGTCGTGCTATCCGAGCCCGCGGCGGCGCCGCTGATCAAACCGAAAACCAGCAGGGACGACCGCATCATGGTCGGCTTCATCCTCGTGATCTGCCTGTACCTGCTGGTGACGCTCGCGCTGCCGCTGTACGCGATGTTGTCCAAGTCGTTTTCGACCTTTTCCTTCGACCTGACCAATTTCGAATTCCAGGTCGATAGCGGCGCGGGCTGGGGCGAGCCGGTCACTGCCGCGATACTGAATGACCGGCTGCAGAAATTCGCACCCGCGGACCTCGCCACCAGCTCGGATGGTCGGCTCGCGGTAACCGAGTTTTTTCCGGATTTCAGCTTTCGCAGCCCGACCCGCTACCGCATCCGGCAGCTGCGTGACGAGGCCGCCTTTCTGTTCGGCTCCGAGCGCGTCGCCGACAGCGAATGGCACGAATACGGCTCCAATGATTTCAGGCGCATCGTGTTGCGTCCGTCGGTCGCCACCGGGCTCGAAAACTACCGCACCTATTTCTCGACGCCGGCGCTGTCCCGTTCGATCGGAAATTCGCTCTGGATCGCAACCATCAGCACGCTGATCACCGTCAGCCTGGCATTCGGATTCGCCTACGCGCTCAGCCGCAGCACGATGCCTTTCAAGGGTATCTTCAGGCTGACGGCGATGATTCCGATCCTGGTGCCTTCGCTGCTGCCGGGCATCGCGCTGGTCTACCTGTTCGGCAACCAGGGCATGATCAAGGGCCTGCTGCTGGGCGAATCGATATACGGCCCCATCGGCATCGTCATCGGTTCGGTGTTTTTCACTTTTCCGCATGCGCTGATCATCATCGCCACCGCGCTCGCGATTTCCGACGCGCGCCTCTACGAGGCCGCGATCGCACTGCGCGCGAGCCGCTGGAAGACTTTCTGGACCGTGACCCTGCCGGGTGCGCGCTACGGCCTGATTTCCGCGGCCTTCGTGGTCTTCAACCTGGTGATTACCGATTTCGGCCTGCCCAAGGTGATCGGCGGGCAGTACAACATGCTGGCGGTCGATATCTACAAGCAGGTTATCGGTCAGCAGAATTTCGAAATGGGCGCGGTGGTTTCGGTGGTGTTGCTGATCCCGGCATTGTTCGCCTTCGCCATCGATCGCTTCGTACAGAAAAAACAGATTGCGCAACTGTCGGCGCGCTCGGTGCCGTTCGAACCGAAGCCGCACAGGCAGTTCGACTGGATCTGCCTCGGCTACTGCACGCTGGTGGCGATATTCATCGTCGGCCTGATC
>Ga0224512_10002700_pt1 | contig 16066 bp, 11 predicted proteins | sample SF_May12_sed_USG_4_FD_169103 | JGI IMG/M metagenome (GOLD analysis project Ga0224512, IMG submission 169103) | Sediment microbial communities from San Francisco Bay, California, United States - SF_May12_sed_USGS_13 | ecosystem: Environmental > Aquatic > Marine > Sediment | place: USA...
TCACTGCGCGACGAGCGGCAGTGAGGCATTGTCCACGCTCGGCGAAACGCCTATTCACGTCATTATTTCTGCCCAGAACCTGCCGGGCATGACCGGCCTCGAGGCATTGCGCGAGGCTAAGAAGCGCTCGCCCGACACGATCGGAATCCTCCTCGCCGGCGATGCGAGCGACGGGCTCGAAGCGGTCGTTGGCGAAAAGGAAGTATTTCAGATTGTCCGCGGCAGCGTGTCGCCGGAATCGCTCATTCAGCTTATCGATAACGCGACGCAGACGATGCGCCTGCTTGCGCTGGCCGAATCTGCGAACGACCAGTCGGCAACGGCCAACGACACGATTTCCGAACACATCGTCATGGAGACCTCGGATAACGGCTCGACGATCATAAGCGACGGCACGGGACGCTTGCCTGCGCTCAACCCTCAGAAAGTGTCCTCCGCGGCGCATGTCGGCTCGAGAGCTGTTGATATCCTCGTACTCAGCAAAGATCAGCAGTTCCTGAAAACAGTCAGAGACTCGACACGCGGCATGCACGAAGTGCACGCTGCTACCAGCCTCGCACAAGCGGGCGAAGCTATCCGGAAATATCGGGTCGGCGTCGCGGTAGTCGACGCGGCAATGGTCGGATCGAATGTCGAGAAACTGACTCTGCACTTGCGCAAGACCGTGCAACGCCTGGTCGCGATTGTTGCCGGTCGACGCGACGATGGCGAAATGCTCATGGAGCTTATCAACCGCGGCAATGTGTATCGCTTCTTGCTGAAACCTGTCTCTCCCGGCCGTGCCCGGCTCGCCATCGAGGCATCCGTCAAGTACCACCTCGAGGCACCCGACACGGCATTCGTGGCGAAGAACTGGGCAACAGCTGGCAAATTGCAGCCGACGTCTCAAAAGCAACCGCGAAAACCGGCCAAAGCGACCCCGGCGCCTGCAGTGAAGAAACCGGCTCAGCCGGCGGCAGAAATGTCGGTCAAACCGGCACCGGCCGCGAAAACCGTTGCCCAATCAGAACCGATCTCGGCCATCGACAAGGACGGCTTAGCCGATGCAGTCAGCGGCAAAGATTCGGGTCTTACCGAGACCATGACCGGACTATCCGGATCGGTTAGAGAATCGCTTGCGGAGACCGGACGTTCATTCGGCAGCAAGACGCCTCACACTGTTGCTCGGGCGGGCGGTTCAGGCGGCTCGATGCTCAAAAATCCGAAAATGTTGGGCGTCGGCGCAGCCGCGCTCGTCGCAATCGCGACGATTTCGATATGGGCGTTTCGAGAGACGCCGCAAACGGTGCCGAAAGCGGGCCCTGAGTCGACTGCGCCCGCCATGATCGAGCCCGAACCAGCCGTCGATTCGCCCGTCGAAGCCCCGATCGGGCTGGATGAGTCCGTCGCCGGCCTCCTGAATGAGGCCCGTCTCGCCCGCGACGCGGGACGGATCTTTGATCCGCCGGGGACTAATGCGATCGAGCTATACGCGAGCGCGAGGGAGCGCGCACCCGACAATGCCGTTGTCGCGGCCGAATTGACCGCCACGCTCGATCAGGCGCTGATAATTGCCGAATCGGCGCTACTGGAGCGCCGCTCTGATGAGGCCGCCGCCGTGTTGAGCCGGGTCGCGCTCGCGGATCCGAATCATGCGCGCCTGCCGTTCTTGAACGCGCAGCTTACGCAGATCAGCCTTCAGGACTACTTGGAGGATGCGCGTGCGGCCCTGCGCGAGTCCCGATTCGAGGATGCTGCGACCGCACTCGATGGCGCACGGTCACTCGATATCGCTGATACGACGGCGATCGACGCGATCGCTGACGATCTTCAAAATACCGTCACTCAACAACGCGCCGAGGAACTGCTGGCACAGGCGAATTCCCGCGTAGAGGACGGTCAGTTGACGGAACCCGCCAACGACAACGCGCGCTACTACTACGAACTCGTATTGCGCAATGATCCGGAAAATGTGGCCGCCCGTCAGGGACTCACCGTCGTGGCGAGCAAGCTCGTGCTGCAGGCTCGCACCGAGATCGATAAGGGCGAGTTCGATGTCGCCGAGAATCTGCTTGCCGATGCCGGTCGCCTCGACCCGTCGAGCGAGGAACTGGCTGCATCGACAGCCGCTTTGCGCGCAGCGCGTGATCGTGAAGCTGAGGCGCGGCGCGTCGCCGCCGAACGTCGCGCGGCAGCCCAACGGGCAGAAACCGAACGTCTGGCTGCCGAGAAAGCGGCCGCCGAGAAGGCTGCGGCCGAGAAAGCGGCCGCCGAAAAACTTGCAGCCGAACAGGCCGCTGCAGAAACAGCGGCAGCCAAGCGAGCCGCTGCCGAAACAGCGGCAGCCGACCAGGCCGCTGCCGAAACAGCGGCAGCCGAACAGGCCGCTGCGGAACGCCCGGCAGCCGACCAAGCTGCCGCCGAAAGGACTGCCGATGAGGCAATCCCGGAGCCTGAGGTAGACGATACGGCACGGACTGTTGCCGCGGCCGCTGCTGACAGTAATGATCGGACCAAGCCTGTGGCCGCGGAATTAAACGCGACATCAGCCCCACCCACCCCCGTGTCTCTAAGCGCACTAAAGCGAATAAAGTACGTCGCCCCGAAATTTCCGCGCGCCGCTCAGCGCCGTAATATCTCGGGCTGGGTAGACGTCGTATTTACGGTCACGATCGACGGCAGCGTCAGAAATATCGAGGTTCGTGATTCAGATCCGGGCGACACGTTCGTGAACGCCGCGATCAGTGCCATCGAAGACTGGAAATTCGAGCCAGTGATCGAGAACGGCATTGCGACGGAAAAGTTGGCCGCTGTTCGCCTGATGTTTGCCGTCGAATAGTCGCTCAGGTGGCACGCCCCAAGAAACTGTTCCGTGTGGACTAGTTAGTAGGTTCGGGCTAGTCTCACTCCTGCAAACGCGGAACCAGGGGCCAGAGGCTTGACCGAACAAAAAAGCGCGAGTGTACCGACACTCGTACGCAAGCAGCAAAAACGCAGCATCATCACACAGCAAAAGTTGCTCAATGCGGCCATTGATGCCTTCTCTGAGAACGGCTTTAAAGGCACGTCGACGCGTGATATCGCCGACCGTGCTGGCGTGCATCACCCTCTTATCAGCTACCATTTCAAGAACAAAGACCGATTGTGGCGTGCCGCAGCCGATAAAATCTTCAGGGAATTCAAAATTGCGCTCGTTAAAGCACTGTCCGATGTGCCAGAACTGAATCCCAAATCCCGTGCAGAGGAATTCATTCGCACTTACGTCCGTTACTCGCACGACCAGCCGGCGCTGCACAAGATCATCTTCGAGGAATCGAACTCTCCGAGCGCGCGCCTCGACTGGCTGATCGAGACGCATCTCAAGCCGCTATTTGAAATCGTTGTAGAGCAGCTCGCCGAACTGCAACGACTCGGCGTTGCTCCGCCCGGAAATACGGCCCTGCTCTACAACATGATGCGCGCTTCGATTGGAGGTTTGATGGCGCTCGGACTGGAACTAAAAGGCACCAGCAATATCGACCTCGAATCGAAAGCAGGACTTGACGAACTGGCCGAGACAATCATCCGGGTTTTCCTGCCTGGAGAACTCCCCGCGACCGCCTAGCCGGACCAGTGCTTTTGCATTTCTGCGACGATCGCCAATGCGATCGGGGCGGGTCCACGCCCACCGAGATCGAGCCCCGCGGGTCCGTGCAGCCGATCGCGCAGTTTGTCCGCGTCGCTGCCCAGGTCCGCGAGCAGCTTTTCGCGTCGATCGTGTGGCCCGAGCAAACCGACATAGCCAATGTCGGTCGTGGCGAGCTCGCGAAGGTAGGCGCGATCGCTGGCGAAATGATGGCTCATCACCACCGCCATGTCGAAGCTGTCGAGGTCGACCGTACTGGCGAGATCGTCGGCAGGAGCACAATAGCTGGCTTCGACACTGGTCAGATCATTTTGATCAATGTAGGCCTGGCGGTGATCGAAGATCGTTGAGCGCCAGCCGAGTTCACCGCAAAATCTTACGAGCGGGGCCACGTCGAAACCTGCACCGAGAATCAGGATTCGCGGCGGTGGGACAACAAAAGACATGAGCACGGTGACGTCGTTGCCGTTGAACTCGAGGCGCATGATCCGCGACGTGCGATCGGCTAACGATTGCTTCGCCGCGTGTAACAGGATATCGGCAGCCTCAGCATCGAAGCCATAGCACCCTCGGTGTTCCTCGCCGACCACGATGGCCGCGCCGGTAGCGACGTTCGCAGCAGCGGATTCGATGACAGTCGCCACGACGGCGGGCGTCGATCCCTGGAGTATCCCGGCGATCGCCGCAAACGGCTGGTAATCGTGCTGCGCCGTCAGTGGCTGCAGGAACATACGCATCAGACCATCACAACCCACGCCCAGGCCCCACAGCTCGTCATCATTCGAGCCAAGGTCATAGGTCACAGTCTGCGTGCTCCCGGATTCGACCACGATCTTCCCGCGAATCGCCAGATCGCCTTCGAGACAGCCGCCCGAGAGCATGCCTTGAAATATGCCGTTTTCGTCGATCAGCATGTGTGCGCCGGCCTTGCTGTAGGTCGAGCCTTCTGTTTCGAATACGCTGACGAGCACGAGCGGCGTTCCGGCCTGCCGGCGGGTGTCGAAAAACTCTATTAAGCCGCGCGGATTCAACGTGAGTTCGTCCCGGAATATTTGTATGCCAAACGGGTATGAGCTGGTGAGCGCCAGCGGCGGTCAAAGGCTTGAAAGCTCGGAATACGGACCCAGATAATCCGGCCTTCGAAGGAGATTGATTATGACCCAAAACACAACCCAGCCGATAGCCGTCACGGACATGGATTTCGATTCGCAGGTATTGCGGTCGGACCGTCCTGTACTTGTGGACTTTTGGGCGGAGTGGTGCGGCCCGTGCCGCGCACTGGGGCCCGTCATCGAATCATTGTCGGCCGACTATGCTGGCCGCGTGAAAATCGCCAAAGTCGACGTTGACGCCAATCAACAGGTCGCTATGCAATACGGCGTGCGCTCGATTCCCACGGTGATATTGTTCGACAACGGGCAGATCGTCGACACGTTCGTCGGCGTGCGGCCAAAAAGCGACTACGCGGCCAGCCTCGAAAAGCTCGTCGCCTGACTCGACACACCCCTCCGGGTCCGCTGGCGCCTGCGGCACCGGAGCGGCTCCGTGATAGTTCGATTACGGCTGTGCCCCGGGAACTCGTCTCGCGTAATCTCGCTCGGGGTCCATCGGGCCGCGCTGCCGGGTATGTGCTCTCGCTTAACCTCGCTCGCCATCCCTAGCTCGCTCGCATCGACCTCCGCTGGCTTTGGCGTCCTGCGTCGCTGCGCTGCGGACGACGCTCGAGCACACACGCCGACATCCCGGCCGCCACCGTGGCAAGCACGGCTGCGCCTCGGAGTTCTCGTCGAGCGTCGTCGGATCCGAGCGCAGCAGGACTGCGTGAGCGAGGATCCGGATTGCAGCGAGGCAGGGATGCCGAGCGGAATTAAGCGAGACGAGTTCCCGGGGCGCAGGCTGCGTTCCTCTCACGGCAAGAAATGGTGCACACAGTGCACCCTATCGAGCCGCGCTCCTACAATAATTCTTTGAGCCGGTAGTACAGCATTCCAAGCGCGAGCACCGGATTGGCAAACCACCTGCCGCCTGGAAGGCGCCAGTGCTTGATGCGTGCGAATACGTCGAATTGCTCCGAGTCACCGGCAATGACGTCCGCGAGTATTTTGCCAGCCAGATGTGTCGGCGCGACACCATGGCCCGAATAGCCCTGTGCATAGTAGCAATTGTTGCCGACACGGCCAAATTGGGGGATGCGCTTGATGCTGATCGCAATGTTGCCGCCCCATTGGTAGTCGATACGCACATCCGTAAGCTGCGGAAATATCGTCAGCATTTTTGGCCGCAGGGCAGACGTAATGTTTTTCGGGTCCCTTCCCGAATAGTTGCACATGCCGCCGAACAGCAGCCGCTCGTCAGCCGACAGTCGAAAATAATTGAGCCCGACTGACCGTTCACAGTACGCAAAATCAGCAGGCAGCAACGCGGCAGCACGTGCTTTGCCCAGCGGCTCGGTCGCGATCATGTAACTGCCGGCCGGAATCACGCTGCCATGGAGTCTTGGTTCTGCCCGGCCAAGATAAGCGTTCCCGGCAAGCACCAGCTTATGCGCGATGATTTTGCCGTTCGCGGTTTCCACACAGGGTCTGTCGCCGTGTCGGATTTTCGTAACCGGCGACTGCTCGAAAATGCGGGCGCCGAGCGAGTGCGCGGCTCGCGCTTCCCCTGCGCAGAGATTCAAGGGATGCAGGTGGCCGTTGCCGAAGTTGACGAGACCGCCAATGTAGTGGCGGGAATCGACGTACTCTTGCATCTGTGCTCCGGACACCAGCCGCAGTTCGTGCGGATAATTCGACCGCAGCTTGTCGTTCAGCTCGTCCTGCAGATCGAGAATTTCCGAACCGCGCGTAGCGACGTAAATAAAGCCGAATCTCAAATCGCACTTGATCGAGTACTGCTCGATCCGCTGCAGGACGATGTCCCGACACTCCAGTCCCATGCGCCTCGCCATCTCGGCAGCCCCTGTGCCGAGACGCTTCTCGATTCTTTTTAGTTCGACAAATCCATCGATCAACTGCCCGCCGTTGCGGCCCGACGCACCCCAGCCGATACGGTTGGCTTCGAGCAGAGCAACATCGTAGCGGCGCTCGGCAAGGTGAAGCGCAGTAGACACGCCCGTGAAACCGCCGCCGACGATCGCGACATCACAGCGGTGCTCGCCTTCGAGGCGCGGATAGTCGGTTTCGACGTTGCGTGTCGCCGCATAATACGAGCCTGTGTGTTCGGACGGCGGGTACGTGGCCCGATTACTGCGACGGCCGATGGGCATACAGGTACAGCATTTCCATCGCGATATGCGATGCCGCCAGCGCCGTGATTTCGCCGACATCGTAGGCCGGCGCCACTTCGGTAATGTCCATGCCGACGATATCAATGCCGGTCAGGCCCCGCAGAATTTCCATGGCCTGATGACTCGTCAGGCCCCCGCACACTGGGGTGCCGGTTCCCGGTGCATAGCTCGGATCGAGGCAGTCGATGTCGAAAGTCAGGTAAACCGGATTGTCGCCGATTATCTCGCGCGACTTGGCGATCGTCGCGGCGATGCCGTGCTCGTGAACCCAAGGGGCGTCCAGCACGTTGAAGCCCAGCGTATCCGGATTCGTGGTCCGCACGCCGATCTGCGCGGACGTGGACGGATCGATTAGCCCTGCCTTGGCGGCATGATAGAACATCGTGCCATGATCGATACGGCCTTCCTCTTCTTTCCACGTATCGCTGTGCGCGTCGAAATGCAGCAGTGACAGCGGGCTGCCGTACTTTTGCGCATGCGCCTTGATAAGTGGATAGGCGATGAAATGGTCGCCGCCCAGACTTAGCAGAGCCGGGCCCTGACTGATGATGTCGTAAGCGTGCTTTTCGATTGCATCCGGCACGGTCCGCGGCCGACCGAAATCGAAAAAACAGTCGCCGTAGTCGATTACCGCGAGCTTGTCGAACGGGTCGAACGCCATGCCGTAGGGTTTCTCCCACGCCATGATCGTCGAGGCCGCGCGAATCGCGCGCGGACCGAATCGTGCACCCGGCCGATTTGTCGTTGCGGTATCGAGCGGTACTCCGGTTACAGCAACATCGACACCCTGCAGTTCACGCGTGTATTTACGGCGCATGAACGATGTGACACCGGCGTAGGTCGGCTCGGGCGTCGTGCCGTACAGACTGTCCCGGGTGATGGCATGATCGACCTTTTGCTTGTCCATCGACGGACTCCGGCGTCAGCCTGGCAAGGCTGCCTGCGTGAGGTCGAGGCACTTCCAGGCCTTGTCGATCAGCTCGTCGGCCTCGGCGTGGCTCAAAATGAATGGCGGTGCCGTAATGATGGTATCACCAACCGCGCGCATTACGAGTCCGTTGTCAACGAGGATGTCGCGAGCTATGGTGCCGACGCCCTGCTTCTCGTCGAAGCGCTCGAGCGTGTCCTTGTTCCTGACGAGCTCGAGAGCGCCCATCAGACCGATCATGCGCGTCTCGCCGACGAGCGGATGCTCGCCGAGTGCGTGCCAGCGTTCCTGCAGATAGGGGCCGATGTCGTTTTTAACACGATTGATGAGATTTTCGCGTTTGAGAATCTGGATCGTCGCAATCGCGACGGCGCAGGCCGCGGGATGGCCCGAGTAGGTATAGCCGTGAAAGAACTCACCGCCTTTGTCGATCAGGACATCGGCGACCCGATCGCTGACCAGCACGCCGCCCAGCGGCAGGTACCCCGAGGTCACACCCTTCGCGAACGGCATGAAGTCCGGGCGAGTGTCGTAGTAGTCGGCGCCGAACCACTCGCCGAGCCGTCCAAAACCGGTAATAACCTCGTCGGAAATCAACAGTATTCCGTAGTCGTCGCAGATACGCTGCACCTCCGGCCAGTAGCTTTCCGGCGGTATGATGACGCCGCCGGCACCTTGCACGGGCTCGCCGATGAAAGCGGCGATTTTGTCGGCGCCGATTTCGTTGATCTTCTCCTCGATCGACCGGGCAGTGACAATGCCGAATTCGTCAGCCGGCAATTTGCGATCGCTGCCAAACCAGTAGGGCTGTTCGACATGCACGATACCGGGTATCGGCATTCCGCTTTGCTCATGCATCGGCTTCATGCCGCCGAGACTCGCAGCAGCAACCGTCGAGCCGTGGTAGGCATTCTTGCGACTGATTATCGTGTGCCGCTCGGGCTGCCCCATCAGGTCCCAGTAACGCCGCACCATGCGTACGATCGTATCGTTCGCCTCGGAACCCGAGCCGGCAAAAAACGCGTGCCGAAATTGCGGCTGACTGACTTCGACCAGCATCGCTGCAAGTTCGATTGCCGGCGGATGCGCGCATTGGAAAAAATTGTTGTAGTAAGGCAGTTCACGCATCTGCGTGGCCGCAGCTTCAACCAGTTCTTCGCGCCCGTAACCGGCACTTACGCACCATAAACCCGCCATGCCATCGAGAATCTTGTTGCCGTCGGCGTCATAGATGTATACGCCGTCTGCACGAGTGATGATGCGCGACTTTTTTTGATGCAGCTGTTTGTGATCGGTGAACGGGTGCAGGTGATGTTCTTTGTCCAGCTCCTGCCATTGAGACCCTGACCGTTTCTCGAGTGCCGCCATGAGCCTAGTCCGAGTGGTAATTACAATAAGGGAATCATAGCCAACGTCGCTCGCGGCGTCTCGCCAGGGTCACATGCTGAAACGACGGCGCCGGAGCCTGGCCGGAAATCGCGTTCTTTGAACAAGCTGCTAGACGTTGAACATCAGGATCTCACGCTCCCAGGGTGTGATGATCTCCTGAAATTCCCGGTACTCCTCGTACTTGAGCGCGCAATACAGGTTGACGAAGTTGTCGCCGAGGATGCTGCGCATCGCTCGACTTTCCTGAAATGCCTCAATCGCCGAATAAAGGTGCCGGTGCAGCTCGAACTCACCACCGTAGGCGCTGCCCTTCGTCGGCTCCGACGGTTTCAGGCGCTCGTTCATGCCGAGATAGCCGCAAGCCAGTGTCGCCGCCAGTACCAGGTAGGGATTCACGTCCGAGCCAGCGAGACGGTTCTCGATACGCCGGTTTTCGGGCTCGGAATCAGGCACGCGCAGTCCGACCGTGCGGTTATCGACGGCCCATGCGAGATTCACGGGCGACGCCCACGGGTCGAGAAATCGGCGATAGGAATTCACGTACGGCGCAAACACCAGCATCGCGTCGGGCATGTAGCGCTGCAGGCCTCCCAGGTAGCCGTCGAAGAATGAGCTGTTCTTGCCGCCTGCCGTCGAGAAAATGTTATTGCCCTTTTTGTCGACGACGCTCTGATGTACGTGCAGCGCGCTGCCCGCTTCTTCGGACATCGGTTTGGCCAGAAATGTCGCATGCATTTCGTGCTCGATCGCGGCCTCGCGAACGGTTCGTTTGAAGAGAAATACCTGATCGGCAAGAGCAATTGGGTCACCGTGCAGAAAGTTGATCTCGAATTGCGCCGGGCCCATTTCCTGGGACAGCGTATCGATGTGAATGTTTTGCTCTTCGCAATACGCGTACAAATCATTTATGAACGGATCGAAATCATTCATCGTATCGATACTGTAAGGCTGACGCGCGCCTTCCGTCCTTCCAAGCCGTCCTTCTGGCGGCTCGGCCTCGACGTTGGGATCGGAGTATGCGCTCAGCAAATAGAACTCAACCTCAGGCGCGACGATCGGTGTCCATCCCTTGGCCGCGTACTTGTCGACTACGCTGCGCAGAACACCACGCGGCGATGTATCTACCGGCGATCCGTCGCTCCTGAAGCAATCGAGAAACACTGACGCCGCCGGATCCGTCGCCCACGGCACGGTCCGCAATGTACTCGGATCCGGAATCAGCAGCATGTCGCGATCTTCGACGTTTTGTTCGTTGGGGATGTAGTGCCCCGAAATCGTCTGGGAAAAAATCGCTTCGGGCATTTTCATCGATCCCGAGCCGAATTTGTCCGCCGGCACGACCTTGCCGCGGGCGGAGCCCGCCATGTCGGGCACGAATGCCTCTACGTCTTCGATTTTCCTTTCTTTTAACCAGAGTTGAAAAATATCGTCCTCACTCACGTTACACCTGTTTTTTTTCGGCGTACGATCTGCACGCGTTTCCGAACGCCTTGAAGATTGCCATTGAAAATTCGTTTCGCGTGACCTGCCATTCGGGATGCCACTGCACGGCCAGCGCGAATGCGGCGGTGCCGTCGACACGAAATGCCTCGATCAGGCCGTCTTCGGCAACGGCTTCGACCGTTACACCATCGGCGAGCCGGGCTACACCCTGCGCATGCAGGGAATTGACCGTTACGCGGTTTGTGCCGGCGAGTTTCTGCAATACGCCGCCATCGACAAGGTCGATCGCGTGTGACGGTCCGTACTGCGCGTCAATCGGATCGTCCGGGTTTTCCTTGTGACTGCGATAGCCCGGCATCTTGTGAACATTCTGATGCAGCGTGCCGCCGAGCACCACGTTGAGTTCCTGAAACCCGCGGCAGACGGCGAACAGCGGCACGCCGGTGTCGAGGGCTCGCCTCGCCAGAGGCAACGTCGCGGCGTCGCGATGAGGGTCGTGCAGAGTCCCCGGCTCACTCGGCTCGCCCGCATAATGGTGCGGTTCGACGTTCGACGGACTGCCCGTCAGCAGGATACCGTCGACATTGGCGATGATGTCATCAAGGTCGATATGCTCCGCGAGGACCGGGATAATCAGGGGCAGCGCGTCGGCGCCGTCGATCAGTGCCTGAAGGTATTTTTCGCCCGCCATGTGAAATGGGTGGGGCTCGAGGATTCGCCGGTCAGCCGGCACGCCGATAACAGGTCTGGCACACATAGGGGGACGAACCCCGTTTCTCCTTTACAACCGATGAATCGCCAAGAATACGTCAGCGCCGCGTCCAAAGCACATGCGTAGGCCACATTATGGCATTTCAGCCGATTCGAGGGTCCGTTAGCCGTTCAACCGGCCGCCGCTTTGTCGGCATCGCGCCCGAAGAATCGCAGCGTTGCTACGAGAACTACGATTCCAATTACGATCGAAATCCACGGAGACACGCCGAAACCGCCAGGGATTGTCCCAACCAGAAGGCCGACGACGCCCACAAGCATGGCATAAGGCATCTGAGTGCGTACGTGTTCGATATGATCGCAACCGCTCGCCATGGACGACAACACGGTTGTGTCCGAAATTGGTGAGCAATGGTCTCCCCAGACGGCACCGGCCAGATTACAGGCCACTGCGGAATACAACAAATGCATATCCGCCGCACTCGTCATGTCATTCGTAACCATTACCGCCCAGGTCAGCGGCACGACGAGCGGCATCAGAATACCCATCGTGCCCCAGCTCGTGCCGGTAGTGAACGCAGTAATTGCGGAAAGAACAAACACCGCAGCCGGAACAAGGGCTACCGGCAGCGTGTCGGCAAGAATGGTAACGAGGTATCCCGCCGTGTTGAGTTCAGATGTCACGTCTGATAATGACCATGCGAGGACGAGGATGATCATAGCGAACAGCATTGCTCTTGCGCCGCCATACCATGCATCAACGGTTTCGTGAGCAGAGAGTAATCGTTGACCGACAGTCATGACCGCCGCAGTCACGACGCCCGCAAACGATGCCCACATCATTGCTTTGTAGGCATCTGCCGATCCCGCAATATCGGTAACAGTGTCGCCTTCGCCGGTGACATAGAGCCCTACCAATAAGGAAGAAATCAGGACAGCCAGTGGCACGAACGCATTGATTGCGCGTAACGGTATATTGGGCTTTGGCTCTAGATCCTCACCCTGCATTGCCGGCAGGTTTTCACTCATTGTCGGAGAGACCTGGCCCTGTCGCGCGCGAAGCTCCGCCGCGTACATCGGACCGAGATCCAAACCGGTGGAAGCGACGGACAATACAAAGACTACAGCGAGAATCGGGTAAAAGCTGTACGGAATCGAATACAGGAATATCGTATACGCCTGAGCATTCGCGAGCTCCGGAATGCCTTGCAAGGCGTCTCCGATCAAACCGACTTCGTAACCGATCCACGTTGTTATTAGCGCCAGGCAAACTACAGGCGCTGCCGTCGAATCGACAATGTAGGCGAGTTTTTCTCTCGATATTTTCAATTGGTCGGTAATCGGTCGCGCAGTATTGCCGACGACAAGCGTATTGCTGTAGTCATCAAAAAATATCATCAGCCCCATTAGCCAGACTGCAATCTGACCGCCGATCGCGGATTTTGCCCGACTGACGATCATTTTTACGATGCTGGCCATGCCACCATTGCGCGTAATGATGCCGACCATGCCACCGATCATCATCGAAAAAAGGATAATCGCGGCATGATCCGCATTCGCAAGCGCACCTTTGACAAAAACCTGAAAACTGTCCAGCAGACCTGTGACCACGCCAACGGGAGAAAACGCATTCAACGCGGTGGCGCCAAGCCAGACTCCGACCAGCAGCGCGGGTATTACGTTGCGCAGTGCCAGAGCAATGGCGATTGCAACGATCGGCGGCATGATCGACACCCAGCCGGGCAACACTCGGAGCCCTGTCGTCGCTGACGCGCCATCGGCCATAGCAGAGATCGAGACCACACCCCGTGCATCAACAGACAAATCAGCGAAAACTGCCATCCCGTCACTGTCGGCTGCTGCTTTGTAGATGTCGCTATTGACGGTCAACGTCACCGACGCGCCTGCCGCAACGTCAGTAATGGAAATTTCCATTGGCACCGACACCAGACCGACCCGGGGCGTCTCGATTTCGATCGCGCCAGCCACGACAGGCCAACCGATGATGATCACACCGCTTAACAACAGACAGGTATTCTTGATCCGGACGTACAGGGTGCGCGTATTTATCTTCTTATTCCTGCCGCTTTTCAGTTGCCCGGCAGTTTAACACGGCATGTTAGAGGTGCAGCCCCTCGGCGACGGAACATAGGATTGCGCCGAGCCGTGCACGCCGGTCACTCGTCATACGTTGCGTCGGCCCGCAAATCGAAACGGCGCCGAGCACCTCGCCGTGACCACCACGAATCACGGTCGCTACGCCGGAGAAGCCCTCCTCGAGTTCGTCGACGGTTTCTGCGAAACCACGGCTGCGAATCTCGTTAAGCTGCTTTTCCAGATCGCTGCGCCGCACGATCGTTCGCGACGTCAAAGGCATCAACGTCGTCCCGAGTCGGCTAAGGCCGTCTTCAGCAAGCGCGATCAGCGCTTTGCCGGTCGATGTCGCGTGCATCGGCCAGCGCGTACCGACATTGCCGGATGCGCCGATTACATGCCGTCCGGTCACCTCATCGAGTATCAACATTGAGCCGTCGATCGGTACCTCGAGCGTCGCCGTCTCACCGCTGTCGCTCGCGAGCTCTCTGAGTACAGGCCGCATGCGGAGTCGGAGATTGCTGCTCGACAGCGCCTGCACGCCGAGCGCCATGAGGCCGGGACCGAGCCGGTAAGCGCCGGTGACCGGGTTGCGATCGATCATCGCCTCGCTTGCGAGCGCCGCCAGTAACCGGTGTGCGGTCGTCTTGTTGAGACCGGACCGCCGACTGATATCGCCGAGCAGCATCTCGGGATGCTCGGGCGTAAACAGTTTCAGGAGTCGAACGGCACGGAGAGCCGCCTGAGCGCCCTGCGGAGGAGCGGCACCGCGCATTGCTGTTACCATATTGTGCTAGTCAGTTTCATACTATGATACCTGTGGCGCGGTCTGTGGTCGAGATCGGCGCGCACCGCGCGCGCAGACCCTCTGGTCCTGCCGAGCTTGCGGGCGACGCCGAGATCGTGGAAGCTCGCATGAGCTGCAGTCAGTAAGCGTTGCGATGACAACTAAGAATAAGCAGTCGTTACAGAAGGAACTCGGCGAATTGCTGGCCGAATATCCCGATGCCGCGACCATGGAGCTCCTGATCGCCGACATGCACGGCATCCTCCGGGGCAAGCGCATCCGCAAGACCGATTTCACCAAGGTCATCGATGATGGTTTCAGCATGTGCGCAAGCACCGTGCTGTTGACGACGCTCGGCGATGTCGTGCCGGGATTGCCCTACGGCCCCGACGACGGCGATCCTGATGTCCCGTGCGCGCTCGTGCCAGGCAGTCTGGCCCCCGTGCCCTGGGCAAAGCGTCCCACCGCGCAGGCCCTGTTCCGATTACTCGACAAGGATTATCGGCCTTTTTTCGGCGACCCGCGTAGCGTACTGGAACGCGCAATTGCGCCGCTCAAGAAAATGGGGCTGCGTATCGTCATGGCGACCGAACTGGAGTTTTACCTGCTCGATGGCAAGGCGAATCGACCGAGACCGCGGGCAGCACGTGTTCCGGGCATCGGCCGACCGCAACCCGGCGCGCAGGTGTATCACCCGGACGACCTGTGGGAGATCGAACCCTTTCTCGATGACGTGTATGCCTATTGCAGGGTGCAGAAGATTCCGGCCGATTCCGCTGTCTCCGAGTATGGGCCGGGCCAGTTCGAGATCAATCTGATGCATATCGACGACCCGGTGCTCGCCTGCGACCATGCCGTGTTGCTCAAACGGGCCATCAAGGCCGCCGCAAGAAAGCACGGTTTTGTTGCCTGCTTCATGGCGAAACCGTTTGCCGGCCGGTCGGGCAGCGGCCTGCACATTCATTTGAGCCTCGTGGACAGGCACGGCAAGAATTATTTCTCGCGGGAACGGGACAGCCTGTCGAAACCGCCTTTTTCAGCGCGTCTCCGGCATGCTGTAGGCGGGCTCGAGAAAACGATGGCGGCGGCGACCGCGATTTTTGCGCCGAACGCGAATTCCTATCGGCGGCTGTGTCCGGACCAGTTCGCCCCCGTCGAGCCGAACTGGGGCCTCAATCATCGCGCGGTCGCCATCCGCATACCCATGTCCGACAAGAAAAATCTCAGGATCGAACACCGGGTCGCCGGCGCCGACGCCAATCCGTATCTCGTCACCGCGGCAATCGCCGCAGGCATTCACTACGGCCTCAAAAACAAGATTGACCCGGGGCGAATGATCGAGGAAAGCGAAGTCGTGTCACTCAAGATCCGTATCCCGGATCGCTGGGACAAGGCGCTGGACAAGTTTGCAGGAAGCAAGGTGTTCCGCGACTACCTCGGTAGTCGCTACTGCGAGTTCTACATCAAGAACCGCCGTGCTGAATGCCAGGCATTCCATGACACCGTCAGCCCGATCGATTTCGACTGGTATCTGCGCGCCGTCTGAGTGCCTCCAGAGCCGAATTATCGGGCATCGGGATCGACAGGGGGTGCGACGCTGCCGGCGTTCGGGCTGCGCGGATCCGATGCGCCGCTGAAGACGCCGTCTCTGACCGCGACCGACTGCAGGCTGCCCATCGTGTAACTCCCGGCTCGCACGCTGTGGCCGCGAGCCTCGAGGATCTTCACGGTATCGGGACTGAAACCGCTTTCGAGCTGCAGAATATCGGGATTCCACTGGTGGTGCATGCGCGGCGCAGCCGTCGCTGCAGCGATGTTCATGCC
>Ga0224512_10002701_pt1 | contig 16066 bp, 12 predicted proteins | sample SF_May12_sed_USG_4_FD_169103 | JGI IMG/M metagenome (GOLD analysis project Ga0224512, IMG submission 169103) | Sediment microbial communities from San Francisco Bay, California, United States - SF_May12_sed_USGS_13 | ecosystem: Environmental > Aquatic > Marine > Sediment | place: USA...
GCTCCCCTTCGTCGCGGGCTGCGACGACGAGATCGCGGTGATTCGCCAGGCGCGTGTGCTCTGGCTCGCGTTCACCGTTGCTCTGCTCGCCGGTCTCGCCGGCCTGCTCGCGCAGCTTCAGCCCGACCCGCGGCGGCGGCTCGGGGACGCCCTGCTCGGCGTGGCCCTGCTCGCGTGCGTCCCCGCCTTTCTCGAGTGGTCGCTCCAGGTGCGAGCCGACCAGATCGCGCTGGCCGCGGGCCTCTGGGGCGGTGTCGCCCTCCTGGCCTCGCGCCGGCGCGCGGCCCTCGGCCTCGCGGCGGGATCGCTGTTCGGGCTGGGCTACCTCGCGTCGCAGAAGCTGGCCTACGTGGCCGCCCTGGCGGTGCTGCTCGCGGGCGCCCAGCTGCGGCTCCTGCGCGACGTGCGCCCCCGGCGCGAGGCGCTTCGTGCGGCGCTCGGCCTCGCCGGCTTCGGCTTCGTCTTCGCCGTCCACCGGCTCGCGACTGCGATCGCCTTCGACGTCCCCGCGGCCCACGCCTCACAGCAGGTGTTGACGTCGGCCATCGTGAGCCGTGGACTCTCGGTCTTCGAGTTCTATCGCCACACGATCGGCTACAGCCAGTACCGCGCCATGCTCCCCACGCTGGCGCCCCACTGCCTGCTGCTGGCCGCACTCGCGGCGGCGTCGCTGCTCGCCCTGCGCCGCCGTTCGGCTGCGGGTGACGCGTTGGCGCTGGCCTGGGCGGTGCTGCTGCTCGGACTCGCGGTGGGCGGGTTCCACGCCGGCGCGTTCTTCTACTTCTGGATGACGCTCGGTCTGTTTCCCGCCGTGGCGTTCGCGACGGCGCGGGGATCGATGCAGGCCGTGTTGCCCCGCGCCGCCGCGCCCCTCGTCGTCGCCGGCTGGTGGCTCCTGCTCTTGCTGCCGGGCCTCGTCAGCATGGGCCTCATGCTGCGCGACACGCAGTCGGTGCAGCGCGAGAGCCTCGCCTTCGTCCACCGCAACTTCGCAGCGGCGGACGCCGGCTTCCAACCGGAGAGCGCGCTCTTCTGCCGAGCGGGCGCACCGGCCATCCCGACGCACTTCTCCGAGACGATCTACCGCCGTTTCGCGGGGCCCGAGCGCGAGGCCAACACCGCCCGGATGCTGCGCACCTTCGCGAGCAGGCCCATCAAGTTCATCGTGCAGTCGTTCCGGCTGAACCAGTTCCCGGTCGAGCTGCGGCGCTTCTGGGCGGAGAACTACCAGCCCTATCGGGCTTCGGTCTTCGTGGCGGGACGGCGCTTCGCGGGCGCGCGCGGCACGAGCCACGAGTTCGGACTCATCGTCCCCGGCGCCTATCGCTGGCTTCCCGTCACCGGGCCGCAGCCCGTGCGCATCGACGGCCGGCTGGTCGCCGCGGGCGAGGTGCTGCGTCTCGAACCGCGGGCGCACACGGCCGACTTCGTCGAGGACGTGCCCGAAGGCTTCCTGGTGCTCGCCCTGAAGGAGCCGCCCGGCCCGTCGCCCCTCTCCTTCTACAAGTTCTACTGAGATGCGCGTCGCCCTCGTCACCAACATCGTGCCGCCGTACCGCGTCCCCGTGTATCAGGCGCTCGCCGCGACCCCGGGCTGGACGCTGCGCGTGTTCGTCAGCGCCGACTCGGAGTTCGACCGCAGCTGGCCGGTGGACGCCGGGGGGCTGGACGTGGTTCGCGTGCGGAACGCGTCCCGGCGGCGGCGCGTCCGGACGCGCGGGCGCGCGAACTTCGAGCAGACCGTCACGCTGCACGTTCCGATCGGACTGCCGACGGCCCTGCGCCGCTTCGCGCCGGATGTCGTCATCAGCTCGGAGCTCGGGGCGCGTACGCTGCTGGCGCTCCTCTACTGCCGGCTCGCCCGGGTGCCGCTGGTGGTCTGGAGCTACCACTCGCGGGTGAGCGCCACTGCCGCCGGAGCCGTGACGCGCCGCCTGCGTCGAGCTCTGCTGGCCAGGGCCGACGCGGTGGTCGGAATGGGGAGCCAGGCCCGGGCAGTCCTGGCCGACCTGGGCGTGCCGGAAGACCGGATCTTCGACGCGCCGAACGCCTGCGACCACGACGCCGTGTCGAAGGTGCTGGCGGGCATCGACGTCGAGGCCCGCCGCGAGGCGCTGAGCCGGGCGCTGGGTTGCCGGCCGCGGATCGCGCTCGTCGCGGGGCGCCTGGTCCCCATGAAGGGCCTCGCCGAGCTGCTCCGCGCGTGGCCGCGCGTGCCGGACGCCGTACGCGCGGGCTGGTCGCTGGTCTTCGTCGGAAGCGGCCCGCTCGCGGACCGCATCGCCGCGGCGGAGGCTGCGGCGGCGCCGGGCGAGATCCTCCACGTCCCGGCGCTGCCGTCGCGGGAACTCGTGGGCTTCTACGCCGCCGCGGATCTGCTCGTGTTCCCGAGCCTCGGCGACCCGTGGGGACTCGTCGTCAACGAGGCCTTCGCCTGCGGCCGCCCCGCGCTCTGCTCGCGGCTCGCGGGCTGCGCCGACGACCTGATCCGCCCGGGCGAGAACGGCTGGCTCTTCGATCCGACGGATGGCGATGCGTTCGCGCGAACGCTCGAAGAGGCGCTCGTGTCCCCCGATCGCGCGCGGCTCGGCGCCGGCGCGCGCGCAACCGCCGAGCGCTTCCGGCCCGAGCGCATGGCCGAGGGCCTGCGCCGCGCCGCCGGGCACGGCCTAGGTGTGGGTACAGAGCGCGCGTAGGTGGCCGGCCTGCACGCAGGCGCGCAGCCACATGCGCGCCCCGGCGCAGCGTCCGCGCAGCACGGCCGCCGGGAGGACGGCGGCGGCGAAGGCGACGCCGAGCAGCGCGCGCGCCGCGCCGAGCGCGAAGCGCGCGCCCAGCGGCTGCGGCGCGCCCAGCCGCGTCGCGACGATGCCCCCCTGAAAAGCGCGCCGCGCCAGCCAGCCCAGGCGGTGGTGGGCCGGGAGCACGGTCTCGGTCACGATCGCCTCGTCGCACCAGGCGAAGCTCGCACCGTCCGCGAGCAGACGAGCGAAGAGCTCGTGGTCTTCCGCGTGGGCCGAAGGGTCTCCGTAGGCGGGATCGAAGGCCCGCGTCGCGAAGAGATCGCGGCGCAGGAAGGCGTTGCCCGTGCGGGCGTCGGCCGCGGCGATCGGCGTCCCGCTGGCGTGGCGGGGTCGCGCGTAGAAGCGCTCGAGATCGAGCCAGGGCGTCACGTTGCGTTCGAGCCTCGGCAGCACCGGGCCGAACCAGCCGTCGTGCACCTCGCGCCGGCTCCGCCCCCAGTAGGCCGCGAGCCAGCCCGCGTCGGCGACCTCGTCGTCGTCGATGAAGGCGAGCCAGGCGCCGCGCGCCGCCGCGACGGCCCGGTTGCGCACGTGCGCGACGTTCGGCCGCGGCTCCCGGAGCAGTTGCAGTGCGTGCGGACCCTCCTGCCAGGGCCGCACGACCTCGGTCGCCGAAGCCTCCGGATCGTTGTCGACCACGAGCACCTCGACGGCGACGCCCCGGGGCAGGTCCTGGCGCGCGAGGCTCTCCAGCAGTCGCGCCAGCCCCTGCGGGCGGCGACAGGTAGCGATGCAGACCGAGACATCCGGAGCTTCGGTGCTCAGAAGGCGCCCCTCCGCGAGAGCACGGCGCCGATCGTGCGCAGCAGGATCGACACGTCGAGCACCAGGGAGCGATTGCGGATGTAGTAGAAGTCGTACTGGAGATTCTCGTGCATGGGCAGGTCCTTGCGTCCGAGGATCTGCCACAGTCCGGTGATGCCCGGCTTCACGAGGAGCCGACGCCGCTGCCATTCGTCGTAGCCGTCGACGATGAAGGGCATCTCGGGACGCGGCCCGACCAGCGACATCTCTCCCCGCAGCACGTTGAAGAGCTGCGGAAGCTCGTCGATGCTGGTGGCGCGCAGCCACTTCCCGTACTCCGTGACGCGGGGGTCCGACACCGCCCGCGGCGCCACGGCGCTGGGTTCGGCGTCGCAGCGCATGGTCCGGAACTTGTACAGCGTGAAGACGCGTCCGTTCCGGCCGACGCGCTCGTGGGCAAAGATCGCCCGCCCCGGGCTGGTGGCGCGGATGCGCGCGGCGCACCAGAGCATCAGCGGAGCGGCGAGCAGCAGTCCGACGACCGCGCCGCAGAGGTCCACGGCCCGCTGGAGCGGGGCGTACAGCGGGTGCACCGTCTCGCGACCGAGGCGCACGAGGGGGAGGTCGTCGACGAGATCGATCCGGGTGCCGGCGGTCAGCACCTCGAACAGGTTCGTGACCACGCGGAACGTGAGTCCGAGGTCTTCGCACTCGAGAACGAGCGACAGCATGCGCGCGTGGCTCAGTGCCGGCGCCGCCACGAAGATCTCCTGCACCCCGTGCTCGATCGCGACGGCGCGCGCGTCGTCGATGCGTCCGAGGACGGGCCGACCCGCCACGTCCTTGGCGTCGGGGTCGTCGCGGTCGTCCAGGAAGCCCGCGACGCGGTAGCCGATCTCCGGGTGGTCCTGGAGCTTCTGGAGCAGCCGGATCGCCGTCACCCCCGTCCCCACGATGAGAACCGACACGTCGTGCTCGCCGGACCGCCGCAGCCGTTGCTCGATGCGGTGGAACGCGAACCGGCTCGCGCCCTGGAGACCGAGATTGATCCCGGCGCTCGCCAGGACCACGAAACGTCCGAATTCGAACTCCCGGAAGAAGAAGCTGATCGAGCTCACCACGAGCAGGCCGAGCGCGACGCCGCCGAAGAGCGCCCGGATCTCGTCGGCCGCCGTCCGCATGCGCGCGGTGCGGTAGATGCCGAACAGCCAGCAGCACGAGAGCCAGGGCAGCACGATCAGCGGGAGCGCCCTCCCGTAGGCGTCGAAGGGATTGATGGGCGTTCCGAGCGCACCGTCGAGGGCGTGGCGCAGCCACCAGGCACCCACCCAGCCCAGGGAGACGAGGACGCCGTCCGCGGCGACGTGAAGGCGGCGGATGGCCCTCGGATCCCCCTTTGCCATGTCGCGTGGTTCCCCCCGGCAGCGCTCCGGCTCCTGCATCGGTCGGGGACGGGGCCGGCTTGAGACGGCAGCCCGGTGGCCAAGTCCCCCGAAACGCAACGGAATCCCGGAACCCGCCGCGTCGGCCCCGGGATCGAGCGGCGGCCTTCAAGGTGGAGGGCACACGCGACGAAAGAGCTAGCAATGACAGCCGTCTCGCCGGACTCGTTGCCCGTGGCCGCGCACGAGGGTCCGGGCCGGACGGTCGTGATCCAGCCCCATCGGGGCTGGGTGCCGATCGACCTGCCCGAGCTCTGGCGCTATCGCGAGCTGATCGGGTTCCTGGCGCTGCGCGATCTCAAGGTCCGCTACAAGCAGTCGCTCCTCGGCATCGCCTGGGCGGTGCTCCAGCCGCTGGTCACGATGGTCGTGTTCAGCCTGCTCTTCGCCCTGCTGCTGGGGCGCGACGGCATGCCCACGGTGGAGGGCGTGCCCTACGCCGTCTCCACGTACTGCGCGCTCGTTCCGTGGCAGCTCTTCGCGGCGGCGCTCACCGCCTCGGGCGACAGCCTGGTCGCCAACCAGCACCTGATCACCAAGGTCTACTTTCCGCGCCTGGTCGCCCCCCTCGCGCCGATCCTCGCGGCGCTCGTGGACTTCGTCCTGGCCTTCGCCGTGCTGCTCGGCATGATGCTCTGGTTCGGCATCACGCCCGGCCCGGGCGCGCTGGCACTCCCGCTGCTCGCGCTGCTGGCCGTCGCCACGGCGCTCTCGGTCTCGCTGTGGCTGTCGGCGCTGAATGCGCTCTATCGCGACGTACGCCACGCTCTGCCCTTCCTCGCCCAGACGTGGATGTTTGCAACGCCCGTCGTCTACACGGCCGAGAGCGTGCTCTCGGGCCAACCGGGGTGGCTGCGCTTCGTCTACGGACTCAACCCCATGGCCGGCGTCGTGGAGGGCTTCCGCTGGGCGCTGCTCGGCGGCGCGAGCCCGCCGTGGGAGGCACTCGTGACCTCGGTGGTCGTGGTCGCCGCGCTGCTCGTCGGCGGCGCTTTCTTCTTCCGGCGCATGGAGCGCAGCTTCGCGGACCTGGTGTGACGGAGATGAACGAGACCGCCATTCGCGTCGAGGGCCTCGGCAAGCGCTTCCGGATCGGAACGCCCGTGTCGCGACGTTCGCTCCGGCGGGGGCTGCTGCGGGCCGCGGAGTGGCCCCTGCGTGTCGTGCGCGATCGCCTCGCCGCCGCGAGCAACCCGTCGGAACGCGCGTTCTGGGCGCTGCGGGACCTGAGCTTCGAGGTGGCGCCGGGCGAGGCCCTGGGGATCATCGGACGCAACGGCGCCGGCAAGAGCACGCTGCTGAAGATCCTCTCCCGCATCACAGAGCCCACCGAAGGGCGCGCCGAGATCCGCGGGCGCGTGAGCAGCCTTCTCGAGGTCGGCACCGGCTTCCACCCGGAGCTCACCGGCCGCGAAAACGTCTTCCTCAACGGCGCGATCCTCGGGATGAGGCGGTCCGAGATCCGCGCGCGCTTCGACGAGATCGTCGAGTTCTCCGGCGTCGAGAAGTTCATCGACACACCGGTGAAGCGCTTCTCGTCGGGAATGCGGGTGCGACTGGCCTTCGCCGTGGCGGCGCACCTCGAGCCCGAGATCCTCATCGTCGACGAGGTCCTCGCCGTCGGAGACACCGAGTTCCAACAGCGATGCCTGGGTCGGATGAGGACGGTGACCGGCGACGGCCGTACGGTGCTCTTCGTGAGTCACAACCTGGCAGCCGTCGAGGGACTCTGCTCGCGGGCCCTGCTGCTGAGGGACGGTCGGATCGCCGCGGAGGGCGAGCCGACTGACGTGGTCGGCGCCTACCTCGGCGAGATCGAAGAATCCGCCGGCTCTTCCTACGCATGTGATGAGGCGATCGACGCCCGCGCGTGGATCCAGGAGGCCTCGCTTCGCGACGAACGGGGTCTGGAATCCGGGCGCTTCTCCATGTCGGGGTCCATCGGGATCCGGATGCTCCTGCGGATCGCAGAGGCGTCGCACTACACGATGAGCATCCAGCTCAAGGAGTTCGACGGCAATCCCGTCGCCCACTTCCCCAGCGAAGACGCAGCGTTCGAGGTGCCCGGCAAGACCGGCGAGCACGAGATCCAGGTGACGCTCCCGCCGCTCCGTCTGTATCCGGGGAGATACCTGGTTCGCCTCGCACTCACGGACGTCGCGCTTCACACGCAGAGAGAGCTGCAGAAGCTGTGCTTCACGATCGTGCAGGACGGCAAGCTGTGCCAGCGCAGCCTGCTGCGACGCGCGGGCCTCGTCTTCGCCGACGCAGAGTGGCGCGTCCGTGCGCACGGCGCGGAGTCGTGATGCGCCCGTCGATCCGCAGGCTGCTGGCATCGCTGCGTCCCCGTCAGAGCGGGCCCGGAGGCGAACCGAGAGCGAACATCACGCAGCCGACCGGGCGCCTCTCTCCCCAGAACGGCTCCGCCACCTTCGTCGTCGTGGTAGGCCCCGGCTTCGACCAGCAGGTGCCGAAGGCCATGGTCCTGATCCTCCTCGGATACTGCCGGGCCTTCGAGATGCTGGGAATTCCGTACCTCATCGTCGACATCGCCGACGCCGCGGCCGCGGTGCCGGCGCTTCCCCGCCCCTTCTGCCTGGTCAACGGACACGACATCCACCACCCGTGGGTCCGCCCCGAAACCCTGCGCACGCTGCGACGCCACCCTTCCTGCGTCTGGGCGACGCCCTGGTTCCGGGACAGCGATCGCTTCTTCGCCTCGCACGATCTCGACGCGCGCATCTGGGATTGGCCGCTCGAACACCGCCAGCGCATCCTCGAGATCGAGCCGCGCTTCGTCTTCACGGGGACGGCTCCCCGCGGGCTGGGATTCTTCGAGGAGTGGAACCGAAACGGCGTGCCGGCCGTCTCGATGCCCTTCGCCTGCGACACGACGCTCTACACGCCCGATGCGCCCCACCGCCGGGTGTTCGAAGGGGTGGAGCTGGGTTTCGTCGGCGGCTACTGGCCATCAAAGGGCCGCCAGATCGACGCGTACCTGCGACCGCTCGAAGAGGACCTCGTGATCTACGGCTACAGCGAATGGCCGTACCGGGGCTATCGGGGTCGCCTGGCGCCCGAACACGAGCCGTCCCTGTACCGGCAGGCCCGGCTGTCCCCCACCATCAACGAGCCGTCGGTCGCGCTGCTCCACGGCCAGATCAACGAGCGCGTCTTCAAGATCCTCGGCTGCGGGGGCGTCACCGTCGTCGACGCCGTGCCGGCGTATCGCGACTTCTTCTCCGCGGACGAGCTTCCGATCTCCGAGGATCCCGACGATTTCCGCGATCGGGTTCGCGAGCTGCTCCGCAACGAGCCCGCGCGCGAACGCTGGCGAGAGCGGGGATTCAAGGCCGTGATGGAGCGGCACACGTACGTCCATCGCGCGCGGGAGCTGCTCGTGCGCCTCGGCGTGAACGTCGAGTCTACGCTCCGCACCCAGCGGGGTACGGCGTGACCCTGCGGACGAAACTCCTGCACGGCACCACCATCTCCCTCCGCGCTGCGGCGGGGCGCCTGGCGCGGAGCCTGCGCCGAGCGCCCCCGGAACGCCCGGCGGAGCGCACCAACCGCCGCATCGACGAGGGCTACGAGCACTTCCGTGACCTGACCCGGACCCCGGAGCTGCGAGAGGTCCGCTTCGCCGACGGTGCCGCGGTCGTCACCTTGAACGATGGCCGGCGCTACCACTGGAATCCGCTGCAGCCGGCGGCGCGGATGTACACGGTGCCCATCACCGGGACCTTCGAGCCGAAGGAGACCGCGTTCGTGCGGCGCTCCATCACAGCGGGCAGCGTCTGCATCGACGTCGGGGCGAGCTTCGGCTGGTACAGCGTGCTCCTGAGCCGGCTGTGCGGCACCGCGGGCCACGTCCACGCCTTCGAGCCCGTCCCCGACACCTACGATCTCCTGCGACGAAACCTCGAGCTCAACGACTGCGCGAACGTCGTCGCCAACGCGGTCGCTTTGGACGGGTCCCCGGCCCACAAGACGCTGTACATCCCCGACATCGGCGTATCGGGCTCCTTCGCCCTGCACCCGTTCGATCGCAGCTATCGCTCGCTGTCGGTGGAGACCCAGACGCTGGACGATTACGTGGCCACGCACGGACTCGAGCGGCTCGACTTCGTCAAGGCCGACATCGAAGGCGCCGAACTGGGCCTGCTGCAGGGGGCGAAGCGCGCTCTGAGCCGCTTCGGCCCGACTCTCCTGCTGGAGGTGCAGGGGAGCTCCACGGCCCTGTTCGGACACGAGCCGGCCGACGTGTTCCGCGAGCTGAAGCGATACGGATACACCGCCTTCAGCGTCGACGACGACGGGGGCCTGGTGGAAGTCGGAGACACCCGCGGCGAGCTTCCCGATTACAACTTCGTGTTCGAACGATGAGCGCGACCGCGCCGCCAACCGCATGGACGACTGACGACATGGCGTTCCGCGTCTATCGCTTTCACGGCCTGGTCGACGTGCTGGTCGACGACGGTGTCTCCGCCTCGCTCCAGCGGTCCATCGATTTCCAGATCGCGCATTTCCGCGACGAGGGTGAGGCGACCGCGCCCTGGCGGATCGAGGTGTTCCCGTACGAGCGCGTGGCCGACGTCGACGCCGATGCGGCCACCCGCTTCCATCTCTCGCAGGCCGTCACCGGCAGTCTCCTCGACATGCCTCCCCAGCGCGTGGCCCTCCGCGTGGAAGCCTGGGGCTACTCGCTGTTTCTGCACGGCGGCTCGGGCTTCCTGATGGTTGCCCTGCAGCTCCTGCTGCATGCGCAGGGGCTCTCCCTGGTGCACGCCGGAGCGATCTCGGATCCCAGCGGACGCGTCATCCTCCTGCCGGGCGCCGGCGGCGTCGGCAAGACGGCCCTGATCGCGAGACTCGTGCGCGACTGCCGCTGTCAACTGCTCGGCGACGACGTCGTCGCGCTGTCGGATCGGGGCCGGGTGCTCTCCGTCCCCCGCGCCTTCGTCCTCAAGGAATACCATCGAGAGACGCTTCCCGACGCGTTCGCGTCCGCGGCCCGGAGACCTCGGCGCGTTTCTCCGGGAGTACGGCGCGCGCTGCGCTTCGCGTACCGCAACGCGCCCTTCATGGGCGTGACCCTCAAGCTCCTGTCGATGGCCGGCGTGCTGGAGAACGTCGTGGCGAGGTTTCGCCCGCCGGCGGAGATCGAGGCGGTCCCAGTTTCGTCGCTGTTCGGCCCCTCCGCCGTCGCCGCCGAGGGGCCGCTTCGCGAGACGGTGTTCCTGGAACGCTACGCCGGCGCTGCGTTCCGCTTCGAGCCGCTGGACGGGAAGGCGCTGGTCCGGCGCCTGTTCAGCATCATGCACCACGAATGGGTCGATCATATGCGCGCGTTCTGGCAGCTGGGCGCCGTGGAGATCGCAGACCTGCCGGCGTACTTCATCGAGATGGCTCGGATCCTGGAAGCCGCCACCGCGGCTCCGGCCAGCCACATCCTGAGGATTCCCGAAGCCGCGACCCCGGAGGAGCTGACTCGGTGCTTTCTCGAAAAGGTGTCGCTGTAGCGGAAATGAGCATGCCGACGGTGACCGTGATCATGCCCGTGTACAACGCGGCCGCGCACCTGCGTGAGGCCACCGAGAGCATCCTCGCACAGACCTTCGCCGACTTCGAGCTTCTCGTCGTGGACGACGGATCCAGCGACGACAGCGTCGCCGTGCTGCGCAGCCATGAAGACGCGCGTCTGCGCCTGGAACGCAACGAACACAACCTCGGTCTCGTGGCTACGCTCAACGCCGCCGTCCGACGCGCGACGGGCCGCTACATCGCCCGCATGGACGCCGACGACGTGAGCCTCCCCACCCGTCTCGCGGAGCAGGTCGCCTACCTGGATACCCATCCGGAGGTCAGCGGCGTCAGCGTCGCCTACGAGACGATCGACGAGCAGAACCGGGGGGTGTCCACCGACTACGGACTGCACCGGCCGGTAGGCCCGGCGCTCGTGCGCTGGAGCCTGCACTTCGGAAGCTTCTTCTGCCACGCGGCGTCGATGCTGCGGCGGGAGGTCTTCGATGCGCTCGGCGGCTACGACCCGGCCTTCGTCCACGCCGAGGATTACGAGCTGTGGTTGCGCGCCGCGAGGCGATTCCGCTTCGACAACCTGCCGCGCGTGCTCTACCGCGTGCGGCTGCACGATGACAACGCCTCGGGCATTCATCGCGAGACGCAGCAGCGAAACGCCAGGCGGGCGCAGTCTCGTTGGATCGCCGACTTCTTGGGCGAGGAGGTCTCCCTCGCCCACGCGGCGATTCTGCGCGACGCGGTCGCGCCCGAGACGCCCGCCGATGCCGTGGCCGCGGGCGGCCTCCTCGACCGCCTGTGCCGCGCCTTCGTGGCGAAGCCCGAGATGACGCAGAGCGACCGACGGCTGGTGCGCGCCGATGCCGCGACGCGGCTGGCGGCCCTGGCGATCGCCAGCGGACGGCGCTGGCCGGCGGCGGCGGCCCGGATCGGACTCATCGGATGCCGCCTCTCCCCCCGCGCGTTCGGCCGCGGCGCTCTCGCATGCCTGCGCGGCGGGACGAGCGCCTGGCATCGCTCACCCCTGTTCGTGGACGTCAGACCGTGAGCGCGGGCAGGCCGCGCATCGTGCTGCTCGCCGATCGGCCGCGCTGGGCCTTCGACTTCGTCGCGCGCTCGCTCGCGGCGCGGCTGTCGGATCGCTACGACCTCGCCATCCGCTACGTCTGGCGGCGGCCGCAGCTCGACCCCGGCCGCACCGACCTGCTCTACGTCTTCTTCTGGGGCGAGACCTGGTACCGGCGTTTCGGCTTCGAGCCGCGGCAGGTCGTGAAGGAGGTCGCGAGCTACCGCTGGGCCCTCGAAGAGCGGTGGGGCCGGATTTCGGCGCAGCAGCTCGTCGACCGACACCTTTCGGACTGCGGCTTCGTGACCACGCCGTGCCGGCGGCTCTACGAAGAGCTGAGCCCCCTGCGCGACCGCGTGCTGCACTGCCCCAACGGCGTGGAAACCGGGATCTTCCGGCCGACCCGGCGACGCCAGGGACCGCTGCGCATCGGCTGGGTCGGCAATCCAAACGACGCCTGCAAGGGACTCGCGGACATCCTGGTCCCGGCGTGCGCGGGGCGCTTCGCACTCGAGACGACCGATGGGTGCCGCAGCCGCCGCGAGGTTGCCCGACTCTACAATCGCGTGGACGTGATCGCCGTCGCCTCCGAGGCCGAGAGCCAGCCGCTCCCGCTGATGGAGGGCATGGCCTCGGGCGCCTTCCCCGTGGCGACGGACGTCGGCATCGTGCCGGAGCTCGTGCGCTCGGGCGTGAACGGGCTCGTGGTCGATCGCTCCGCAGCGGCCTTCCGAGACGCCTTCACGTGGTGCGCCGCAAACCTCGACGCCGTCCGCCGCGCCGGCGCCTTCAACGCCGAGTTCGTCGCCTCGGAGCGCTCCTGGGATCGCCTGGCGGAACGCTTTGCGGAGCTCTTCGAGACCGCCCTGGGACGCGCAGCGGACCCGGTGCCGACGCCGGCTTCGGCCGCGAGCGGGGAGCGCAGCCCGGAGCGACCGCGGCGAGCGCTCGCCCGGGGACGGATCCCGCTGCGCATCGCATTCGTGACCCCCGAGTTCGCCAGCGAGTACGCGACCGGTGGGGGCCTCGGCAGCTACCTGCACCGAATGACGCGGGCGCTGCTCGAGCTGGGCCACGAACCCGAGGTCTTCACGCTGAGCCCCACGGCCTCGGGCTCCATCGACTTCGACGGCGTGCGCATCCACCGCGTGCGACGCAGCGACGCCGGACGCCTGGCGCGCGCCTGGCTCGGACTCGGCTGGCGCCTCGGGCTCCACGGTCTCCAGCCTCCGGTCTTCGCCCTCGCCGACGCCTTCCGTCTGGCGCGCGCTCTGGCGCGCCGCGATGCGCAACGCCGATTCGACTTCGTTCAGAGCGCGGACCACCGGGCGTCGGGAATCTTCATCGCCTCCCTTCCGGACCGTCCTCACCTCGTGCGCTGCAGTGCCGACGGGCTGGCCTGGGCCGAGGCGAACGCGGACGCTCCGCCGCGACGCCGTTGGGAGGCGCGGCTCGAGCGCGCCGGCGTACGCCGCGCCGACGTCGCCTACGCGCCGAGCCGCTTCGTGGCGTCAGGGCTCGCGCGCCGTTACGGCCTCGACGTGCAGGTGCTGCGGCCGCCGGCCACGATCGAGACGAAGCCGCGGCTCGACGGCGCGCGCCCGCTGCCCGAGCGCTACCTCGTCCACTTCGGACAGCTCTCCGCCGCCAAGGGCACGCCGGTCCTCGCGCGCGCTCTCCCGAAGGTCTGGGAGGCGGCCCCGGATTTTGCGATGGTCTGGGCCGGCGCGGATCGCAGCGGCCGACTCGAGACGTGGCGGGCGACCTGGGGCGAGCGCCGCTCGCGCGTCGTCTGGCTCGGCGAGCTTACCCGGCCGGAGCTCTACGCGGTGGTGCAGGCGGCGGAGGCGGCGGTGCTGCCGTCGAGCATCGACAATCTTCCGAACACGGTGATCGAGTGCCTGCTGCTCGGCGTGCCGGTGATCGGATCCGCCGGAGCCAGCATCGACGAGCTGGTCGAGCCTGGCCGCACGGGCGAGCTGGTGCCCATCGGCGACGCCGAGGCGCTGGCGGCAGCGATGCTGCGCGTCTGGCGCGGCGAGTCGCCTGCACGGCGCGGCTTCCGCTGGGAAGGTCCACTCGCCGACCTGATGCAGCCCGAGACCGCGGCGCGCAACCTGCTGCGCCTCGCGGGAATCGACGCGGGGGTGTAGATGCCGGCAGACGCCGAAACCCGCTCGGCTCCGCTGGTGAGCGTGCTCATGCCCGTCTACAACGCCGAGCCATTCATCGCCGAAGCCGTCGCCAGCCTCCTCGAACAGAGCTTCGGCGACTTCGAGCTGCTGGTCCTCGACGACGGCTCCGAGGACCGCTCGCTCGAGGTTGCGGAGGAGGTCTGCGCCGGCGACCCCCGCGTACGGATCGTCCGCGAGCGTCACGCGGGGCTCACGGTGCGCCTGAGCGAGGGTCTGGCCGCGGCGCGGGGCGATCTCGTCGCGCGCCAGGACGCCGACGACGCCTCCCGCCCCGAGCGCTTCGCCCTGCAGGTCGACTACCTGCGCCGCCATCCCGAGTGCAGCGCCGTCGGCGCCGGGGCGCTGCTCGTCGATCCCGAAGGCCGCCCCATCCGGGAGCGGCAGCGCCCGCTCACACACGCAGAGATCGAGGCCGTCCTCCTCTCCGGCCAGGGCAACGCCCTCTATCATTCGGCGGCCATGTTCCGCCGGGCGGACCTCCTCGCCGCGGGCGGCTACCGCCCCGAGACCGAGCCGGCCGAGGACGTCGACCTGTACCTGCGGCTGGCCGAACGCGGTCGCCTGGCGAACCTCCCCGAGATCCTGCTGCTCTCGCGGCAGCACGTGACGCGCGTCAGCAACCTGCGCGCGGGCGAGCAGCGGCGCACCCTCGACGCCGTGCTGCGCGAGGCCCGCCGCCGGCGCGGACTCGCCGCCTCCCCGTCCCGTCCCGTGCCCGCGGTTTCCGAGCGGACGCCGACGGTGGAGTGCTGGCGCCGCTGGGCGCGCGAGGCGACCGAGGGCCGCCACCTGCGGACGGCCCGCCGCTACGCCTGGGCGGCCTTCCGCGCCGATCCGGCGCACCCCCGCTCCTGGCAGATCCTGGTGCGGGCGCTGCTCGGGCTCCGCCTCGAGCCGATCCGGCGCCTCCTGCGCGGCGCCTGAGCTCGGGGACGGTCAGCGGTGCTCGCGGTACCAGCGGACCATGCGTTCCAGCCCTTCCTCGAAGCCGGTTCTCGCTTCGAAGCCGAAGAGCTTCTTCGCCCGCGAGGTGTCGAGGCAGCGACGCGGTTGACCGTCGGGCTGCGAGCCGTCCCAGACGATCTCGCCCGCGAAGCCCGTCGCCTTCGCGATCATCCGCACCAGGTCCCGGATGCGGATCTCCATCCCGGAGCCCAGGTTCACGGGATCGCAGTCGTCGTGCCGTTCCGTCGCGAGAACGATCCCCTCGGCGGCGTCCTCCACGTAGAGGAACTCGCGCGTGGCATTCCCCGTGCCCCAGACGACGATCTGCGCCTCCCCGCGCTCCTGCGCCTCGAGGCACTTGCGGATCAGGGCCGGAATCACGTGCGAGCTCTTCGGGTCGAAGTCGTCACGGGGGCCGTAGAGGTTCACCGGCAGCAGGTAGACCGAACGGGTGCCGTACTGGTCGCGGTAGGCCTGCGCCTGCACCAGCAGCATCTTCTTGGCGAGACCGTAGGGCGCGTTGGTCTCCTCCGGGTAGCCGCCCCAGAGGTCCTCCTCCACGAAGGGGATGCGCGCGAACTTCGGATAGGAGCAGACGGTACCCACGCTCGTGAACTTCTCGACGCCCGCGCTCCAGCACTCGTGGAAGAGCTGGACGCCCATCATCAGGTTGTCGTAGAAGAACTCGGCGGGATGGGCGCGATTCGCGCCGATCCCGCCCACGCGCGCCGCGAGGTGGATCACCACATCGGGCCGGACATCGGCGAGCATGCGCCGGATGTCCTCCCCCGCCCGCAGGTCGTAGTGGCAGCTGCGGGGAACGATCACCTCGGCGGCGCCGCTCTCGCACAGCTTCTCGACCACGAAGGAGCCGAGAAAGCCCGCTCCGCCGGTGACCGCGACCCGCCGCGTGCGCCAGAACGCCTCGCCCCCGGTCGGCGCCGCCGCGCATGCCGCGCGGCTCACTGGACGATGAACTCCGCGTTGCGGTAGCGGCGGTCCGTGGGCCGCGCCACCAGATCGTTCTCGATCGCGTCGCGGACTTCGCAGATACCGGCCTCGACGTCCATCTTCGGCTCGAATCCGAGCACGCGCCGGATCTTGTCGAACGACACGCGAATGTCGCGCATGTCGCCGCCGAAGGTCAGATCCTTGTACTCGACGTCCACGTTGCGCACGTGCTTCTGCACGAGTCGTACGATCTCGTCCTTGGTGTGGTTGCCCGCATCGGAGCCCACGTTGAAGACCTGCCCCCGCACCGTCTTCACGGGCACGTCGAGGACCGTGGCGATCGCCTCGCCCACGTCGCGAATGTGAACGAAGGCGCGCGCA
>Ga0224512_10002702_pt1 | contig 16058 bp, 17 predicted proteins | sample SF_May12_sed_USG_4_FD_169103 | JGI IMG/M metagenome (GOLD analysis project Ga0224512, IMG submission 169103) | Sediment microbial communities from San Francisco Bay, California, United States - SF_May12_sed_USGS_13 | ecosystem: Environmental > Aquatic > Marine > Sediment | place: USA...
GACATGGTTGCCTTTACAGGCTCAACCGAGGTCGGCGCCGGCATCGGGGCAATCTGCGGCCAGATGGCCAAACCGGCTCACCTCGAACTCGGAGGCAAGGACCCGGCCATCGTTTTCGATGACGCCGATCCCGACCTAGCGGCCAAGGCTGTTGTGTGGGCGGCGTTCCTCAACGCTGGTCAGGTCTGCACATCGACCGAACGGGTCTACGTGCACCGGAGCCTGTACGACAGGTTTGTCGACCGGGTGGTCGGTCTGGCCACCCATTTGCGGGTTGGCGATCCGTTCGATCCGGCTACCCAGATCGGACCGATGCGCAGCGAGCGGGGTCGTGCCAAGGTCCTGGACCAGCTGGCTGCCGCACAGGCAAACGGAGCGAAGGTTCTGGCGGGTGGCGTGATTCCGGAAGGATCGCCAGGTTTTTATCTCCAGCCAGCCCTCGTGATCGACGTCGACCACGAAATGGAGCTGATGAGAGAGGAGACGTTTGGTCCGGTGCTGCCCATCATGGCCTTCGACGGCGACGAAGAAGCGTTTGCGCTGGCCTCCGATACTCCGTACGGACTCGGGGCCAGCTGTTACACGCACACGCCGGATCGAGTAAGGCGGGCCTACGAGGAATTCACGGTCGGCACCGTGTGGGTGAATGATCCCGTCGTTGACAACCTGGCCGCTCCATTCGGGGGCATGCGGGCCAGCGGGAACGTTCGCGAGCTTGGGCTCGAGGGAATGGATGCTTTCACCTCAACCCGGCACGTGCACTGGAACATGCAATTGGAAGACAAGCCATGGTGGTACGGCGACGTCGAGTGACGCCTCCGAACGGCGGTGACAACCGACCGGCCTCCGGAAGAAAGGGAGACTGATGGGACTGCAAGGCGAGAAGACGGCGGCCTGGTTCGCCCGGGCGAAAGCCAATCTGGTCAACGGGGTCTCCAGCCAGTTTCGCTACTGGGGCGAAGAAGACACACTCGTCATTGATCGAGGTGAGGGCGCCTATGTCTTTGACATGGACGGAAACCGCTACATCGACTACCAGTGCGGCTTCGGGCCGGTGGTACTCGGCCATGGCCATCCGGCAGTAGCGCAAGCGGTGGCCGAAGCAGCTGCCGCCGGTACGACCTTCGCGATGACGAGCGCCCGCGAGGTAGTAGCCGCCGAGAAGTTCCGAGCTGCGGTCCCGTGGGTGGATGCGCTACGTTTCACCAATACCGGTACCGAGGCAACCATGCACGCTATCCGTTTGGCGCGCGGGTACACCGGACGTGAGGTGGTCCTCAAATTCGAGGGTCAATACCACGGGGTCCACGACTACGTGATGTTCTCGACCGCCGGATCGCCGCCGACCGCCCTGGGTTCCCGGTATCGGCCGGTCCCGTTGCAGAGCTCATCGGGTATACCCGATGCGATCCGTTCGTTCATTCGTACATTGCCCTTCAACGATCTCGATCTGGTTGAGCGGTTGTTCCGGGACGAGGGTCATAGCATTGCCGCCATCATCGTCGAGCCGATGCTGGGCAACGCCTTCGGGATCGTGCCGGAGGAAGGGTTTCTCGAGGGTCTGCGCGACCTCTGCGACGAATACGGCACCGTTCTCATCTTCGACGAAGTGAAGACCGGTTTCCGCATAGCGCTCGGTGGGGCGCAGGAGGTCTTCGGAGTCACTCCCGACCTGGGTACTTTCGCCAAGTCGCTGGGCAACGGTTTTCCGGTGGCGGCCATCGCCGGACGCGACGAGGTGATCCAGGCGTGGGCTAAGGGTGGGATCGCCCAGGCCGGCACCTACTCGGGGAATGGTGTGGCGGTTGCGGCGGCTGCGGCCACCATCGACATCCTCTCCACCGGAGAACCTTACGCGCGGATGGAGAAGACCGGAACGGCGCTCATGGAGGGTTTGGCCCGGATCTGTGCCGACCGGGGAGTCACCGCCCACGTTGTCGGGGTCCCCGCCATGTTTGGGATCGTGTTCAGCGAGCAACCGCCGAAGGATTTCCGCGATGCGGCCAACCACGACGATGAGCTCTATGCCGAGGTTGTCGGGGGCTTGATCAAACGAGGTGTGATGCCGGTAGACGACGCTCTCGAGCCTTGGTTCGTGTGCGCGGCCCTCTCTGATGAGGATGTGGCAACCACCCTGACTGCCTTCGACGAAGCACTCGTCGAGGCCACTGCCTGAGAAAGAGGTCATCAATCATGCGAATTGCGCTCCTGGGAGCGGGCATCATCGGCGCGGTGGTGGCGAGGGATCTGGCCATCTGGGACACTCCGGAGGCGGTGGTCGTTGGAGATGTCGACGGTGACCGGGCGGCCCTGGTCGCCAAAGAGCACGGATTCGATCATGCACTGGTCGACGTTCGCGACGCGGGGTCTCTGGACGCGTTCCTGACGGGTGCCGACGTTGTCGTCAACGCCGCTCAGTATCAGATCAACCTTCCGGTGATGGAGGGTGCGCTGCGGGCGGGAGTTCACTACACAGATCTGGGCGGCCTGTTCTACACCACCCGCAAACAGCTCGAACTGGACGGGCGGTTTCGCGAGGCGGGCCTGACCGCCGTGCTCGGCATCGGGTCGTGCCCGGGGATCGCCAACGTGCATGCCGGCGATCTGGCGGCTCGGATGGACACCGTCCGGTCGGTGAAGATCTACAACGGGGCAACGGTCGACCCGTCGGATTCACTCAAGTGGCCGTACTCGCTGTGGACGATCTTCGATGAGATCACCGAACGGGCGATGGTGTTTCGGGGCGGCGAGTTCGTCGATCTCGACCCGCTCTCCGAGGAGGAGATGTTCTCGTTCCGAGAGCCGATCGGGTACGCCAAGACCCACCTCTCGCTGCACTCCGAAGTGGCGACCATCCCTCTCAGCCTGGCGACCAAAGGGATCGAAGCGTGTGAGTTCAAGATCGCGTTCTTTGGTTTTCCGGAAGCGGCGCTGCGCCAACTGCAGTTCCTCGCCTCGGTGGGTCTGGCCTCGACGACGCCTCGCCGGGTGGGACCGATCGATGGGGTTGTGCCGCGTCGTCTGCTGGTCGACCTGCTGGAGGAGCTCCGGCCCGAACCACCCCAGCATGCCGGTTTCAAGGACATCGCCACGGTGGCTGAGGGGACGCGCCACGGCGTACAGGTCCGGTTGCGCCTGGACACGACTGCCTGGCCGTCCGAGAAGTTGCAGGTGGCGGGTGGCACGGTGGTGGTCGGGTCGCCTGCTGCGATCGTTGCCAGGTGGCTCGGGTCGGGCAAGCTGAGCGAAGCGGGTGTGTACCCGCCCGAGACGGCCATCACCCCGCAGCCCTTTTACGAGGACCTGGCGACCCGCGGTGTACAGACCTCCCTGACCGAAGAATCCGTGCTGGCGGGTTGATAGCGATAGGTGACCCGGGCCGAGATCCGCATCAATGGCGCGGCAGCGAGCACGTCGACCGGGACTCATTGTGCTTGCCCTGGAAGGCATACGCGGGATACGCTTCGTGCGCAGGAGCAGTCAAGCCGCCCGGCGACCCGGGCTCGGGGAGTGGAGGTGTTGTGCCGAGGATCCGTGGAGTTCGGGTACGGGGCTGGGCGCTGCTGGCGGTTCTCACCCTTCTTACGGCAGCATGTGGCGGGGAAACCACGCCGGCAGCAGGTGAAAGACCCACCACCACGGACGCCTCGGAGCAGCCGACGACCTCGACCGCACCTTCTGGTGCCGTCGAGACCAGTGGTAGTACGACTTCGGCGCCGGAACCAAGCACCCCCGGAGGCGGCGAATGCACTGTGACGATCACTGGTGACCGCGAGGAGGTGTGGACCTTTGAGCAGGCGATTACGTCATTCTCGACCGACTACTGGCTGAGCGAAGAGGACCTTCGGAGCACGGTCGAGTTCCTTGGTGAGGAGATTACGGGCGGCTCGTACGAGGAGATAACGGGACGCGGGGAGCCGATCATCACGTTCCTGCAGATCAGTTGCTCCGATCCGGACAACCTGATCCAGGGAGCCCTAGTTCTTCCGACCAATGCCACACGAGCGACCGATCTGCCGATGGGGCCTGGCACGTATCCGATATCTGGAGGGCTATTCGATGCCGACGGGGAGGTGCGCACCATGATTGCCGACGTATCCGTCAACGAAGACGAGGTCTACGGCACAGCGCCCGGTTCGGGATCTCTCGAGATCACCCGCTGGGATCTCGACGGCATCGTCGGCTCGTTCTCATTCGCCGCCCGGGAGGCCTTTGTCGATGATCCCCAAGACATCGAGGTAATGGTCCAGTTTTCCTTTGTCTGCCGGGAGTGGTTCAGCGGTTGCTGAGCAGGTCTAATTGCGACCCATCGCTGAGCAGGGTTGCCTAGCCTCGCAGCATGTCCTATCCGATGCGTCCCATCGTGCCCGACGAGCTGCGCGCCTTCGCTCAGGTCTGGGAGCGCGCCTTCAACTTCGACGAAAAGGAAGAAGACCTAGAGGCCATCAGCAGGACTTTCGAATACGACCGATCGATAGTGGCGGTGGACGGCACACGGTTCGTCGGTACCGGAGGCGCCGATTCGTTCGATCTGACCACGCCGGGCGGGCACGTGCCGGTCGGCGGTTTGACGGCCATAGCGGTGGTCCCCACCCACCGGCGGCGGGGCATCCTCACCGATATCATCCGCTATCACTTCGATGAGGTCCGGACTCGCGAAGAGCCTCTCTCGGTGCTGCGGGCGTCCGAGAGCACGATCTACGGCCGCTACGGATACGGTGTCGCCACCATCGACGCAGGATTCGAGATTGATCGTCGCCACACGCGCTTCGCCGTGGACCTTCCCTCGCGGGGCCGGGTGCGGCTAATGGAAAAGGAAGAAGCCCGCAAGACGCTGCCGGCGATCTACGCTCATTTGTGCGCGACCTGGCCAGGCTTCCTGAGCCGTTCTGAGGCGGAGTGGGACCTGCAAGGTCTGGATCTGGAGCATTGGCGGAACGGAATGACGGCCAACCGCTATGTGATCTATGAGGAAGAAGGTAAAGCCCTCGGCTACCTCCGGTACCGAACCAAGGCAAAGTGGGAGGAGGGGCATGCGGCCGGCGAGTTGCAGGCTGCCGAGTTGATCGCCGTCACGCCTGCCGCCGAGGCTGATCTGTGGTCTTACGCCTTCTCGGTGGACCTGATCCAGACCATCAAGACCGAAACCCGGCCGACCGAGGAGTTGCTTTCGGTCCTCCTCGCCGATCCCCGTCGCCTCAAGACCAAACAGGGCGACGGCCTCTGGGCCCGCCTGCTCGATATTCCGGCTTCGTTGGCGGGGCGTCGGTACCCGGTTGAGGGGCGGCTGGTGCTCGAGGTGGTTGATCCGTTTCTACCCGATGTCGGCGGTGTATTCGAGCTCGAAGGAGGACCGGGCGGTGCGCAATGTCGTCGGTCGACGGCGACGCCCGAGTTGGCCGTTGAGGTTGCCGGTCTCAGCGCCCGCTATCTAGGCGAAGGGAGCTTCAGTTTGTTGCACGAAGCGGGCCGCCTGACGGGAGACCCAGAGGCCGTTCGGCGAGCGGACCTGATGTTCGGCTGGTACCGCCGACCCTGGTGCCCGCACTACTTCTGAGGTTGTTTCGCCACTCCTGGGAAGTATGCAGATAGCTTTGCACGCTGGTCTCCATCAGGCAGCTTGGACAGGCTGATGTGGCCCCTAGCTGGCGTTTCGGTACTAGTGGTGGTAGTAGGAGTTGCACGTTTCTCCCTGTGAGGTGGTAGCGGGATGGGGCTTCCGTGATCTGGGGTGTGTAGGCCGGTCAGGGTGGGTCGCGGCCGTCTGGTCGGAGGAAGCGTCGGCGTTGGGGTGGTGAGCTGGGGTCGATGTGGTAGCCGTTGCGGTGGATCACGATGTGGTGATGGAACCAACATAGTGTCGTGAGGTTGTCCGGATCATGAGTGCCGCCTGAGGTTTTGGGTTGATGTGGTGGGGTTGGAGCCGGTAGCGAGATTGGCAGCCGTCGGCGGTGCAGGCACCTCCGTCGCGGTGGAGGAGGAACCTTCTGAGTTTGGGGGGGGATGGTGCGCATGGTTGGTCCGACTGACAGTGGGGTCCCTTCCGCGTCGCTCGTGATGATCTCGACCTTTCCATGGCAGAGGATCTGTTCGAGGGTGAGCGGTCCGATCCGGGATCCCGTGTCGATCTCGGCGCCGGCTTCCCCGTTGGTTTGGGCAGCTATGTGAGCGTCTACGAAGATCGACACCACGGGAGGGGAGGACCTGCCTTCCGGGTTGGTTCCGTCGAGGGAGTCTTGGACGATGGAGACGAGGACATCGGCGTGGAGTTGGGTGCGGGGGGGAATTGGTCGGCCCTCTGGATCAACGCTTTTTCGAGAATACGTCCTTCCAGGCCGGGTAAGCCTCCCCATATCTTGTAGTAGGTCCGGTCGAGGGTGGGTTGCACGGCGATCGACCGATCCTGGAATAGCTGCTGCTCATCCTGGCGGGTGAAAGGCTGATGGCGGGCGGTCATCCGCGTCGTATCCCGGCCACGTCCCAGCCCCGCGACTCGGCCATCAGGTGTGGGTCCGCTCCGGCGGCGACCAGCCGGGATTCCTCCGCCACCCGGTCGAACGACACCCGGCCTTCGGCCAGCTGGGCGGCTAGTCCGGGCTGGTCTACCAGCCTGCGGGCGGTCTGGGTCAATTTCGCTGCCGTTTCCGGGGCCAGATCGAGGCGGGCGGCGGCCCAGCCGGTCAGGGTCCGGGACCCGTCCAGCATCGGGACCTGCCGTTGGTCCAGCTCGGCGAGCAGTCGGATTTGCAGATGGCGACAGGCCCCGATCCCGGCTTCGAGATCGTTGAGGGTAGCTTCGATCCGATCAGTTGGTGGCTGGCAGTAGCGAGATCAACTGTTTCCATACATCAAGGATGATGTCTACATATGACAAAAAACGTAGAACAACAGCGCTGTCCGCTGTCAGCTGTCAGCCGTCCGCAAAGACAACTCGGCGGTATGCCCGTACTTCTTGGCCCGCCCTCTCTGTCCGCTTCGTTTGCCCTTCTCCTGCCGCAGGATGTGCCAAGAAAGGAACACTTGTTCAGCACTTCCCTCGATGCAAAGGAAACCTTCACCCCATGACCGGGAGACTGATTCCCGTAGCCGTACGCTGTCCCCGTTGATCCCTATCGGACGCGTTTTCCAATGCTGTGACTCGTAGCTCTCCGCCGTAGCTATCTTTCCCCCATGGCCAAGATCCACGGCGGGCAGATCATCGCCCAGGCCCTCTCCTACGAAGGCGTCGACACGATCTTCACGCTCACCGGCGGACACATCGTCGCCATGCTCGACGGCTTCGTACAGGAAGGGATTCGGATCGTCGATGTTCGTCACGAGCAAGCTGCCATTCATGCGGCCGAGGCCTACTACCGGCTGACCGGGAAACTCGGGGTGGCGGTCGTGACCGCCGGTCCTGGAGTCACAGACGCGGTCACCGGGGTCGCCAACGCCTGGTTCTCGGGTGCTCCCGTGCTGCTCCTCAGCGGCCGCCATTTCATCCGCCAGGAGCTGAAGGGTGGCTTGCAGGAAATGGATCATCCCCAGCTCTTCCGCTCGATCACGGCCTGGGCGGCCACTGCCTGGGAGACCAACCGGCTGGCCGACTACATCGCCACGGCCGCCCGTCATGCCTTTGCTGGTCGGGGAGCTCCGGTGTTCCTCGACGTGCCCATGGATGTGCAATTCGACATGGTGGAGGAATCGACGATCTCCTGGCCCGAAGGCCACCGACCTTCCCCGCCGGGAGCTTCAGCGGATGATGTCGACAAGGTCGCAGGGTTACTCAGCCGCGCCGAACGGCCGGTTGTCTTCGCCGGCGGCGGACTCAGGCGGCAGGCAGAATTGCGGCGCTTTGCAGAGCTTCTCCAGGCGCCGGTATTCCTCAACGACAGCGCCCGGGGGGCTCTGCCACATGGCCACCACCTCCTAGGGAACCGCCGCCGCTCGATGGCCTTCGCCGATGCCGACCTGGTTCTCGCCCTTGGCGTCGATTGGGACTTTCGAACCGGATACGGACAGAAGATTCACGCCGAAGCACATGTTGTGCAGGTCGACGCAGACCCCACCAAAGTGGGCTGGAACCGGCCCGCTCACACCGCACTCACCGCCGATCCGGCCCGCTTCCTCCTACAGCTGAATGAGGCCTCGGAGGTCTTCGCCCGCACCGACCTACCGCCCTGGACGAAAGGCATCATGGAGGCAGAGGCCGAGGCGCAGGCCCAGGCCGAGCAGGAAGCCGCCTCGGACGCCTCACCCGTTCACCCGGAGCGGTTCGCCCGCGAGGTGGCTGGGTTTTTCGCAGACTCCATCGTCTCCCTGGACGGGGGCGACATCGTCTCGACGACCGCTAAATGGCTTCGGCCCGCCGACCAGGGCGATGTGCTCACTGCCGGTGCTTTCGGGACCCTGGGTACAGGGGCCCCTTTTGCCCTGGCCGCTCGGGTGGTCTTTCCGCAACGCCGCGTGGGGATCGTCTACGGCGACGGGGCCTTCGGTTTCAACGGTATGGAGTTCGACACCTTGGTCCGTCTCGGTCTGCCGGTCATCGGCGTGGTGGGCAACGACGGCGTGTGGAACAACATCAAGGCTTTCCACCGGGCGTTCTATCCGGAGCGCCTGGTAGCCACCGACCTGGGGATTCGCCCCTACCACTCGATGGTTGAAGGCCTGGGAGGCTACGGCGAGTTCGTCGACAGGCCCGAGGAGGTTCGTCCGGCGCTGGAGCGTGCCGCGGCGAGCGGCAAGGCGGCGCTGGTCAATGTTCATATCGCCGAGACGTTTCGAGCGAGTTCCAACTACGCCCAGTAATTCGCTCAGAGGAGGATCAGCGCCGCGATCCCGACGACGAAGCAGTAGACGGCGAACGGTCGGAGCCCGATCCGCACCAGGGTCCGGATGAGGAAGGCTATTGCCAGATATCCCGAGGCGGCCGCCACCAGAACGCCAACCCACAACTCAGGCGGTATTCCGCCGTTGCCTGACAGTTGAACGGCTTCGATGATGCCTCCTCCGGCGATGGCCGGAACTGCCAGAAGGAACGAAAACCGGGCGGCTTGTTCGGCGGTGAGGCCCCGCCCCAGCGATGCGGTGATGGTCATGCCGGAGCGAGAGATTCCGGGGAGCAACGCCGTGGCCTGTGCAACTCCAACCAGGACGGCGTCGACTGCGGTTGCCTGTTCGAGAGTCTTGGCTCTTCGCACGATGAAGCCCGATGCGACCAGCACCGTCCCGGTCACCAGCAAAGCCACGGCCACTGCAGTCGCGGATTCCTGGAATAGAGCCAACTGCCGTTCGAGCACGATCCCGATGGTGGCCGGGATGGTGCCGATGATCAGCAAGGTGAGCACGTGGCGTGCCTCAGTGTCCCGACGAAAGTGAAGCATCCTGACGAGGTCCGTGCGGTAGTAGATCAGCACCGCAGCCAGGGTTCCCAAGTGCAGCAGCGCCGAGGTTGCCAGGTCGGGTGGCTCGACCCCGAGGAAAGCCGGGACGAGCACGAGATGTCCCGAAGAGGAAATTGGTAGGAATTCGGTCAGGCCCTGGACCAGGCCCCACAGCATCGCTTCGAGCATCGGCGGCAGGTTAGCGGCGCGGTTCGATCCTCGAAGATACCCTCAATGTGGGACGCCGGTCCACCGATTATCTACAGGTGGACTCGCACAGCCGGTCGAGCTCGCTGCGAGCGCCGGTGATGATGGGCACCGTGGTCTTGGCACTGATCGCGATTGCCGTGATTATCGCTCTTGCGGTGTTCTCCACCGTGGCCACATCCGCCCGGGCCCGCAAAGAGGCAACCGAGGCCTTCTTGCTGGCGCGAATGCAGGCGGCGTTGGGAATCGTGGCCGAACACGCGGCAGCGTCGTTTGAGTTCTCCGACGATGACCTGATTATCGATCTCGCTGCACCTCACCTTGTGCAGGCGACGGCTGATTTTTCGGCCGGTGCCGCTCAAATGCAGACGATGATTGATGCCGAAGAAGCCAGATTCATCGCCGAAATTGGCTCGGCCTACGACGAGTACCTCGAGACAGTTGCCTTCCTGGCCAACTTCGGTGACTCGTCATTTCCGTCTGGGTCTCTCGATGAGCTCCGGAATAGTGAAGACGCGATCCGGGCGCCCTTGCTGGATCTGCAACTCGAGGAAAACGAACACCTTCTCGACTCCATCGAAGAGGAAGCGCGAGCCGTCTTGATCCTTCAACGGCTCGTTCCCGGTCTTCTGGTCCTGGCGGCGCTGCTGACAATACTCGCCATCAGACTGCAGTTACGCAGCCGGCATCTGGAAGAGCTCGAGGCTTTGTACGTGGCAAAGGACGGATTCATAGCCTCTGTCAGCCATGAACTCCGCACTCCGCTCACCGCAGTGGTGGGGATGGCTGCCGAACTGCGGGACCGCACCGAGGTCTTCGACCCGGATGAGGTTGTCGAGCTGGCAACCATCATCGCCGACCAAAGCAACGAGGTGTCGTACATCGTGGAGGACCTGCTGGTGGCAGCGCGCATAGACGCAGGGAGCTTGACGGTTGTCTTGGAGCCCGTCGGCCTTCGCCGGCAGGTCGAGGACGCCCTCGTCCCCTTCCGGGCGCTGCTGCCTTCAGGCTGCCAGCTGATTGGTGACGCTACGGCATACGCGGACGGGGGGAGGGTCCGTCAGATTCTCCGCAATCTGATCGGCAATGCAGTGCGGCATGGTGGCGACCGGATAACGGTACGCATACAAACGGAATTGCGGGGCGCCGTAGTGATAGTCGAGGATGATGGTCAAGGTCTGCCTGCCTCAGAGTGGGAGGCGATATTCGAGGCCTACCACCGGGCCCGGGATATCCCCGGCCTTCCACCCTCGGTCGGCCTGGGTTTGACGGTCTCACGCCAGCTGGCCAGGCAGATGTCCGGCGACCTGTCATACCGGTATGCGGATGGATTTAGCAGGTTCGAACTCGTCCTTCAGGCCGCCGGCCCGACGGGAGCGACCGAACCCGTGGTGCAGGGTGTGTCCTCAGGCTGAGTTTCAGCTGCCCAGGATCACAGCCACGGCTCTTTCCGCCACTGCAGCCGCGGCGATGGTTGCTGATTCGCCCGGGACCGCCACGAGTCCGGGGAGCTCCTCGAAAGCCAGAGGATCGCCCTCGGGAGCCGAGGCGATGACGACTCCCGGTATGGAATGGGGGGCTGTATCGATCTCGGAAGGAAGCAGGATGAGGTGCACCGCTTGGCCCGGGTACGCCCCCTGCGGAAGCCGGGTTTCCAACGTCCACCAGCCCTCTGGAGCAACTGCCCGGTCGCTGCTCAATGCGGATGGGACCACGGGCTCTCCGGCCGCAACCCACCTGGAGATCGTTCCCGTCGGGTCGCCGGGATCGGGTAGGAGATCATCCGGGACCTCTCGCCACTCGAGCTGAGAGGGCTTGATGGCGGTACCGGCTGCCAGGTCGACTGCCGCAAACGGCCGCAGTACAGTCGGCTCAGGACGGAGATCCAGCCAGGCGGCAGTGATGATGAGGAGGGCGGCCGCGGCCCACCGGAGGTAGGGAGGGCGGCGGAACCAGTACACAGGGGCAAGGTATCGTGCGTGGCTTCCGCTGGGAAGGGGGTCTCAAGTAGGCCTGCATGTCGGGCCGGCGGGCTCGGTGGGCCGGCTGGTACCGCCATCAACCCGCATCCGACAGCGCGGCCGCGCACACGCAAGAGCGAGGGGTGCGGGCCGCACGTGGAATCAGCGTTCTGACCGTCTCCTTCAAAATGCCCAGCCTCGCCTGGAATCGCTCAACGACGGCGGTGTGGGTGACCGGCGGAATGTCTCCTTCGACCCCGACGTCGTAGTCGGTGATCACGGCAATGTTGACAAAACACATCTCCAGCTCCCGGGCCAAAATGGCTTCGGGGGCCTGCGTCATGCCGATGACTTCCCAGCCTCGCTCGGCGAACCACTTGCTCTCAGCCCGGGTCGAGAAACGGGGTCCTTGAATGACCACCATGGTGCCCCGTTCGTGAACGGGGGCGCCCGCCGCCCGGCAGGATTCGACGGCGAGCGGGCGAAGCTCAGGACAGTACGGGTCTGCGAACGACACGTGGACTGTTCTCGGGCCGTCATAGATCGTGGAAGGTCTACCCCAGGTGCGGTCAACGAGCTGGTCGGAAACGACCAGATGTCCAGGCTCGTACTCTTTTGTCAGGCTCCCGGCTGCGCTGGGGCTGATGACGCGATCTACGCCCAGCTCCTTCAGCGCCCAGGCGTTGGCCCGGTACGGGACCATATGCGGCGGGAATTGATGGTTCCGGCCGTGACGGGGGAGAAACGCAACTTCGACTCCGTCAACAGACCCGACTGTCAGCGGCGCCGACGGTTCACCGTAGGGCGTTTCGACGACGACCTCCCCGGCCCCGTCGAGGAATTCATAGAACCCGGTTCCGCCGATGACTCCAATCACGAATCGTCGCTCTTGGATTTGCCCGACTTCGAATCGGTCACGTAGAAACCGGAGCCCTTGAAGATTATCCCGGCAGGGTGGAAGACCTTCTGAACCTCGCCGCCGCACACTGTGTGCCTGCGGAGGGGTTTGTCGGTAAACGATTGGACGACATCAAACCGTTCCCCGCACTTTCGGCAGGCGTACTCGTAGGTAGGCATGGCTGTTCGAATTCCTCGACCGAAGACAGGCAATGATATCAAGATCGTCCGGACAGCAGTGAGCCGACACGAATTGGCGATTGCCCTGATCGTTTCCTGTCTTGGGGTGGATTCCAATATGCTGCGACCATGCTCCGAGCCACCGCCGCTCTTGCGCTTGCCTATCTCATCGGCAGTCTCGACTTCGCCGTGATCGTTGCTCGCGCCCGGGGTGAGGATATCTACGAAATGGGCAGCGGCAATCCGGGGGCGTCCAATGCCTTGCGTTCCATGGGGAAGGCTGCCGGAGCGTTAGTGCTGCTCGGCGATCTCGCCAAAGGGGTGGCTGCTGCGGCGATCGGCGCCACGTTGGGCGGAAGCGGTACGCTGGCCTCCGCCGCCGGTCTGGCGGCGGTGGTCGGGCACAGTTATCCGGTGTTTCATCGATTTCGGGGAGGGAAGGGAGCAGCTACCTTCGCTGGAATGTTGCTGTGGGTGGCGCCCTGGGCTGGGCTCGGAATGATCGGCGCGTTCGGGAGCGTCGTTGCCGCGACGAGGATTGCTTCTCTGGGGTCGATTGCCGGAGCGGCGTTGGCTGCTCCGCTGGCACTATGGCTAGACGGCGTGCGCGGCTGGGCTCTGTTGTGGTTGGTTACGGCCGTGATGCTGGTTATGTATCGACATCGCGGCAACATCGCCAGGCTCTTTCGAGGCACCGAAAGAAAGGTTGTTGGGGAATGAGCATCGAGGTAGCGGTTGTTCCAGCGGCTGGGCGCGGGACGCGGATGCGACCGGCGACCCGGGTTGTTCCCAAAGCGCTGATCCCGGTGGTGGACCGGCCGGCCATTCAGTATGCCGTTGAGGAATCCGTCCGGGCCGGGGCAAGCGAGGTCATTATCATCGTCGATCCCGGTGTCGAAACGTTGGCGGAACGTCACTTCTGGGAGGAGGGTCCGCTCCCCGGTCTGGAAGATGTGAAGATCACTCCTGTGGTCCAGGAGATACCCCACGGGCTGGGGCACGCGGTTCTAACCGCCCGCGAGGCCGTGGCCGATCGCCCCTTCTATTGTGTGCTGGCCGACAACATTCCGCGTCCCGATGGGGACGTGCTGTCGGCGATGGCCCGGGCCTTCGACGACACGTCCGTGGTGTGTCTGCGTCGGCTTACCCCCGAATTCCTCGAGCGATACGGCGTGGTCGTACCGGGGACCTGGCTTGGGCAGGAGGTTGTAGAGGTCCGGGGCGCAGTGGAAAAGCCGGGTGCCGCCCATGCCCCCTCCGACCTGGGTCTCATCGGCCGCTACCTGTTCACCCCTGATGTGTTCTCCATCCTCGAGAACCTGCCGGCCGGGGTCGGGGGCGAGATCCAACTCACGGACGCCATCGCGGAGTTGGGTGAAACCGGGCGGTGCCTGGGGTATGTGGCCGAACAGGATCTGCTCGACATCGGGAACCCCCTCGGTTTGCTCGAAGCCTCGACCGTACTGGGGCTGAGCCATGCAGAATGGGGAGCTGAGTATCAGGCGTATCTCGCCGGACTCGTGGGAGAACTATGAGACCGCTCCGGGAAGCCCAGCGGGACGTGCTGGCGGCGGTGCAGCCGTTGCCGGTGGTCCCGGTACCGCTTCTTGAAGCGTCCGGGTTGGTCCTCGCCGAACCGGTGGTGGCGCCCCACGATGTGCCGCCTTTTCCGAATTCGGCCATGGACGGGTATGCGGTGCGGGCCGAAGATGTGCGGCCTGCGCCGGTGGTGCTGGACGTCCTCGAAGACCTGCCCGCCGGGTACGTGGCGGCCTCGACGGTGGGGCCGGGTACTGCCGTCAAGATCATGACCGGCGCCCCTATCCCAGCTGGGGCGGACGCCGTGGTACAGGTGGAGGACACCGAACTGCGTGGCGGGACCGTATGGATTCGCTGCTCCGTGACGGCCGGAACCAACGTTCGGGCGGCCGGCGGTGACGTGGCCGCCGAGACCAGAGTGTTCGAGGCGGGACAACGACTGGGGGCCGCCCACCTAGGGGTGCTGGCTTCGCTCGGCGTGGCGCTACCGGCGGTCCGCCGCCGTCCCAGGGTGGCCATCTTGTCCACCGGCGATGAGATCATGTCTCCTGACGTTGGAGTATTGGAACCGGGCCAGATCCGTGATACCAACCGGGTGGTGCTCAACAGCCTCCTGAGGGAATTGGGAACCGAGGTACTCGACTTTGGGATCGTTCGGGACGACGCCGACCTCTTGCGCACAACTTTGGATCAGGCTGCCGGAGCAGCCGATGCAATCATCACCTCGGGCGGAGTCTCGATGGGCGAGTACGACCTCGTGAAGACCGTGCTGCGGGATCTGGGTCACATCAACTTCTGGCAAGTGGCCATGCAGCCGGGCAAGCCATTTGCTTTTGGGCTGCTCAACGGCACTCCAATTTTCGGTCTGCCCGGTAATCCGGTCAGTGTCATGGTGGCTTTCGAACAGTTCGCCCGGCCTGCTCTTTTGCACATGATGGGGGCGGCGAATCTGTTCCGACCGCGGGTTCGGGGGCACTTGCTCCAGTCGGTTGACACCAATCTGGAGAAGGTTGTGTTTCTGCGCGTCAGCGCAAATCTGGACGAAGCCGGACGGTGGGTGGCGGGATTGAGCGGCGGGCAATTGTCGAACATGTTGTCGGCGATGGCCTACGGCAATGCCTTTGCGGTCATCCCGGTCGGAACCCGGACGGTTGACGCAGGTGATGAGGTCGAAATCGAGATGTTCACCTGGCCGGAGGCGAGGACGAAAGACGAGGTGCTGGATGGTTGAAGAACGGTTCTCTCACCTCGATGAGGAGGGTCACGTCCTCATGGTGGATGTGGGCGATAAAGACCCAACCGATCGGCGGGCGACCGCTGAGGCGAGCGTGTTCATGGAAGCATTAACTCGGGACAGGCTGTTCGGCGGCGATCTCCCCAAAGGAGATGCGCTGGCCGTGGCCCGGGTGGCGGGGATCATGGCAGCCAAGCGGACCGCCGAACTCATTCCCTTGTGCCATCCAATAGCGATCACCTCGGTATCGATCGACGTCACACCCTCCGACCATGGCGCGTCCATTCGGGCGACGGTCTCCACCCGCGATCGGACGGGGGTTGAGATGGAAGCGATGACCGCCGTGTCGGTGGCGGCGCTGACGGTGTACGACATGATCAAAGGTGTCGAGCGGGGGGCATACGTTGATGCGGTGCGGCTGGTGGCCAAGTCAGGAGGACGATCGGGAGAGTGGACCCGCTGAACGCCGTGGTAATCGTCGTTGATGATCGGCTGGGTCGCCAGATAGCCCGGGTATCTTTTCTGGCCCGGCGTCCATTCGGATGCGTGCAAGGTCTGGTTTCATAGCCGTTCGACCTGTCTCCGACGGGCCGTGAACAACCGAAGCGCCCGCCGCCAAGACCGCGAGTTCTTGGTAACACCTTGTGCAACCGTTTTCGGCCCCCGTGATCTCAC
>Ga0224512_10002703_pt1 | contig 16055 bp, 15 predicted proteins | sample SF_May12_sed_USG_4_FD_169103 | JGI IMG/M metagenome (GOLD analysis project Ga0224512, IMG submission 169103) | Sediment microbial communities from San Francisco Bay, California, United States - SF_May12_sed_USGS_13 | ecosystem: Environmental > Aquatic > Marine > Sediment | place: USA...
GACTTCAGTCACTATGCGGAGGTATCGCCGGACTTGATCGAATCCGCTAAAACAAGCTCTGCGATGTAGCGACCTTGGATCTAGGTGAATTCCGGCATATGAACACGGCGCAGACGGCGTAACTTAGCCACACAAGCTCCAACATCGAAGGATCTGGCTCGTGAGTATGCGATCACAACCCGAATTGTATCGGGGTGTAAAAATTCTCCATGATCCGGTGCGTAACAAAGGGACTGCATACACTGACGCCGAACGCGATTTTTTGAAATTAAGGGGCTTGCTACCGCCTCGCGTCCACACTCCTGCCGAGCAGGAGCTGCGCGTTCTTGGCAACATCCGCGAAAAACCGACCGATCTTGAACGCTATCTGTACCTTGTTGCGTTGCAGGACCGCAACGAGACGCTGTTCTACCGAGTGGTAATGAACCATATCGAAGAGATGATGCCGATCATCTACACACCAACGGTGGGCAAGGCTTGCCAGGAATTTCAACATATCTACCGAACCCCACGAGGGTTCTACGTGTCATTGCAGGACCGCGGCAAAGTCAGGGAGCTCTTGCATAACTGGCCGCACAAGGACACGCGGATTATGGTCGTCACCGACGGCGAGCGAATACTCGGGCTCGGCGACCTGGGCGCAGATGGAATGGGCATTCCGATTGGCAAGCTGGCCCTTTACACGGCGTGTTCAGGAATCCATCCGACGCATTGCATGCCGGTGATGCTGGATGTCGGCACAGACAATGAGAAATTGCTTAACGATCCTTTGTACAACGGTCTTGAACGACGCCGAAAACGTGGCGAACAGTACGATGAACTCGTCGAGGAATTCATCGAGGCTGCCAACGAAGTCTTCCCCGGCGTCTTGATCCAGTTCGAAGATTTCGGTAACAGCAATGCATTCAGGTTCCTTGAACAGTATCGCAGCAAGGCCTGCATCTTTAATGACGACATTCAGGGAACCGGCGCAGTTGCCTTGTCCGGCATCATCGCCGCAATGCGTGTTACGGGCGGCAGACTGCAGGAGCAGAAAATTCTATTCCTCGGTGCCGGCGAAGCTGGCATCGGCATTGCAGACACCTTCGTTTCAGCGTTGGCGGAGCTGGGTATTGCTCCCGAAGAGGGTCGCAAGCAGTGCTGGTTTGTCGACAGCAAGGGACTACTGGTCCAGGGCCGTGACAATATGGCCTCGCAAAAATTGCCTTACGCACATCCGCATCACCATATTGTCGACTTCCTGCAGGCCGTGAAGGCCCTGAAACCGACCGCCATATTGGGCTTGTCAGGGCAGCCTTCCACATTCAACGAAGATGTTGTCAAGGCTATGGCGGAATTCAATGATCGACCGATCATATTCGCCCTTTCAAACCCGACGTCCCAGGCGGAATGCACGGCCGAACAGGCTTACCGCTGGAGCGAAGGTCGTGCCATTTTCGCCAGCGGCAGCCCATTTGATCCGGTCAAAATCGACAACCGGACGTTTGTGCCCGGGCAAGGAAACAATGCCTACATATTTCCCGGCGTTGGTCTGGGCGTCATTGTCAGCCAAGCTCGAACAGTCACGAATGAAATGTTTCTTGCGGCAGCGCATTCTCTGGCCAAGCAGGTTTCCGAGTCGGACCTCGAACGAGGTCGAATTTATCCACCGTTGACCAGGATCCGCCAGGTTTCGGCGCTGATCGCTCAAGACGTTGCGAAGATCGCGTATGACGAAGGACTCACCGACAAGGAAGAACCAGACGACATTCTCGCTGACATACATGAATACATGTATCAGCCGGTTTACCCGCACTACGCATAGCCCTGATAGGGTTGAGTCAGGCCGCGTTGTTGCACAGGTCAGCCACCTGTGCGCCACCTTTTGGTATTAGTATTGCTCCAACATAGGCGCTTTCCGCGCTGGATTGGAGTATCGGATGAGCATTTCTTCACCATTGCCCAAAGTCCAGATGCTGGCCATCTCGGCGATTCAGGGCATTCTGTTGTACGCGCTTTACCGCGCGTTCGATAACGGTACGTGGCCCAGTGAATCCCCGCTGTGGTCAGCCCCGATGTGGACGATTGCTACAGCAGTACCAGTATTGTTGTTGCTGTCGCTAACCCGCAGCAACACCATCGCCGTCGCAAAGCATGTGGCAGGATTTGCTGCCATTCTGACCTTGCTTGCCATTTACACAGGCTGGCAAGCAGAGCCATTTGGTGAATTTCCAGTCTCCAGCCTGTCTTTCGCCTTCGTTTTTAGTATCGGCCTGGCCTGTTTCAAGGCCCTGATGTACCTGCAACAAAGAGCAAACGGAGTACCGCTGACATACGAGGTTTTGTTCACGAACTCATGGCGAAATTTCCTGGTCGGTGCTCTTTCCGCTCTATTTGTGTTGGTCTTCTGGTTGGTTCTGGTTCTGTGGGGACAACTTTTTAAAGTCATCGAAATAGAGTTTTTCCACGAGTTGTTCAGACAAGAATGGTTCATATTTCCGGTGCTGAGCATCGCGTTTGGCCTGGGTGTGATCATGTTCCGAGACCTGACGCATGTGATCGACAACATCAGTAAATTACTGCATTGGCTTATTAAACTGCTGCTGCCCCTGGTCGTCACTATCGCCGTTATTTTTCTCGCCGCTCTCCCGGTCGTCGGCTTCGAGGTTCTCTGGTCGACCGGCAACGGCACTGCGTTGTTACTTTGGCTATTGGCGATCATTTTATTTTTCACGAATGCCGTGTATCAAGACGGTCGGGAAGTCAGCCCCTACCCGTCCCTGGTGCACCGAGCGATTTATGTCGGGCTGTGCGTCATGCCATTTGTCTCGGCGTTGAGTTTCTACGGGCTCGTTCTGCGACTGAACCAGTACGGCTGGACAGTTGAGCGTTGCTGGGCATTCGTCGTCTGGCTTGTCCTCGCTCTGTTTTCACTGGGCTACGTTGTCGGTATCGTCCGCCGACGCACGAACTGGACTACCGAGCTCGCCAGGGTGAATACAGCTATGGGACTTGTAGTGCTCGCGATCATGTTGCTTGCCAATAGCCCGGTTCTGGACTTCCGCAAGATTTCTCTGGCTAGCCAATTGGCGAGAATTGAGGCCGGCGAGATCGAACTCCGGGATTTCGATTTCTATTACACGAAGAATCATCTTGGGCGACCGGGGTATCTCGCGATGCAGGACATGAAAGCTGACATTGGAGATTCGGATCCTTATCTGTTGAGCTTGATCGAAAAACCGACGTGGCGTAACTCGGCTACCAACCAGGCGGCCAGAGACAGGGTCTGGGCCGACATTATTTATCGACCGGAAGCGTTCGAAGTACCCGCAGAACTCAAAGCTTTGATCTTTGATGACGCCCTGCTGATGAACACTCAGGACACAATGCTGGTCCAGATCGACCTGGATGGCGATGGAGAATTCGAGTACATGCGAATTTCGACACATGAATATGGTCTCGGTTACGCTCAGTTTTATTTCCGTACTGACACCGGCTGGCGAGCGGGAGGTCTTCAATACTCGGCGCGCAACCAGGACAATGATGCTCTGCGAGATCAGTTGAGTGATGGCAGAATTGAACTGGTCGAGCCACGATTCAAGCATGTAAAGATCGGCGATATTTCGCTCAAGCCGATCGCCGACAGCAATTAGCCGTTCAACATCACCGGGAGGTCAATATGGAAGTCTGGATACTTATTATCTTTATGGCAAAAGACAACTCTGCCGATATGTTTTCTCAGGAATTCGAAGGCAGGGCTGCGTGCGAAAATGCGAAAGCAATAGTCAGAAAGAACAATAACCTCAAGAGCAACAGGCTCTTCGACAAACACGTAACAATGGAGTGCTTGCCAAAGAGAATCGAGGGCCAGTGGACGCCGAAGAAATAGTCCTGCACGGCCCAGTCACTCACCAATGATGAGCCGGTCAATGTAGGCAAACGCGCCATCTGTATCTGACACGACCATCCAGAAGATAGCCTCTTCCCGGAATTCGTCATTAGCATCCGACTCTACGATTTCGGCAAGCACCTGGAATGCATAGTTGCCCGCGTGGTGTGAAATCGCAGCGAGCGCGGTCGACGCAATGTCAGACCCTGGCTTAATTTGCCGGCGTAACCAATCGATGCTGTCGTCGGCGCTGACTGACCCGAGGTCATTTACTTCGGCGTTGATTGTTTCGAGCTTGTTCCCTGTTTGACACTGCCAACCGGGAAGCGAGATCTTGCTTGTCTGCCCTGATTCAATCAACACATAGACCTGAATCTCGCGAGTCTTCGCATTTTCTACCGCCGGCGCTCGCCATGTATACCAGCCATCTTCGGTGATATTTAGCACGCCGGATGCGATCGTCTCATTGCCCAGGCAGGCAACCGTCATGAGTGCGATCACACCCAAACCACGGACTCGTGCAGGACGGGACATTAGTGATCTCCCGCCAACGTTTCGTCAATAATGTCCAAAACCTGGTCGCTGTCCATCATGACCAGCCTCTGAAGTAGTTCACGCTTTTCGGCGGTACTCGTGCTGGAGCGATACAGTTGCAACACGCTGTCGTCAAAATCACCTATGAGCAGGCCATCGAGAGCAGCCTCTTTAATGAACTCCGAATCTGAATCCCGATAAATCTGCGTCAACAGCGCTTCCGCATCGTCGGCGCCGACAATCCCCAGAGCTTCGATCGCGTTGGCCTGCTGCTCGAGATCGCTGCCATCCAGTGCGAGTTCCCGAATTGCATCGGCATCATCAGAAATGATGTAGGCAGTAATGATCGCATCAGATACGCCGGACCTTTCACGGATTTTGCTGAGTTCGTCGGTCGCGCCCATAGCGCCGAGCATTTCGACCGCCGCTTCAAAGTCATCATTGTTCTCTGCGTTTACAGCAATGTTGTAAAGCCCCTGGCTATTTCCCGCAATCATATACGCTTCGAGAACCGCCTTGCGAACATCGGCGTCACCAGAGCTAAAGATCTCGGCCAGGCTATCAACTGCGTCGCCGCCGCTTATGCCGATCATTCGAATCGCGTCGCGCCGCAATTCGCCGTTTGCGCTCTGTGCCGTCTTCAGCAGTTGCTCGCTGGCATCAGGATGGTCAATCTGGCTCAAAATGAACAGGGCAGCTTCTTTCATTTCGTCGCTACCAGTACCTTCGAGGACTCTGATAACGATGGGCAGTGCACGTTCCGATGGCGCAGACATCAATGCTTCAAGCGCCACCATCTTGAGCGCCTCATCGTCTCTTATGTCGTCGCCGTCCTGGGCGGCAGCTGAGTTCGCTGCAATCAAAGCGAAGAATATTAGAATCAGTCTTGTATAGGTGCGCATGTTCGGATGCCTCAATTAGGTCTTGTGTGTCTCTTTGGATGTGTCACGTTCAAGTTTGGTTAGCATGACGTTCAGCTCAAATGCGAGTTGCCGGCGCAATGCATCGGCATCTTCCGGTGCAATGTCGTCAGCTGCCAGACGCAGCAAAATCGGTTCAAAAGCACGCAGTACCCTTGCCAGGCCTGCCGAATCATTTTGCTCGGCTGCACGTTCGAAAAGGCGGTTTTGCTGGATGATTCGCATAACCAGAAGTGTGCGATCTTCTCTGTTGTCGCCAGACAGCGCGACAATATTTCGCTGCGTATCGCGAAGATGTACCTGCATTCCCCGGGCAAACGCACCAGGTACAACTGAACTCGTCTCAGGATCCACAAGGGCATAGTTGGGGGCGAGTTCCACGGGTACGGGACTTCCCGACATGATCACGCCTATTCCAATACCTACGGCCAGTGCCGCCGAAACTGCTGCGCCCCAGAAGAATGACATGGCGTTAAATTGGCCCGGCTTGCTTCGCACTGGCACACGCTCTCGTTGCGCGGCGCGATCAATGCTGTCGTGCCATCGCTGCACCATGTGCGTCGGCGCAGCAACGTCCGATCCAGTATCAAGTTGATCCAGCTGGAGCCGCAGTTCCTCATATCGCGCCCTGACGGATTCGTCGGCAGCGATTGCTGCTTCAACATCACGTCGCTCCTGATTACTGAGTCCGTCGTCGTAGTAATAGAGTACTAATGTGTCGTCATTCATAAGATCTCACTTTGCAGGCTAACCATTCGCACGCGCAGTTTGCGTACTGCTCGAAAGATCGCTTGCTTGACTGTGCCGATATTCGTGTCGAATTCCGCGGCAATTTCTTTTAAACGCCATTGCTCGAGGTGTTTCAGGACGAAGCACACGCGTTCGATTTCACTGAGGTGTGACATTGCTATCGAGAGACTTTGGCCCAGCTCTTCGTCAGCTCGAATACTGTCGGGTGTCGGTGTTGAGCTCTCGACCTCGATTTCGAGCGGCTCGAAAACCCCTGGCCGGCCTTTACGCAGTAGCTGCAAGGCAGCATTAATAGCAATACGGTGGATCCAGGTATCCAGCTTTGCAGATCGATCGAACTGCTGGCGCTTGTCCCACGCACTCAGGAGAGCATCCTGTACCGCATCCTCGGCGAGGTCACGGTTACGTGTAATTTTCAGGCACGCGGAAAACCAGCGGCCCGAGCTTCTCGAAATTACCTCGTGAAACTCCGCCTGTGTGGGCGCGCCCTGTCGATTTAGTACTGCCACCATCCCATATTGGATGCGCTCGACGTCGAATTGGTTAGCCTGTTACCAGATTTTGACGCACTCATCGGGCGGCAACCAATATCAGACATTTAATTTTCTTGATCATTGGTCGACTCCGTTGGTCACAGCCAGCTGGCGTCAGAAACTCCGCTTGGCTTCTATCAACAATTGTACGTCGTCGATGTCATCTTCGCCGTTAAGCGGAAACGCCAAGTCTATATGTATCAGTCGCCCGATGCCGGATCGGTCGTTGCCTATTCGAAGGCCGAAACCAACGTCTGTTAGCAAGCCGAGATTGGGCCCGCCTGCGGGATTATCGCCCCACGTTCTGCCTGCATCGAAGAACACCGCGCCGCCGATACGGAACAGACGAAATGGATACCAGTTGGTGAAGAACCGCTTCTCGATAGTCAGCAAGAGTTTCCTGTCTCCGCCCTGGTAACGCAGTGGATAACCTCTCAAGCCACTATCGCCACCAAGGTAAAGTGGATTGTCAAGGTCCAGGCTTCGACCGAGCACGCCACTCAACTTGGTGAAAAACAGTCGTTTTTCGCTATTGCGTTGGTGATAAAGCAACTCACTGGATAGCTGAGCATTGCGTAGCTCGCCATTTTCGATGCGGGAGCCGAAATTGCCGCGCAGGAGCAGGGTCTTTCCCGGCAATGTCAGGAGACCATGGCTAAACGCTCCACTCAAGTGAATTGCGTTCGCCGTGGAACCGGCTTTTTCGCTGGAGTAGCCCACGCTCGCCTGCAATCGAGAGCCCAGAAAACGATCCTCTGTGCGGTAAATCTGATCAACGTTGCTGGCCTTCTCGAATTGCTCTCGAATAAGTTCCACACCGAAGAAAGGGTAGGCGTACTCCCTGTCATCGGGAAGGACTGGTGCGCTCAGTAGCGGGTCATCTGTTCCCGAAAAGCGATGAGAATCGTAAACCAGCCCGGTGGAAAATCGTAATACGCGGTGACGTTGCAGACCGTCCGACCAACCGATGAAAGCCTGGTGATATTGACGCCGATGTTCAAATTCCTGCGCAATTTCGCCACGGTCATAGAGGCTGTCAATGTGCTCGCCATTCAAGGCAGACATGCCCCATGAGCGCCTGGTATCGAGAGAAACGAACGGCCGTCTGAAACTCACGGCCCTTTCGAATCCGTCGTCGCTGTCCTCATAAGCCAAACTCAACTGATCGAGAGATCGCCGAAAATTCTCGTCGCTGTATTCGAACGATTTGGTCCTGCGATCAACATTGGACTCGTACCTGACTCCAATATGGGCGCCTGTGCCAAGAAGATTGTATTCCTGAAGACCTGCGCTGGTGTCGTTCTTTCCTCCACTGCGAAAAATGCCAAGGCCCAGGTTCAGCGTCCACACATCGTAGGTATTGACCTCCAGATCGACTACCCCGTCTTTGTAAGCGACAGGCGAGACCGTCGCCTCACGCAGGTAGCGCTTCGTACGCAATAGCCGTTCAGATTCATCCAACTGCCGTTTTGAATAGGCGTCACCCTCGCCAAAAAGTAATTGCGATTCAATGACATTTTCCCTGGTTCTTATGTGCAGCTTGTTGGCCAGCCGAAATAGGGCGCGATCTTCCAGTGGGTCATCCAGATCGAATATGTTGTTGATGATGATCGTAACCGAACCGATTCTCGCGTTGTCGGCTTCGAGGCGTTCTGCCGCAAGCACATCGGGCGCAGGACTGGCCGCCGGAGTCTGCTCGTCTGATTCCTCAGCGCGCAGCTCTTCCACTCCGCCCACAATCGCAAGCAGTGCAGCAATTGCCGCGGCCTTGAGAAACTGATCAACCATTAAGCCCAGCGCCTTTATTCGATAAGCACAGCGTCTTGACGTCTCCATCTCAGACCCTGCTATATTGCCAGAGCACGAAGCAGAATGTGCCGGGACGTTTGTGGAAAAAGGTCCCTGCGAGATGAACTGGCTTGGGAAACTGCGTTAGGAGGAATGACTATGAACGATCAAAAAACGATGACCGGCGGATGCGTCTGCGGCGCGGTCACCTGGGAAATTGACGGCGAACCGGCAAGGTTTCTCCATTGCCACTGCTCGCGTTGCCGCAGGACGACCGGCACTGGCCACGCCAGCAACCTTATCGTCCCCATCACTTCGGACATTCGCTGGACTGGCAGTAAGGACGATCGCGGCAGCTATAAACTGCCGGAAGCGGAGCGCTTTACTACCCACTTCTGCAAGAACTGCGGCAGCCCCTTGCCTCGCGGCAACGCGTCTCTCGGATTCGCCGTAGTGCCAGCGGGTACCGTAACCTCGGAGCTGACAATCTTGCCGCAAGCGCGGATATTCGGAAACTCCCGCGCCGAGTGGTCATGTGATGAAACGGAGATTCCCTGTTTCGATGAATATCCACCGCAGTAGATCGCCGCAGCACCGATTAATACCGTCGTTCACAACAGGCATCCTAAATCTACAATGCAAGCACTCCTGATTTCTCGTAGCATGTCCCTCCCAGGCCTCTGACTACCCGCGGGAAAACAAGAATTCGCATGAAGATCGCGCGATCAACACGCATTATTGCGCTGCTGCTAAGTACCTTAATCGCCATTAACGTTCCGGCGCAGGAGTCTGATGACGCGACTGCGCCAAGCACCCCGGACCTGAATTCCCTGCAATCTGACTGGTGGACTTTCTTTGAAGGTTCCCGGGAAGAGGTTGAGCCGAGAGTCGACGCGTTTTTGACGGAAGCCGGCGCCCAGATCGTGGACCTGACGCCTCAAAACCAGGAAGTTGCCGAGTCCATGCTGGTTGCGGTTCGCGACAACTTTAATGCGTACCTCGCCCTGCTGGACGATTCCGTTCAGGCACTGCAAAAGCTGCCTGAAGCAGCAGAGAGCTATTCGATAGACGACCTGCTTGTGCTTGCCGCCACCTCGCGTGACGCCCACGCCAGTGCTTTGGAAGAAAAGCAAGAAGTCGATCGAGAAAGGCGAATTTTCAATGGCGCGAGCCAGGTTCGTGATGCGGTCTTTAAGGACTACGCCGATGCGGCAGAAGGAGACGAGCGTTGGCTGGTCGCCGCAAGACTTCTACAGGCGCGATCAGCGCAAGCAATTTCCGCTCGACGCCTTGCCCTTCTAACACAAAGCTTCGGGCTGGCTACGTCTTTTGCCCAGGCGACAACCTCTCGCGTCGAGCTCGCGACGGATCGACTGGCGCATACTGCAGAATCGGCGACGCTGGAAGAGCTCACCGAGCGCGTAGACCGCAACAAGGCAGATGTCGAGAAGGCTCAGGAGAAGCTACGCGCGGCCGAAATTGCGGCGAGCAGCCTTGATCTGGACGCGGCTCAAGGACGGTCACAACAGAGGTTGCAGCAACAGCGGCTGCTCGGTGCAGAGGTTAGTTTGGCTCTTGCAAGGACCACCCTCGCGCAGACTGAGGCTCAGCGTTGGTGGACTGAAATCGACCTGCTCACAACGCCGAATATCCAAGCGCTGGCGGATCAGGAACTAGCCTGGTCAGAGTTCGTTCGAGACGTTAACCAACAAGCGACCGATTGGAAACGCCAGACCGAAGACGAGCTACTCGCCGTCCAGAACATCGATCGGGATGACCTCGATCGTGCATCGCGTCGACTGCTTGACCAGCGATTGGGAACAGCACAGGAAACTCTCGCCCAGGTGGGAGATCTGGATACAGCGATCGCCGACCTGGAGTTACTGATAGGAGTCGTGAACAACTCCGCAGCCAGATACACGGGTGCGTTCCGGTCCTGGCTGGCAAGCATTAGCCTAAAAGCGAAAACAGCTTATATTCGAGTTGCCGACCTTGCTGAGGTTACGTTGTTTTCCGTGGGAGAAACTCCGGTCACGGGCGGCGACATTATTCGAGCCTTCATTATCCTGCTCGTGGCAATGCTTTTGTCACGCGGCATTCGACACGCGATCCGACGCGTTGCTGGCAGCGAGTCAAGTGGCACGCAGGCTTCGCTGTATACGGTAAGTCGTCTGACCCATTACGCCATCGTTATTTTCGCTGTGTTCATCGCGCTGTCATCCATCGGACTGGACTTTGGCAACCTGGCGCTCGTCGCCGGTGCACTCAGTGTCGGCATCGGTTTCGGACTGCAATCGATCGTCAATAATTTCGTATCCGGGCTGATCATCTTATTTGAACATACGCTGCGCGTCGGCGATTACATCGAGCTCGATACCGGCCTCACCGGCACGGTTAAGTCAATTAACGTACGTAGCACGCTCATCAACACCAACGACAATATAGATATCGTTGTGCCGAATTCCGAATTCGTCACCACGCGCCTCACGAACTGGACGCTTGGCGAGAGAATATTACGCGTCCGCATTCCCTTCGGTGTGGCATACGGAAGCGACAAGGAACTGGTCAAACAGGCTGCCATGGAGGCCGCAGCGGAAGTCTCGTATACGTTGACGAACATGAAGGGCAGAGAGCCTGATGTTTGGCTGACCGAGTTTGGAGACAGCAGTCTGAATTTTCTGCTGCTGGTATGGGTCAATCGGCAGGGCGCCAAGCGCCCCACACGAACCCGCTCTGCTTACCTCTGGGCACTGGAGACCAAGCTCGGCGAGCACGGCATCGAGATTCCATTCCCGCAACGCGACCTGAACCTTCGTTCCGGGTGGTCGGACTCACAACCTGCGCTGCAACCAGTGCCACAACCTCCGCCGGAAAACGACGAGGATCAGGACCAGCCTTAACAAACGGCGTCGCGCTAGGTATGTGCGATTGGTTTATCGGTAAAAAGAAAGTCCTTCAGCTCTTTCTCGAAAGACGCATCTTTGCGACGAATCCACTCCAGCACCATCGCCGCGTGCTCCTTTTCTTCATCGCGGTTGTGCGCAAGGATAGCCCTAAGCTCATCGTCCTTGCAGGCGTCAACCCTCTGGTTATACCAATCTACGGCTTCCAGCTCCTCCATCAGGGAAGTGATCGCCCGGTGCATATCTCTCGTATCATCCGAGAGTTCGTCAATCGGCTCGTGATAGCCCTCGTTCGCCATTCTTTTTCTCCGCTTACATTCGTTGTTTAATCGGCCGCAGAATACTCCACCCAGTACACACCTCGCAGATCACCGACGTCAAATCCCGTGGCTTCGTCCTCCGGATATTCCTCATTTATGTGGGCCAAAACACCTGGCTCCAGTGTTTTTCCATGACAAGCAAGACACAGCGGCGCGATAACAATCGGTTCTATGTAGCCCTCCTGATTATTCTCCAATGACAAGACAACCGGTGCGCGATCCGATTCTTCGCCAAGGTACTTCTTGAGGATAGGATCGACCCAGTCGGGCGCCGAATTGTCGGGGTTGCGGAGGCGGTGGCTCGTGCGCCCAATTTTGACGCCCTCGACTGAATGAGACGCTGCTATAGCAGGTGCCTGTTCCTTGCAAACGCTGATCGCATTCAAAGGACCACCCTGCATTCCCGCCATGAGTGCTTGCTTCAGCTCTCCTTTCAATGGAGCCAGCAGCTCGGCTCCACGTACAAGCTCTTCCTCCTCAGATAGCGCTGTGCCCGATGCGAACGACAGCGCCAGCAGGATCGACAACGCAACAGCTACAAATCGCTCATGTTTCATACGTACCTCCAGAATCATTCATTTTCGAGCCCACTGCTGGTCCCGGTTGCTGCCTTCGGCTTACTAGTCGACAGCGTCTTTATGTTCACGCGACGCAGGAACCTGAGGCAGTAACTCGGTATCTACCAACCATTCCCTGCCTTTAAGTAACAACTCCCAGTAAATACCAGGCAACATCTTTTCCTTCAGCAACCACGCAAGCCTTGAAGGTTCATAGCTGTTGATTAACCACTGCGGGAAACTCGGCAGATGTTTGCCGCCATAACCGAATTCAGCCAGGACAATTTTTCCACGCTCAACGGTCAGCGGACAAGAACCGTAGCCATCGTAGACCGCATGCGGGGTGCCGCCGGAAAGCACTTTGAGTGCGTTCTCCGCCACGACTGGGGCCTGCTTCCTGAGAGCCGCGGCCGTCTTGGCATTGGGCGCCGAGCAAACGTCTCCGGCTGAAAAAATATTGCCAAACTTGCTGTGCTGAAGAGTCTCTGCAGAAACGTCGACCCATCCGGCGTCATTGGCCAAGGGGCTTTGGCGAATGAAGTCAGGCGCGGTCTGCACCGGGCAGACGTGCATCATGTCAAAATCAAGCTCGACGCGACTTGTTTTTCCGTCGCCGTCAGTTCGATCAAACCATGCTTTGCCGGCCGGACCGTCCACGGCAACAAGATTCTCATTAAGACACAGGTCAATTCCGTACTTGTCGACATATTTTGACAGTGCCGGCACATAGTCAGATACGCCGAACAGGGCTCCGCCAGCGTTATGAAACTCGACCGTTATGTCTTTCAGGCTTCCTTGCCTGAGCCAATGATCACACGACAGGTACATCGCCTTTTGCGGAGCTCCCGCACACTTGATAGGCATTGGCGGTTGCGTAAAGATAGCCCTGCCCTGTTTCAATTCCTGCACCAGGTCCCAGGTATAGGGAGCCATGTCGTAACGATAATTCGAGGTGACACCATTTTTGCCGAGCGTGTCGCCAAGACCTTCAATAGCATCCCAGTCGAGCTTGATTCCGGCTGCGGCTACCAGGACGCGGTAACCGATACGTTCTCCATCCTCAAGGACGACGTTATTGTCTTCGGGTTCGAATCCGGCGACCGCCGCGTGTCTCCACTTAACACCATCCGGCATTACCGAGGCCATCGCTCGCTCGGTCTTTTTTCGATCGAAAATACCAGCACCAACCAGCGTCCAGCCCGGCTGATAATAGTGTGCCTCGCGTGGTTCGATAAGGAGAATATCCAGACCCGGCTTTCGTCTCAGCATGCTCGAGGCGGTCGCCAGACCAGCGGTACCCCCGCCTACGATTACGACATCGTGCTCATCAGCAGATGCGGCTTTGCGAATTGATTCGCTCGCAGCAGCCGGCGTCGCCGCGGAACGACTGATAAGCCTGGCACGCATTGCCTTCAGATCGTAGCCAGCCTGAGCAGCCGTTGCCATCACCGCATCGACATCCAGAGTCTTTGCTTCGTTCAATGCCCACAAGCAGGTTGAGCGTGTTCCGGTACGGCAATACATCAGGATTGGACCCTGAAGGCTGCGGTTGGCACGCTCGAACTCATCAATATTCTCGTCGGTCAGTCTGCCGGCGATTACGGGAAGGTTTACAAACTGCATGCCGAGCTCTGCTGCCGCGGCTGCAAGGTCGGCTGACCGTGGTTGTCCCTGGGCCTCATTATCGGGACGATTATTGATGATTGTCTTTATTCCCTGGGCCGACGCGACACCAAGATCTGCGATTGCAATTTGCTCCGACACGAAAAACCGTGGCGATAATTTTTTTATATTCATTGTCTGGATCTCCCGGGCTCAGGCAGCGATGCCTAGCGCCTCCGGTAATGAACGGTAGAGGATATAGATTCCCATGACGATGAGAAACACGCCGAATCCTTGCTTGAGTTTATGATGCGGCACGCGATGAGCGATCTTCGCGCCTGCGAAACTACCGGCAACTCCCAACCCTGTTACAAGCATCAACGTCTGCCAGTCCAGCGCCAGGTTTTGCTTGTCCAGTACATCCAGGTACTTGTAAAAGCCACTGAAGGATTTCAACGCAATAATGACAAGACTGGTTGCCACTGCCCTGTGCATGGACAATCCACCCAACAACGCGAGTGCCGGCACGATCAGGAAACCGCCACCAACACCGACCAACCCGGTCATAACGCCAACCAATAGTCCATCAGTTGCGATTTTCCAGGATTCCCGCGGCGCATGGCTGCTCTCGTCCAGATGCAATGGCCTGAGCATCATGTAAGACGCGAGTAGCATGACGACCGCGAAAAGAGACAGTTGAACAAGGCCCGATACATAGGCGGCACTAACTGCGCCAAGGTAAGTACCCGCCATTCCCGGAATGCCGAAAATAACGACATTGCGCCAGTCAATGAGCCTCGCCCTGAGGTACTGCATGCTGCCCACCAGGGCAACGCTTCCTACAATAAACAGCGACCCGGCAATCGCCACTTTTTCGTTCTGGCCTATCAGATAGACGAGTACCGGCACCGTGAGAATAGACCCGCCGGACCCCAGTAAACCGAGGCTCACACCAATAGCGATAGCACCCGGCCAGGCAAATACCGAAACTGGCACTAGTAGCGTAGTCCTTTGGCTGGCTGCTCCACGGCAGCGATAACCAGGGTTACCATCGCTTCACGGTGCATTGCTTTTGCCTGGTAGGAATAATCCGATAATAAGCGCAATTGCCGCCATTGCCCAAACTACTATTGCGCCTGTTGGCAGGTCGAGTATTGCTGATAGCAGGATGCCCGCAAAGTACGACAGCGCACCTATGGCGTAGCCGATCAGTAGCCGCTTGCCGCGATGCAGCCGTTGCGTCGCCAACGCCGGGATGATCAAGCTCGCAAATACCAGGTAAATCCCGACAATTTGTACCGACGCTGTGACAGCAAACGCGAAAATTACGTAGAAGGCCAATGGGCCGAACCGGTCACGTATCGTGAACCAAAGCACCAGCAAAATGGCAGACAATCCCGCGATGGGAAGAAGCGACTCCCACGAGGACCACAGGATTTGTCCGACGAGTAGTTCCTTTAGGTGTTCACTGCCGTGCGGGTTTTCGGCGAGCACCAAAATCCCGCCGGTTGCAGCAAGTATGAAAAGTATGCCAATCAATGGCTCCTGTATCTTGGGGTATCGTTTTTCCGACCAGTTGAGCCCAATCGCCGCGAGCAGCGCCGCGCTTACTGCCGCAAATTGGACCTCAACTCCGTGTGGATCCCAATTCATGCCGTGTGCTGCGATCACACCAAGTCCCGCAACCTGGGCGATCGCCAGATCGATAAAAATGATGCCTCGTTTCAAAACTTCATGCCCCAACGGCACGTGGGTGCTGAGTACGATTAATCCGGCAACGAAGGCAGGACCGATAATGGTCCAGTCGACTAATTCCAGGCTCATTGCGTCGCACCAAGCAAGGTATCGACGATGTCATCAAACAAGTTAAATAGGTCCGTGGCGCGATCTGTACCGCCAACCGTCAGCGGCAACACGACAGCGGATATCCCGGTTCGCTCGGCCAACCATTTTGATGCACGCTGATCTTGATAGGGCGCTCGAACAATGGCGTCAGCGCCACCGTTTTCAAAGCGCGAAACCAGTTGACTCAAGTGGCCAGCCGTTGGTGGTAAGCCCGCGACGGCCTCGAGGTTGGCCACCTCGACCAACCCCAGCCAGCGTTCCAGGTACACCCAGGATTTATGGTGCGTGATTATCCGTTTTCCTTTGAGCACCTGGGCTTTTGCTTCCCAGCGATCAATGGCCTCGTCCCATCGGGATTGAAAATCGCCAAGACCTGTTCGATAAGCATCGGCATTCTCGACGTCAAGTTCGCCCATGCGTTGCGAGAGCGCGATT
>Ga0224512_10002704_pt1 | contig 16050 bp, 18 predicted proteins | sample SF_May12_sed_USG_4_FD_169103 | JGI IMG/M metagenome (GOLD analysis project Ga0224512, IMG submission 169103) | Sediment microbial communities from San Francisco Bay, California, United States - SF_May12_sed_USGS_13 | ecosystem: Environmental > Aquatic > Marine > Sediment | place: USA...
CCATGGTGGCCTGGGCGTGGCGGGCCAAGAGCACGGGGTTGCTGGTGATCACCCCCGCGAGCTTGGAGAGCAGGGTCGCTCCCGGCGCCTTGTAGTAGCGATGATACGCCACTTTCCCATCGAGACCCACCCGCATGAGGTTCTGGGTGCCGTACAGGACGAGTCCGCCACCCTCGACGGTATCGATGCGGGCGGGCAGCTCCCCGCCCTCGAAGGGCAGCGCGGCGAGCGTCGCGGGCGCGCCACTCGCCCACGGCACGCCGAGGAAGCTCTTGTCGTCGGTGACGTACACGGTGTCGCGCAGCAGGTAGGCGCGCGCCCGCAGCTTGAACTTGAGCTCGCGCGCCCATTTGCCGGCACCGGTTGCGGGATCGAGCAAGGTGAGGAACGGGTCGTCACGGCCGATGCCGCCCACCAGAATCCCCTCGCGCCGCGGTACGAGCCACGTGGGCTGGTCGCGGAACTGCGGGGAGCGCCAGCGGATCCGTCCCGTCGCGACGTCGAGCGCCACGAGGGTCTTCTCGCTGGGCATCAGCACCAGGCTGTCGAGCAGGCGGGCGGCCGGGTAGCCGCGATCCGTCGCGGGGACGTTCTTGCCGGCCAGTTCGTCGCCGCGCCACAGCACCGTGCCGGTGACGGGGTCGAGCCGCACGGGGCCGTCTTCCGAGAAGTACAGCAGCAGGGTCGAGTCTTCGAGCACGCGCGGCACATGGTAGTTCCGCAGGTACTCCACGCCGCGCTCGTCCTCGAACTTGGGCTTCTTGCGGAACAGGGAATCGATCTGCCACAGCACTCGCCCGCTGTCCAGCGTGACGGCGAGCATGGCGACGTCCGAGCGCGGCGCGCGGGCGAGCAGGAGCATCAGGTTGTGGTCGCTCAGCCGGAAATACTCGCGGACCTGGATCCCAGGCGGGAGTGCGGTCGAATCCCACATCGTGGTCCCCGTCTCGACGTTGAGCAGGGCGAAGCCGCGCGCCGTCTGGAGCACCGCGAACGACTCCTCGCGCCCCAGCGCGAAGCTGGTGCGGTCCAGCGCCGGCAGGTCGGTGCGGTGCCAGACCGTGTCGCCGCGCACCGGGTCGAGGGCGGACATCTGCCGGCCGTGCCCCACGAGCAGCAGGCCGAGCGGGGTGGCGCGCAGGACGCTTGGCCGGGCCGTGGTGGGATAGCGCCAGACGACGGTGCCCGAGTCGGGATCGAGGGCGACCACCTCTTGGTCGGTGGGGAGCAGCACGTGGCCGGCGGGATCCACGCGCAGGAAGCGGATCTTGGTGGGCGCGACGTGGCGCCACAGCGTGTCCGACTGCGCAGCCGCAGTGGTGAGCGGCGTGAAAGCGAACACGAGGAACGCGAGGGACAGGACGCGAACGGCTGGGGGCTGCATAGTGACCTCGGCTGAGGACGCAGCGAGCGACGGAAGCCTAGTATCGCGCCGTGCCTGATTGCCCGGCAAGGGGGTCAGATCCGGTCCAACCGCTCCCGGGTCCGCTCGTTCCGCACGTTGCCGGTGTTCAGGGTCGAGGCGGGTTCGAACAACAGCACGTGCACTTCCTCGTCGGCGACCGGCCGATGCTCCACGCCGCGCGGCACGACGACGCATTCGCCCGGGTCGAGCACGATCTCCCGGTCGCGGAACTGCAGGCGCAGCCGGCCGTGCAATACCAGAAACAGCTCGTCCTCGGCCTCGTGATGGTGCCAGACGAACGGGCCCTGGAGCTTGGCGAGCTTCACGTGCTGACCGTTCAGTTCCGCGACGATGCGCGGGTGCCAGTAGTCGTGGAACCGGCTCAGCATCTCGGCGAGGTTGATCTTGGTCATCGGTCGCCTGCGGGATCGGGGGATGGGTCGAGCAGGATCTCGCCCGAGAGGTCGGCGGCGGAGAGGCGGCGCGCGGCCACGGCGGCCCGGGCGTCGCCGGTGAGGTAGCCGGCGAGCGCGCCGGTCAAGGGGAGCATGGCGAGCACGAGCGCCCCCGAGATCCAGAACGGCACGCCGAGCCCGAAGTGGTCCATGAGGACGCCGGCCCCGACGGGGAACACGACGCGGGAGACGCCGCCGAAGGTGTGCTGCACGCCCATATAGAGCCCACGCTGCGAGCCGGGTACGACGCGCGATAGCAAGCCGGTGATGCAGGGGAAGAGGAACGCGGTGCCGAGGGGCATGAGCGTGAGGGCGACGAGCAGCACGGGCACCGCGTGCGTCACCGACACCGTCGCCAGGCCGGCGGCCAGCAGCACGATCCCGAGGCGCGAGAGGCGCGCTTCGCCGAGCCAGTCCACCATCCGGCCCAGCACGAGGGAGCGGACCACGACCCCCATGCCGCCCAGATACATGATCACGTACCCCACCTCCCGCTCCGTGATGCCGAGCCGGGCGTCGAGCAGGAGCGGCATGGTGGGGACGGTCCCGTAGAACGCGCCGATGGCGATGGCGTAGATCCAGATGAGCCGCGGGGCGGGCTCGCGCCACCGGGTGGCGACCTGCCAGATGGCGGCGCGCTCGGTGATCGGGTCGACCGGGGCATGGGTGCCGGAGACGCGCAGCTCGCGCGACTCGCGCAGGAACCGCCAGGCGAAGCCCGCCACCAGGGCCGACAGCGCCGCGGCCCCGAGCCCCGGTGCCGCCGGCCCCCCGAGATCGATCATGAACGAGCCGAAGGCCGGTCCGACCACGGCGCCGAGGCTGGTGACGGCCGAGAGCCAGCCGAGGCTCTTGGTGCGCTGCGCGGGCGGGGACGCGTCGGTGACGTAGGCCTGCACGACACCGATCGTGCCGCCGCCGAGGCCCTGCACGACGCGGGACAGCAGCAGCAGGGTGACCGAGTTGGCGTACGCGAAGATGACGTACGCGACGGCGGTGATGCCGAGCCCCACGAGGATGGCGGGCCGGCGGCCGTAGCGGTCGGAGACGCGGCCCCAGACGGGGGCGCTGGCGAGCTGCGCGACCGAGAAGGCGGAGATGAGGAGGCCGACGACGGCGGCGTTGGCCCCGAAATTCGTGGCGTAGTAGGGGAGGAGGGGCAGCACCATGGCGAGCCCCACCATGTCCACGAACGCGGTTACGAAGAGCACGAGGAGACGGGCCATCGCGGGTGCGCGCGACGGCCGGCCGGGCTGGGTCCGGACCATGGCCTAAGATCGCGGCCCGCGGGCCCGCCGCCAGGGGTCCCGGGGGCTCGGTAGGACGAAACCCGGAGCCGGCCCGGCGCGTATGGGGAGAACAGCCCGTTCCTGCCTCTGTCTCCGGAGCCCTCATGCCACACCCGCCTGTCCGAACGCCGGTAGCCCTCGTCGTCGCGGCCTGGATCGCCGCCGCGTGCTCGTCCGCCGGCGGCAATGCCGATCCGGGACGCAGCGCGCTGCGGACCGGGGCCGCCGACCGCGGCGCCATCCGGGTGACGATCGAGGAGACGGGCGTGGTGCAGCCGGAGCGCCAGATCGTGGTGAAGTCGCCCATCTCGGGGGTGGTGCGCGATCTCTACGTGCAGCCCGGTGACGCGGTGCGCGCCGGCCAGGTGATGGCGGTGATCGTGCCCGACATCGCGCAGGCGAACGCGCTGGCCCAGCTCAGGAGCGAGCTGGCCAGCACGGAGATCGCCGTGCTGAACCTGCGGCGGGAGTACCAGCGCGCCCTGGAGCTCAAGGACCGGACGCTGATCTCGGACGCGGAGGTCGAGGCGAAACGCACGGAACTGGAGCAGGCCGAGAACCAGTTCCGGGCCGCGCGCGAGCGGCTCCGGCTGATGGAGGAGAGCGGGGTACGCGCAACGGACGAGACGCAGCTCGCGCGGATTACCGCGCCGGCCCGCGGCGTGATCACGCTGCGCGGCGTGGAGGAGGGGGAGACGGTGGTGGGCGGGACGAGCGCGTTTGGTGGTGGCACGGAGCTGTTCACGATCGCCGACCTCTCGACCTTGCTCGTCAAGGCGGCGATCAACGAGGTGGACATCGGCAAGGTGAAGCGCAGCGACACGGTGCAGATCACGGTGGACGCGTTTCCAGGCGACACGGCGCTGGGGGTGGTGCGGCTCGTGCCGCCGGCGGCGCGGCAGCAGGATCGCATCCGGGTGTTCGACGTGGAGATCGAGGTGACGGCCAACGCGCGGATCTTGCGACCGGGCATGACGGCCAACGTGCGGATCGCGGGGCCGGTGCGGAACGACGTGGTGCGCGTGCCGGTGGAGGCCGTGTTCTACGCGGAAGGCAAACCGTTCGTCTACAAGCTGGCGGGGGCGGGCACGGAGCGGACGGAGGTGACCCTCGGGCTGTCCAACCTGTCGTTCGTCGAGATCGTGAACGGGCTCACGGCCGGCGACTCGGTGGCACTCGAGGATCCGGCGGTGGCCGCCCGGCGGGCGGCCACGCGGGGGCGCTGACCATGGCGCTGATCGAGGCGCGGGCGCTCACCAAGGTCTACCGGTTGGGGCGCGTGGATGTCGCCGCGCTCCGCGGGGTGGACATCGACGTAGCGCGCGGGGAATACGTAGCGATCATGGGGCCGTCGGGCTCGGGGAAGAGCACGCTGATGCACATCCTCGGCTGCCTCGACACGCCAAGCGGGGGCGCGTACCGGCTGGACGGCGAGGAGATCGGGGGGTTGCGGGGGCGCGCGCTCGCGCGGGTGCGCAACCGCAAGGTCGGGTTCGTGTTCCAGACGTTCAACCTGATGCCGCGGATGACGGTGGAGGAGAACGTGGCTCTGCCGCTGCAGTACCGCGGCGGGCTGCGACGCCGCGCGCGGCTCAAGCGGGCCCGGGCGCTCTTGGAGCGGTTCGGGCTGGGCGAGCGGATCGGCCACCGGCCGGACGAATTGTCCGGCGGGGAGCGCCAGCGGGTGGCGGTGGCCCGGGCCCTGATCGGTGAGCCCGCGATCCTGCTGGTGGACGAGCCGACGGGCAACCTCGACTCCGAGGCCGGGGCCCAGGTGCTGCGGGCGTTCCGGGAGGTGCACGCCGCGGGGAACACGATCGTCCTGGTGACGCACGATCCGGATGTCGGCGCCGAGGCGGCGCGGACCATCCGGCTCGCCGACGGCCGGGTGGCGGCGTGAGCTTCCTCGAGGCGCTGCTCGTCGGGCTGGCGGAGGCGCGCCGCCATTTCGCGCAGACGCTGCTGTCCCTGCTGGGATTGATTCTCGGCACCGGCAGCATCGTGGCCGTCCTCGCCCTGTTCGGCGGCCAGTCGAAGATCACGCAGGATTACGTGGCCGAGGTCGGCGGGTTTGGCACCGTGATCGCGCGCGATCGCGAGCTCTCGCAACGGCCCACCGCCACGGAGCTCGCGTCCGACCGACTCACGTACGGAGACGCGCGCTACCTCAAGCAGCGCGCCACCACCCTAGGCGCCGTGGCCCCGGGGTTCTTCGAGGAGATGGACTACCGCGTGGGGGGCGTGAGCTTCCAGGGACCGGTGATCGGCACCACGCCCGACTACGCGGTCATTAACGACATCCGCCCGCTGGTCGGTCGCTACCTGAGTGACCTGGACGTCGAGCGCCAGGCGCGGGTGATGGTGCTCGGCTGGAAGTACGCCGACTCGCTGTTCGGGGCCGCGGAGACCGCGCTCGGCGGGCTCGTCACGCTCGCGGGGCGCAACTTCACCGTGGTCGGCGTGCTGGAGCGGGAGGAGTTCTACTTCGCGCCGTGGAGCGGGAACGAGCTGGAATACCGCAACCGGCGCGCGTACATCCCCATCACGACGGCGTTCAGCCAGTACACGGGTGACGACGAGCACCTGAGCTTCCTCACGCTCAAGGCCGCGCACCCTACCGGGGCGCGCGCCGCGCAACAGCAGGTCACGGCGATGCTGCTGCTGCGGCATGGGGTGCAGGACTTCGACATCACGCCGTCGGGCGCGGGCGCCAACGACGACGCGCAGTTCTTCAAGCTGTTCGATTTCATCTTCCTCGTGGTCGGCGTCGTCTCGCTCATCGCAGGTGGCGTCGTGATCGCCAACATCCTGCTCGCCTCGGTGGTCGAACGAGTCCGCGAGTTCGGCACGCGCATGGCGCTCGGCGCCACGGGGTTCCAGATCTTTGCGCAGGTGATCGCGCAGGTCGTCGTGATCGCGGTGATCGGCGGTCTGCTGGGGCTGGCGCTGGGCTGGGGGCTGACCGGCACGGTGGCCTACTTCATGAAGATGCCGGCGGCGGTGACGCCCACGATTGCGCTGGTGGCGATCGGGACATCGCTGAGCGTGGGATTCGCGGCCGGCATCTATCCGGCGTTCCGCGCGGCACGGCTCTCGCCCGTCGAGGCCCTGCGGTATGCCTGAGGATCGGCGGCTCCCGCGGATCAGCGAGTGGGGCGAGCTGATGGTGGAGGCGCTGCGGGAGGTGTGGGCCCACAAGATGCGCTCCCTGCTGACGCTGTTCGGGATCGTGTTCGGCGCCGCGTCGGTGGTCTCGCTCACCTCCCTCTCGGCGGCGCTCAAGGTCATGGCCTACACGGAGCTGAGCCGGATGGGGATGCCGGCCACGGTGGGGTTCACCGACCGCGGCCCCCGGTCCGACGCCACGCGCGCCCTCGATCTGCGCTACGTGGGGCTCAACCTCGACGACGTCGAAGCGTTCCGCGACTTCGAGCATCTCGAGGGCGTCTACGGCCACGTCTATCCCCGGCGCCTGCTGGTCACGTCGCCGGCCGACCAGCGCGTCATCCCGGTAGAGGGCGTGGACGCCGACTATCTCACGTTCCGCAATTCGCGCATCGTGCGGGGTCGGGAGGTGGCGCCGCTCGACGTGCGCAATGCCGCCCGCGTCGCGGTCATCGGTGAGGAGCTGGTGGAGCCCTACTTTGGCGCCGCCGATCCGATCGGCCGGACGATGCGGATCGAAGGTCTCCCCTTCGAGGTGATCGGCGTGCTCGCACCATTCGAGCTGGAACTGGTGCCCGCGGACTTCTCGTTTCTGGCACGCCGGATCTACGTGCCGTACACCTACCTGACGCGCTACGTTCTGGGTGCGCGGCGGGTGGACAACGTGCTGCTCAAGGTCTCGAACGACACCGATTTCGCGACCGCCATGGCGGCCGCCACCGCGTTCTTGCGCGAGCGGCACCGCGGCGCCGACGATTTCGACGTGGAGAACGAAGCGGCCGACGTGGCCGAAGATCTGGCGATGGCGGACGGCATCATGCAGGGGTGGAACATCGTGCTCTACACGATCGCCGGCGTCACGCTCGTCGTGGGCGGGATCGGCCTGTTCAGCGTGCTGCTCATCGCGGTGCGCGAGCGCGTGCGGGAGATCGGGATCCGCATGGCCCTCGGCGCCGATGACCGCGCCGTGCGGCGACTGTTCCTGGCCGAGTCGCTCACACTCGCGCTGCTGGGCGCGATCCTGGGCATCGCGGGCGGGATCGGGTTGATCATGGTCACCGAGGCGATTGCCCGCAGCTTCGGCCGCGCGTTCGTCATCGGGGTGCATCTGCCCGGGGCCGCGATGGCCGTGGCGTTCGCGGCCCTGGTGGGGATCGTGTTCGGGTGGTACCCCGCGAGCCGCGCGGCGCGGCTGGATCCCGTCGAGGCGATCCGGGAGCTGTAACGGGCGCTAGACCGCCGGCGGCCGGAGATCGGCCGGGAGGCCGAGCCACCGCAGGGCCTCGTCGAGCGACCGGAACACGCCCACGCGGGGCAGGTGGTCCGCCGTGAACGCCGCGTACATCCGTGCCATTCCCACCACGACATCCTCGTTGGCGACGAGCGCCATGTGGTGATCGCCAAGCTGCGCGGCGTCCCGGCTGTCCATGGCCGCCATCAACTGCACGCCGTTGGGCGTGACCTGGAGTTCGCTGACCGGCCGGATATCCGAGAGCTCCCGCATGTTTGGATGACACGCGGGGTCGGCCACGAGCCGGCGTTTGTGCTCCAGGACGTCGCCGTCCGTCAGCACGCCGGTGGCAGTGGTCCAGATGAGGTCGTGCTCGGGCAAAAGGCGGTAGGACAGGGGCATCGTCGATCGGCGGTGGAGTGATTTCGCGTCGGCCGGGAAGGGGCCGGCGGGCGAACGACTCAATGTTGCGAACCGGGGGCCGTGTCGGCAACCCGGGCCGCTTCCGGTCGCAAGCCGAGCGCCGAATCGGGGCTCGGCGGAGCCACGCTGTCGAGTGCCGGAGGTAGTGTGTCCATCGCGATCGGCGCGCCGCCGACGTACTTCCAGAGGTAGTCGGCGCGTGCCATGCGCGCCGCAACGGTCTCGACGTAGCTCGCGTACGCGGTGCTCGCCACGCCGGGATGCCACGTCGAGGGCCGCGGCAGCGACGCCGCCAGCATCGCCGCTTCCCGCTCCCCGAGGGCGCTCGCCGGTTTGCCGAAGTAATGCCACGCGGCCGCCTCGGCTCCGTAGATGCCGGGACCGAACTCCACCACGTTGAGATAGAGAGCGAGGATCCGCTGCTTGGACAGATGCCGCTCGAGGCTGCGCGTAAGCAGCGCTTCCTTCACCTTGCGCCACGGATTGCGCGAGGGTGACAGCCACAGGTTCTTGGCGAGTTGCTGCGTGATGGTGGACGCCCCGCGCGGCGCGCGGCGTTCTTCCACGGCCTCCCGAATCGCCGTCCCGATCTCCGCGCTCGAGAAGCCCCGATGGAAGAAGAACTCCATGTCCTCGGCGGCGACCGCGGCGCGCTTGAGATGCACGGAGATCGCGGACCACGGGACCCAGTGCCACGCGACGTCGGCCGGCGTGCCGGCAGCCTGACGGCGCCCGCGGTAAGCGTCGATAAACGCCGTGGTGGACGGGCGGGTCTCCGCGAGCGCGGCTACATCCGGCCACGTGACGCGCTGGTAGAGCGCCGCGCCCGCGGCGCCGACCAGGAGCCCCGCAGCCAGACCGAGGAGCAAGCGGGCGCGGCGCGTCACCCGATCTTGTCGTCGGGCCAGCCGCCGTGGCGGTGGAGATACTCCTCGGCGGACGCGGTGGGGCCGAGCACGGTATCCACGTAGGCAATCCGCTCGGCCCAGATCACTTCGAGGTCCCACACGCAGACGGACTCGCTTCCCTGCGCCGGGCGCCAATCCGCCGCGTCGGGCTCACGCACGAAGACCCGAAGCGGCAGCTCGTTCTCGTTGTCCCACCAGCCGAGCACGAGGTAGTCCACGGTCCGTCCGTGGTGCGCGATGACGAACGCGAGGCCCGGCCGGCCCGTGGTGATCGCGGGGGAGGGGAGCGCGGCGAGCGCCGTGCTCACGGCCGGGTCGAACCGGCTCCAATCCACCGCGGAGCCGTCGAACGAGATCGTGTAGAGCTTGACGTGCCAGCCGTCGTGCGACCGGACACCGTGGAAATTGATTGAACGCGGACGATAGGGGTGCATCGACGGTCCTTCCGCTCGCGGGGGGGACGTCCGGGGGCCTCCCGACCCGGGCCGGTCACTCTCAATCTCCTCTGGCGGACGCCGTTCGGTCCAGGGGCCGTCAGAACCCGCCTGTCCGGAGCCCGACGCCGACCACCACGAACAACACCGACAACACGGTGACGGGCACGATGTGCCACCCCAGGGCAGGCAGCCGCGCGGCGTCCAGTCGGGGGAGAAGCCGGAGTCGCGCGTGGGCGGCGAGCGCCACGGTGGCGGCGAGCAAAACGAGCTTCACGAAGATGTGGGTGGCGGCGGGCGAGCCGAACCCGAACCAAGCGCCGATCTCGGGCAGACGGACCCAGGCGAGCCACACCCCGGTGACGATCTGTATCAACAGCGCGGGGATACCGAGCCGTTCGAAGCCGGCCTCGAACTCCAGCAGGATGCGCGGGTCGCGGGCGCGGAGCGCGCGAGGCAGGACTGTAATGGCGAGCACGAGGTGCCCGCCGGTCCAGATGGTGGCGCCAAGCACATGGAGCAGGACGGCAAACGGATACATCGAGGGTCCCCGGACAGGACGGCTAATCTTGCCAGCCCGGTCCCGGAAGCCGCCAGGGGCGAACGCGGCTTGGCGCCGTCGGTCGGCGTGCCCACATTTCGGCTCCATGCTTCTCCCCGCGCTGGTGCAAGCCGCCGCCGAGTCCGGCGGCCTCACAGCGGCTCTGCAGGGCCGTCCGCTCTTGGCGTTGGGGCTGCTTTTCGGCGCGGGGGTCGCGACGAGCCTCACGCCGTGCATCTACCCGATGATCCCCATCACGATCGGGGTGATCGGCGGGACGGCGGCCGGCCGGTCGCGCGCCCGCACGGTTGTGCTCACCCTCACCTATGCGCTCGGGCTGGCGATGTTCTACGCGCTGCTCGGGGTGGTCGCCGGGCTCTCGGGCTCGCTGTTCGGCACCGTGAGCGCGAGCCCGTGGGCCCGATTCGCGATAGGCAATCTGCTGTTGCTGTTCGGTCTGGCGATGCTGGACGTGATCCCGGTGGCGGCGCCGCAGCGGTTGCTGGCGTGGGCCGGCCGGCAACAGGGCGGCACCGTGCCGGGTGTGTTCCTGCTGGGAGCCACCTCCGGAATCGTCGCGGCGCCGTGCGGCGCCCCGGCGTTTGCGGCGGTGCTCACCTGGGTCGCCGGAACCGGGAGCGGCGTGTTGGGGTTTTTCTACCTGCTGGTGTTCTCCCTGGGGATGACGGCCCTGCTCGTCGTCGTGGGGCTGTTCTCCGGCACGCTGGGGGCCCTGCCGCGATCGGGCCGCTGGATGGTGTGGATCAAGAAACTCGGCGGCTTCCTGATGATCGGCGTGGCCGAATACTACTTCGTACAGATGGGGATGGTATGGTGAGGGACGGGTGGGCGGGTGGGCGGTTGGGTGGATGCGCGGACGAGCGGTTCGGCGGTTGGGGGGCTGGTGGCCGTGGGTCAACCGCCCACCCGCCCATCCGTCCAGCCGCCCTTCTTCTCGGTCTCGCCCTCCTCGCCGCGCCCGCATCCGCCCAGGACCAGATCGGGCTCCCGCGCGGCGCCACGCCGGAGGCGGTCGTGCTGGAGGACCTGGACGGGAACGCGGTGGATCTCGCCACGTACATCGGGACGAAGCCCGTGCTCCTCGAGTTCTGGGCGACGTGGTGTCCGGTCTGCAAGCAGCTGGAACCCACGATGACGGCCGCGCACGCGCAATACGGGGATGCCGTCGCGTTTCTCATCGTGGCGGTGGGGGTGAACCAGAGCGTCCGCTCGGTGCGCCGCCACGTTGAGCGCCACACGCTGCCGGGCCGGGTGCTCTGGGACGGGGAGGGCAGAGCCGTTCGGGCGTTCCAGGCGCCGAGCACGTCGTATGTCGTCGTGCTGGATGCGGCGGGAAAAGTGGTGTACACCGGGGTGGGGGCGGAGCAGGAGATCGAGGAGGCACTGGGAACCCTGAAGCAGTAGATCGTAGATCGTCGTTTCGACCCTCGGTCCGTCCGACCGCCTTTCCGTTCTTCCGTCCGTCCTGTGACTCCCCTCACAGTCGGGACTTCGCCAATCCACGTCTTTTGCATGACGCGACAGCGCGTCCGGTCAGGGGGTGACGGGCCGCCCTGCCTAACTCGTGATGCCGCAGGGGCTTGGGTCCCGGGTGCGGAGTGTCCAGCCCCGGTACAGAACGTGCCTCTTCTGTGCATGCTCTCATACGCGAAGGTACAACCGCCGATGGCGCTCGCAGCCCGTGGGGACCAGGCACTCGCTGGTCGAATCATCCCGGCAACCGACGACGAACTGACGGTCGTCGACGAGGCCGATCTCGCCGTCCGCGAGGCGCTCGGGTCGGACTACAAGCTCGAGGGCTTCCTGGGTCAGGGCGGGATGTCGGTCGTGTTTCTGGCGCGCGAGGTGAATCTGAACCGCCTCGTGGCGCTCAAGGTGCTGCCGCGCCGGCACGCCGAAGACTCGAGCGCCGTGGAGCGATTCCGCCAGGAAGCGTCCATCGCCGCCTCGCTCGATCATCCCAACATCGTCGCGATCCACCGGTTCGGCACCAATGCCCGCGGGCTGTGGTACACGATGAAGTACATTCGCGGCCGCTCGCTCGAGGAACTGTTGCGGGACACCGGCCCGCTGGATCTGCACGACTGCTTCAGCGTGGTGGAGCAGGTCGCGGGCGCGTTGCACTACGCACACCGCCGCGGCGTGGTGCACCGTGACATGAAGCCGGCGAACGTGATGCTAGACGAGAATGGCTGGGCGTTCGTGTGCGATTTCGGCGTGGCCAAGGCCCTTGGCAGTCCGCGTCTCACCCAGACGGGCGGCACGCTGGGCACGCCGCTCTACATGTCGCCCGAGCAGCTCTACGGGCAGACGCTCGATGGCCGCTCGGACCAGTACTCGCTCGCCGTCGTCACGTTCGAGCTGCTTACCGGCGTGCATCCGTTCGCCGCGGACGCGGTGGGCGAGATCATCCGTCGGCACTGCATGGAAGTCGCCCCGTCGCTGGCCCAGTACCGGCCCGATCTGCCGGTTCGCGTCGCCGACGGACTGGCGCGCGCGATGAGCAAGAAGCCCGACGACCGGTTCCCGGACGTCGTGGAGTTCCTGACCTCCCTCGGAGGGCGTCGGCCGCGGCGCCCGCTGCCGACGCACCGGGTGGAGACCGTGACCTCGGGCGCGGTCACGGCACCGCTCGAGCAATCGCGTCCGAAGCGTCGCCGGCGCGTGGTCGCGCTCGCCGCCGCTGGTCTCGTCGCGGCGGCGGCCATCGCGGGGGTCGTGGTGCCGCGGTTGCCGCAGCCGGCCGCGCCGATCGTCGCGGTTCCGCTGCCGGCGGCGGCGCTCACGGCGCCGGCCTCGGTTGAGGAACGGGAGCTGGCCCCCGTGCTCGAGACCGGCCGGCTGTTCGTCTCGTCGGAACCCTGGGGCCGCCTGTCGATCGACGGGTCGCCCGCGGGCCGGACGCCGGCCATCGATCTGCCGATCGCGGCGGGCACCCATCGCATCCGGATCGAGCGGGACGGCTACGCGCCGTTCGAGCAGGAGATCCGCGTCGAGCCCGGCGCCCAAGTGCGCCGGACCGGCATTCGCCTGGAGGCGACACGCTGATGAAACCGTCATTCATCCTGGCGTGCGCGACGCTGGTCGTCGGCGCGCTGCTTCCCGCGGGCGCCACGGCGCAGACCGGTGAGCGGGCCCTCAAGCAGGGCATCCAGGCCTACCGTGAGCTCGAGATGGAGTCCGCCGGGTGGCTGTTGCGGCAGGCGCTGACGAGCGACCGGCTCAAGGCCGACGATCGCCGCGCCGCGCTGTGCTACCTGGGGGCGGCGGAGTTCTACCGCGACCGGCGTGACTCCGCCCTGTCGGCGTTCGGCCAGGTCGTCCGGATGGACCCTGAGTACCGACTCGACCGGCTGGTGTTTCCGCCCGACGTGCAGGAGCTGTTTGAAGAGGCGCGGCGCCGCACGCCGGTCGTGCGCGTGGCGACCCGGTCCGCGTCGTTCCCGCCCGAGGGACCGGGCATGCCCCTCAAACTCAACGCCAACACCCCGCATCGCGTCGTGATCACGTTCGAGTCGGTGAGTGGCGACGTGCTCGATACGGCGTTCAACGCCCCGGTGGCCGATACGACGACGGTGCTGTGGAACGCGCGGGGCGGTTCCGCCCAGCCGACCCCGGTGGGGGGGTTCCTGCTGCGCGTGAGCTCGGTGGATCCGCGCGGACGCGTGGCGCGGCGCGTCGAGCTGCCGGTCCACGTGACGCGCACCCCGGTCAACCCGGTGGCGATCCCGGATCCGCCGGGACTCCTGCCCGAGCGGCAGCCCGCGGGTCCGGCGTTCGTTCGCCTCGGCCTGGGGATCGCGGCGGCCGCCACGACGTACCTCATCACGCCGGCGTTCACCGCGGACCAGGCCCCGCGACTCGTGCTCACGGGCCTATTCGGCGCGGCGGGAATCATCGGGTTCTGGGAGGCCAAGCCCGGCCGGCCGCTGCCCGATAACGTCGTCGCCAATGAGACGGCGCGCGCCGCGTGGCGCGCCCGGGTGGCAGGCGTCGAAGAGGAGAACAAGCGCCGCGCGGTGGGCGGAACCGTGCATGTCGAGGTCGGAGGGGCGAGGGTGGGGGAGGGTCGGTAACAGGGGAGACGGCGAGCGGATCCCCGGTGAGAGGTGAAAGCGGAGCCCGTTTGGCATCAGGATGCCGAACGGGCTCGCTCGTTCCTCCAACGTGGGTACCGCTCGCCGTCTCCCCGTCTGACCGACTCCCCTACTCCCTTTTGCCCACCGATCTCCCCACTGCCTCCCCAAGCTCCGTGTATGCCGCCGGATCGATCTCGCGGAACGGCACCGCGCGAAATGCGATCTTCCCCTCTGGCCCGACGACGAAGAGGTTGCGGTTGGTCATGCCCGGTCGGCCGGCCAGGGCGCCGTACGTCTTGGCGACCACGGTCCCCGCATCGCTGGCCATGAGGAACTGAAACTGATCGTCCCGGGCCCACGCGGCCAGCGTGTCGATGGGATCGGCGCTGATCGCGATGAGCACCACGTCCTGCCCGTCGTTGAAGAGCTGTGCGTACTGATCACGGTACGCATGCATTTGGATCGTTCAGCCCTTGCTCCGCGCGCGATAGAAGAACGCTAGCACGACCGTCTTCCCGCTGAAGTCCGAGAGCCGGACCGGTTGGGCGAGCACGCCGTAGCGCGTGGCGCCGGGGAGCGTGAAGTCCGGCGCCGCCGCTCCCACCGCCAGCGGCTCGGCGGCCGGCTGCTGGGCCAGGGCCGGTCCTGCCAGGAGCGGGACCCCGAGTGCGGCGGCCACCAGAACACGTTGCATGGAGTCCTCCCATCGATTCCGCAGAGTGCCTGTCGGATAATACGACGCGTCGGACGCCCCCGCTACGGGGCTCGATCGAAGCGGTAGCCCGCCACCGGCCGGGACAGCGGATCGTAGATGTGTGGGACCACGAGCACGTAGACCGCGTGCTCGGCCGGTGCCGGGATGACCGCCAGCTCGACGTTGCCGAACCACCACGTGACTGGATCGGCGGCCGGCGGCGCCCGCAGGACGGCGAGCGGGTCCAACGTGCTCCGGCGAAAGACGACGATCGTGGGCTGTGCCGGTTCCCGGTCCTCGCCGAAGGGAGAGGGCAGGAGCACACCGCTGCCCGTGAATCCGGCGAGGTAGAGGTAGTCCGCGAGCGGGTCCAACGCGAGCGCCGCAGGCCACTGCATCTGGGCTCCCGCCGGCAGCCCCACGCTGTCGAGGCGCGCACCGGTGGCGGCGTCCACCGCCAGCACCGCGGACTCCCCGAACGCCGCGTCCGCACCCGCTCGGCCCACCAGGAACAGCGTGTCACCCCCCGTCGAGAACGCCGCCGCGTAGGTGTCGTAGAACGCGGCCGCGCTGTAGGCGCTATCACCGGTTGCCGTGTCGAGCACCCACGGTCCCCTCTGGCCAGCGGCGAAGCCGCCCAGCGCGACGCGATCGCGGCGCGGCGAGAGGACGGCGTCCTCGATGGTATATCCCCAGGCCTGGCGGCTCGCGCAGGTTCCGGCGGCGCATTCGATGACGGTGTAGTAGTCGTCGCGGGTCACCTGCCAGCGGCCCGGCGCCATCTCCACAATCGCCCAGCCGCAGCAGAACCAGGAGGCGAAGTCGGTGGGCACGGGATCGGGTTGCAGTCGTAGCGAACCAGCTCCGCGGCGTCGGCCAGCAGGATCGAGGTGACCCCGCCGCCCGGCCAGACCTGGGGGATGCCCTTGAGCGCCGGGCCGCGAAACGCGTTGCCGAAACCGCGCAGGCGAAGGGGACCCACCGGGAGGGTGTTCACGCCCCAGCGCACCATGATGCCGTGTGTGCCGGGACGGTCGGGCAATCGTGCCGCGACCGTGGTGTCGTTGACGCGCCGTTGCACGAGCGGCTCGCCGTCGAGGGTGAACGCGGGTTCGGCGGGCGGAACGAAGCCGGCGGAGTAGAGCACAACCTCGCCACCGCTCCAGGGGTCGGCGGTCTCGACGCGGACCGTGCGGTCCGGTCCGCCGGACACCGGATCGTGACGGGTAACGGCAGCGGGGATCGCGACCAAGGCGACGCCGATGCGACGCGCCATCTCCCGCCCCCCTGGATCACTGACCCACGTGGAGGGTGGGGTGATGCGATTCTGCGCGTGGGACGCTTCGTTTCAGACCCGTCACAAGAGTCTCACGTCATACTTGTGCTTCCGCCCGGGGAAGGCAAC
>Ga0224512_10002705_pt1 | contig 16044 bp, 15 predicted proteins | sample SF_May12_sed_USG_4_FD_169103 | JGI IMG/M metagenome (GOLD analysis project Ga0224512, IMG submission 169103) | Sediment microbial communities from San Francisco Bay, California, United States - SF_May12_sed_USGS_13 | ecosystem: Environmental > Aquatic > Marine > Sediment | place: USA...
GTTCTTGCTGGTTTGCTGCTGGGTGGCGGTGTTTTCGCCGGGACGGCGGTCGGAGCGGCTGCAGTCGATATGGATCTTTCGATGGAGAACCTGGCAGCCGCATCGTTCAGCGGGGTTCTGCTGGGGATGGTGTTCGGAACGCTCGCCCTGGCCGTCGGCGCCGCCACCGGCAAGCGCGGTGTCAGCCTCGGCGTGGCCTCCGGGGTGGCTCTGTTGGCCTTTCTGATTCAGACGCTGGCTCCGATCGTCGACTGGCTGGAGGCGGCCCATCCGCTGACTCCGTTCTACTACTACGGCGATAACCAACCTCTGGTCAACGGGCTCCATTGGGGTCACGTCGGGGTGCTGATCGGGTTGAGTGCACTGTTGGTGCTGGTAGCTCTTCTCACGTTTCGCCGGCGCGATATCAGCGTGTGACGGGCCTCGAGCAAAAACACTTCCCGATGATGCCAATGGGGACGGTCAGAGGCCAATATCGGGCTCAAGCGCCGGTGCACAGCCGAGTTTGGACCAAGGTCGTCGCTGCCAAGAGTGAGTCCAGCACTGTGAATAGCGCCGATCTTGGCGAGCTACCCGACGGTGCCTGTCTCGACGCCGTGTGGAGGGGTTAGACCGGGACGAGTCGGCCGCTCGCTTCGAAGTAGGTCCAGCCGTCCAAATTGGGTGGCTCAACCCCGAGTTGGGTCAGGATCGTGGCCACCTGCGAGCGGTGCTCGGTGCCGTGGTTGATGGCCTGGAGCAAGAACAACGAGACGGGCATCCGCCACGTACCCGGAGGGTCGTCACCGCTCACGTGGACCTCGCGATCCTGGCCGGCCCGTGTCGCCGCCTCCTCGAGCTGGGCGTCGCCGTTGGCAAACCGCTCAGCTAGGGCCTCGAAGCCGGGGAACGGGTCCTCCGAGAGCCCCTCAGGCCGTTCGGTGTCTAGGAGCCGCGCGGCGTACCCCTCTTGGGAGTTCGCGATGTGGACGAGGGTGGCGCCGATACTCCCGTAGGTTCCGGTGGCCGTGACACTGAGTTGCTCGGGCGGGAGCTTTCGGCAGGCCTCCAGTAACCGCTGATTCATCATGGTGTTGTGCCGGAAGAACTCAACCAGGAGATCCATGCCCCGGCAGCCTAGCCAATCGGGGGTGCACGTAGCCCATGGGGTGGATGCAGACGTGAACGGTTTTCGCGCTCTTGCCTGTCGAACATATGTTCGATAGATTGGACTCCTGTGGAAAACGCTCGCAACATCCTCTCCCGTCCAGACCAATTGACTCTGGAGCCGGGCAAGGTGGTCGGCCTGGTCGGGCCACCCGGTCTCGGTCTCACCAGGATCGGATTGTCGATGCTGGCCGGATCTGTCCGGACCGGTCCGGTGGTGTACCTAGATGTGCGCGGTTGGGCGAACCCGCTGGCTGCCTGGGAGACGGGTATCTCGCCGGAACGATTGGTGATCGTGCGGTGCTCCGATCGGTTGTTGTGGCCCAAGGCGGCGGCCGCTTTGCTGGAGGGAATCCGGGCCGTGTATGCAGAAGTCCCTGCGGGAGTCCGGGAGTCGGTAGTGCGGCGGCTGGCGGCGCTGGCCAGATCGCGGCGATCTGCGCTGTTGCTGCGGCCTCTGGGTGGCGATCTGCCCACCGGGGTGGCGTATGTGCGTTTCCAAGGCAGAGAGGTGGCATGGGAGGGTCCTGACGCCGGTCATGGGCGTCTCCAAGAGCGGCGACTGGTGTTGGAAGCATCCGGGAAAGGGATGTCCGGTATCGAGCGGGTAATTGAAGTGGAGGACGATGGTGCGGACGTTGTGCGTATGGTTTCCCGACTGGCCGTTGCGCCGGCAGGACGCGCCGCCGGATAGGGCCTGTCTGGTCGTCGACAGGTCGGCAACCCCTCGGGTGGTGGCTTTCAATCAGCACGCCCGGGAGGCGGGGGTACGACTCGGTATGCGCCGCCCGGAGGCTGAAGTGCTCTGTCCGGGCGGGACCACGCTCGAACAAGACCATGCGGCCGAATCGCTCGCCTTCGAACCGGTCGCGAGTGCAGTTGAAGTACTAGTCCCGCGGGTGGAGGTCTCCGATCCTGGGCTCTTGTTCGTCCCCATCGATGGGGCTATTCGCTACTACGGCGGTGAGCGAGCTCTAGTTGCCAACCTGGCTCGGGCGGTTCGAGACGAGGCCGGAGCGGGGGGACATATTGGCGTAGCGGGCGGGCCGTTTGCTGCTCGCTGGGCGGCGTCGGTAGCCGACGAAGAGCCGTTCATCGTCGAGGACGACCGGCAGTTTCTGGCCTCGTTGGATGTGGACGTCCTGGGCAAAGAGGAACTCGTCGCGACTTTCCATTGGCTGGGGATCGGCACATTGGGTGAATTGGCTTCTCTGCCGAGACCGGCCATGTTGTCCCGGTTTGGACAGGCGGGGTTACATGCTCATCGGTTGGCCAGTGGTGAAGACCGGCGCCCTGAACCGCGTGACCTTCCCGAGGATCCCTCAGTGACGGAGCGCTTCGAGGAGCCGCTTGTCCTTCTGGAGCAGGTCGGGTTCGCAGCCCGGACCCTTTCCCATCGCTTGATGGAAGTGATGGGAGAGAGCGGAGTCGCACCGCACCGGGTAGAGGTGAGCGCCCGAGCTGCAGATGGCACCTCCAGGACCCGGGTGTGGCGTAGTGCCGATCCGTTCACGGATGAGACCCTCGCCGAACGTGTCTGGTGGCAGCTACGTGCCTGGAACGAATCCGCGGGGATACCCGGCGGGATCGTACAACTGACGCTTGCCCCGGCGGATTTGTCGGGGGAAGGGCGGCAATTGACGTTGCTGGAAGATGTCGCGGCCCGGATTGAGGCAGAGCGGGCGGTCGCCCGGGTGCAGGCTCTGCTCGGGCCGGACGCAGTGCTGCAGAGCAGACCCCAGGGAGGCCGCGACCCTATCGAACAGGTGTGCTGGCACCGGTGGGGTGACGACCCTCCCGCGGTTGAACGGGACCCCAGTGCTCCCTGGCCGGGATCGACCCCCGGGCCTTCCCCTGCCCTGGTACCACCGGAACCCCAATTACTCGAAGTGGAATGGGATGGCGGTATGCCCTCCAGGGTCCGCTTGCGGAGCCGCTGGGAGCCGGTTCTGAACTGGGCTGGTCCGTGGCGGAAGCTGGGTCGCTGGTGGCAGGGAGAATCCCACGTCGACCAGTACCAAGTGGTGACCTCGGCCGGAGCGTTGTTGTGTGAGCAGCGGGACGAGCAAACGTATGTGATCGGGGTCTATGACTGAGCAAAACCGCTACTGAAAGAACCGAGCCGGCTGTACGCATCTCCTCTACCAACTCGCGCTCCGTGCCGGCTGAAGGGCGAAATCATCGCGCCCCGCTCGATCTCAACTCGGTCAGAGTCTTATGGATCGTCGCCCGGGCGCCGTCGCGCAATCGGGAGGCATCCTCCACTGTCAGGTTGTTCGTGGGCATCGGGGCACCGATGGCGACAGTGATCGTGCCGCCTTTGATGATCTTGGCTCTAGGCAACCAGGCTTCGAAGGAACCCTCGATCGTGGTGGGCAGGACGGGCAGACCGGTGTGCACGGCGATGAGGAACGCCCCGTTCTTGAACCGCAGAAGATCACCAGTGGTAGTGCGAGTTCCCTCGGGGTAGACGATGATCGACTTCCCTTGGGCGATCGTTGCGGCGGCGTTCTGCTTGATCTCCTCCAGCACGGTTCTGCGCGCAGATCGGTCGACGGGGACCATGTGCAGGCGCCGGAGAGCCCAACCGAGCAACGGCACACCGAAAAGCTCCTTTTTGGCGAGGAACCGGATTGGAATCGGCAAGGCGAGGAAGTGAGCCATGATATCGAACGTCGATTGGTGGTTCGATGCGACAACGTAAGAGATCGACGGGTCGACGTTTTCGACGCCGATCACCTTCAGGCGCACTCCGCCGGCCCAAAGAACGGTGCGCGCCCAGCCGCGCACGATGCGATCGATGTTGGGCGATGTGGGGGCCAGCAGGCTCGCAACGATCACGGCGGTAGCGGCGATTCCGGTGGCCGAGAGGCCGACCAAGTAGGTGAAGGGGGTGCGGAGTAGGGCTCCCATCGCGGTCAGCGTAGACGGGGACGAAGTAGAGTGCCGGGTCCGCAATACGGAACCTCATGCGAAGGCTCAGTGCCAGACAAGCTCGTCGGATAGCCCTGGCGGCCCAAGGGTTTGCCGACCCGCGACCATCCGGTCGAATCGACATCAGGCACCTGCGGCGGGTCATGGACCGGGTCGCCGTCCTGCAGATCGACTCGGTAAATGTCCTCGAACGTTCCCACTACCTGCCGGTCTTTGCCCGGCTCGGTCCCTACTCACGGGGTCTGTTGAATGAAGCCACCCATGAGCGGCGGGAGCTGTACGAATTCTGGTTTCATGCCGCCTCCTTTAGTACCGGTGACATGCTCTCCCTGTTGCGGCCCCACATGGAGTCGATCCGGCCCTGGGCGCGAGTCCAAGCGGTCATGGACGAGCATCCTGGCTACATCGACCGGGTATACAACGAGGTGGCCGAGCGGGGTCCTCTGACCAATGCGGATCTGGCCGATCCGGGCCGCCGCACCGGCCCGTGGTGGGGGATGGGGAAGGGATCGACGGCCCTCGAGTGGCTCTACGCCAAGGGGAAACTGGCGGTCTCGCACCGTCGGGCCTCCTTTGCCAAGGTCTACGACCTGGCCGATCGGGTCTATCCAGAGGCCGCCTGGAGCGGCCCGGTCGTGGACCAGGCGGTGTCGGTACGCGAACGGACCCTGATTGCCGCCCGAGCCCACGGGGTGGGGACGGTTGGAGACCTCGCCGATTACTTCAGGATGCGCGCCTCCGACGTACGTCCTCAGGTGGAACGCCTCGTAAGGGCGGGCTCTCTCCTTCAAGTAGAGGTTGAAGGTTGGCGGGAACCGGCGTATCTACATCACGAGGCTCGGTTGCCGCGCCGTGTCGGGGCAGAGGCGCTGTTATCGCCGTTCGACTCCTTGATCTGGGAACGGGGCCGCACCGAGCGGCTGTTTGGATTCCGCTACCGGATCGAGATCTATGTACCCAAGCCGCAAAGGCAGTACGGCTATTACGTACTCCCTTTTCTACTAGGCGAGGACCTGGTGGCCCGGGTCGACCTCAAGGCCGACCGCCGCTCCGGCGCCTTGCTGGTCCAGGGTGCCCATCTCGAACCGGGCTTTGCGGCCGGGAAGGTGGCCGGGCCGCTCAATCGCCAACTTCAGCTGATGGCTTCATGGCTCGGTCTCAAAAGGATTCTGGTGCGTTCGAACGGGGATTTAGCATCGTATCTGACCGGTGCGCCCGTTTCCGGTGTCCGGTGACAATGAGATAACCTTGAGTGGCTGATGAGGAAGCTCTTTCTGGTGGCGGTCGTGGTACTGATCGGTCTGACGGCCTTTGTCCTCCTGTCGCCGCAGGCACCCGACGGTAGTTGGGTCAACGATGCGGGCGAGAAGATCTCGGACGGCCTGAAGGCTTTCTGGGGCAATCCCATCGCACCGTAGGCAGCATCGGCGCCCGGCGTGAGGGGGCGTCTGACGATGATGGCTGGCGGCGATGATCAACTTACTCCTGTTCAGTCTCGGCTCGGCTTTGCCGGTGCCATCGTCGGCCGCGGCCGAGACGACCGGAGCCTTTTTGCCAACGCGTTGATTGGTGTTGCGGGTGCCGTGATCGGCGGCTTGGTGTGGTACCTGGCCGTGGGCGAGGAGTTCAGTTTCGGGGCGGGTGGCCTCCCGGCGGCGCTGTTCAGTGCGATCCTGTTTCTTCTGTGTCACAGGCGGGCTCTGATAGGACTGTGCGAATCGATGGATCACCCAGCCTCACTCATCAGGTTGGTCGGCCATGATGCATAAGAATCGTCGCTCAGGCGAGAACGATGTCTTCGATCGAAGGGATAGCAGCTTCGGCCCATAGTCGGTGGCCTTCTCCGTTGACGTGCAGCAAATCAGCGGAGTAGATACCGGGGTCCTCGAAAGCATGTCCGCACCGCTCGCGCATCGGGACCTTGACGGCCCCCGGGTGGCGGGCGGCTACCCGCGCATGGACTTCGTCGGCTTTGGTGCTTCGGTATCGCATGATCCGCGTCAGCGCGAACGGCAAACGCGGAATAGTGCCGAGGTCTCCCACGCCGCTCAGCAGGACCGCCCGTGTGCACGTGAGGAGTTCGACGACGATGGATTCCAGGTTGCGCTCAAAGATTCTGAGCGGAACTCCGTACAGCATGTCGTTGCTCCCGACAGAAACGAGGGCGACATCGGGTCTGGTGGGGAGGATCATCGGCACCTGGTCGCGAAGCAAATCGTTTGCCCGTGAACCTCCCACGGCGACGCTGTCGACCGTGGTGTGATAACGGCGGCCGAAATGTCTCCCGATCCTCCGCACCCAGACATGATCAAGATCGGTGAGCCCGGGCCCTGTGCAGCTCGAGTCCCCCAGCACGGCGATCCGCAGAGGTGGCAGGTTGGGGGTACCGAACGTTCCGGAGGGATCTGCCCCTGCGAAGGTCGGCAGGTCGCGAAAGCCCGCATAGAGCACCTCACCGGTTAGGCCGAGTAAGGCGCCGCCGCCGAGCAACGCTACCGTGAGGGCTGGTCGTTCCATCAGGCTGCCAAGCTAGCGGATACTGATGAGCCCGGACGAGGAGGTGTTCATGCGGTTGGGGCTGAACGTCGGTTACTGGGGAGCCGGCCTGCGCGGAAACACAGAACTCGTAGAAGAAGCCGACCGGCTCGGCTATCACTCCGTTTGGGCCGCTGAAGCGTACGGATCCGACGTTGTTTCGGTGCTCGCCTGGTTCGGCGCTCGCACCAAAGGCATCAAGTTGGGGTCGGGGATCATGCAAATGCCCGCTCGCACACCGTCCATGACGGCCATGACTGCCGCTACTCTCGACGAGCTGTCCGGAGGTCGGTTCCTGCTCGGATTGGGTTTGTCTGGTCCGCAAGTGGTCGAGGGGTGGCACGGGGTTCCGTTTGGGAAACCGCTCGGAAAAACGCGGGAGTACGTTTCGATCGTTCGGGCCGCTTTGCGTCGGGACGAACCCCTGATCCACGATGGAGCGCACTACGAGATCCCGTACCGAGGTCCCGGTGCGACCGGACTCGGGAAACCGCTCAAGCTCATCTTTCGCCCGGAGAATCCCCAGCTGCCGATCTACCTGGCCTCCATCGGCCCCAAGAACGTCCAGCTCACGGCAGAGATCGCCGACGGTTGGCTTCCCGTTTTCTACTCGCCTTACAAGGCGAAGAACATCTTTGGCAAGCACCTGGCAGCCGGTTTCGCCTGCTCACAAGATCCCATCAAGGCACAAACTTTTGACGTCGCTCCATCGGTGTCGGCGGTGGTCACCGATGACCTCGAAACCGGACGCACCATGGTCAAGCCGTTCATGGCGCTCTATATCGGCGGCATGGGTGCCCGGGGGAAGAACTTCTATTTCGATCTCGCCTGTCGGTACGGCTACGAGCAGGCAGCGACCGAGATCCAGGATCTCTACCTGGCAGGCCGGAAAGAAGAGGCCATTCACCGCGTGCCGGACGAGTTGGTCGATGAGACCAACCTGGTTGGATCCAGAGAGGCGATTCGTGACCAGCTCGAGGCGTGGCAGGAGTCCGGCGTAACTACGATGCTGGTTTCCACGATGGACCTCACGACCATGCGCACTCTTGCCGAATTGCTGCTCTAGTGGGCAGCTTGAGGTCCCTCCGCGAGAGGACCGCGGCACAGGCGGGCCGCGGTCCTTGCTCGCTGTCGGAGGGTTCGTCTATTTACTGTCGCCCGCCACGCTGACGAACTCGAACGTCTTGGCGTGACCTGCCGAGTCGCTGACCGTCACAACGAAGGGCTCTCCCGATACCGTGTTTGTGAAGAAGAGTTTGAGGTCCCATCCGCCCTCGCCCCCGGCGATGGTACTTCCCGATCCGTGTCCTTCCGTTGTCACGGTGATCGTATCTCCGGGCAAAGCCGTGCCGAAGAAGATGTCGTACGGTTCGAGGTCGCTGCACGAGCCGTATTTCTGGTGAGCTGTGAACTCGATGGGCTTTGGATCGTAGGTGAACATGAATTCCATCGCGCCCGTCTTCGTATGAAGGACGATCGGGAAGGTAGCGGGTCCCTTCAGTCCCTCGAAGTGGAGCTTCAGGTGCCACTCATAGCTCTCGGTCACGAGCCGGGCGTTGCCGTGGATGGATCCCAGCTCGATTACGGTTCCCAATGGAGCAGTACCGTAGAACTTCTCCCAGGGTTCTGAGTTCGTCCCGTACTTCTGATGGGCCGTGAATGCCTTGTCCGGCTCGTCCGCTACGTCCAGGTAGGCGGTAACTGTTGCCTTCGCCACGTTGCCCGCTGCATCTGTGGCAGTCAGGGTGGTGACGTTCTTGCCCAGGCTGAGGATCAGGACAATGTGGAATTCGCCGCTTTCAAAGACATCCGCTTCCCAGTCGCCCGCGAAGACCCGGGCATCCGGTTCGGTGACACCCGTATATTTCAGGGTCTTCTCCCCGAAGTGGGCACCGTCTTCGGGGCTAGTGATGACGAGTTTTGGCGGAGTGGTATCTGCCGGTTCGTCGACCGGTTTTTCCTTTGGTTCTTCGGCAGGTTCCTCCGGTTTGTCCACTTGAACATCTTTCGGCTCTTCTTTGGCCGGCGGTTCCACTTTGGCGACTTCCTCATGGTCGGCGGGGACCTTCTCAACTGCCGGCGCTTCGGCGTCTCTGGGAATGAACACGGAGGCAAGGGGTTCCGATTCCGCGCTGAGTTCGGAGAAGCTAGGAGCGAATGCTCCCACTTGAGCCAGGGCGACTCCGGCGGCCATGACCACGGCGAAGCTGACGGCCAGGATGACGATCGGGCGGCGTTTCATCTTTACCTCCTGTTGTGACCACTTTGAGTAGTCTTCTGTCACTCTCAGTAGCTACTCGTATCAGGAGGGCTGGAGGTTTACTCAGACTTGGTGCTCGGCGCGTTCATGATCTCTAGCCGCCGTGGAGGCCGATCAGTTCGGCCCGGGCCAGAATGTGACCCTGCATCGCTGTTTCCAGGTCCGCTTTGATCGAAGAAGCGCCCAGGGCCAGCGTGTTGTCGAGCGCGTAGAGCTTGAAGAAATAGCGGTGAGTGCCTATCGGCGGGCAGGGACCTCCATAGTCGGCGCGACCCCAGCTGTTGGTTCCCTGGACGGCTTCGGCCGGGACGGCTCCCGCTTCGATCGTGGTCGTGTCGGGTGCGATGTTCCACATCACCCAATGCTCCCAGACGACCTTGGGTGCGGCCGGATCGGGGGCGTCGGGGTCGTCGACGATGAGCGCGAGGCTTATCGTGTCGGCAGGGACACCGGTGATGTCGAGGGGTGGGCTCATGTCGTCGCCTTTGCATGTGTAGCGGTCCGGTATCGGGCTGTTGGGCAGGAAATCTGGGCTGGTGATCTGCATCGTTCCTCCGGGAGTCGTGGTGGTGTTGAGCGGTTCTGATGGGTGGATTGTCTCTGCCCGGCAGGCACTCAAGACGATGAAGCATGCCAGAAGCGCGCGGCGGGGCCTGTGCGCCATGAACCCTCACTTGGTATATGTCGCGAGGTTACCGTGTGGGGGCGATCGCGTAGGATCGCCCCATGGTGCTGGAGATCCACCCCCTCACGCCGGATCGCTGGGATGATCTCGAGCGGCTCTTTGGGCCCCGGGGCGCCTACGGCGGATGCTGGTGCATGTGGAACCGCCTCACGAACCGCGAGTTCGAGAGGGCTTCCGGCGATGCGAAGCGGGAGATGCTGCGCACCATCGTCGATGATCGGGTGCCGGGCTTGCTGGGCTACGAGGAGGGAGCACCGGTCGGGTGGGTTTCGCTGGGGCCACGTGAGGAGTTCGGTCGTATCCAACGCTCGCGGGTGACCAAATCCGTGGACGAAGTTCCGGTGTGGTCGATCGTCTGCTTCGTGATCGAGCGCAACCACCGGGGCAAAGGTGTGGGTGCGGCCCTGTTGGAGGCAGCCGTGGAATATGCCCGCGGGCATGGCGCCGTTGCTATCGAGGGCTATCCGGTCGAGCCGCGTCGTGATCGCATGCCCGACATCTACGCGTGGATGGGACTCGCCTCGATGTTCGAAACCGCCGGTTTTTCGGAGATCGCCCGTCGCAGCGAGACCCGGCCTCTGTTCCGGAAGGTGCTCAAATGAGACTCGGATCGCTACCGGCGATTGCGGCTGATAGTCAGACCACCGGCCAGCAGCCCAAGTGATACCAACAACAAGTTGCCGACCGGGAGGCCAGTGTCGGGCAGGGTCTCCGGTTGGCCGACCAGGGCGGAGAGAAACAGAGCCGGCTCTACGGCTTGAGCGATCTGCAGATATGGGTACGGGTCGAGTTCTGTACCGGCCGGGTCGTGCAGCTCGAAGTGGAGGTGGGAAGGTGTCTCCTCGGCGTTTCCGCTATCTCCCACATAGCCGATGACGTATCCGGCTCCGACCCGCACTCCCGCCTCGATGCCTTCCGCGATTCCGTAGCCTTGACCATCGTCCGTGCCGGCCGTGTCGTTGTTGAGGTGGAGGTAGAGGCTGCTTTGTCCATCGTCGTGGCGGATCTTCACCACGCAACAATCGGAGCCGATCCCATTCCTGACGAAGCTAACCGTACCGGAGGCGGCCGCCATCACCGGGGTCATCTTTTCGGCAAAGATGTCTACACCCTCATGGGTTCGGCCGTCGGACCGCGGCGCTCCAAAACTCGCCGAATAGCTCGCTGGGCCGGCAACCGGAAAGGCGATGCCATCCACCGCTGCCAGGACGATCGGCTGGGCCGGAGGTGCTTTGAGGGCGGGTTCGCCGCTGGGAGGGTCGTTGGGCTGTTCAGCGTCAGCCTCCGCGCCAGGCAGGGCCGGGTCCACGGACTCGGCCGGTTGCTGCGTCGACCATGATGATGAACCGCCCGGGGTGGGCCACTCGCTGGCGCCACTATCGGCGCCGGCAGCAGCGGGAGCGAGGAGCATGAAGATGACTGCGGCCGGGAGGAGAAGGGCGCGCCACAACCACCTGGGTCGAGCTCTCCCGGTGTGCGCCCCCCGGGCCATTGGTACCCCCTATCGGATGACCAATACCGGCGGGTGGGAATCCCAGCGCCCACCTCCACAAGTCAACGTTATCAGGCTTCGGGCGACGGCGTCGAGGGTGGGCCCGGTCGCCAGCCAGCTTCGCCTATCGAACATATGTTCGATAGTATGGAGCAGGTCTGAGGGAATGACCCATGGGATACGCCGAGCTGCACTGCCACACCAACTTCAGCTTCCTCGATGGAGCTTCTCACCCCGAGGCCCTGGTCGAACAGGCCGTGCGGTTGGATTATCAGGCCCTCTCGGTCACCGATCACGACGGGTTCTACGGGCTCGTCAAGTTCTGGCGGGCGGCCCAGGAGGCTGGGCTTCCGGCGGTGTACGGGGTGGAAATCGGCTTGCCCCGCGCAGCGGGACAAGCAGTTGCCAGTCATCAATTGTCCGTCGATCCGTTGGAGGAAGCAACGCGCCGGGATCTAAATATGGCCGAAACTGATGACGACTATGAGCTGACAACTGGTAACTCCGTTTCCGGCGGCCTCCGTTGGGGCCGCCGGAAACGGATGCACGGTTCCAAACCCGCCGATCGTCCGTCCACCGACCACCTCGTCCTGCTGGCTCCTTCGCCACAGGGGTACGCCGCGCTCAGCCGGTTGGTTTCCCGGGCACAATTCCGCGGCAAGAAAGATGTTCCCCGTTACACCTGGCCGGACCTGGCGACGGCCGCCGAACAGGGAGAGCTGTATGCGCTTACCGGCTGCTGGCAGGGGGCAGTTCCACACGCTGCGCAGCGCCACGATTTGGATGGTGCCCTGCGCGCCGCCGCCCGGTTACGAGACCTCTTCGGGAGGCGCCTACATATCGAGCTCTGGCATCATCGTATGCCGGAGGACGACGCCCGTAATGATGTGTTGTGGGAGGTTGGGCGGCGTCTTCAGCTTCCGGTAGTGGCCACCAATAACGTCCACTACTCCGATTCCCGGGACGCTGATCTGTCCGAGGTGCTGGCCGCCATTGCGGGGCGTCGCAGCCTGGAGGAGGGAGACGGGTATCGCCCTGCCACCGACGAACGGTACCTCAAATCTCCCGAGGAGATGCACCGCAGGTTCGTCCGTTATCCGGGAGCCGTCCAACGAGCCGCGGATCTTGGTGTAAGGCTTGCTTTCGACTTACAGCTGGTAGCTCCGAAGCTGCCGGATTTTCCGATGCCTGGCCATTTCCAGGATGAGATGGACTACCTGCGTCACCTGACCTTCGAAGGGGCCGGGGACGTATACGCGGGTCGATCCGGTGGGATCGACCCGCAGGCCGTGCAGCGATTGGAGCATGAACTGGACGTGATCGAACGGCTCGGGTTCCCCGGCTACTTCCTCGTCGTCTGGGATATCGTCAATTTCGCCCGCTCCCAGGACATCTATTGTCAGATCCGCGGGTCGGGGGCCGACTCGGCTGTCTGCCGCTGTCTCGGATTGACCAAGGTCGACCCCATCCGGCTGCATCTCCCGTTCGAGCGGTTCCTTTCCGACGAGCGTGGACGCCCGCCCGACATCGATCTCGATCTCGAAGCGGACCGCCGCGAGGAGGTCATCCAGTATTGCTATCGCCGGTACGGACGAGAGCGAGCCGCCATGGTGGCCAACGTCATCACCTACCGGGCCCGGTCGGTTCTACGAGATGTCGGCAAGACGTTCGGGCTGACCCAGGCCCAAGTAGACGGGCTCTCCAGATACGTCGACACTCGCGACCCTTCCCAGCTGCGCCTCGAAGCGCCGCTCCCCGCCGGGATGACCGCCGACTTCATCTACGACATCTGTCACCGGCTCGACGGGTTTCCCCGTCATCTCGGGATCCATTCCGGTGGGATGGTCATCGCCGACCGCCCACTCTGGCAGGTGGTACCCCTCGAATGGGGGAGGATGGAAGACCGCTCGGTACTGCAGTGGGACAAGGACGACTGCGCGGCGATCGGCATCGTCAAGTTCGACCTGCTCGGTTTGGGTATGCTCAATGCTCTGCACCTGGCGGTCGACCTGATCCGCGAGGTGCACGGTGTGGGCGTCGATCTGGCCACCATCGACCAGGAACCGGCTATTTACGAGTTGCTAACAACCTCGGATACGGTCGGGATGTTTCAGGTTGAATCCCGAGCTCAGATGGCCACGCTGCCCAAGATGAAACCGAAGACGTTCTACGACCTGGCCGTCGAGGTGGCCTTGATTCGACCGGGTCCTATCCAGGGACAGTCGGTCCATCCGTATCTACGCCGCCGCAACGGGGAAGAGCCGGTTCGTTTTCCCCACCCGTCCACCGAACCGGTGCTGGCTAAGACGTTGGGGGTGCCCATCTTCCAGGAACAGCTCATGGAGCTAGCTCGCATCTGTGCGGGGTTTGACGGCGGCCAGTCAGACCGGCTTCGTCAGGCGATGACCCACAAGCGCTCCACCGAAGCGATGGGCAAGCTGCAGGACGAGGTGTACCGGGGGATGGCCGGGAAAGGGATCGTCGGGGCGGCCGCCGACGAGATCTGGGAGAAGCTGCAGGGTTTTGCCTCGTTCGGGTTCCCCGAGAGCCATTCGGTGAGTTTCGCCTACATCGTGTACATGTCGGCCTGGTTGAAGTACCACTGGCCGACCGAGTTCCTGGCCGGGTTGCTCAACGCCTATCCAATGGGTTTCTACAGCCCTAACTCGCTAGTGCAGGACGCCGGCCGGCACGGAGTGGTGACGTTGCCGCCCGATGTCAACCGGTCATTTCACGACTGCACCATCGAGCCGTACGATGCAGGTCCGGACGATGTGGTGACCTACTACGAGAAGTCCTGGCGGCGGGGGAGAGGGGCACTCGACGATCCTATCCGCCCGGCGGTGGCAATGCGCATGGGTCTGCGCTACGTCCGCAACTTAGGCGACGCCGAGATCACCCGGATCGAAGCAGCCCGACAGATCGGTGGCTTGTTTCGGTCTCCGGAAGACCTGGCCCAACGTACCGGGTTGGCGGTCGATGCGCTGGAGGCGCTGGCCGGAGCCGGGGCGCTCGAGTGTCTCGGGTTATCCCGCCGGGCCGGAATGTGGGCGGCCGGGGCGCTGGCCGAGATCGACCCACACCGTTTGCCGCTGGCGCCGGGCATCGAAGCGCCCGCTCTACCCGGGATGAGTACTCGTGAGGAGCATCTTGCCGACTTGTGGGCGACCGGGGTCTCAGTAGCTCACCCGGTCCAATTCATCCGTAATCGCCTCGAAAAGATGGGTTGCCTGCGGATCTCACAGATGCTGGCGTTGCGCCGCAACGGCGTGCGGGCAACGGTGGGCGGTATCGTCACCCACCGGCAACGACCCGGCACCGCCAACGGCGTGATCTTTTTCAATCTGGAGGACGAGACCGGCATCCTCAATGTGGTCGTGCTGCCCGACGTCTGGCAGGCCAACAAGGAGGTGGCCCGGCGCAACCCCGGCCTGGTTCTCGAGGGGGTGGTCGAGTACCGGGACGGGGTCACCAACTTCGTGGCTCGCCGGTTCTCGCCGTGGCCGGTCGAAGGTGTCACTTCACGCGACTTCCGGTGACTACGGCACCACATGCGTTTCAACCACGCTAAACAAATATTGGGCCACTCCTGCCGGAGCGCCTGCCACTCATTGTTGACCGTCATGGGGGGTGGCACACCCTGGGTGGCTGGACCGCGAAAAGAAAGGCTGGATGGGGAAAAATCGACCTCTCCGACAGTATGTCGAGCCGTTACGTTGAACTCAGGTACAGCGGCCGATCGGCGGCGACGGGAGACAGCGATGCATCCCGCGCGAGCGGACGAACGAACGAAGAAGCTTGAACCACGTCCCGATGTTGTGGATGGCGGCATCGGTGTCCAGCTCGGTCTACTTCTGCCCCTGGCCGGTCCCCGGGCACCGGCCGGTACCCGCCCCGCCGGCCCGGACCTAACATGGGAGGAGCGGCTCGACCGGCTTCCCGACGACCTCGTTGGCATGTACTACCTGGGCTGACACAGGGCCAAAGCTCCTATTCCAGACGCCAGTTTCTGAACGGTCAGCCCCTGGGGCCGGCGCCGATCACCTCGGCGTCTGCGTCGTACTTCCTGAAGTTGTCGCGGAACATCGCGGCCAGCTTGCGGGCCTGCAGGTCGAACGCTTCGGGATCTTGCCAGGTGCCTCGCGGGGTGAGCAACTCGGTCGGGACCCCGCGGATGGCGGCCGGGACCTGCAACCCGAAGACGGGATCCTCCATGTACTCGACCTCGTCCAGTTCACCGGCCAATGCGGCGTTGAGCATCGCCCGCGTATGCGGAATGCGAATACGGTACCCCACCCCATGCGGACCACCGGTCCAGCCGGTGTTGATCATCCACAGACCGGGATTGAACTCATCGATCTTCTCCGCCAGTACGCCGGCGTAATACGAGGGCGGCAGCGGCAGGAAAGGGGCCCCAAAGCAGGGCGAGAACGTGGCGGCCGGCTCGTTCACCCCGCGCTCCGTGCCCGCCAGCTTGGCCGTATACCCGGACATGAAGTAGTACATCGCCTGTTCGCGGCTCAGCCTGGAGATGGGCGGCAAGACGCCGAAGGCGTCCGCGGACAGCAAAACGATGTTATTGGGATGGTCGCCGACCCCGGCCTTGATCACGTTGGGCAGATGCACCAGCGGATACGCACAGCGGGTATTCTCGGTGTTCGACGCGTCGTCCCACTCAGGACTGCGACTCTCCGGGTTCAGCACCACGTTTTCTAGGATGGTCTCGAACTGGTTGGTGGCCTGGTAGATCAGCGGCTCATCCTCCGGGCTCAAGTTGATGACCTTGGCGTAGGACCCGCCCTCGATATTGAAGATCCCGTCGACCCCCCAGCCGATCTCGTCGTCCCCGATCATGCCCCGAGCGGGGTCGGTTGCCAGAGTGGTCTTGCCGGTTCCGGACAGGCCGAATATCACAGCCGAATCGCCTCGAGGCCCGACATTGGCGGAGGCGTGCATGGTGAGCACACCAGCTTTCGGCAGAAGGTAGTTCAT
>Ga0224512_10002706_pt1 | contig 16039 bp, 11 predicted proteins | sample SF_May12_sed_USG_4_FD_169103 | JGI IMG/M metagenome (GOLD analysis project Ga0224512, IMG submission 169103) | Sediment microbial communities from San Francisco Bay, California, United States - SF_May12_sed_USGS_13 | ecosystem: Environmental > Aquatic > Marine > Sediment | place: USA...
CGATCGCCTCGTGGACCATCGTCCCTCCCGCCTCGGAGGAAAGCACGACCGGCATCCTGCCTCCACCGATTCTCCCTGCGGAGAGGGCGCGGACGGCCCTCCCCGCAGCCTTCCTTACGAGTTCCTCCGGAAGGAACTCCTCCAGAAACTCCCACCCGCACGTCCCGCCGCCGGTCTCGTATCCCATGGTGAGGCCGGACTCGTTCCCGGCCACGCATTGGACGGTGAGAAGGGTGAAGGTCTGGGCGTCCGAGGCGAAGACTCCCGGGTGCGCCGCAATCTCGATCCGCCGCTCCGCCTCCCCATAGGTCACCCGGACCTGGCGGATCTCCCGGGAGATTCCGCGTGCGATGCGGTCCATGCCGGAAACGAGCGCGACCTTTTCCCCGACCTCCCGGGATCCCGGGGGGATGCGAACGGCGGACGGCCGGCGGGCGGCGGCAGGGGTGGCAGGAAGAACGGCGGGGACCGTCTCCCCGTTCGCGTATCGCGAGAGGTCGTTCGCGAGGGAGAGGACGGTTCGTTCGTCGCATTCGTTGGTGAAGGCGTAGAAGGTCTTCTCCCGAAAGATGAGCCGGATCCCTATTCCCGCATCGGTCCCCGATAGGACGCGTTCGATCTTCCCGTCCTCCCGCTGGATCGAAAGCGAGTTCACCTCTTCGTAGAACAGCTCCCCGTACTCCCCTCCCCGGGAGAGCAGCGCGGAAAGGAGCGGTTCCAGGCGCATCTTCGATAGCATCGGGCACTCCGGGTCGGCGACCGGCCCCCGGCCTGCCCAGGCGGGCGTGATGGCCGTGCAATGGGCGGTTCTTCACCGATTTGTGTATACTAATCCTAACAAGTGTACCCGAGGGAGCGGATGAAAGCGAAACTCTTGGCGGCGACCCTGGTGGCCGCTTTCCTGTTTGCCCAGGATGCCTTGGCATTCCACGGAACCAGCGAGGCGATCAGCACGCACTTCCAGGGACAAGCCTATTCCCAGTTTCTCGCCGGCTACCTCCATTACCGGGAGGGGGACCTGGACGCCGCCCTCGCATCGTACCGCAAGGCCCTCCGGTACCAGGGGAATGAGCCGGAAATCCTCTTCGAGACCGCCAACGTCCTCGTGAAGAAGGGAAGGCTCTCGGAAGCGAGGGAATACCTGGAGAAGGCTCTGGCCATCGACGAACACCACGCTCGTTCCCGCTACCTCCTGGCGGGGATCCTGGCGGCGACGGGCGACAAGGAAAAGGCGATTTCCTTGTATTCCCAGACATTATCAGACGACCCGGACCAGGAGGAGGCATATCTCCACCTTTCCACGCTCTACGCCGAGAAAGAGGATTTCGCCCGGGCGGAGGAATTCCTCACTACGCTGATCGGGAGGAGCCCGGAATCGTTCCTCGCCTACTATTACCGGGGCAGGATCCTGGCCGCCCAGGAAAAGTACGATGCCGCGCTTTCCGACTTCGACCGCTCGCTTTCGATCCACCCGGCATTCGACGGCGCTCTTATCGACTCCGGGGGTGTTCTCGAAATTATGGGGCGCCACGCCGAGGCGGAGGAAAGGTACAAGAAGGCGCTTGCGATCAATCCGGGGAATCCGTTCATCCGGGAGCGCCTCGGGAGAGTCCTCATCCTGGGAAAGAAGATCGACAAGGCGATCGATCAGTACGAGGAACTCAAGAAATTCGCGGAGGGGAACCTCGATTTCCGGACGAAGCTCGGGCTCCTCTATCTCGACAGCGACCGGTACGACGATGCGATCAACGAGTTCCTGTTCGTGCTTGCGGCCCGGCCCGAGAACACCCAGGTGCGGTTCTTCCTCGGGACCGCTTATGAGGCGAAGGGGATGATTCCGGAAGCCGAGGAGGAATTCCGGGCGATCCCGGAATCGTCCCCGGTATACCGGGATGCGATGCTCCACGTCGCGATGTCCCTCGGCCGCCGGAAGCGGCTCGACGAGGCGATCGGGGTGACGGAAACGCTGCGGAAGAAGTTACCGGACGACGTCCCGCTGATGATCTTCCTGGGGACGCAGCTGGAGGAGGCGAAGCGGTACCGGGAGGCCCTGGACGTTCTCGTCGAGGCGGCGCAGAAAGATCCGAAGAACGCATCGGCCCAGTTCTCGCTCGGGGTGATCTACGACAAGCTGGGAGATTTCGACAATATCGTTTCGTCCATGGAGAAGGCGATCGAGCTCGATCCGCAGCACGCGACGGCCATGAACTACCTCGGGTACACGTATGCGGACCGGAACATCCGCCTCAAGGAGGCCGAATCCCTGATCCTCCACGCCCTGGAGATCCGGCCGGGCGACGGGTACTTCATCGACAGCCTGGCTTGGGTGTATTACCGCAAGGGCGAATACCCGCGTGCGGAGGCCGAACTCCGCCGCGCGCTTTCGTTCATCCCCGACGATCCTGTAATCCTCGAGCACATGGGGGACATCCTGTCCGGGCAGGGGAAGGAGGAAGAGGCGGCGGCCTTCTACGAAAAGTCGATCTCCCACGGGCATGAGAAGCCCGAGGAGATACGAAGCAAGCTGAACCGGGTCCAGAAGGCGGGCTCCACGGGGAAGTGACGGCCCCGGTCGCCTCTCCGATGAAGCTTCCTTCGGCGAGGGAGGGACGGGACGGCGCGGCGTTCGTCGCCGTATGCGCCTTGGTCGCTTTGGTCGTTGCTCCGGGAGCCGGCTGCGCACCCTCCCGGCAGCGCCTCGTCGGGCCGGAAGCCAGGACGGCGGCCATGTTCTTCTCTTCTGCCGCGGACGTCTCCTTCCCCATCCGTACGTCGTTTTCGGGCATCGCCGAACTCCGCGGGAGCACCGTTCCCCTCGTCGCTGGCCTTTCCTCCCGGACAGCTTCGGAAGAGACCCTGGGGTTCTACGACCCCATGGGCCGCGCGGTCCTGTTCCTCGAGAACGACGGGGGAAGGATATCGGTCATCCGCGGACCCGCCGCGGAGGAGTTTCCGCCGGGAAACGTCCGCCCCGTCGATGCGGGACCGGTGTCGCTCGGGCGCATCCTTTCGGGGGCCCCGGGGTATCCCGTCTCCGGCGGAGAGACCGGCAGGGCGGCGGACGGGGGGTGGGTGTATGCGGGGAGGGGACAGACGCTTTTTTCCGATCCGTCGAGACGACTGCTCTCCCGCGCGGAATATGATATTTCTGGGAAGCGTGTCACCGTGACATACCCGGGGAGAGACACGCCCGGACCGCCCCGGATGGTGGAGGTGGAGGTCATGGGAAACAGGATCGTTCTCCGGAGGGATGTGGAATGAAGGTCTCCCGGATCATCGCCGTCGCGGTAGCCGTCGCCGTGCTGGCGGGATGCGCGAAGAAGAAGGAGGATGCGGCAGGGGAGGCCGCACCCTCTTCCGGCGCCGCGCCCGCCTACGGAGACGCCTTCGTCGAGGGAAGCATCGGGGATGTCAGCGGCTTCCTCACGGCGGTGACCGGCGACTCGGCATCCCACACGGCGGCAGGCTATGTCTTCAACGGCCTCGTCCGGTACGACAAGAACCTGAAGCTCGAGGGGGAACTGGCCGAGTCCTGGGAAGTGTCCCCCGACGGCAGGAAAATCACCTTCCACCTCCGGAAAGGGGTTACGTGGCACGACGGCAAGCCGTTCACCTCCGAGGACGTCATGTTCACCTACCGCAAGATGATCGACCCGAACACGCCGACCGCCTACGCGGAAGACTTCCGGCAGGTGACCCATGCGTCGAACCCGGACCCATACACGTTCGTCGTCGAGTACGAAAAGCCCTTTGCTCCCGCCCTCGCTTCCTGGGGGATGCACGTCCTCCCGAAGCACCTGCTCGAGGAGTATCCCGATATCTCGCGAAGCCCCTTGAACAAGAAGCCTGTGGGAACGGGGCCGTTCCGGTTCCTCGAGTGGAAAACAGGAGCGAAGACGGTCTTCGAGGCGAATCCGGACTACTTCGAGGGGAGGCCGTACCTTTCCCGGGTCATCACCCGCGTCATCCCCGACCTGGCCACCATGTTCCTGGAGCTGAAATCGGGGGGACTCGACATGATGGGGCTCACCCCCCTCCAGTACACGAGGCAGACGGAGACGGAGGAGTTCCGCAGGTCGTTCAACAAGTATCGGTACCTCTCCTTCGGGTACACCTATCTGGGGTTTCGGCTCTCCCATCCCCTCTTTTCGGATAAACGGGTTCGGCAGGCATTCGCCTACGCGATCCACAAGAAGGAGATCATCGACGGCGTTCTCTTCGGACTGGGGCAGGAAGCCACGGGGCCATACTTACCCGGGACCTGGGCGTACAACCCCGACGTGAGGAAATACCCCTACGACCCGGAACGGGCGAAGGCCCTCCTCGCCGAGGCGGGATGGAAGGACGCGGACGGAGACGGCATATTGGATAAGGGGGGGAGGAAGTTCGCGTTCACGGTCCTGACCAACGCCGGAAACGATAGCCGCGCGAAGACGGCGGCGATCATCCAGCAGAGCCTGGCCGCCGTCGGGGCCAAGATGGAGATCCGGACGCTGGAGTGGTCGGCGTTCATCAACGAGTTCGTCGACAAGAGGAAGTTCGACGCGGTGATCCTCGGCTGGAGCATCTCCCAGGACCCCGACCAGTACGACATCTGGAGCTCGAAGAAGACGGGGCCGAAGGAGTTCAACTTCATCGGTTTTGCGAACGAAGAGGTGGACCGGCTGCTCGAGGAAGGGCGGCGCACCTTCGACATCGAGAAGCGCAAGAAAGCGTACTTCCGGATCCAGGAGATCATGGCGGAGGAGCAGCCGTACGTCTTCCTCTACTATCCCGACTCCCTTCCGGCCGTCCAGAAGCGCATCCGTGGCATCGAGCCGGCCCCCGCGGGGATCTCCTACAATTTCATCAAGTGGTACGTGCCGAAGGGGGAGCGGAAGTACACCTCCTTTCAACCCTAGGGGATTGATGCTCCGGTATATCGTTCGAAGGCTGCTGCATACGATCCCGCTCCTGATCGGGATCAGCCTCATCTCCTTTCTCGTCATCCATGCCGCCCCCGGCGGGCCGGTGGAGATGGCCACGGACCTGAACCCGAGAGCCACGGCGGAATACCGACAAAGGCTCGTGGAGTATTACGGCCTCGACAAGCCCCTTCACGTTCAGTACGTGGAATGGCTCGGCCGGATGGCGACCCTCGACTTCGGCCAGAGTTTCTCGCGCGACGGAAGACAGGTTTCGGAAAAGATCACGGAGCGGATTCCGGTGACGCTGGGCATCAACGTGCTGTCTCTGGGGCTTATCATCCTCGTCGCCGTGCCGGTGGGGATCTATTCGGCCGTCCGGAAGGATTCCTGGTTCGACAGGATCTCCACGGTGACGGTGTTTACGGGGTATGCGGTGCCCGCCTTCTGGCTGGCGCTGCTTCTCATGATTCTCTTCGGCGTCCGGCTCGGATGGCTCCCCATCTCGGGACTCGTGTCCCTGGAGCATGAATCGTTACCCTTCGCGGGAAAGGTGTGGGACCGGGCGAGGCACCTCGTGTTGCCGGTCTTCGTGTCGGCGTTCACCGGGCTGGCGGGCTTTTCCCGCTACATGCGGTCGAACATGCTGGAGGTGATCCGGCAGGACTACATCGCCTCGGCGAAGGCGAAGGGGCTCCCCGAGCGGAAGGTCGTGTTCCGGCATGCGCTGCGCAACGCCCTCCTCCCCGTCATCACGATTCTCGGACTCTCCGTGCCCGGCCTTCTCGGGGGATCGGTCATATTCGAGTCGATCTTCGCCATACCGGGGCTCGGGCAGCTCTTCTACCAGGGGGTGATGGCGCGCGACTACCCGCTGGTCATGGGGTCGCTTGTGATCGGCGCATTCCTGACCCTCCTCGGGAACCTGCTGGCCGACGTCGGGTATGCGCTGGCCGATCCGCGGATCAAGACGGAGTGACGTAATGATGGCGGGATCGACCTCCATGTTTCGCGATTTCCTTCGGCGGCTCGGGAAAAACCGGCTGGCCGTGGCGGGGGGGATCGTCGTTTCCTTCCTGTTCCTCGTGGCGGCGGTTCCGTCCGCGTTTGCGCCCCACGACCCGAGCCGTATCGATGTCCGGAATATTCTGGAGCCGCCTTCCGCCGATCACCTGTTGGGGACCGACGAGCTGGGACGCGACGTCCTCTCGAGGATGGTCCACGGTACGAGGATCTCCATGGAGGTCGGGTTCGTGGCGATGGGCATCGCGACGGTCCTCGGACTGGTGATAGGGCTCATCGCGGGGTTCTATGGGAGGTGGGTGGACGCGGCCCTCATGCGGTTCGTCGATATCATGCTCTGTTTCCCTTCCTTCTTTTTGATCCTCGCGGTCATCGCGTTTCTCGGGCCGTCGATCGTAAACATCATGGCCATCATCGGGCTCACTTCCTGGATGGGAGCCGCGAGGCTCGTCCGGGCCGAGATGCTCTCCCTCAAGGAGAGGGACTTCGTCGCGGCGGCGCGGGCGCAGGGCGTCGGGGACTTGCGGATCATCTTCCGCCACATCCTTCCGAATGCGATCGCCCCCATCCTCGTCTGGGCAACTCTGGGAGTTGCCGGCGCGATCCTCGTGGAGTCGAGCCTCTCCTTCCTCGGGATCGGCGTGCAGCCCCCGACGCCGTCCTGGGGCAACATGCTCACGGCCGGAAAGGACAACATCGAGTTTGCCTGGTGGCTCTCCGTCTACCCCGGGATGGCCATCCTGGTCACCGTCCTCGGGTACTACCTCTTGGGCGAGGGGATCCAGGACGCCGCCGACCCGCGGCTCAAGGGGAGGTGAGGGATGCCTGCTACCCCATCCTGCTCCGCACTCGGCGCCCCGATCATCGTGCGCCCGAACGGCTATGCAGCCTCGGAGGGGGGCTCCGTTCGTGGCTCGCCGTGCGATGCACCTGCACGGCTGCGCTTAACCTCACTGCGCCCCTCCTCCTGCGGCTGCTGCGCCGGCAACCGGGGACCCGGGGCGATGCGGGGGGTTCCGCAGAGCGGCCTGTGGAGCGAGGAAGAACTTGCGTCGAGCGGAACCGGCAGCGAGCGGTCGCAAGGTCGCGAGCGTAGCGGATGCGGAAGCCCCCCGCGAGCCCGGGTCCTCCCACCGGAAGCAGCGCTCCGGAGCTACGGAGGGTGTCGCCGTGAGCTCTGACCTTCTCTCGGTCCGGGATCTGACGGTTTCCTTTCGTACGGAGGCGGGGACGGTGCGCGCCCTCTTCGGCGTCTCCTTCTCCCTGTCCCCCGGGGAGACGCTCGGGCTGGTGGGAGAATCCGGATGCGGCAAGACCATTACGGCGCTGTCCATCCTGAACCTTCTGCCCTCCCCGCCGGCCGTCAGGGAAGGGGGGCGGATTCTGTTTCGCGGCAGGGATCTGGCGCCGCTGTCCGATGCGGAGATGTGCTCGGTACGGGGAAAAGAGATCTCGATGATCTTCCAGGAGCCGATGACGTCGCTCAACCCCGTTCTTACCATAGGAGTCCAGGTCGCCGAGGTCTTTACCGCCCACCGGGCCTGCGGAAAGGCGGAGGCCATGGAGCGGGCGGTGGAATGGCTGCGGCGGGTAAACATGCCCGACGCCGAGAGGAGGGTGCGGGAATACCCGCACCAGATGAGCGGGGGGATGCGGCAGCGGGCGATGATCGCCATGGCGCTTGCCCTCGAGCCGGCGATTCTCATCGCCGACGAGCCGACCACGGCGTTAGACGTCACCATCCAGGCGCAGATCCTCTCCCTCCTCAAGGAGATGCGCGAGCGGCAGGGGATGGCGATTCTCCTTATCACCCACGATCTCGGGGTGGTTTCGGAGGTCGCCGACCGGGTGGCGATCATGTATCTGGGCCGTATCGTCGAGATCGCGAATACGGCCGATCTCTTCGCACGCCCGATCCACCCCTACACCGAGGGGTTGATTCGCTCCCTGCCCGGGCAAACGACGGGGGACCGCAGGCTTCCCTCCATCCCCGGGACGGTCCCCGGCCTCGACGCCATTCCGCCGGGATGCCCCTTCGCCGACCGGTGTCCGTTCCGGCAGGATGCGCTGGCCCGGTTTCGCGCCGGGGAAACGGAAAGGGACGAACTTGCGGTCTGCGACCAGGTGGACCCTCCCCTGGAGGATTATGCCCCGGGCCACCGGGCGGCGTGCCACTACCGGAGAACGCGCTGGAAGGGGGAGGGAGGATGAACCGGCCAAACGGCGCTCTCCTCTCCCTGAGGAACATCTACAAGTTCTTCCCGGTTAGGAAATCGTTCTTCTCCTCCGAGACGCAGCGGGTGCATGCGGTCGACAGCGTGTCGATCGACGTCCCCCCGGGAAAGACGGTCGGACTCGTGGGGGAATCGGGGTGCGGAAAGACGACGCTCTGCCGGGTGGCGATCCGCCTGCTCCCGCCCGATGCGGGCAGGGTCATCTTTGAGGGCCTTGACATCACAGCGCTGTCCGGCGAGGAGCTCCGACGGATCCGGAAAAAGATGCAGATCATCTTTCAGGATCCCTACTCTTCCTTGAATCCGAGGATGCGCGTCCGCGACATCGTGGGGGAAGGGTGGCGGGTCCACGGAATCGCCCGCGGCGGCGAGGTCAGGGAGAACGCCGAGCGGCTTCTCCTGCGCGTGGGGCTGTCCTCGGACGCCGCAGACAAGTATCCGCACGAATTCTCGGGCGGGCAGCGACAGCGGATCGGAATCGCCCGGGCGATCGCACTCTCCCCCCGGCTTATCGTGGCGGACGAGCCGGTGTCGGCACTCGACGTCTCCGTGCAGGCGCAGATCCTGAACCTCCTGCGCGACATCCAGGAGGAATACGGGATGGCCTACCTGTTCGTCTCCCATGACCTGCGGGTGATCCGCCACATGAGCGACACCGTTGCCGTGATGTACCTGGGAAAACTGATGGAGGTCTCCCCGGCCGCCGACCTGTTCCGCGAGCCGCTCCACCCCTACTCGAGGAGCCTCCTCTCGGCGCTGCCGAATCCCGGCGGCGCGCCGCGGGAAACGATCGTGCTTGCGGGGGAGATTCCGAGTCCCATTCACATCCCCCCCGGGTGCCGGTTCCATACCCGCTGTTTCATGGCGCAGAAGGTATGCGAAGAGGTCTGCCCCCTGCTGCGCGAGGTCGGGCCGGGACGTTACGCCGCCTGCCATTTCGTCTGAGCGACCCCTCTTCCGGACCCTCCGCAGCTCCCGCTCGGGGGACTCCATCGGTGGTTGCCTCCCACTGGCGTTCATGTTGGAGGGCGATCGCGACGTACCAACCGGGGTCCCGGTGGCAGGAGGGGCCCCCTCCGAGGATGCGGCAGCCGACAACGTCCCGCTAGGCGAAGGAGCGGTTCCGGACCTCTTCCACGAAGTTGCGACGGCAGTAGGGACAGAACTTCCCGTGCGGGGAGACCATCTTCCGGCACGACGGGCAGCTCGAGACGAGGGAGTGGCCGCACCCCGGGCAGATCACGAAGTCGGCCCCGAGGAACCTTCCGCAGTGCGGGCAGCCTGCGCCGAATTCTTCCTCCGTCCGAACGCGCGGTTCCGGACATCTTCCACGAAGTTATGACGGCAGTAGGGACAGAACTTCCAGTGCGGGGAGACCATCTTCCGGCACGACGGGCAGCTCGAGACGAGGGAGTGGCCGCACCCCGGGCAGATCACGAAGTCGGCCCCGAGGGACGTTCCGCAGTGCGGGCAGCCGGCGCCGAATTCCTCCTCCGTTTCCACGACCCGGTACAGCTCCGAAAGCGTCGTCACGCCGTCCTTCACCTTGGCCAGCGCCGCCTGGCCGAGCGTCGCCATCCCCTTGGCCACCGCGAGCTGGCGGATGTCGGTCTCGGAGCCGTTGCCCATCACGAGGTCGCGCACCTGCTGGTGGAACGGCAGAATCTCGTATATCCCGGTCCGGCCGCGGTATCCTGTCCCCGCGCACGCCGGGCATCCCTCCCCCCGGTAGAACGTGATCTCTCCTTTTTTCGTCTTCGCCAGCCCGATCCGAGCGAGGTCGAGATTGGACGGCTCGGTCTTGATGCGGCACTTCGGACAGATGACCCGCACCAGCCGCTGGGACACGATGCTGATCAGGGTGGAGGCGATGAGATAGGAAGGGATCCCGAGGTTGCGAAGCCGGGTGACGGTTGCCACCGAGCTGTTGGTGTGCATCGTCGAGAGGACCAGGTGGCCCGTAAGCGACGCCTGCATTGCGATCGTGGTCGTATCGAGGTCGCGCATCTCCCCCAGCATGATCACATCGGGGTCCTGGCGGAGCATCGCGCGCAGGGTCGACGCGAAGGAGAGCCCGATCTTCTCCTGCACCGCCACCTGGTTGATGCCGGGTATCTCGTATTCGATGGGGTCCTCGATCGTCGTGATATTCCGCTCCACGGACTTGATCTTGTGGAGCGCTCCGTAGAGAGTGGTCGTCTTTCCGGATCCGGTGGGGCCGGTGACAAGCAGAATCCCCTGCGGCCGGCGGATCAGCGTCTCCAGGTTCCGGAGTTCGATTTCGGACATCCCCATCGACTCGAGCGGGATCTGGGCATTGGCCGAGTCGAGGATCCGGATAACCACCTTTTCTCCGTATGACGTGGGCATCGTGGACACCCGGAGGTCGAGCGACTTCGCACCGACTCGGACCCCGATCCGGCCGTCCTGGGGAAGCCGTTTCTCCGCGATGTCCATCTTGGCCATGATCTTGATCCGGGAGATGACCGCTCCCTGCACCCACTTCGGCAAGTCGAGGGATTTCCGGAGAACCCCGTCGACCCGGTTTCGGATCTGCAGGATGGTTCTCGAGGGTTCCACGTGGATGTCCGAGGCCCCCTGGTCGGCCGCCTCCGCGACGAAAAGGTTCACCATCCGGATGATGGGGGCCGCCTCGCTCTTCTTCCTCAGATCCTCGGTGTCGCGCTTGTCGGTCTCCCCGGTGTCCTGCACGATCTCCACCAGCCGCTCATCGGCGATATCCTTGACGATCGTGCTCAAGGACGACCCCAGGTGGTAGTGCTGGTCGATCGCCCAGAGAATCCCCGAGCGGGTGGCGATGGCGGGCCTGATGGTGTAGCCGGAGGCAAACCGGACGTCCTCGAATGCCTCGAAGCTCAAGGGGTCGGCCATGGCGATGTGGAGGTCCCTGTCCTCGATCGAGATCGGCACGATGAAGTGCTTCCGTGCGACCTTCTCGGGGATCAGCTCGATCGCCGGGGGCTCGACGGGCGTGTTGGTAAGGTCGACCAGCGGGATCCCGAGTTGAAGGGAGAGGGCCTGAGCGATCTCGTCCTCGGTGGCCAGCCCCAGGGAGACGATGACGTCGCCGAGTTTTCCGCGCTGCGTCCGCTGTTCGGAAAGGGCGCGGGTCAGGTTCTCCTCGGACAGCAGCCCGGTCTCCACGAGCAGTTCGCCGATACGCTTCCTTGCAGCTGCCAACTACTCTCCTCCCACGCTTGATTAGCGCATCCTACCAATCTATTTCGGCAAATTCGGGAGAAACTTGCGTGTGAAACCGGGTTCGCGCCGGGGCATCAAAACGTTGTAGGGAGGTAGAAAATGGCGCGACGACACAATAATCGGTGCCCCCGTTGCAATGGGGCGATGGTATACGAGCGGTTTCAGGACTTGCTGGACCTCTTCTACGCCTGGAGGTGCCTCAACTGCGGTGAAATCGTCGACCCGGTTGTGGCGCGGAACCGGGAACCGGAAAAGAAATTCAAGAAAAGGGCCGCGGGGTAAGATTCCCCCTGCGTAAAGCAGGATTGCCTCTCAACAGGGCGAGTCCCCTCGTTGACACCGTAACCATACCTATGGTACGGTACCTCCTGCTTTTTTTGGGTGGGGGGCAAGGAAAAAGGTGGGGGAGCGGTTCACATATTCCATCAGGTTCAGTGCCAACGGGCAGTCCCGGGAATTCCGGATCGGCAGGACCGGAATGGCCGTGGCCACGGGGGTGCTCGCCTTTCTTTTCGTCCTGGCGACACAGTTTATCTATGACTACCGGGAGAATCTGGCGAAGGTGAGGGAACTTGCGAGTCTTCGGCACCGGGTCAGCGAGCAGAACCTGACGCTCTACAACCTCTATGCGAAATTCGAGAGCCTGGAGACCGAGGTGGAGCGGATCCGAACGCTGGACGCCCGCGTCCGGTCCCTTGTCAACATCAACGAGGCGCTGCTGCCCGGCGGGAGAAAAACCGCGGCGAGGATGGGGATCGGCGGGGCGGAAACGCCCGACACCTCTGCGACGAACCGCTTGGACAGCCTCCTCGATCTTCGGTGCGACCAGTTGAAGGACCGCCTCCTGGTGGACGGGAAAAACCTCGAGATCATATGCGAAAGGCTTGACGCCCAAAGGACCTACCTGGAGAATCTGCCCTCCCTGTGGCCGGCCCGTGGAGTGCTTGCGTCGGGGTTCGGCGCCCGTGTTTCCCCCTTCACGGACACCAAAGTCTTCCATCACGGCCTGGATATCGATGCACCGAAGGGGAGTCCGATCAAGGCGGCGGGGGGAGGCAAGGTGGTACGGTGCGGTTTCGAGCCACGGTACGGAAACCTCGTCGTCATAGACCACGGGAACGGCTACCGTACGATCTACGCACACCTTTCGGAGCGGCTGGTCGAGGAGGGCGACACCGTGCTGAGAGGGGATCGGATCGGGAAGGTGGGCGACACGGGACGGACAACCGGCCCTCATCTCCATTACGAGGTCCACGTGAACGGCCTCCCCGTGAACCCGGTCCGCTTCCTGAATTAGGAGGGAAAGGGCGCAGTCGCCCGGGACTCCCCTTCTATTTAGATCGGGAAACGGAGTACTTAGTGCTCCCGGGGCGCCTCCCCGTCGGAGCGTTTTTTTTTCGAGCCGGTAGCCAATATAAGGACCTCTTCGATGCTGCAAAATCTCATAAAAAAGGTGTTCGGCACGGCCAATGAGCGTGTGCTGGAACGGATGCGGCCCATCGTCGACCGGATCAATTCCCTCGAGGCCACGGTGGCGAACCTCCCGGACGACCGCCTTGCGGCGCGCACGGCGGAGTTCCGGCAGCGGCTGGAGAAAGGGGAGTCCCTGGATGAGCTCCTCCCCGAGGTCTTCGCTACCGTCCGCGAGGTGAGCAGGCGCGTTCTCTCCATGCGCCACTTCGACGTTCAGCTCGTGGGCGGCGTGGTGTTGCATGAGGGAAAGATCGCCGAGATGCGGACGGGCGAGGGGAAGACCCTGTCCGCCACCCTCCCCTTCGTTCTGAACGCCCTGACGGGGCGCGGCGTCCATCTCGTCACCGTGAACGACTATCTGGCGAAGCGGGACGCGGAGTGGATGGGGGCGATCTACCGGTTCCTCGGTCTGTCCGTGGGGGTGATCGTGCACGGGATGGACGATACGGAGCGGCAGGCGGCCTACCGGTGCGACGTCACCTACGGGACGAACAACGAGTTCGGCTTCGACTACCTGCGCGACAACATGAAGTTCCGCCGGGAGGATATGGCCCAGCGGGACCTCCACTACGCGATCGTGGACGAGGTGGATTCGATCCTCATCGACGAGGCCCGGACCCCTCTTATCATCTCCGGCCCGGCCGAGGAGTCGACGGACAAGTACGCCAGGATCAATTCGATCGTCGGCTTTATGAAAAAGGACGAGGATTACAAGGTAGACGAGAAAGCGCGCAGCGTCCTGCTGGACGAGGACTCGGGGATCCCCAAGATCGAGCGCCTTCTGAACGTGGACAATCTCTACGACCCGAGAAACATCGAGATCCTCCACCACGTGAACCAGGCGCTGAAGGCCCACGTCCTCTTCAAGCGCGATGTCGATTACATGGTGAAGGACGGCCAGGTCGTCATCGTGGACGAATTCACGGGGCGGCTGATGCCGGGACGGCGCTGGTCGGACGGTCTGCATCAGGCCGTGGAGGCGAAAGAGGGGGTAAGGATCGAGAACGAGAACCAGACTCTTGCCACGATCACCTTCCAGAACTACTTCCGCATGTTCGACAAGCTGGCGGGCATGACCGGCACCGCCGACACGGAGGCGGTCGAGTTCAAGCAGATCTACAACCTCGACGTGGTGGTTATTCCCACGAACCAGCCGATGATCCGGGAAGACCTCCGGGACCAGATCTACCGCACCGAGAAGGAGAAGTTCCAGGCCTCCTATGAGGAGATCCTGGCCCTTCACGAGGCGGGCAGGCCGGTCCTCGTCGGGACCGTGTCGATCGAGAAATCGGAGCGCCTGTCCGGCATCCTCAACCGTCATGGCATCCCCCACAATGTCCTGAACGCCAAGCACCACGAGCGCGAGGCGCAGATCATCGCCGAAGCGGGGCAGGCGGGCAAAGTAACGATCGCCACGAACATGGCCGGGCGCGGGGTGGACATCAAGCTCGGCGAGGGGGTGGTGGAGAAGGGAGGCCTTCACATCATCGGCACCGAGCGGCACGAGTCGCGGCGGGTGGACAACCAGCTCCGCGGCCGCGCGGGGCGACAGGGGGACCCCGGGTCGTCCCGGTTCTACCTGTCCCTCGAGGACGACCTCCTCCGGATCTTCGGATCGGACCGGATTTCCCCCCTCATGGAGAAGCTCGGGATGGAGGAAGGGGAGCCGATCGAGCACAACCTCATCAACAAGGCGGTGGAGAACGCGCAGAAGAAGGTGGAGGGCCACAACTTCGACATCCGGAAGCACCTCCTCGAGTACGACGATGTGATGAACAAGCAGCGATCGGTCATCTATGACATGCGCAGGGATGTTCTCTCGGGGGAAAGTCTGCGGGACGTAGTGATGGAAATGGCCGAGGAGGTCGCCGAGGATCACGTCGAGCGCTTCACGGAGGAGAAAACGCACCCGGAGGAGTGGGACCTTTCCGGCCTGCGGGACGCCGCCTTCGCCCAATTCGGGTACCGGCTGGAGATTCCGGAGAGCGAGGTGCAGGGGCTGACCCGGGAGAAGCTTGCCGCCCGGATAGTGGAGGAGGCCCGATCCGCCTACCGGAGAAAGGAGGATGAGTACGGCGAGGATGCGATGCGCTATCTCGAGCGGATGTTCCTCCTCTCCACGATCGATGCCCTCTGGAAGGACCATCTGCTCTCGATGGATCACCTCAAGGAGGGGATCGGTCTCAGGGGATACGGACAGAAGGACCCGCTGAAGGAGTACCAGCGGGAAGGATTCGACATGTTTGCCGATCTGGTGTTCCGGATCAAGGCGGAGTCGCTCAAGCGACTCTTCCACGTGAAGGTTCAGCGGGAGGAAGAGCCCCAGAAGGCCGCGCGGTCGATGCCTGCTCCCTCCCGCCGGGTAAACCTCTCCCGCGGGGACATTTCCCGTGCGGGGGTGACCACCCAGCGTCATTCCTCGAAGAAGGTGGGGCGCAACGATCCATGCCCCTGCGGCTCGGGGAAGAAATACAAGAAGTGCTGCGGCATGGGGGCGTGACGGGATGTCCGTCGCGGGGAAGATCATTGTGCCCGGTTTCCGGGGGGGCGGCCTCTGGTGCGGGATCCGGAAGAACAGAAAGCCCGATCTCGCGATCGTGGTGAGCGACCGTGCGTGCACTTCCGCCGTTCTCTTCACGCGGAACAAGGTCGCCGCGGCGCCGGTCGTATGGGGCAGGAGCCTTGCGTCCCGGTCGGCCTTGCACGGCGTGATCGCCAACAGCGGCAACGCCAACGCGTGCACGGGCAAGGAAGGGCTGTCGGCGGTCCGGAGGATATCCGCAAAAGCATGCAGGACGCTCGGGCTCCCGGACGGTTCCCTTCTTGTCTCCTCCACGGGAGTGATCGGCGTGCCCCTTCCCGTGGGAAACATCCTGGCGGCGGTCCCCCGGCTGTGCGCCTCTCTTTCGCCCGCGGGGATCCCCCGGGCGAACGATGCGATTCTCACGACCGATGCGTACCCGAAGCGCGTGGTGCGAAAAGTCCGGGTTTGCGGAGGAACCATCACTTTGGGGGGGATCGCGAAGGGAGCCGGCATGATCGCCCCCGGCATGGGCACGATGCTCGCCTACGTGTTTACGGACGCCGCTGTCCGCGCCGCCGACCTCCGGAAGGTCTTCCGTGAGGCCGTGGATCTGTCGTTCAACCGGATTGTGGTGGACGGCGACATGAGCACCAACGACA
>Ga0224512_10002707_pt1 | contig 16037 bp, 15 predicted proteins | sample SF_May12_sed_USG_4_FD_169103 | JGI IMG/M metagenome (GOLD analysis project Ga0224512, IMG submission 169103) | Sediment microbial communities from San Francisco Bay, California, United States - SF_May12_sed_USGS_13 | ecosystem: Environmental > Aquatic > Marine > Sediment | place: USA...
TCCCGAGTGGTTGGAGCGCAACCCGGGAGAGGGCCGCAAGATCGTGGATAAGTGCCTCACGGCGGCTCGCGCGCGCTTGGCAGCCCGCCAGGCTCGGGACCTGACCCGCCGCAAGAGCCTGCTCGAATCCGGTGGGTTGCCCGGCAAGCTGGCGGACTGTTCCTCACGCGACCCCGACGAGTCCGAGCTCTTTATCGTGGAAGGTGATTCGGCCGCTGGTCCGGCCAAACAGGCGCGTGACTCCCGGACCCAGGCGATTCTCCCCATTCGGGGCAAGATCCTCAACGTCGAGAAGGCCCGGCTTCCCAAGATTCTGCAGAACAACGAAATCCAAGCGCTGATTACGGCGGTCGGCGCCAACATCGGTGACGAATTCGAGCTCGACAAGGCCCGTTATCACAAGATCGTCCTGTTGACCGATGCCGATGTCGATGGGGCGCATATTCGGACCCTCCTGCTGACGTTCTTCTTTCGGCACATGCGCCAGCTCATCGAGGCCGGCTTCGTCTTCATAGCGCAGCCACCCCTGTACCGGGTAAAGCACGGCAAGCAGGTCACCTACCTCAAGGACGACGGCGAGCTGGAAGCCTTTCGCAAGGAGCTGAACGGCAAGAAGGCCAGCATCAACCGGTTCAAGGGTCTCGGCGAGATGAACGCCGACCAGTTGTGGCCGACGGCGATGGATCCGGCGACCCGCACGCTGATGCGGGTCGAGCTCGAGGATGCCTTCCTGGCCGACGAGATCTTCAGCACCCTCATGGGCGACAACGTTGAGGGGCGGCGAACCTTCATTCAGCAGAACGCCAAAGACGTTCGTTTCCTGGACATCTGACACCGATGCCCGAAGATATTGCCGCCGTAGGTCAGATCAACATCCGCGACGAGATGTCGACGTCCTTCCTCGACTACGCCATGTCGGTCATCGTGGCGCGGGCGCTGCCCGATGTACGCGACGGTCTCAAACCGGTGCACCGGCGCATCCTGTACTCCATGGAAGAGAACGGGATTCGCGCCGGCAGCCCCTTCAAGAAATCCGCCCAGGTGGTCGGCGACGTGATGGGCAAATACCACCCGCACGGCGACAGCGCCATCTACGACGCCCTCGTTCGGCTCGGGCAAGACTTCTCGTCCCGCTATCCCCTCATCGAGCCACAAGGCAACTTCGGGACCGTCGATGATCCTCCAGCCGCCTATCGGTACACGGAGTGCCGCCTCGAGACGCTGGCCTCGAACATGTTGGAAGGGATCAGCGAGGACACGGTCAACTTCAAGGAGAACTACTCGGGCGAGTACCGCGAGCCCGAGGTCCTGCCGGGGCGGTTTCCCAACCTGTTGGTGAACGGCTCGACCGGCATCGCCGTCGGAATGGCCACCAACATCCCACCCCACAACCTCGGCGAGGTTATCGACGCCTGTATCCATACGCTGGAGAACCCCCTGGCCACCACCGAAGACCTCATGAGGTTCGTAAAGGGCCCCGATTTCCCCACCGGGGGTTACATCGTCGGGACCGACGGCATCCGCGACGCTCTTACTACCGGCCGGGGGTCGATCAAGATCCGGGCCGTCACCGACGTCGACGAAGTTCGCAAGGGCCGTACCGGAATCATCGTCACCGAGATTCCCTACCAAACCGGCCACGATCGCATCATGACCAAGATCGCCGAGTTGGTCCACGCCAAGCGCATCGAGGGTATTGCCGACCTGCGGGATGAGTCGAGCTCCCGGGTGGGGACGCGGCTGGTCATCGAGCTGAAACGAGATGCCAGGGCACAAGTGGTTCTGAACCAGCTGTACAAGCTGACTCCCCTCCAGGACACTTTCGGAGTCAACTTCGTTGCCCTCGTCGATGGGATCCCGCGGACGCTCGGCCTCGCCGATGCCATCAAGCACTACCTCGACCATCAAATGGAGGTTGTCGAGCGTCGCACCGCCTTCCGGCTGAAGAAGGCCGAGGATCGTGCCCACATTCTCGAAGGCCTCGTCACCGCGGTCGACAATATCGATGAGGTCGTGAAGCTCATCCGGGCGTCCGCCGACGTCGAAACCGCGCGGTCGGCGCTCATGAAACGCTTCGAACTGAGCGAGATCCAGGCCAATCACATTCTGGACATGCCGTTGCGCCGCCTCACCGCCCTGGAAAGCGACAAGCTGCGCGAAGAGTTCGCCGCCCTCCAAAAGACCATCAAAGCCTTGCAAGCAATCTTGAAGAGCCCGGCGAAGCGCCGCAAGCTCATCGCCAAGGAACTGTCCGCCATCAAGGAGAAGTTCGCCGACCATCGTCGGACCCGCATCGTGCCCGACGAGGGAACGTTCTCGATGGAGGACCTCATTGCCGACGAGGAGCTGGTGGTCACGGTGAGCCAGGCCGGCTACGTCAAGTCGGTGGTTGCGAACACCTATCGGGCGCAAGGACGCGGTGGTCGCGGCGTCCAGGGGGCCAAACTGGGCGAGGACGACGTAGTCAACCGACTGCTACATACCACCGCCCACGCCTACCTGCTGTTCTTCACCAATCGCGGCAAGGTCTACCGCATTCGGGCCCATGAGATTCCGCGCAAGGAGCGTACCGCCAAGGGCACGCTGGCCCATGGCTTCATGCAGATGGAGCCGGACGAGCGGATCGAGGCCGTGGTTGACACGCGTGACTACGAGACCTCGCAGTTCCTCGTGATTGCCACGCGCAAGGGCCAGGTCAAGAAGACGAAGTTCTCGGAATATGACTCGCGGCAGGCCAGCCTCATCGCCATCAGACTGGCCGAGGACGATGAGGTAGTAGCGGTGAGGACCACCAGCGGTGACGCCGATCTCGTCCTCTTCACCCACAACGGCCAGGGCATCCGGTTCGCCGAGAGCGACATTCGGGCGATGGGGCGAAGCACTCAGGGCGTCCGGGGAATCAAGCTGCGTGAGGGTGACTACGTCGTGTCGGCCGCCCAAGACGGTGAAGGCGACGAGGTCCTTCTCCTCACCGACGCCGGGTTCGGCAAGCGCACGAAGATGGATCAGTTTCCCAAGCAGAAACGCGGCGGCATCGGGGTCAAGGCGATCAAGATCACGCCCAGTCGCGGTCACCTCGTCGGCGCCCGGGCCGTGTCACCGGGCGGTCAGCTGTTCGCTACCTCCAGCGACGGCATCGTCATGCGCACCGAAGTCGACTCCATCAGCCGTCAGAAACGCGACGCTTCCGGAGTCAAGGTGATGAATCTCGAACCGGGCGCCTCCCTGACCGCCTTCACCGTCGTTGTGCCCGAGGAGAGCTAGGAATGGAGTCGGGAACCCGGGTGCGCGTTCATAGCGTCGGTTACGGGTACAATCCGGTCCGTCCCAACCAGGGGTTCTATGGCTGTCCGTAGGGTCCGGCGGGTCTTGCGAAAGATTGACCCGTGGACCGTCCTCAAAGTCTCCATAATCTTCAACGTGATCATCGTGATGGCGATCTCGATTGGCATCGCCATCGCCTGGTCGTTGCTGCGCAACAGCGGGATCCCCGACTCGATTGTCGACTCGGTCAACGAGCTTGCCATCTTCGAGGAAGACATCAACCTGGACGGTCCGTCCTACTTCCGGGTGATGGTGTTCTTCAGCATCGTGTCGACGATCTTGTTGACCGGTCTCGCCACCCTCTCGGCGGTCTTCTACAACCTCATCTCTGACGTGGTCGGAGGAGTCGAGTTCGTGGTGCTCGAAGAGGTGCTCGAAGTGCCGCGGACCACGCCGGCGGTTCGTCCCAGCCGGGGACGAACCGAGGCGCCGGCCGTGCCGCCGCCGAATGGCCCGCTCGTCGACCTGCCTACCGAGGAGTCCCCGGTTAGTTCGTAGGCAATGAGCCGGTTGGTGGGCCCCATGGATCGTCCGATTGTTGGCTGTTCCCCCTGGGGGTCTCCACCCACCTCAGAAAACGCTGGAAGTGACGAAGGCCTCTGGCGACCGACGAGCATCATTCGTACGTTGAGGACCTGTCGCGCGACCGTCGCAGAAGGAGTTGGCTTCGTCTCTTGCCCGCGGAGGCCAGTTGTCCGAGGTCGGACCGGAGCGCGAGTCCGCTGCGGCTATGGGCCCAAGATCAAGACGACGTGAGTTTGACTTGCCCTCTGCGAGGAGAGAGGAGACGGGTTATGGGTCCTGGCAGGCGCTCCAGCCGGATTCCGGCGATATTGGTGGTACTTTTGGTCGGCATGTTGGTGGCCGGTTGCGACGACGACGAAGTGACCGTCGCCGATTTTGCGGGTGCTTGGGAAGCTACGCGGTATCAGGCCACGAGCCACGCGTCCGCCGAGGTGAGTATCGAACTGATTTCGATCGGTGGTGCGTTCACCTTCAATGCCAACGACACCGGAACCTTCACCGGAGAGGTGATGATTCCCGAGGCCCTCGGCGGACCGGTGACGGTGCCGTTTGAGGGAGCATTCGAGTTGCTGTCGCAGGACTCGGTGAATGTCAATTTCGACCCCGAGATTCCACCGGTCCTCACCGATTTCGGTGGTCAGTTCGAGCTCGATGGAGACACCCTGACAATCACCGAGGAGAATACGACCTTCGACTTCGATGGGGATGGAGTCGGCGAGCCGGCGAGGTTTGAGGGGACGGTGGTGAGGAAGTAGCTCTTCAGATCTTGTTCTCCCGTTCCCGGTCGGATCTGCCGGGCCGTCACGGCGGAGGCGACGCACGGTCACTCGCCCGTGTCCAGGCCAGACTCGCCGAGCCGTGAGGCCTTCGTCCATGATGCTGTTCTCGATCCTGCTGGCAGTCGACCGGTCGAGACGGTTCGACGACCTCGATGAAGCGCCGCCCGGCGCCGCCCGAGAACGCTGCGACCGGGGTTCCGGCCGAAAGCCTCTTGCCCGGCGAACGCAGTCGCGGTAATGGTTTGGCATCGGCAGAGGGAGGGCTATGTCTGGGATCACGATCGACCGGAATCCGGACAATTCCATGGAAGCGCCGGGAACGGTTCGCCGACTTCAGGTCGAAGTCGAGTCGACGGCCAAACCCCAGCCCGCACCCGAGCGCAACACCTATAGGTGCATTGCGGCCATCCGGGTGTCGGAAGGCAGCCGAAACATGACATGCCCGGCGCGGCTCACCGTGCATCATCCGCGAGCCTGGATGGGAGTCGAAGCCCGGTTTCACTACGAGCTCGATAGCCGGGAATTCCCAACGTTCGAGGCCCGGGCCGAGCAGGCGTGCCTGCAGGTCGTGGAGGAGTTCCCGTCCGACGAGATCATCTCCGTCTTCCTCCTGGGCACCGGCGAGGTCGAGTTCCCCAGCTAGGACCACGCCCAATCCTCCCCGGTAGCCTGAGACGGCGACCAACGAGGAGGTCCCCATGGACACCGCAACGATCCGGCAGCGCCTCGGCCTATCCGGCCCCATCCACGGAGTGTTCGCCGGCGAATGGCGGGAAGCAACGGGGGAGGAGCTCTCCTCCATCAACCCTGCCACCCGTGAGCCCATCGGCACACTGACGATGGCAACGAAGGACGAATATGACCTGGTGGCCGCCTCGGCAGTCGAGACCTTCCGGGAGTGGCGCATGGTTCCGGCCCCCAAGCGCGGCGAGTACGTTCGGCAGATCGGGAACGCTCTCCGCGACGTGAAGACCGAGTTGGGAGCCCTCGTCAGCATGGAATCGGGGAAGATCCTCGCCGAGGGCGAGGGTGAAGTGCAGGAGATGATCGACATTGCCGACTTCGCCGTCGGGCTCTCCCGCCAGCTGTACGGGTTGACGATGACAAGCGAGCGGTCCCGACATCGCATGTACGAGCAGTGGCACCCGCTCGGCCCGTGCGGCATCATCTCCGCCTTCAACTTCCCGGTGGCGGTGTGGTCGTGGAACGCGCTCATCGCCGCGGTGTGCGGCGATACGACCATCTGGAAGCCCTCGCTGCGGACCCCGCTGGCGGCGGTAGCGGTCACCCGGATCTGCCACGAGGTCATGGCCGGCTCGGGCTTCGAAGGCGTCTTCAACCTGGCGATCGGCACCGACGGCGATGTCGGTCACAGCCTCGTCAACGACGAGCGGGTGCCGCTCGTCTCGGCGACGGGCAGCTGCGACATGGGTCGCGTCGTCGGCCCGGCGGTTCTCAAGCGCATGGGCCGCCCGTTGTTGGAGCTGGGAGGCAACAACGCCATTCTCGTGATGGAGGATGCCGACCTGGACCTCGCAACACGGGCAGCCACCTTCGCCGCGGTGGGAACCGCAGGCCAGCGCTGCACAAGCCTCCGCCGCCTCCTGGTGCATTCCGAGGTGATCGAGGAGATGACGAGCCGGCTCATCGACGCCTACCAGCAGGTGCGGATCGGCGATCCGCTCGAAGAGCAGACCCTGATGGGTCCCCTCATCAGCGAGAACGCCGTCGATCAGATGATGACGGTGCTCGAGATCGCCCGGGAACAGGGTGGCGACATCGTGTTCGGGGGCAGCCGGCTCGACAACCTGCCGGGCAACTTCGTGGAGCCCACCCTGGTCCGAATCGCCAAGGATGCGCTCATCGTGCAAGAGGAGACGTTCGCTCCGGTGCTGTGGATCATCGAGGTGTCGGATCTCGAGGATGGGCTTGCGGTCCACAACGGGGTCCGGCAAGGCCTGTCATCGGCAATCTTCACCGAGTCGCTGCGCAACGCCGAGACATTTCTGTCTCATCTGGGGTCGGACTGCGGCATCGCCAACGTCAACATCGGAACGTCGGGTGCTGAGATCGGCGGCGCCTTCGGCGGCGAGAAGGAAACCGGTGGAGGCAGGGAAGCCGGCAGCGACTCGTGGAAGGCGTACATGCGCCGCCAGACCACCACCATCAACTGGGGCGGTGAGCTTCCGTTGGCGCAGGGGATCGAGTTCGTTTGATTGGTGTGGGCGGGGCGGGCGTCGGGCGGCGGCGCCTGTACGCCTGCGGCGCAGTGCTTGTCGGCGTGCCTGCGGCTCGCGTGCGCCGCCAGACCACGACCATCAACTGGGGCGGTGAGCTTCCGTTGGCGCAGGGGATTGAGTTCGTTTGATTGGTGTGGGCGGGGCGGGCGTCGGGCGGCGGCGCCTGGACGCCTGCGGCGCAGTGCTTGTCGGCGTGCCTGCGGCTCGCGTGCGCTGCCAGACCACCACCATCAACTCCTGTCGTGGGTCATGAATCCCGATCGATACGCTTCTCATATGTCACCGATGTTCGGAGCCGGTCTTCGGGTATGTCGAAGTAACGGCGGAGCACCGTTTCGGAATCCGCCGAGGGGTGATAGCCGGCCTTGGCCAGGGCGTTGCGGGCTTTGAAGTTGGCCGCGTACGTACCCACGATGATCCGGTCGACACCCTCAACCGCTCGTTCGAGATGGCTGTGCAGTATCGCCGCGATGCCTTCCCGCTGACGGTCCGGAAGCACATAGGCATGGCGGAAGAGAACCGCATCACCGGCGTACTCGAGGCCCATGACTCCCACCAGATCATCACCGTCGAAGGCCCCGTACCAGGTCATCCGCCGGGCCTCCTCAGTCCAGTCGGCGAGGGTCATCTCGGGCCCCTCAACCTCGGAGGGGGCGAGAAACTCTGCATACCACGCGGCCGCAGTGTTGATCACACCCACCGCCGCGGGCCCATCACTCGCCTCCAGCGCTGACACGATCACCGGCCGTTCGCCCACACCACCTCCCCGGGTCTGCGAATTATCCCATCGAAGACACCGGCAATACGAACCGCTGAGTCGCAGCGACATCGACGCTCTGGGATCTACGCCGGCGCGGTCTCGTGGAAGCTGGCGACGTCGAGGCCCGCGGCGAGGGCCCGGTCCAGGTAGGCGGTGGGGGCGGCGGAGGCCCATTGGCGGCCCGGGCTGTAGGCATGCTGGCCGGCGGGGACGACGGCCGCCGCCAGAGCGATCGCCGTCAAGTACGGCGCCTGGTCGGCAGTTCCGACGATGGTCCGCTGCACACCGTCATCGAGCGCACCGGAAACGCGCGCCATTGCTCCCGCCCACTCGCCCTCCACCGGAGCCTCGAACGCCTTCACCGGGATGTTGTGACCGGACCAACCCCGCGGTTGGACCTCCTGACCCCACAGCGAGCCGACGGGGTCCGGGAAGGGGATCGGCTCGCCGCGGCGGCGCGCTCTCCCGCGTACCGTCCAAGCCAGCCGAACCTCGAGTGGCGTGTCCATGAGGACAGCCTCCTGAAGCGCCAGGCTGGCCGCAATGCCGGTTTCGAGATTGGCTCCAACAACGAGGCTGATCCCGGCATCGGCGAAGGCGGGGCCCGGTTCGCTTCCCCAACTCGCGGTAGTGACCAGCGAAGCGCCGGCCTCGAGGCAGGCGATCGCCAGATCATTGGGTTCGGGATGATCGGTCACCACGACCGCCACCCCTTCGAGGCTCTCGATGACCCGGGTGCGCTGGGGCGTCTCGGTGACGCCCCAGGCGGCCGCTTCGGTGACGGCGGGCTCGGCTTGCAGAATGCGGAGAGCCCTCCGGCCGATCTCGCCAACCGGGTGGACGGCGGCCCTCACTTCGGCCGCGGCTTCCAATCGCCGTGATGGGCCGGCGGCTTGACCGGCCGGTTGCGGACCAACACCGCCCCGACGAAGGCAGCCACCGCTGCCAGCACGAGCGACAATCGTTTCGTGTCCATCTGGGCAGTGTAGAGGCGGGTGAGTATGCTCTCTGGCACACGAACCGCTGGGGTCTCCCCGAGCGCAAGAGCGAAGTCCGGTTGAAATCCGGCGCTGTCTCGCAACTGTGAAGCCCATCAGGGACAAGCCAGGTCGCCTGCCCCAGCCGGAGTGGACAACTCTCGATTGAAGGGTGACCCGCATCAAACCGGCTCACCGTCTTTTCGTTGAAAGGCGGATTCGCATGCGCAGAGGCGCAATAGCTCTCCTGATGCTGAGCATCGTGCTCGTGTCGTGTCGGGCGTCGGCGGCGCAAACCACGACCACCACGGCGACGCCGTCCCCGTCGACCACACCGGTGCGGGCGGAAGGTGAGACCTTCCCGGTCACGGTTCCGACGGACCGCGGTCCGGTCGAGATCGGAACCAGGCCGGCCCGGATCGTTTCGCTCTCGGCGACGGCTACCGAAATGCTGTATGCACTCGGAGCCGGCGAGCAGGTCGTGGCGACGGACCTGACATCGAACTATCCCGACGCGGCCGGTACTACGCCCAAGCTCGACTCTTTCAACTTCAGTGTCGAGGAGGTCGCCGCCCTTGATCCCGACCTGGTGATCCTGGCCTTCGACTTTCAGGGCGAGGCCACCGCACTTGCCACGCTCGATATCCCCTTCTTGTTGCTGGGCCCGCCGCTCGACCTCGAGTCGGCTTTCGCCCAATTGGAGAGCGTCGGGCTGGCGACCGGGCATGCGTCCGAGGCAGAGGGCATTGCCGGCGGGCTGGCCGCTGAGGTCGCCGATATTGTTCGCTCAGCCGCGGCCATCGAGGGCGTCACCGTGTATCACGAGGTAGATGAGACGCTATATACGGCCACATCGGGTTCCTTCATCGGGGATCTGTATCAGCGCCTCGGCCTCGTGAACATCGCCGACAACGCCGATCTCGGTGGACCGTTTCCGCAGCTCTCCGCCGAGTTCATCGTCGATCAGAACCCACAGTTCATATTCCTCGCCGACGCCAATTTCGGGGTAACGGTCGATTCCGTGGCGCAACGGCCCGGTTGGCAGACCATCTCCGCAGTAGCCGACGGGAACGTGATTCCCCTCGACGGCGACATTGCCGGACGATGGGGACCGCGCACCGTGGAGTTGATGCGGTTGATCGTCGAAGCCATCGAGCAGCAAGCGCCGTGAGTAGCGCCGCCCTCCCGCGCATTCAGGCCCGACCTCGAATCGGGCCGGTGGTGACATCGATGGCGGTGCTGGCGGCGGCCGCCATCGGCTCCCTCGTCCTCGGCCCGGCGGGAGTGAATCCCTGGCAGGCGATCGTCGAGGTTCTCGACCACGTCCCGGGCGTGTCGATCGACTCTGGATTGTCGGCTCAGGAGGCCGCCATTGTGTGGCAGATACGCGTGCCCCGGCTGGTGCTGGCCGGGCTCGTTGGGGCAGCGCTTGCCGGTTCGGGCGCGGCCTACCAGGGAGTGTTCCGTAATCCGCTGGCCGACCCCTATCTCCTGGGTGTCGCCGCCGGCGCCGGGCTGGGGGCCACCATCGCCATCGTTTCCGGTCTACCGACCTCGGCCATCGCGCCGCTCGCCTTTGCCGGAGCGGTACTGGCGGTGGTAGCGGCCTACGGCCTGGCCAGCCTGGGAGGGGCGCGGCGAAGCGGGGCCACCCTCATCCTCTCCGGGGTGGCGGTTGCCGCCTTCTTCACCGCGCTGCAGACGTATCTGCAGCAGCAGCACGCCGATACCATCCGTCAGGTGTTTTCCTGGATTCTCGGCCGGCTGGGAACCACCGGCTGGGGCGATGTCAGAACCTTGCTCCCGTATGCGCTGGTGAGTTGGGTGGTGCTGTTCGCGCATCGACGGCACCTGGACGTGATGGCCGTGGGGGAGGAAGAGGCGTCCACGCTTGGCATCGATCCCGCCCGCGTGCGGCTGATCGTGGTGGCAGGGGCCACGCTGGGAGCGGCGGCCGCCGTCGCGGTGAGCGGCCTCATTGCCTTTGTCGGCATCATCGTTCCCCACATAGTGCGGATGGCAACCGGTCCATCGCATCGGGTGCTCCTTCCCGCCTCATTGGCGGGTGGCGCCGCCTTCTTGATGGTCGCCGATCTCGTGGCAAGAACCGTTCAGTCGGGTGGCGAGCTCCCCATCGGGGTGGTTACCGCGTTTGTGGGGGCTCCCTTCTTTGCGTTCATCCTGGCGACCAGGCGGGAGGTGGGGGCATGAGCGGCGTCACCTGTCGCGGGGTCACCGCCCGCTACAACGGCGTCCCGGTGCTGGCCGGTATCGATCTCGATGTGGCGGCCGGCGAGTGGCTGGTGGTGGTCGGCCCAAACGGGGCAGGCAAGACGACGCTGTTGCGCGCGTTGGCCGGGGTGATCCCGGCCGGCGGTGACATCATGTTGGGCGATCGGCGTCTCGGCGAGATGCGTCGGCGCGAGGTGGCGGCGCGGGTGGCGGTGGTGCCGCAGACCCCGGTGGTCCCCGATGGGCTCGCGGTGTTCGACTACGTAATGCTGGGCCGTACGCCGTACATCCCGTATTGGGGGATGGAGGGGCCGTCCGACCGGGATCGCGTGACGAGTGTGCTCGCCAGACTGGATCTGGAGGAATACTCCCGGCGGCCCGTGTCCTCGTTGTCCGGTGGCGAGCGTCAGCGAGCGGTGCTGGCCCGGGCGCTTGCCCAGGACGCGTCGATCCTGTTGCTCGACGAACCCACCACCGCCCTCGATCTTGGTCACCAGCAGCAGGTGCTCGAATTGGTCGATGGCCTGCGCCACGAAGTGGGTTTGGTAGTCATCTCCGCGTTACACGACCTAACGTTCGCCGCTCAATTCGGGGACCGCGTGATCCTGTTGGTCGGCGGGGAGGTGGCTGCTGAGGGCCGGCCGGAGCGCGTCCTGCAGGCGGAGGTGGTTTCCCAGCACTTCGGGGCAACCGTCGAGGTAGTCGAGGGCCGGGATGGGCCGCTGGTGCTGCCGGTTCGTCGCTAGCGGCGGATCCCGCGCCTCTTCTTCCCTTCGGCTTTGTCGAACCGCACTTTTGAGCGCATCCGGTCGACCACTTCCTGCACCTCTTTCGACGCCGTCCGGGCGTTTTCGAGGACCTTGTCGGCTTCGGCGTTCGTGGCCGCCGCCTCCTCGCGGGCGTTGCGAAGGATCTGTTCGGCTTCCAGGCGAGCGTTCGACAGCATGGTTTCACGTTGGCTGATGGTGTGGAGCTTGCGCTCCGCCTCGGCGAGCTTCTCGGCCGCCGCCGCCTTCAGCTCTTCCGCTTCGGCATTGGCCTGAGTGAGGATGGATTCCGCCTCGTGCTCGACCGACGCCAGGCCTTTGCGGATCTCGGCGGCCTCGGCCTGGGCTGCCTTCCGGTCGGCTTCCCCCTGGGCACGGATCTCCCGGCCTTGCTCCTCGGCTTGGCGCCGTAGCTCTTCGGCCTGCTGCTCGGCCCCGGCGCGGATTTCTGCGGCCTGGCGGGCGGCTTCATCGCGTTCCTGGTCGACCTGGTTGCGGAGTTGCCGGGCTTGCTTGTCGGCGTGGGCGTGGATGTCGGCGGCCTGGCGGTTGGCCTCCTTGATCCTCCTGGCCGCCTGTTCGGCCGCGTCGGCCAGCGCTTTTTCGGCTTCGGCCGCGGCCTTCTCCTGGGTCGATTGCGCCGTCGCGGCCGCTTCCTTCTTGAGGGCTTCGGCCTCGGCATGGGCCAGGTCGCGCGCCTGTGCCGCTTCGGCCCTGAGGGAGTCGGCCTCGATGTGAGCGGCCTTGCGCATCGGTGCGAGTTCCTTCTGGGCGGCGGCCGTCGCCTTTTGCAGCGCGGCGGCAGCCTGGTTCCGATCCTTCTCGGCGGCGGCTAGCTCCCCGGCAATCTCGGAGCGGGTCTGTTCGATCGCCGACCGGGCCTTGTCGCGAATCGACTGCGCTTCTCGCTCGGCTTTCTCGCGGGCGGCAGCCAGAGCCTGGGTGGCCTTCTGGTGAAGGGCCTCGGTTTCGGTGCGAAGCTTGGCGATGTCCTTGTCGGCTTCGGCGCGCGCCTGAGACTTGACTTTCTCAGCCTCCTGCAGAGTGTTGTTCGCCTCGGTCCGGATCCGCCCGGCCTCGGACCGGGCATCGTGAAGGATCTTCTCCACAGTTCCCGCCGCGTCCTTCTCGGCGCCGTCGACGAGTTGCATGGCGGCGGTGCGGGCTTCCTCAGCCGCCTTCTTGATCCGGTTGGCCTCGGTGCGGATTGCGCGGTTCTCCCGCCTCGCATCGGCGAGGATCCCGGCGGCTTCGTTCTTCTGCTCTTCGGCCTGCCGGATCATTTGCTGCGCTTTGGCCTTGGCGTCGTCGGCGGCTTCGGCGAGAGCCTGGGCGCCCTCGGCCAACTCCCCCTTGCGCAGTTCGACCTCTTCTTTGACCGAGGTGGCGTATGAGTCGGCTTTGCTGCGGACCTCCTCGGCGTCATCGGCAGCCTGCCGGCGCATCGCTTCGGCGTCCTGTTCGGTTCGGGCTACGAGATCGGCGGCTTTTTTGCGGGCTTCCTCGAGCTCGGCCTCGGCGGTAGCCCGGATCTGCTCGGCCTGGGCGGTGGCGGCGCTGACGATTTCGTCCGGCTCCCGGTCCAAGGAGATCCGGGCCTCCGCCTGCTCCTGAAGTTGAGCGGCTTCGCTCTTGGCGGCTTCCAGCAACTCCTCCGCCTGGCGACGGGCGCTGTCGAGGATGGCCGAAGGCTTCGCTCCACCATGTGACTCGACGGCGTGGGCCCGGTCGCGGGCCTCAGCCAGGATGTCTTGGGCACGGGCTTCGGCGCTGCCGAGGATCCGGTCCTTTACCTCCAGGAGAGAGAAGAAGGCTTGATCGACGGCGGCGGCTTCGGATTCCTTGGCCTTGTTGACGTCGTTCTCGAGCTGGAGGATGCGACGCGACGCCTCGTCGAGTAACTGCTCGTATTTGGCGACTGCCGCTTCGACTTCGGCCCGCGCGTATCCACGTCCGGCGGTCTTGAAGCGCGCTGTGTCCTTTGAGCTCTTTGCCACGATTAGTAGGTCGGCATGCTTTCCACCAGGCTTAAGCCAATGCGATGATACTGGGTGCCGCGCTTCGCCGGTGGAGATGATCGGATTCGAACCGACGACCCCCTGGTTGCAAACCAGGTGCTCTGCCAGGCTGAGCTACATCCCCTCGGAGCGTCATAATACGACGATAAGCACACACCGGGTTGCGGCAAGCCCGTGGTGTTAGAATCTCGCCCTCTTGGGCCCATAGCTCAGCTCGGTTAGAGCGCATCCCTGATAAGGATGAGGTCCCTGGTTCAAATCCAGGTGGGCCCACCGTCAGAATCCCTTGTGTTCACAGGGGATTCTGCCTATTGGGTAACGAGTTGGATCACCGCGGAATCGCGCCGAATCAGCATTGCGTCAGCACGAGAAGCGCGCCAGGTGGCGTCGAAGCGGTCGGCGGCCGCCTCATCGAGGCCGTCGAAGAGGTGCCCGTAGGTGTCGAGCGTGGTCTTGATCGAGGCGTGACCGAGCCGTTCTTGGATGACCTTGGGGTGCTCTCCCTGGGCGATGAGAAGTGCCGCGTGCGAATGGCGGAGGTCATGGAAGGTGCACGGCTTGCCCACCGAGGATTCGACTGACGGCTCCCAGATCCGTCGCCGGAAGTTGTTGCGCCGAATCGGACCACCTTCCGGAGCCGAGAAGAGGAGTCCAGAAACGTCGCCAAACCGCGCGAGATGTTGCGCAAGCTCCTCGACGAGAAAGCCGGGCACCGACACGGTGCGCCGGGATGCTTCCGACTTGGGTGCTTTGAAGATGAACTCGCCCCGGACCTCAGAGAGGCTCGCCTCGACGCGGAGAGACCTCCGGAGCGCGTCGAACCGTTCGGTCTTCAACGCCGCCAGCTCACCGAAGCGGAGACCGGAGGCCGCGGCGGTGAGCACCATGGCCCGGTACCGCTCGTCGATCGACCCGGCCAGCTTCTCGATCTCGCGTGGCTCGAGGATTCGCATGTCGGGCTTCTGGAGCCGCGGCAGCTTCACGTTCCGGCACGGTGACAGTGCGATGAGCCCGTTGTCGACGGCGGCGTTGAGAGCCGCCGAGAGGAGCTGGTAGGCCTTCCGGGTAGTCGCCGGCGCCAGACCAGCGGCATCGAGTGCCGCTACCCACTGAGCGACATGCACCGGCTGGATCTGACCGATCGCAACTCTCCCGAGGTTCGAGATCACATGGTTGCGGATCGACGCCTCGTCACGCAGACGGGTTGCCGGGCTCAGATTCGTCCGCGTCGACTGCCACTCCGTGAGCCAGTCGGCGAGCCGGGTCCTCCCGAGACGAGGGTCGGCGTAACGACCGCGCAGCTTGTCGGACTCCAATGAAACCAGGTAACGCTCGGCGTCGGCCCTCCGCGCGAAGTTCTTGGCGCGTTCGACGCCGGCTGGATCGCGCCACCGAGCCTGCCAGCCGGCGCGTCCTGATTGCTGCCTCACCTTGTGTACCCAACCCATCGGTCACCTCCTCGCGACTCCTGCGAACGTACCTGGTGTCTGTGACATGCGCCAGGTCAGAGTCCCGTCAGGAGCTCACCAATCCGCTCTCATGCGCTCCGCGAGCCACGCCTGGACATCGTGCCATCGGAACCGGACGTGTCTCCCGATCCGGAAGCCTCTCGGTCCCATGTCGTGATAGCGCCAGGCATAGATGGTCTTGACGGGCACATCGAGGTAGTCGGCGAGTTCCTGGACCGACATCAGGCGCTCACCACGACGCGCCGGGTCGGGGACTTCATCGAACGGGAGCGGAGGTTGAGCATTGGCCGCCACAACACGGAGACTATATCATGGCGTTTCCAGCTGAACAACTCTTAACTAACCATCCAGAGGGAGGTGACACACCTTGTACTTCTTCCCCGACCCACACCAGCACGGATCATTGCGTCCCCGTTTCGGCCGTGTCTTGGAGGCCGGCGTCGGGGACAACCCAACCAGCTGCTCGGCGATTCTTCGCTCGGCGGTGGCCACGTTCGCCTCGCGCTCGTCGAGCTCCTCGCTGCGTCTTGCCAGCCGCTCCCCGCTCTGTGTCACCGACGATTCCCGAACCGCCACATCCGTCTCCCGACGGCTCAGCTCGGCGTCGCGTTCAGAGAGCTCGGCCTCGCGTAAGGCGATGCTCGCCTCACGGTCGGCCAGCGTCGAAGCCAACCCCTCGAGATCCTCATCGACCACCAACGCCAACTCCTGGTGGAGGAGCACAGCCAGACCCCGACCCATCGGCACCCCCACCGCCTCGCAGTACCGACGCCACGTCGACCACACCGCATCAGACACCGGGACCTTCACCAACTGGGTACCGGCCTCGTGATTCATCTCAGAGAGCAGGCGCCGGTCTACCTTGGCCAGAATCCGACGGTCCACCATCATCGCACCCGACCGCTGGCCAGGAGGTACACAGTTGCATCATCCATGATGCGAGTAT